>Ga0160432_100875_pt1 | contig 13173 bp, 7 predicted proteins | sample HID1971M_E0MG_FD_108250 | JGI IMG/M metagenome (GOLD analysis project Ga0160432, IMG submission 108250) | Enriched millipede-associated microbial communities from UW Madison campus, WI, USA - HID1971M_E0 MG | ecosystem: Host-associated > Arthropoda: Insects > Digestive system > Unclassified ... | reverse complement strand
TTGTCCGTGAACTGGAACGAGCCGTAGGAGTCGGAGAACCCGACGAGCGCCTTCCACGTCGGGTAGCGCGCGAAGAAGTGCTCCTTCTCGCCGGGCGTGTAGGTGAACCAGTCGTTGAGCGCGGTCGTGAGCGACTTCTTCAGCGCGGTGTACGCGCCCGTGTCTCCCACCTGCTTGGCCATCGTCATGTACTCGGCAAGCTGCAGCACGTCCTTGCCGCCCCAGTACGTGTCGCCGCCGTAGCCGGTCTTGCCCGCATAGTCCTCGACGTAGGTACGCACGCGCGCGGCGGCGTCGCCGGCGGGCGCGGGCGCGACGGGCAGGATGCCCGTGAACGGGTACCGCAGCACCCAGCCGCCCGTGCCGACGGTCATCTTGAGCCGGCCGTGCGGTGCGTCGTAGCCGTAGCCCGCGAATGCGAGCGAGTTCTTGGCCTGCACGTAGTGGTGCGGCAGCCAGCCCTGGATCGTGGCGTGGTCGGTGCCCTCGAGGACGTCGGTGCTCACGTCCCACGTCTCACGCACCTCGCCCGCGGTCGGGTCGTAGGCGTAGCTCATCGTCGTGCTGCGCGGGACCGCGAACGCGTGCGCCTGCAGGTCGGCCAGGCTCGCGCCGGTCGCGGGGATCGCGCTCACGACGAGATAGTTCTTCGCCGACGTCACCGTCAGCACGTCGCCGGACCGCTCGACCCGCGCGCCCGCGGGCAGGTGCAGCCCGAACGAGCGGCCGTTCTGCGTGACCTGCAGCGCCGACACGGTGGCAGGGAACGTCACGGCCTTGCCGTCGAGACCGGTGACGGTCGCGTCCTTGCCGAGCCGCACCTGCGGCGTCACGCCCGTGGTCTCGAACCAGACGTACGGCGTTCCGCGCGCCGCCGTCACGTCCATGCGCTGACCCGAGCCCGACGTCATCCGCCAGCTCACGTTCCAGTCGCCCCAGCGCAGCGCCTTGGCGTCGAGCGCCTGGAACGTCGAGGCGAAGCGCGTGTCGATGTTGGCGACGTCGTCCGTCCGGACGAACTGGTCGGCGAGCACGTGGCCCCAGCCCCCGGCGCTGCTGTCGAAGATCTCGACCTTCGCCGAACGGCCCTTCAGGTCGTTGAGGTCCCAGGTCACCCACGCCAGCTGCTCGGAGCTGCTGCCGGTCGCCGTGTGCACGGCCTGCCCGTCGACGAGCAGCCGCACGCCGACGCCCGTCGACCCGCCGCCCACCTGGAACGCGAGGTAGCGCCGCTCGATCGTGAACGCGGGCGAGGTCAGCGTGCCGGTCGCCGCGTCCCCTCCGACGAAGCTGTTCGCCAGCCCCTTGCCGGTGAACCCGCTCACCACGCTCTGACCCGTGTTGGTCCCGGCACTGACGCCCGGGAACGCGTTGCCGGTCGCCGTCCAGCCCGCCGGGAGCGACTGCTCGAAGTCCGCCATCACCACGTCGCCGGGCAGGGGCGCGGGCTGGCCGACGCCGCCCACCTCGATCTCGTCGGACAGCACGCGCGCGGTCCCGTCGGCGTTCCAGGCCGTCGGGTAGAAGACCTTGGTGCCGGACGCGGAGTTCGAGACGACGAGCGGATCGGCCCACAGCGAGCCCGAGTACTTGCTGACCACGAGGTCGGTCCACCACTGGTTCGTGGGCACGGGCTTCCCGGCGACGGACCCGTCGATGTAGAGCGGCTTGTCCACCCAGCCCGACACGTCGTGGTCGGTCGAGTCGAGGGACGAGGGTGGCGCCGATGCGTACGAGCCCGAGCCCACCGCGACGACCGACGGGTTCGCGACCGGCGCGGCTGAGGCGGGGGCGAGCAGGGCGCCCGTGCCGAGCGCGGACACGCCAGCGCCGACGACGAGCGCGGCGACCACGACCGAGGCGGTCTTCGGGTTGTGAGGGCTGCGGGCGGACGAGGTGGGTGGACGACGACGAGCGAGGACGCGCATGCGGGGTGGACCTCTCGTGAGACGCAGGCCTCGTTGCCCACGTCGGGCGCTCCGCTGCGACCGTGCCGAGAGAGCGCTCCCTGAGCGTAGCGAACCTGACATTTGGCCCACAAGCGGGCAGCGTTTCGGGGAGCGCTCCCCTCGATTCCCGCGCCTCGCGGAAGCAGGGAGTGCGGGCAGGTCAGGCCAGCTGGCCCGCGCGGTACTCGTCCTCGAGGATCGCCATGATGATGGCGTCGCAGTACCCGTCGCCGTCGCGGTACGCGTCACGCTTGCGCCCCTCGACCCGGAACCCGAGGTTCTCGTAGAGCGACTTGGCCCGCGCGTTGATGCTCAGCACGTCGAGCTCGACGCGGTGCAGGCCGATCCCGTCGAACGCGAACCCGAGCATGAGCATGATGCCCTCGGTGCCGTATCCCCGACCGCGGTACGTGGGGCCCATCGAGAGTCGGAGGTTCGCGGACCGCACCACCTCGTCGACCTCGTTGAGCACGACCTCGCCGCGGAACGTGTCGTCGCCGTTGGCCGTGACGGCGAAGTCGTACCGCCCCTCGGCGGTGGCGCGGCTCGCGCACCAGGCGTCGATCTCGGCACGGCTGAACGTCCGCGTGGTGCCCGTGAGGCGGTTGCCCTCCGGGTCCGCGAGCATCTCCCACATCGCCTCGGCGTCGTCGGGCCGGATGGGGCGCAGGGTGATCATCTCGCCCTGCAGCGTCGGCTTCTCCATCGGCGTCTCCTCTCGTCCCCACGGACGGTACGGCGCACGTGTGGCGACGACGTTACCCGCGCATCTCACCCGCCGATCCTCGACTCGCCCCGCCCCGCCCTAGCGCGCCCCACCCAAGACCCGCAAGACCGATACTCCGGCGCGAGACCGACACATCTAGGTGTCGGTCTCGCGCGGGAGTATCGGTCTCACCGGTCAGGAGAAGGAGCCGACCTCGGCGTCCTGGGCCTCCTCGATCGCCGCGCGCGTCGCGGCGCCCGTGTCCTTGAAGTGGCCGACCGTCGAGAGCACGAGGCCGACGACAACCCAGCCCACGAGGGCCAGCCACAGCGCGGCCGTGCCGGCTGCTGGGAAGTAGGAGTGGTCACGCAGAAGCGCCGCGGCGGCGCCCGGCGGGAGCCACTGCCCGATCGCGCCCCACGGGGCCGGGAGCATCTGCCAGGGAGCCGCAGCCGAGGCGATCGGGTTCGCGACGAGCAGGAAGAGCACCGGCCCGATCGCGATGCCCGCGCGCCCGACGATCGAGACGAAGCCGACGATCACGCTCGCGATCGCCGCGAACGTGAGCGCCACGATCGACGCGTTCACCAGGAAGCTGCCCTGCAACGCCCCGAACATGCCCTGCAGGATCCCCGCCACCGCGAGCCCGCCGCCGACGGAGTACACGCCGACGGCCGTCACGCGACGCCACACCCCGACCACGCCGAGCGAGATCGCGATGCCGCCGATCATCCCGCCGATGACGAGCGGGAGGGTCACGACGCCCAGGATCGTGCCGCGCGGGTCGCCCGACGCGAGCGGGACGACGTCCGTGACGGGAACGGTGGTCTCGAGCTGGGCGCCGAGCACGGGAGCCAGCGCGGACATCTGCTGCGCGACGACCGCGCTGCCGGCGCTCGTCGTGAGCACCTCGGGCTCGTCGCCCAGGACGATCGCCCCGTACACGTCGCGCGTCTCGATGAGCCCGACGGCGTCCGCACGACCGTCCGCCGCGACCACGTCGAACACGCCGGGTGCGCGCTGCTCGAGGGCTCCCGAGACCTGCGCCACGGCGGCGGACGGACCCGCCACCGCGATCGGCAGGTCGTGCGGCTTCGACGTAGCGCTCGGCCACAGGAACGCGAGCGCGAGCAGCGTCACCGCGCCCGCGAGCCCGAGGCCCATGGCGACGAGGCGGCGCCAGGGCGTGTGCGGCTGGTTCGACATGACGGACTCCTTAAAACGAACGTTCATTCTTGTTTCCAAGCATCGACCCGGGCGGACGACTTGTCAAGAACGATCATTCGTTTTTAGGGTGCACTGTGCCCAAGGTCACCGAGGACTACCGAGTCGCCCGCCGCCAGGAGATCGCCGACGCCGCGCTGCGCGCGTTCCGGCGCAAGGGGTTCCATGCCACGTCGATGGCCGAGATCATCGCCGAGGCCGGCCTGTCGGCCGGGGCGATCTATGGCCACTTCCCGAGCAAGGAGGCGCTCGTCGTCGACGTCGCGTCCCGGATCGTCGACACGCGCGTCGCGGAGATCGAGAAGCTGACGACGCTCGATCCGATGCCGGCCCCGCCCACGCTCCCGCGCATGCTGGTCACCGCGATGAAGCGGGAGTTCGGGACGACGGGCGTGATGCTGCAGATCTGGGGCGAGGGCGTCACCGACCCGACCGTGCGCGACCTCGCGGCGAGCCTCGTGCGGCGCCTGCGCGAGACGATCGGCGCGTACGTGTCGACGTGGCACCAGCGCACCTACGCAATGCCCGCGCCGGAGGCCGACGCTCTCGGGGCCGAGCAGGCGACGCTCTTCGTCGCCGCCGTGCAGGGCTTCGTCATCTCGGAAACGATCGTGACCGACTTCGACGCCGAGGCGTACCTCGCGGCGCAGGAGAAGTACCTGCCACGCTGACCGCCCGGGCGCCGCAGCGGCGACGCCCGGGCCGGTTGTCAGCCCTGGGTGCGCTCGAGCACCAGCTCGCGCACGCGGCCGGCGTCGGCCTGACCGCGCGTGGCCTTCATGACGGCGCCGATGATCGCGCCGATCGGACCCTGGTTGCCGCCGCGGATCTTCTCGACGAGGTCCGGTGACGCGGCGAGCGCGGCGTCGATCGCCTCGAGGAGCGGGCCGTCGTCGGACACGACCTCGAGCCCGCGGGCCACGACGACCGCCTCGGGCTCACCCTCGCCCGCGAGCACGCCCTCGAGCACCTGCCGCGCGAGCTTGTCGTTGATCCGGCCGCTGTCGACGAGCGACTGCAGCGCGCCGATCTGCGCGGGCGTGATCGGCAGGTCGGCCAGCTCGACCTCCTGCTGCTTGGCGGTGCGGGCGAGCTCGCCCATCCACCACTTGCGGGCAGCCGCGGGCGACGCGCCAGCAGCCACGGTCGCCTCGATGAGCTCGACCGCACCCGCGTTGACGACGTCCCGCATCTCGGCGTCGGCGTAGCCCCACTCCCCCTGCAGCCGGCGGCGGCGGGCCGCGGGCAGCTCGGGCAGCGCCGCGCGGATCTCCTCGATCCAGGCGCGGTCCGGGACGATCGGCGCGAGGTCGGGCTCCGGGAAGTAGCGGTAGTCCTCGGCGTCGGACTTGATGCGCCCCGACGTCGTGGTGCCCGTGTCCTCGTGCCAGTGCCGCGTCTCCTGGGTGACCGTGGCGCCCGCGTCGAGCACGGCCGCCTGGCGGCCGATCTCGTAGCGGACCGAGCGCTCGACCGAGCGGAACGAGTTCACGTTCTTGGTCTCGGTGCGGGTACCCAACGGCGACTCGGGGGTCGGGCGCAGGGACACGTTCACGTCCGCACGCACGTTGCCGCGCTCCATGCGCGCCTCGGACACCTCGAGCGCCCGGAACAGGTCGCGCAGCGTCTGGACGTAGGCACGCGCCACCTCGGGCGCACGCTCGCCGGCACCCGTGATGGGACGCGTGACGATCTCCACGAGCGGGATGCCCGCGCGGTTGTAGTCCACGAGCGAGTACTCCGCGCCGTGGATGCGACCCGTCGAGCCGCCCACGTGGGTGTTCTTGCCCGCGTCCTCCTCCATGTGCGCGCGCTCGATGTCGACGCGGAACACGGTGCCGTCCTCGAGCTCGACGTCGACGTAGCCGTCGAACGCGATGGGCTCGTCGTACTGCGACGTCTGGAAGTTCTTCGGGACGTCCGGGTAGAAGTAGTTCTTGCGCGCGAACCGGCAGGTCTCGGCGATCTGGCAGTTGAGCGCCAGGCCGATCCGGATGGCGTACTCGACGGCCGTGCCGTTGACGACCGGGAGCGAGCCCGGCAGGCCCAGCGACACCGGCGTGACGGACGTGTTCGGCTCCTCGCCGAACCCGGCCGGGGCGCCGTCGAACATCTTGGTCGCCGTGCCGAGCTCGACGTGCACCTCGATGCCGATCACCGGGTCGAAGCGGGAGACGGCCTCGTCGTAGTCCACGAGGTCCACCAGCGCGCTCATCGGGTCTCCAGTTCCGGGGCACGACCCAGCAGCGGGCCGCCCCACTCGTTCTCCAGCAGTGCCTCGAGCGCGGCGCCCACCCGGTAGAGGCGGTCGTCCGCCTTCGCGGGGGCGAGCACCTGGAAGCCGACCGGCAGGCCGTCGTCCGACAGCCCGCTCGGCAGCGACAGGCCCGGCACACCGGCCAGGTTCGCGGGGATGGTCGCGACGTCGTTGAGGTACATCGCCAGCGGGTCGTCGAGCTTCTCGCCGAGCTTGAACGCCGTGGTCGGCGCGGTGGGCGAGACGAGCACATCGGCCTTGCCGAACGCGGCGTCGAAGTCGCGCTGGATGAGCGTGCGCACCTTCTGGGCCGAGCCGTAGTAGGCGTCGTAGTAGCCCGCCGACAGCGCGTACGTGCCGAGGATGATGCGGCGCTTGACCTCGTCGCCGAAGCCCTGGCCACGCGTCGCGGACATCACGCGCTCGGCCGTGGGGTTGTCCTCCGGGATGACCCGCAGGCCGAAGCGCATCCCGTCGAACTTGGCCAGGTTGCTGGACGCCTCGGCCGGCAGGATCAGGTAGTACGCCGCGAGCGCGTAGGTGAAGTGCGGGCAGGACACCTCGACGATCTCGGCGCCCGCGCGGCGCAGCAGCTCGAGCGACTCCTCGAACCGCGCGAGCACTCCGGGCTGGTAGCCCTCGCCCTGCAGCTCGGTGATGACACCGACGCGCACGCCCGTCAGGTCGCCGTTCGCGCCCTGGCGGGCCGCCGCGACGAGACCCGGCAGCGGCTCGGCGAGGCTCGTCGAGTCGCGCGGGTCGTGGCCGCCGATGAGCTCGTGCAGCAGCGCGGAGTCGAGCACCGTGCGCGTGACCGGGCCGGCCTGGTCGAGCGACGAGGCCAGGGCGATGAGGCCGTAGCGCGAGACGCCGCCGTAGGTCGGCTTGACCCCGACCGTCCCGGTGACGGCGGCAGGCTGGCGGATCGAGCCGCCCGTGTCCGTGCCGATGGCCAGCGGGGCCTCGTACGCGGCGACGGCAGCGGCCGAACCGCCGCCCGAGCCGCCGGGGATCCGGTCCAGGTCCCACGGGTTGTGCGTGTTGCCGTACGCGGAGTGCTCGGTCGAGGACCCCATGGCGAACTCGTCCATGTTGGTCTTGCCGAGGATCGGCAGGCCCGCGGCCTTGATCTTCTCGACGAGCGTCGCGTCGTACGGCGGCACCCAGCCCTCGAGGATCTTCGAACCGGCGGTCGTCGGCAGGCCCTGCGTCACGACGACGTCCTTGACGGCGATCGGCACACCGGCGAGAGCGTGCAGCTGCTCGCCCGCGGCGCGGCGCGCGTCCACGTCGGCTGCGGTCGCGAGCGCCTGCTCGCCGCTGACGTGCAGGAACGCGTGCACGGCGCCGTCGACGGCGGCGATGCGGTCGAGGTGCGCCTGCGTCGCCTCGACGCTGGACGCCTCACCGGCGGTCAGCGCATCGGCGAGCGCGGCCGCGCTCAGGCGGGTCAGGTCGATCACGAGTCCTCCCCCAGGATCTGCGGGACGAGGAACTTGCCGTCCTCCGCCGCGGGCGCGGACGCGAGCACCGCGTCGCGGTCCACGGGAGCGACCGGGACGTCCGCACGGAACACGTTCGACAGGGGCAGGGGGTGGCTGGTGGCCGGCACGTCGGGCGTGGCGATCTCGCTCACGCGAGCGACCGACTCGACGATCACGTCGAGCTCGCCCGCGAGGCGGTCCAGCTCGGCAGAGGTCAGGTCGATCCGGGCCAGCCCCGCCACGCGCGCGACCTCGTCGCGAGAGAGGGAGGACATGGTCGCCAGTCTAGTGGCGGGCGCCGGGCGAGCGGCCCGGCGCCCACACTCAGCGCAGCCGCACGGTCTTGGTCGCCGTGGCGTGACCCTGCGCGGGGGTTGCGGCCTTGGTCGTCACGCCGCTCACGACCAGCGCCACGCGCAGGCGGTACGTGCCGGCCTTCTTGCCGTTCACCTTGAACGTCACGGCGTGCCCGTGGGAGAGCTCCGACAGCTGCGCCGCCGTGAGCCTGACCGTCCCGTGGGCAGCGACCTTGCCCTTGCGCGACAGCTCCCAGCCGACGACCGCGCGCGCGCCCGTCACGTTCGCCAGCTTCGGCGTGCTGCGCAACGTCAGGCTGACCGCGTGGTTCTTTGACGTCTTCGCGGCGAGGCGAAGGGCGCTCGTCGCGATCTTCCCCTGCGTGCTCGATGAGACGGTGACCTTGCGCGTGCCGTGCGCCGAGCGAACGGTGACCGTCGCCCGGTGCGACGACGACGCCCACGTGCCCGCGGGGACCGTCGCAGCGTCGTGCGCGCGCAGCGAGACGCGACCCAGCTCGCGTGTCGCCGCCCCCGCGTGGCCCGCACCGGCGACGGTCACCGCAACCTTGGCCGCCCGCGACGACGACATGGTCACGGCCCCCTTGGCCGTCAGACCGAGCGAGAGCGTGGTTCGCCCCCCGAGGATGACGCGGGCGGTGCGTTGCGTCCCGCCCGACGAACCACCCGCCTGGACGACCGTCCCCGCCACGCCCGAGACCGCGAGCGTCGATCCGTCTGCCGCGAGCCGCACCGAGTCCGCAGGACCCGAGACCGAGTAGGACCGCCCGTGGCTGCCGATGACGGTGACCGTGCCGTGACCGCGCGCGAGCGAGACCTGCGCGGTACGCCCGCGGGGCAAGACGAGCACCTCGCCCTTGCCGGCACCGAGCAGCGGCACGCGCCGCACTCCCGCGAGCTTCGCGCCCGATGCGCCGCGCACGGCGCCGAACGCGTCGCCGCCCGAGGCGAACACGACCGCGCCGGCCGTGGCGACCTGCGGGAGGTGCAACGGCCCCGTCGGGATCCTGCCGACGTCGTACGCGCCGATGGCCATGAAGTCGCCCGACCAGGTGTCGTCGCCCATCGCGTAGGTCCATCCCGACGAGGTGACGTGCAGGAGGCTCTGCTCCAGCCGGAACGCGTGCTCGCCGACCCCGGTCGTCTCGGCGGCCGTGAACTGGACGTTCGAGTTGTACGTCACGAGGTCGTAGCCATTGGCGGTGGTGCGGACGTCGTAGGCGAGCACCGCGTGACCGTGGTCCCCCGACTTCAGCCACACGATCGCGGGCCGACCTGCCTGCAGCGCGCCCTGGACGTCGTTGCGCAAGCCCGTGTAGCCCCTGGCCCGACTGTGCAACGCGAGCTCGAGACCCTCTTGCGAGAGCTGGACCATGTGCATCTGACGCACGTAGGTCTGCAGGTCCGAGCTTATCGTCAGGTCGCCGACGTTCGAGGCGGTCGAGCTGAAGTCCTCGAGCGCCTTGAGACGCGCCGCGATCCGGTAAGAGGCCAGTGCCATGCCGTAGCAGTTGCCGCTCTTGTTCATGCCGGAGATCGCCACCCAGAGGCTGAATGCCTCTGGGGTCGGGATGCCGGTCGATCCGACGCTGCATTCCGCCAGTCCGAGGGTCAGAAACCCGCACGGGTCAGCCTGCACGGTCGTGTTGCCGCTGCCGAAGACCGCGAGCATGTCGTTCCACACCAGACCGCCGGTCGACGACGGGTTGTGGAACGTGAGCGCCCTGTCGGACCGGAAGGTGTTGACGCGCAGCGGGACGAACGAGGTCGTGTCGCCATTGCCGTTCTGGAGCCGGACCGGACCGTCGGTGGCGTCGGCCGGGACCGACACCGACCCGACCCCGTTCGACGACACCGACAGCGGCGTGGGTGCGCTCGCTCCGAAGGTCACGGTCGACCCCGGGCAGAAGCCGGACCCGAGCACCCCGACCCCCGACCCGTGCTTGCCGAGCATCGGCGCGCCGACCACGTCGACCGCGTGGCCGTTCATCGTGACCGACGTGATGGTGCCCGCGGTGCGGGCGACGTCCGCCTCGACGACCGACGCGTAGCGGCCGTCGGCGGATGCCGCGCGGACCGTGACGTGCTCCGTCGCGGGCCCATGCCCCGCCGGCGCCGTCACCACGACCGGGACCCCGTGATCGAAGCCCGGCGTGAAGGTCGCCGGCACACTCACCTTGACCGCGGGGTCCGGGTGCGAGTAGCTGACCGACAGCCTGAGCGGGTCGTCGAAGTCGCCGGTCGTCGCCAGGGACCACGTCGCCGACGACGACGCGCAGGCCGCGAGCGTCCGCGGCAGCGCGCCGGACAACGTGAACGGCTCCACCACCCGCAGCGTCAAAGGCGCCGTCGCTGAGTCGCTGCCCGCCGATGCCGAGGGCGTCGCCACGACCGTGCCGTCGAACTGGCCCACGTGCTGGTAGGTGCTCGCCGTCAGGCGCACGCGCGCCGTCGAGCCCGTGCCGGAGCCCGGGTCCCACAAGGTTCCCGCCAGCTCCGGCAGCCCGGTGAGCGACAGCGCGACCGGTCCGACCGAGCCGTTGAAGCGCAGGATCCGCAGCTCGACGCTCACCGTCCCGCCTTGCCGGAGCGGGATGTAGGAGCCCCCGACGATGCCGACCGCGATCTGGGGCAGCGGCGGGTCGTCGACGTGGTCGAAGGTCAGGTCGTCGAATGCGGCGCCGCTCCCACCGCGGATTCCGATGTACGCGATCACGGGCGAGGCCGCCGTGACGCTCGTCGTCCGCCCCGAGACCTGCGTCGTCGTCGACACGACAGCGCCGTGGACGTCGTAGGCCGTCAACCCGAGAGTCGCCCCTTCGCCGACCGACCTGATGCTGACCGCCCGGTGGAACGAGGTGAAGGCCACTGCGACGCCGTAGTACGGAAACTCCGAGGGCCCGCCGCACACAGGCACCGACGCTGCGCGGCCGATGAGGCCGTACGAAACGACCTTTGGCGCCTGGCCGTAGCAGTCGACTGCGAGCCGGCCGAGCCCGAGCTCGACCGACGGCCCGAACAGGACGCCCTGCGACGCGTACTGGTTGGCGAGCGTGGTTCCCACGGCCAGGTCGCCGAACGTCACGACGGTCGACCCCACCGCGACGGCCGGGACGGGCAGCGAGACCAGCGCGGCGACGAGCGCCCCGGCGAACCCGAGCAGGAGACTTCTGCGAAGCGCGGACGGGGTGTTCATCGGTGCACCTTCGAGGTCGAGTGGCTCGTCGCACTTCCGGAGCTGTGTCCTGAGAGCCGGGCCGCCACGCGGCAGCTCAGCCGGTGCCCGACGTCGTGCGACGTCGGGCGGTACGTCGCATGGACGGCGCCGGAGATCGCCTTGCCGTCGCGCAGCCAGCGGTAGGAGTAGGAGGTCGCCACCGGGCTCCAGGTTCCGCGCACGCATGTGAGCCCGTGCCGCGGGCGCGGTGCACCCTTCACCGAGTTCTTCACGGCAGGCTTGACCACGGCTCGGGGAGCGACGCCCGCGGCGACCGCGGAAGTCCGCGAGGACGTGGCGACGCCGGGCTCTCGGCCGGTCGTCGTCGCGGTGACCCGGCACGACAGCCGGTGGCCGCGATCGCTCGCGACCGCACGGTACGTGCGCGCATCGGCCGATCCCAGCGGCTTGCCGTCGCGGAGCCAGCGGTACCCGTACGACGCGGTGCGATCCCAGGTCCCGGGCGCGCACGTCAGCGTCGCGCCGACGCGAGCGGTGCCCGCGACCGTCGGCAGCTTCACGTTGCGCGGTGCGGCGCCGAGGCGTACGACGACGTCCCGCGTGGTGGTCGACGTCGCGCCATCCGAGTCCGTGACGGTGAGCGTCACCGACCAGGTGCCCGCGCGGGCATAGGTGTGCGGCCCGCGCAGGCCCGTCGCGTGCCCCCCGTCGCCGAACGACCACGACGACGCCGTGATCCAGCCGTCAGGATCGCTCGAGGCGGTCCCGTCCACCGTGACCGTGAGCCCGTCGGCGCTCACCGCCGAACGGGCGACGGGCGCGGTGTTGATGCCCGTGTCGCGCAACCAGCCCGCGTTCATCAAGAGTGTGCGCCCGGTAGCGCCGACCCTCGACGCCTCGAGGCTGTTGGCGTCCGGCAGGGTTCCGCCACCGTCCGCGACGGACATGCGCTGCGCCGAGCCGTCGGTGCGGTCCGTGACGTACAGGTCGGACGACCCGTTCGTGTCCGATGCCGTCAGTGCGGTGCGGGTGCTGAACGCAACCCACCGAGCGTCCGGTGAGATGCGCGGCAGCGTGCCCCCGGTGCCGAGCTCCTGCCCGGACTCGGTGAGATCGACACGGGAGGTCGACGAGAGGTTCCGGTCGCGCGCGAACACGTCGGTCACGCCGTTCGTGTCGCCGAGGACGAGGTTCGTGGCGTCGCTGCTGAACACCACAATGGAGCCGTCGGCGCTGATCGAGCCGAACCTGCTCGCCCCGTTCGCGGCGCCGCCCGGTGCGCCCGAGAGTGCCGAGGCCCGCTCGGTCGTGCCCCGCACGCGGTCGCGGACGTACACGTTGGCCCGGCCCGAGTCATCCCCCGCGACGAGGTCGGTCGCGTAGGAGGTGAACGCGACGAAGCGGCCGTCCCGGCTCAGGGACGCGACCGGCATGGGTTGGTCGTCGCCGAACGTCCCGTGGGTCACGGCACCCGTCGGGGTGACGTCGACCGGGCTCGACGTGTGCGCGGACAGCTCACGGACGAACAGGTGGGGTTCGTCGTCGGACGCGCCCGGCTCGATCGCGCGTGGCGGCGCGACGAACGCGACGACGCGTCCGTCCCCACTCAGTTCGGGGAACATGAACTCGCTCAGGAAGCCGTCGTCCCAGCCCACCGAGCCCTGCGCCGTACCGTCGGTGCGCACGCTCGCGACCTCGACGCGCCCCGTGTCGAGGTGCCGGACGTACACCCGGCTCGAACCCGAGTCGACATCGGGCACGAGAGCGCCCGACTGCGACTCGAAGGCGACGGTCGCGCCGTCGTCGGACAGCGCGGGGTGCGTGCTGGGACCGACCGACGTCCCGGCGCCGGCCGACGGCGCGCTGGCCCAGGTCAGAGCGCCCGAGCGAAGGTCGCGGACGTAGACGTCGAACGTTCCGTTGTCGTCAGCTGGGTCGAGCGACGCCGACGTCACGAACGCCACCCATCGTCCGTCGGGGGTCCCGGTGACGTCGTACACCCCGTCCAGGATCGCGCGGCCGCTGCTGTCGGCGATGGCGAACCAGGTGTGGGCGCCT
>Ga0160432_100872_pt1 | contig 13256 bp, 3 predicted proteins | sample HID1971M_E0MG_FD_108250 | JGI IMG/M metagenome (GOLD analysis project Ga0160432, IMG submission 108250) | Enriched millipede-associated microbial communities from UW Madison campus, WI, USA - HID1971M_E0 MG | ecosystem: Host-associated > Arthropoda: Insects > Digestive system > Unclassified ... | reverse complement strand
GCGCCGATCCGACCCGTTCCACCCAGCACCACGATCTTCATGCGTCTCTCCAAACCCGGATTGATGTTGTCCGGGTTCAATCTACTCGGACAACTACTGTCCGAGTCAAGTAGTGTGACGGATATGAAGATGTCGGGCGGAGTCGAGTGGGCGGTCCACTGCTGCGTCGCCCTGACGGGCGTGACCGAGCCCGTCCCGGCCGCGACGCTCGCGCGCCTGAACGACGTCTCGATGACGTATCTCGCCAAGCAGATGCAGGCTCTCGCCCGCGCCGGACTCGTCCACTCCGTGCAGGGCAAGTCCGGCGGCTACGTGCTCGCGCGTCCCGCCGACGAGATCTCGGTGCTCGACGTCGTCCTCGCGATCGAGGGTCCCGAGCCGCAGTTCACCTGCACCGAGGTCCGCCAACGCGGCCCGCTGGCGGCATCCCCCGAGGACTGCCTGCGCGCGTGCGCCGTGCACCGCGCGATGCTCGCCGCCGAGCAGGCGTGGCGGACGTCGCTGCGCGGCGTGACGGTCGCCGACCTGGTCGCGACGGTCGACCAGGACTCGGGCCCCGACGTGCTCGCCCGCGTGCGCGGCTGGCTCGTCTCCCCCACCGACTGACCCGAGGACGAGACGAGGGGATGCCGCGGCTCGCGGCATCCCCTCGTCCAGGGCGTCAGCGGGTCAGGCCTCGCCGCCCTGTGCGATGTCGGCGCGCTCGCGCCAGCTGCGGGCCGTGACGCGATCGAGCGCGACCTGCTTGCGCAGCGCGTCTGCCTTCTCGTACAGCGTCGGGTCGCCGTAGCTGGTCAGCACCTTCACGAGCACGGGCAGCAGCTCGATCATGAAGAAGAGCCCGGCGATGAGCCAGTGCGCCCACATCAGGGTCGGCTCACGCTGCGACAGCCGCTCCAGGCCGCTGATCTGGCTGAGCAGACCGGTCGCGCCGGCGTTCCCCCCGGCGATCTCGGCGGCGCGCGCGTTGTAGGCGGCGAGCGCGGCCTGGTACTGCTCGCGGGCCGCGGGCAGCTCGTCCTTCGCCTGCTTCTTGTTCGTCGCCTCCGATGCGCCGGCGTCGGCGGTGCCGGCGGCCTGCGCATCGGCGAGATCGGCCTGGGCGGTGGTGAGCTTCGCGGCCAGGTCGTCGTAGGACGCCTGCGCGGCGGCCAGCTGGTCCTTGGCGGCGGTGGAGCTCGCACCCTCGCCGGCGACGCCGGTGCAGCCCGCGACCTCGCCGGCCCCCTGGCCGGTGAGCTCGCACTGGTAGATGGCGCGCGCCTGGTCGATGACGGTCTGCTGCGCGGCGAGCTTGGCGGTCAGGTCGTCGACGGTCGCCTGCGCCGACGAGGTGGCGGCCGAGGTGGTGTCGGCACCGGCCACCACGCCGCTGGCGGCCTGGCTCTCGAGCTCGGACACACGCTCGCTCGCGGCATCCAGCGCCTGCTTCTCGGGGCCGGACGTCACGGCGTCCTGATCGGACTGCGCCTGCACGAGATTGGTCGCGTTGACCTCGCGCGCGATGTCGTTGTGGAAGATCTGCAGCACGAGCGGCTCGGCGACGACCATGCCGATGATGGCGGCCATGATCACGCGCGGGATCGCCATCCCGATGAGCTTCCAGACGTTGCGCGTCGAGCGCATCGTCGAGGTGAGGAACCGGTCGAGGTTGAAGATGATGAGCGCCCACAGGATCGCGAGCGGCACCGCGAACCACGCCGCGGCCCGCACACCGGTCATGAGAGCGAACATCATCGAGATGGCCGACACGAGGGCTGTGCCGGCGAGCACGAAGAACATCTGCACGAAGCGGGGCGTCTCGCTCGGCACCTCGTCGAGGACGACGCCGTCGGCGCCGCCGAGGATCGCGAGGCGACGCCAGCCCGATCCGGGCACGCGCTCGCGCTTGGCGCGCCCCTGCCTCGGAGGCTTGGGCTGCTTCGGGGGCTTCGCCGGCGTGACGGGCGGGGCGGCCTCGACGGGCTCGGTATCAGGGGCTGAGGTGTCGCCGATCGCGCCCCACTCCGCCGTGGCGGGCATCACGAGCGTGTCTTCCTGCGACGTGCCGGCCGGCACCGCGACGGCGACGGGCTGCGTCGGGTTCATCGCGAGGGCGTCATCCAGCAGGTCCTGCGTCACGGGGTAGGGATCCTCCGGACCGTCGGAGTCGGCGGGGGCATCGGGCGTCTCCGCGGCCTCGTCCTGGGCGGCGCGCGCCTGCGCGGCGCGCACGTCGTCGAGGTACAGCTCCTCGGGCTCGGAGCCTGCTGTCTCGAACTCGATACGGCCGTCGGAGCCGAACCTGCCCGGCCGATGTGCGGAGTAAGACATCCGAACACCGTATGAGGGCCACCTGGACGACAGGTGGGTGAATGCCCAGCGCGGCCCGGTGGGGAGTGGATGCCGGGGCCCCGGCATCCACTCTCTCAGACCTCGAGCGGGGTGACGGCGGCGACCGCCTCGTCCTCCTCGGTGGCGACGAGCTGACCGCACGCGCCGTCGATCTCCTTGCCGCGCGTGTCGCGCAGCGTCGTCGGGATGCCGGCGTCATTGAGGCGGCGCACGAACTCGTTCTGCACGCTCACGTCGGACGCCGTCCAGATCGAGCCCGGCGTCGGGTTGAGCGGGATCGGGTTGACGTGCACCCAGCCGCGGCCGCGGTCGTTGAGCTTCTTGGCCAGCAGGTCCGCGCGCCACGCGTGGTCGTTCATGTCCTTGATGAGCGCGTACTCGATCGACACGCGGCGGCCGGTCTTGTCGAAGTAGGCGCGGGCCGCGTCGAGGGCCTCGTCGACCTTCCAGCGCGAGTTCACGGGGATCAGCTCGTCGCGCAGCGTGTCGTCCGGGGCGTGCAGCGACAGCGCGAAGGTCACCGGGATGTCCTCGTTCGCGAGCTTCGTGATCGCGGGCACGAGGCCGACGGTCGAGACCGTGATGCCGCGGGCGCTCATGCCGAGGCCGTGCGTCTTGTCGGTCATGACGCGGACGGCCTGCATGACCCGGGCGTAGTTGGCGAGCGGCTCGCCCATGCCCATGAACACGATGTTCGAGACGCGCTCGGCGGAGTGGTCGTCCTTCTTCTTGCCGCCCAGGCCGCCGTCGGCGATGAGGCGGTTGGCGCGCACGATCTGCTCGACGATCTCGGCCGCCGACATGTTGCGGGTGAGGCCCGCCTGCCCGGTCGCGCAGAACGGGCAGTTCATGCCGCAGCCGGCCTGCGACGACACGCACAGCGTGATGCGTCCGGGGTAGCGCATCAGCACCGACTCGACGAGCGCGCCGTCGTGCAGCTTCCACAAGAACTTGATCGTGTCGCCGCGGTCGGTCTCCAGGCGCCGCACCTCCGTGAGCAGCGGCGGCAGCATCCCGTGGACGAGCTCTTCCCGGCCCTCCGAGGGGAGGTCGGTCATGTCGGCCGGGTCATGCGTCCAGTGCTGGAAGTAGTGCTTCTCGAGCTGCTTCGCGCGGAAGCCCGGGAGCCCCAGCTCCTTGATCTTCTCGACGCGCTGGTCGGGGGTGAGGTCTGCGAGGTGCACCGGCGGCTTGCCGCGCTTCGGACTCGCGAACTGCAGCAGCGGACGCCCCTCGGCGTCCTTCTGCTGGGTCCAGCCCTCGGTCGCCGGGCGTACCTGCTTCGGTCTCGTGGAGCGCACGGGCGAGGACTCGGTCATGCCTTCCAGGGTACGCGGACGACCTGGACGAAAGCGGGAGAAGGATGCTGTCGTCGACAGCCTCTGGTGTACGCGGCGAGTTGGTGCCATTCTGACCCCAGCGGTCCGCCTGGGGAACGCCGTCTGGGGAGACGGCACCGGACCCGAACTGGGGAAGGGGACAGCACTGAGCGCGCACGTGACGGCGGCGGCGCTGACGCCGCGCCTGCTCCATGGCCTGGGCGATCTGGAGTCGCGCGTGCTCCGCGTCGACGGCACAGCCGTCGTCGTCGACATCTCGGGCTTCACGACCCTGTCCGAGCAGCTCGCCGCCGCCGGCCGCGAGGGCACCGAGCAGCTCATCGCCACGCTGTCGCGCATCTTCACGGTGCTGCTGCCGGCCACCGACGACGGCGGCGATGTCGTGAAGTTCGCCGGTGACGCGCTGTTCCTCCTGTTCACCGGGGACCAGCACGCCCGTCATGCCGTGCATGCCGCCTGGAACATGAACCGTGTGCTCACCGCGGTCGGCGACATCCACCTTCCGCTCGCCCGCGCGAAGCTGCGGATGTCGGTCGGCGTCCATTCCGGGACGTTCGAGTTCGTCCTCACCGGCGACGAGAACGTGAGCGCGATCCTGACCGGCGGCGCGACCTCGCGTGTGCTCGAGCTGCAGAACGCCGCGGCGGCGGGGAGGATCCTCGTCAGCGACGAGACGGCGGCGGCGCTCCCGGCCGCCCAGGTCGCGCCCGTAGACGGCGTCCCGGGCGCCCACCGGCTGCTGCGGGCAGGCTCCGTCGCGACGGCGTCGCTCATGGCGCTGTCGGTCGGACGCACCGATGCGGCCGAACGCTTTCTGCCTCGCGCCTTCACGGAGCGGCCCGACCTGCTCGGCGCCGAGCCCGACCACCGCTGGGCCGCCATCGCCTTCGTCCAGGTGTCAGGTCTCGCCGACAGCGTGGGCGCCGAGGACCTCGAACGGATGTCGCGCCTCACGGCCCTCGTCGAGCAGACGGCGGCCGACACCGGCGTCACGCTGCTCGACGTCGACCCCGCCCCCGGCGGCTACCGCTACTTCCTGACGGCCGGGGCGCCGACCACGGTCGAAGACCCCGAGGGGCGCCTGATCACCGCGGTGCTGCGGATCGTGCAGCAGTCGCAGCCCTGGTCGCTGGTGCGCGCCGGGGTGACCTCCGGGCGCGTGTTCGCCGGTTTCGTCGGAGCGCAGTTCCGCCAGACCTACACCGTGATGGGCGATCCGACGAACCTGGCCGCGCGGCTGACCGCGAAGGCCGAGCCCGGCGGGGTGCTCGTCACGCACTCGGCGCTCCAGCGGTCCGGCCGGGCTTTCGAGACGACCGACGGCGGTGCGATCACCGTCAAGGGCAAGTCTCAGCCGATCCCGGTCGCCTCGGTGTCCGGCGCCGCGGCCGCGGGCGCGCTCGACACCACGAGCGCGTTCATCGCGCGCGAGGCCGAGCTCGCCGTGCTCGGCGAACTGCTGGCGGCGGCTGAGCACGGCGAAGGGGGCGTCGCGACCGTCGCGGGAGCCGCGGGGATCGGAAAGTCGCGGCTCGTGGAGCACGCCCTCGACCGGTCCGCACTGCCGACGCTGCGGGCGCACGGGGATCGCTACGGCATGTCCACCGCCTACAGCGCCGTCTCGTCTCTGCTGCGCCCGCTGCTGGACATCCCTGTCGCCGCGGACGCCGCGACCGCGGGCGCGAAGCTCGCCGAGGCCGTCACACGGCTCGCGCCCGAACTGCTGCCCTGGCTCCCGCTGCTGGCGCCCGCCGTCACCGCCACGGCCGCACCGACCGCCGAGGTCGATGCGCTCGACGACGCGTTCCGCGCGGAGCGGGCGACGGCGGTCATCGGCGAGCTGATCGCGCTGCTCACGGAGCGGAACGGATGCCTCGTCCTGGAGGACGCGCAGTGGATCGACCCCGCATCGGCCGGCGTGCTGGGCGAGATGATCGGCGCCGATCGGCGCCACGCGGTCATCATCGTCCGGCGCGACGAGGCGGGCGGGCTCGAGCAGGAGGGTCGGACCATCGCGCTGGGGCCGTTCTCGGACGAGGACACCGCCGAGCTGATCGAGGGCATCGCCGGCCGCCGTCTGCTGCCCGCCGACCTGCGGCCCCTCGTGAGGCGCTCCGGCGGCAATCCGCTCTACGCGATCGAGCTGGCGGCCGGCCTCGCGACGGGCCGGGACGCGCTGGCCATCGAGCAGCTCGTCGGCGAGCGGATCGACGCCCTGAGCGAGGCCGACCGCACCACCCTGCGGCGAGCGTCGGTGCTGGGCACCCGCATCCCGCTCGGACTCTACGTGCGCTGCGTCGGCGCGCCGATGATCTCGGGCGGACTGGCCACGATGCTCGAACTGGGTGTCGACGGCGTGTCGTTCCGCAGCGAGCTGTTCCGCGACGTCGCGTACGACCAGCTCACCTTCCAGGCCAAGCGGGAACTGCATCGCGCGGCCGCCGCGGCGATCGAGGCCGATCGATCCGCGGCCGGCGCCACCCGCGACGCGATGCTCGCGCACCACTACGAGGCCGCGGGCGATTGGGGAGCGGCGCGCGACGCCGCCGTCCGGGCGGCCGAGACCGCCGAACGGGCATTCGCCCTCGAAGAGGCGGTCCACGCCTACCGCGTGGCGGTCGAGGCCGCGCGCCGCGACCCCTCGGGCTCCGGCGTGCTGCCGGAGCTGCTCACCGCATTGGGCCGCGTCAGTCTCGCCGGCGGCTGGGCCCAGGAGGGCCTGGACGCCTTCTCGCACGCGCGCAAGCTCGTCACCGACGCCGTCGAACGCGCGCGCCTGGATCGGGAGCGCGCCTTCGCGCTCAACATCCTCGGCCGTCCGGTGGAGGCGGTGCGGGCGCTGCGCTCGGCCCGGCGCGGGGTGGCCGGAGTCGGCACTGCGGCGCAGAGCGTGCTCGCCGCCGTCGCCGTCACGGAGTCGGGGCTGCGTCTGCGCCAGGGGAAGTGGCAGGAGGCGCGCAGCCTCGCGCAGGAGAGCATCGGCATCCTGGCGGGCCAGGCCGTGGAGGACGATGCGAAGGGCGTGCTCGCGGACGCCTACCGCTACCACGACATCGCGTCGGGCGAGCTCGACGGCGACCAGGCGATCCAGTACACCCAGCTGTCGCTCGAGCTGTACGACCAGATCGGCGACGAGCTCTCCAAGTCCAAGGTGTACAACCTGCTGGGGGCGCGGGCGTACTACCGGGGCGAATGGAGTCTCGCGATCGCGCTCTACTCGCAGGCGCAGCTCGCTGCCGAGGCCGCGGGTGACGTCGTGGGCGCGGCCATCGAGTCGGTCAACGCGGCGGAGGTGCTCGTCGACCAGGGACTCGTCGCCGAGGCGCGGCCGCGCATGCGCGACACGATGCACGTGTTCGAGGCATCCGAGAATCCCTACCTGATCGCGATCGCGACCGCGTTCTCGGCGCGAGGGCACCTGCGCGCAGGGGACAGGGATGCCGCACGCACGGACTTCACGCGCGCCGCCGAGCTCTTCTCGGCCCTCGACGACAACGACTGGGCGCGCGACAACCGCATCCGCCTGGCCGAGACGGAGCTCGACGACGGCGAGACCGACGCGGCGCGTGCGATCCTCGACGGGATCGGCGACGAGGCGACGGGGGCCGCGCGCAGCCGGCTGCTGCGCCAGCGTGCTCGTCTCGCCCATCTCGACGGCGATCCCGACGCGGCATCGGCGCTGACGCGCGACGCCGTGGCGGCGGCATCCGCTCTCCCCTACGAGCGCGCGCTGTCCATGGCGCAGCTCGCGCGATGGAGCGACCCGCCCGACGCCGCGCTCGCGTCCGAGGCCGAGCAGATCCTGCTGGGCCTCGGCGTCGTCGACCTCGAGCCGGTGCTCGCCGCGCCCCTCGACCCGTCCGCCGGAACGGGGCACGGGCGATGAACCGCCCGTGTTCCGGCATCCCCTGCGCCCTTCGAACCCCTGTGAGGCGACGATGAACCGTTCCCGTTCCGCTGCGCACCGCCCGCTCCGCACCGTCGCGCTGCTGGCCGTTCCGACCCTCGTCGTCACGGGACTCGCGACGCTGACCTCGACCGCGGCCGCGGCCCTCCCTGTCGCAGCCGCCGTCGCCCTCCCCTCCGGAGCCGAACGGTTCGCCGTCGCCGACGGCGCCGGCGGCGCGTCGACCGAGCCGTTCCTGACGCCCGACGGGCAGCAGGCCGTCTTCACGTCGACCGGCGCCGACCCCGCGGGCGGCCCCGACAACGGGCTGCCCGACATCTACCGCTCCACGGCGATCATGTACTCCGACGACCCCTTCTCGGGGGCGCCGCAGCTCATCAGCGTGCCCGACGGCCCGGTGGGCGCCGGCCGGGCGAACGGGGGCAGCTCGCAGCCCGTCGCGAGCGCGGAGGGACGCTACGTCGCCTTCACGAGCGCCGCCACCAACCTCACCGCGGACGCGAGCACGGCGCCGGGGCGCACGTACGTCTACGTGCGCGACACGCTCCGCGACCACACCTTCCGCATCCAGGGGCCGGCCGAGCCGAACGGGGACTCGTCCGAGCCCGACCTGAGCGACGACGGCCGCTACCTCGTCTTCACCTCCGGAGCCGACAACCTCGTCGCCGCCACGCCGACGACCGTCGCCGATACGAACGGCGTCGCCGACACCTACGTCGCCGACCTCGACGCGAACGGCGACGGCGTGTACGGCGACGTCGCCCTGCGCAAGGCCTTCCCGGCGATCGGACTGCCCACCGGGTCGTCCGGGGCGGTGATCAGCGGCAACGGCGACGTCATCGCCCTGCTCTCGCGCAGCGACCCCATCTCGGGCCAGCCCGCGACCGACCTGCCGAGCCTGTACACGGTGGACCGCGACTTCACCGTCAACCGTGCGCGGCTGATCGCCACCGCGGCGAGCGCCCTGTCGATCGACGCGACCGGCACGAACATGGCTTACATCAGGTCGGATGCCTGCAAGAACTTCGCCGGCGAGATGAAGGACGTCGTCGTCGCCACCACCGTGGAAGGCAACGTGACGAGCTACTCGGTCGGGCTCGGCACGATCGACGCCGACCGTCGCGTCGGCGAGGTCTCCGACCCGCAGATCTCGCCGCAGGGCAGTGAGGTCGCGTGGTCGACGACCGTGCCGTCGCTCGTGGGACGCCCCGATGACGTCGACCCCGTGGCGCTGGCCGTGCCGGTGATCCGCACGCAGCGGATCGACTGGATCGATGCGCAGTCGGGCACCGCCATCGAGTGCGTCGCGACGTTCTCGGACGACTGGATCGACGTGGCTGAGGGCACGCACCCCAGCATGTCGGTCGCGGGACGCTCGGTCGCCTTCCAGTCGTCGGACCCGTCCGAGATCGCCGTCGTCGACACCCACACCTCGGCCTACCTGTCGGTGGAATCCGTCGACGGCTGGATCCCGACGCCCGGGTACATGACCCAGGTGAGGATCCAGAACATCCCGCTGACGACGCTGCGCGACTACGCCGCGCAGCTCGCGGGCGCGCCGGTCTACCGGCTCCCCGTGTACCGGCTGCCGGTCTACCGGCTCCCCGTCTACCGGCTCCCCGTCTACCGGCTGCTCATCGACGATTCGCCGGTGTACCGGCTGCCCGTGTACCGCCTGCCGGTCTACCGGCTCCCCGTGTACCGGCTCGACCTCCCGGGCGGCTGGGACCAGATCCTCGCCGACACGCCGTTCGCCGGCGAGCTCTCGCAGACCGTGACCCTGAACGAGGTGCTGGGCTGGGCCGCCGGCATCCTCGACGAGGGCCTTCCCGCGACCGCTGCCGAGCACGCCGCCGCCGAGCTCATCCGCTCACTCACGCTGCAGGATCTGGGGCTCGACGAGAGCGGACTGGCGGGGCTCTCGCTGACGTCCTTCGCGCTGGGCTCGGCTCCGGTCGGCCGGATCCCGCTCCCGGGCGCGGGCGAGACCGAGGACGAACGACTCGCGGCCTGGCAGGCGCTGCTGACGGGGCAGGGCATCGACCTGACGCTCGACGGCGAGGCCGTGCTGGCCGAGCTGGACTCGGCCGGCCTCGCGCTGGACACCTCGGGCATCGACGCGGTGCCGCTGCGCGATCTGCCGGTCGACCTCACACTCCTGTCGGAGATCCCGGCGGTCCGGCTGTTCCTGGCCGACACGCCGCTCGGCGCCGTCGACGTGGCGACGCTCTCGCCCGACAGCCGCACCGCGCTGTTCGGGACCGCGGACGTGACGGGCACACTGGCCGCGCCGTCGACCGCGCTGCTGGCCACCGGCACGGCCGCCGACATCGCCCGCGGCGCCCCGCAGGACGTCACCGTGGGGACGCTCCTGTTCTCGCTGCTGGACGCCGAGAGCTATCCGTGGGAGGACATCGCGCCCAGCGCGATCGATCCGCGGTATGCGAGCGCCCGCTCCGTCGGCAACGCCTGCACCACCGACGTGCGCTGCCGGTACTGGACGGGCTACCGCTTCGCCTTCGACCTCGGTCCGGGCGAGTCGCAAGTCGGCCCGAGCGACGATCCGCTGACGATCACCGCGCCCACCGCCTACGTCGACGCGCCGGCATCCACCGTCCCCACCGACGTGTATGCCGCGGGCTCCGGTCCGGGCGTGCGCTGGGGAACGGACGAGGGCGTCTACACCGGCCCGCTGATCCGCTCGGGCCAACGGGTCACGGCACCGCTGGCCGATCTGCGCGCCGGCACCGTCTTCGCCCTCGGCACGTTCTTCTCGTGGGCGACGACGATGACGGACTTCGGCGCCGACGGCGGAATCACCTCCGGCATCTACGCCGCGTCGGCCGGCAACACGGACGTGCGGACGGACGACGCGTGGGACGAGCCCGACACCAACTACGAGAACAGCGAGTGGATGGGCGTGCCCACGCAGCTCACCGAGGGCAGCATCTTCTACGGCTGGATCGCCCCCGACCACTTCATCTACGACGAGGAGACGGGGACGGAGTCGCAGAGCGCGTCGAGCGACCAGGACTACTTCGTCGTCGATCCGGCGCCCGCGGGCAAGCGGCTCGTGATCTCGACGAACGCCCAGGACGGGCAGATCGCGATCTCGCTGTTCAGCCCGTCCGGGTCGGCATCCTCCGCCTCGCTGGGCGTCACCGGCGCCGGCGCCGCCCCCGGCAGCGCGGTGACCGAGCAGAGCGACCTGGGAGGGACCGCCGAGTCCGGTTCCGACGCGAGCGGCGCCCTTCCCGGGCAGACGCTGATCGACCAGGCCGTCGTCCGCGACGGCACCGCCGCCGAGATCGAGGCGGCCGGGGTCGACACCGCACCGGGCGAGCAGCTCGTCGTCCGCGTGACCAGCGGCAACGGCATGCCGAGCTCGTCGCTGTACTCGCTGCGCGTGCGGTACCTCGACGACACCGACGAGACCGTCTGCACCGCCGTCAGCGCCCCCGACATGGGCGAGCCGGGCCAGAGCGACGCCGTGACGGGCACGACGAACACGCTGTACCTCTTCGACGCGACCCGGTACGCGCAGACGTACGGCTGGGAGGGCGCGGACGCGGTGCGTGAGGCGCTGGCGTCCATGACCGGCGCCGGCCCGTCGGGCCAGGAGGTGGACGGCGCCGTCCTCTCGATCGACTCCGATGCCGCCGTGCGCGCGGCGCGCACCGCGTACAACCAGAACCCCTGCTCGCTGTCGGCGCGCGCGGCGCTGACGACGGCGATCAACCGCTACGTCGCCGCCGCCGTCGACGGCCACCGCGACCAGATCACCTCGGTCGTTGTCGTGGGCGGCGACGACATCGTGCCGTTCGCGCCGGTCGCGCAGAACACCGCGCAGTTCACGGAAGAGAGCCACGCCACCGACCTGCGCCGCGCCACCACCCCGACCGGCGACCCGTGCCCCCTCGACATCGCGCCGGGGACGATCGATCCCTGTGCGACGCCGCTGTCGGCGGCCGCGGCCGCGAGCAGCATCCTGACGGACGATCCGTACGGGCTCGCGACCGCCTACGCCTCGCTCGGCGGCCACCTGTACGTGCCGACCGTGGGGCTCGGGCGGCTCGTCGAGACGCCCGCGCAGATCCAGGCGACGGTGGCGCGGTTCCTCGCCACGGACGGAGCGATGGATGCCGCGGGCGACCTCGCCGCGGACTCCAGCGTCACCGCGGGCTACGGCGCGTGGGCGGAGCTGCCCGCGCAGGTGACGGACGCCCTCGAGTGGCGCTCCGCCGACAACACCGAGTTCACCGGCACGTGGACGCAGCAGGACATGGCGGACGCCCTGTTCCCGGCGGACGGCACCGCGAGCCCGCGCCTCGTCTCGCTCAACACCCACGCCGACGAACGCCGCATGCTCCCGGGGGTCGAAGGGGCCGAGTCCGGTCGGTTCGCCGACACCGACCTCTTCCTGGCCCAGGATCGCACCGGCCAGGCCCAGCTCGACGGCGCGCTCGTGTTCCTGATCGGCTGCCACGCCGGCAACAACCTCCCCACGGCCTACTACGGCGATGTCGAGGACTGGGTGGACGTGTTCTCGTCCGCCGGCGGCTTCGTCGGCAACACCGGATACGGGCTCGCCAACAACACCACGACGGCGCTCGGGGAGCGCCTGCTCGCCCTGTACGCGGACTGGATCGGGGTCACGGTGGACGGGCGCGGCGTCACCTCCGCACAGGCCCTGGCGTACGCGAAGCAGTCGTACCTGGGTGGCCTGGGGCTGTACTCGGGGTACGACGAGAAGGTGCTGATGGGAGCCGTGTACTACGGCCTGCCGATGTACACGTTCACGCCGGCGGCGTCCGGTGAGACGAAGTCGGCCCCCGTGCCGCAGGTGCCCGCGGGACTCAGCGAGGTCGGCGACCACGACGGGCTGCTGTCGGCGTCGCTGCGGCTGCAGCCGAGCTTCACGACCGTCCCCTCGGCGAGCGCCGACGGGACGACCTTCCTCACCGCGGACGGGCAGTCTCCGGCGGTCGTGCCGGGTCGGCCGGTGCTGCCCCGCCTCGTGTCGGCGCTGGGGCCGCGTCCTGACGGGCTCGTGCCGCGCGGAGCGGTCATCACCGAGCTGACCACCGAGACCGAATCGGGGGTCGATCCCGCGATCGCCGCGGCGGGGGTCGGCGTACCGCAGACCGAGGTGGGTCGCACGGGGATCGCGTTCCCCTCGAGCTTCGCGACGATCTCGCGACAGGACGCTCCCGACGGCCCGATGGACCTGCTCGTCGTGACGCCGGCGCGGGTCGAGGTGGCGCGCGACGGCACCGGATCGACCGAGCGGTTCACCGATCTGAACGTCGAGGCCGTCTACGGCCCCGCCGACTCGACCGACGAGACCCCGCCGGACATCACCTACATCGAGACCCCGGGCGCGGGCCGCAGCCGGATGTCGTTCAGTGCCGACGGCACCGGCAGCGACGTCACGAAGATGGTCCTCCTCGTGCAGCGCGAGGGCGAGACGGTGTGGCAGCGGGTGCCGGTCACCCGCAGCCCCAGCGGCGAGACGTGGGACGCGGATGCGCCGAACGACGGCACGCCGTTCCGCTGGATCCTGCAGGTGGTGGATGCCGCCGGCAACGTGACGACCGAGACCCAGGACGGGCACCTCGATCCGGCCGCGGCGGTCGCCCCGGCGCTCGGCGCGCCCGGCGACGACGTGACGGTCG
>Ga0160432_100864_pt1 | contig 13453 bp, 11 predicted proteins | sample HID1971M_E0MG_FD_108250 | JGI IMG/M metagenome (GOLD analysis project Ga0160432, IMG submission 108250) | Enriched millipede-associated microbial communities from UW Madison campus, WI, USA - HID1971M_E0 MG | ecosystem: Host-associated > Arthropoda: Insects > Digestive system > Unclassified ... | reverse complement strand
TCCCGGCGTACGAGTACCGCGACGGCGGCATGGTCGGCGACGACGTCGTGTCGGCGTTCGTCACCGGCGTGGGTGCCCACCTGACCCCGGGCGGCGTCGCCCAGCTGCTCGGCAACTGGGAGACGCGCGACGGCCTCGACCGCGTGCGTGGATGGGTCGAGGCGTCGCCCGTGCCGCTGGACGCCTGGGTGGTCGAGCGCGAGAGCCTCGACCCGCTGTCGTACGCCGAGCTGTGGGTCCGCGACGGCGGCACGCTGCCCGGGACGGACGGCTTCACGCGCCTCGTCGACGCGTGGCTCGACGACTTCTCGGAGCGCCGTGTCACCGAGGTCGGCTTCGGCTATCTGCTGCTCCGGCGCCCGGCCGAGGGCGCTCCGACGCTCGCCCGCTATGAGCGGCTGCACACCGCACTGGCGGGTGACAGCCTCGGCGCGCACCTCGCCGACGCCCTCGCCGCGCACGATCGGCTGCGGACGCTCGACGACGCCGGGGTGGCGGCATCCATCCTCGTCGTCGCGGGCGACGTGACCGAGGCCCGCCACCACCTGCCCGGCGCCGAGGACCCCACGGTCATCGAGCTGCGCCAGGGCGGTGGATTCGGCCGTGCGCTCGGCGTCGACCCGGGCCTGGCCGCGCTCGTCGGCGCGTGCGACGGCGACCTCGCCGTCGGGGTGCTGATCGACGCGATCGCCCACCTGCTCGAGGTCGACCCGGCAGCGCTGCGCGCCGACCTGCTCCCCCGTGTGCGCGAGCTGCTGTTCACCGGATTCCTGCGGTTCGCCGACTGACGCTCGATAGGCTGGAGACCATGCTCAACATGGCCGAGGGCGTCGCGCGCCTCGGCGCGCTCGCCGAGTCCCCCGTCGTCGACACGCTCGCCCGGGCCTTCGCGGACGCCGGGTTCGACCTCGCGATCGTCGGAGGTCCCGTGCGCGACGCGCTGCTCGGCAGGCGCACCAACGACCTCGACTTCACGACCGACGCGCGGCCCGACGACATCCTGCGGGTCGTGAAGCCGGTGAGCTCCACGCAGTGGGACATCGGGCGCGCGTTCGGCACCATCGGCGCACGTGTGCGCGGCGAGCAGGTCGAGATCACGACGTACCGCGCCGACAGTTACGACGGCGTCACCCGCAAGCCCACGGTCGAGTTCGGCGACACCCTCGAGAGCGACCTCGTGCGCCGCGACTTCACGGTCAACGCCATGGCGCTGCGCGTGCCGGGACGCACGCTCGTCGACCCGACCGGCGGCGTCGAGGACCTCGTGCACGCCGTGCTGCGCACGCCCGCCGACCCGCAGATCAGCTTCGGCGACGACCCGCTGCGCATGCTGCGCGCGGCCCGCTTCTCGTCGCAGCTCGGCTTCTCGGTCGACCCTGCCACCGAGGCGGCGATGGCCGAGCTGCGCCAGACCCTGTCGATCGTCAGCCCCGAACGCATCCAGGGCGAGCTCGTGAAGCTGCTCGCCACGGACGACCCGCTGCGCGGCATCCGGCTGCTCGTCGAGACCGGGCTCATGGCCGAGTTCCTGCCCGAGATCCCGGCGCTCAAGCTCGAGGTCGACGAGCACCACCACCACAAGGACGTCTACGAGCACTCCCTCACCGTGCTGCGGCAGGCGATCGAGCTCGAGCGGACGCGGAACCCGGATGCCGCACCCGACGTGCCCCTGCGCCTGGCGTCGCTGCTGCACGACATCGGCAAGCCCGCGACGCGGCGCCTGGAGCCCGGCGGCGGCGTGACCTTCTACCACCACGACCTCAAGGGCGCCCGCCTCGCACGCAAGCGCCTGCAGGAGCTGCGCTTCGACTCCGACACGATCGCGACGGTCTCGAAGCTCATCGAGCTGCACCTGCGGTTCTTCGGGTACTCCGAGGGCGCATGGACGGACTCCGCGGTGCGTCGGTATGTCCGGGATGCCGGACCCGAGCTCGAACGCCTGCACATCCTCACCCGGGCCGATGTGACGACCCGCAACGTTCGCAAGGCGCGGGGCCTGGCCGCCGCGTACGACGACATCGAGCGGCGCATCGCCGAGCTCGCCGAGCAGGAGGAGCTCGATGCCATCCGGCCCGAGCTCGACGGCAACCGCATCCAGCAGGTGCTCGGCATCCGGCCGGGGCGCGAGGTCGGCGAGGCGTACCGGTTCCTCCTCGACCTGCGGCTCGACGAGGGCATCGTCGGAGCGGACGAGGCCGAACAGCGCCTGCGCGCCTGGTGGGCGGAGCGCGGCGGCGCAGCCTGACACCGGGTGTCAAGTCGAGCGGGTTTCAGTTCGGTTACGAATCGTTCACTCGATTGCTGTGACGCCTGTTGCAGGTGAAGATAGCCGCACGAGTCGTGTCATCGGAGACGCGGCTACCCGACACAGCAGAGGGTTGCATTCATGTCACTGCACCACAGCGCGCGGGGCCGGTTCGGTCTCGCCATCGGAGCCTTCGGGGCCTCCGCCCTGCTCCTGGCCGGCTGCGCCGGCGGCGGCAACGGAGATGATTCGGGAGACTCCAACGATTCCGGCGACGCGATCATCGTGGGCACCACCGACAAGGTCACCACGCTCGACCCGGCGGGCTCGTACGACAACGGCTCGCTGACCGTCCAGACGCAGGTGTTCCCGTACCTCGTCAACACCGACTACAACAGCACCGAGGTCGTTCCCGACCTCGCCGAGTCGGCCGAGTTCACGTCGCCGACCGAGTACACGGTCAAGCTGCCGGCGGGGCTGAAGTGGTCCAACGGCCACGACCTCACGTCGGCGGACGTCAAGTTCTCGTTCGACCGCAACATCAAGATCGCCGACCCGAACGGCGCGTCGAGCCTGCTCTACAACCTCGACAGCGTCGAGACGCCCGACGACACCACGGTCGTCTTCCACCTGAAGACCGAGAACGACCAGATCTTCCCGTACATCCTGACCAGCTTCCCCGGCGCGATCGTCGACGACGAGGTGTTCTCGGCGGATGCCGTCACGCCCGACACCGACATCGTGGACGCCGACGCGTTCGGCGGCCCGTACAAGATCACGTCGTACGACTTCAACAAGACCGCAGAGTTCGAGCCCAACGAGAACTACCAGGGCCTGCTCGACAAGCCGGTCAATTCGGCCGTCGTGCTGCAGTACTTCGCCGACTCGTCGAACCTGAAGCTCGCCATCCAGCAGGGCGACATCGACGTCGCGTACCGCACGCTGTCGGCCACCGACACCGCCGACCTCAAGAAGAACGAGGATGTCGCGGTCACCGACGGCCCCGGCGGCTCGATCCGCTACATCGTCTTCAACTTCAACACGATGCCGTACGGCGCGACCACGCCCGAGGCCGACCCGGCCAAGGCGCTCGCCGTCCGTCAGGCGGCCGCCGACCTCGTCGACCGCCAGGCGATCGCCGACCAGGTCTACAAGGGCACGTACGCGCCGCTGTACTCCTTCGTCCCCGAGGGCTTCAACGGCGCCACCGAGGTGCTGAAGGACCTCTACGGCGACGGCAGCGGCGGACCCGACGCCGAGAAGGCCAAGGCGACCCTCGAGGCCGCCGGCGTCGAGATCCCGGTCAAGCTCAGCCTGCAGTACAACTCGGACGATCACTACGGTCCGTCCTCGGGTGACGAGTACGCGATGGTCAAGCAGCAGCTCGAGGCCGACGGCCTCTTCGAGGTCGACCTGCAGTCCACCGAGTGGGTGCAGTACTCGAAGGACCGCACCGCCGACGTGTACCCGTCGTACCAGCTCGGCTGGTACCCGGACTACAGCGACTCCGACAGCTACCTCACCCCGTTCTTCCTGACGAACAACTTCCTGGGCAACCACTTCAGCGACGCCCAGACCGAGGAGCTCATCCTGAAGCAGGCGACCGAGACCGACCCGGCCGCGCGCACGCAGGAGATCGAAGACATCCAGGCCCGCGTGGGCGAGCTGCTCTCGACCCTGCCGCTGCTGCAGGGCAACGAGACGGCGTACGCGACGAAGGACATGAGCGGCGTCACGCTGGACGCGTCGTTCAAGTTCCGCTTCGCCCCGCTCGAGAAGAAGTAACCCCGTGAGCGTGGGGCGGTCCCAACCGGGGCCGCCCCACGTCCGCGTCCGCCCGCGTTCACCCGAGAACCGAGCACGAAAGCAGGACCTGAGTCAATGACGACAACCGACGTCGCCGTCGTCCCCGTGGACGAGCCGCCGCCCCTGCTGCACCGCCGCAAGGGGCGCGGCGGAAGCACCCTGTGGCGCTATCTGCTGATCAGGTTCATCCTGATCTTCCCCACGATCCTCATCCTCGTGACGCTCGTGTTCTTCCTCATGCGGCTGACGGGCGACCCGATCACCGCCGCACTGGGCGGCCGGCTGCCGGCGGATCAGCTGCAGGAGCGCATCCACGAGGCCGGGTACGACCGCCCGATCATCGTGCAGTACTTCGAGTACCTCGCCCAGATCTTCACCGGGAACTTCGGCACGACGATCTCTGACAACCAGCCGGTCTCGGAGGTGCTGCTCACCTACGGCGCCGCGACCCTGGAGCTCGCGATCTACGCGCTGCTCATCGCGTTCGCGGTCGGGATCCCGTTGGGGATGCTGGCGGCCGCGCGTCGCGACCGCCCGACCGACGCCGCGCTGCGCGTGTCGGCGATCCTGTTCTACGCGACGCCGGTGTTCTTCTCGGGACTGGTCGCGAAGCTGATCTTCTCGGTCTGGCTGGACTGGCTGCCCGCGAGCGGCCGCGCCGACGTCCGTACCGAGATCGCCCTGAACAGACAGGACGGCACCGGGATCTACCTCATCGACGCGATCGCGTCGGGCAACCCCGCCTACGTGCAGGATGTGCTGATCCACGCCATTCTGCCCGCGGCGTGCCTGGGTCTGCTCACGGCCGGCATCTTCCTGCGCCTCGTGCGGACCAACGTCATCGGCACGTTCAACATGCCGTACATCGACGCCGCCCGCTCTCGCGGCGTCCCGGAGCGGCGCCTGGTCCGCACCCACGCTTACCGGCCCGCGCTCATCCCGATCATCACGGTCATCGGCCTGCAGATCGCGCTGCTGCTGGGCGGTGCAGTGCTCACCGAGACGACGTTCGAATGGAAGGGCCTCGGCTTCCAGCTGACGCAGTACCTGCTCGCGCGCGACTACGTCGCCGTGCAGGGCATCGTCGTGCTGCTGGCGATCATCGTGGCGTTCACGAACTTCATCGTCGACGTCATCGCCGCCTTCGTCGACCCGCGGGTGAGGTACTGACATGGCGCGCCTCCGTCTCATAGACCGCCTGCCGGTCATCCACCAGTTCCGCCAGAGCGTCGGCCTTCAGCGCGGCATGCTCGTCGCCGGCCTCGTCCTCACCGGCGTCTTCCTGGTCATGGCGCTCTTCGCGCCGTGGATCGCCCCGTACAGCTACAACCAGCTGGATGTGGACGGCCAGAACTTCGGCTCGCAGCAGCCGCCCAGTGCCGAGCACTGGCTCGGCACCACCGTCGGCGGGTACGACGTGCTCTCGCGCACGATCTGGGGAGCGCAGACCGCGCTGCTGGTGATCGTCGTCGCCGTCGCGCTCTCGATCTTCGCCGGCATCCTGCTCGGTCTGGTGTCGGGGTACTTCGGCGGCTGGGCCGACCGCACGCTCGTCGTCGTCGCCGACGCGATCTACGCGTTCCCGACCCTGCTGCTGGCGATCGTCGCCTCGATCGCGATCAGTGGCGGGCAGTCGGGCCTGTGGGGCAGCATCCTGTCGGCGTCCATCGCGATCACCGTGGTGTTCATCCCCCAGTACTTCCGCGTCGTGCGCGCCGAGACGGTGCGCGTGAAGACCGAGGCGTTCGTCGAGTCCGCCAAGGTGACCGGCGCCTCGACGTGGCGCATCATGTTCCGCCACGTCTTCCGCAACGCCACCCGCACGCTGCCGCTCATCTTCACGCTCAACGCGTCCGAGGCCATCCTGACCCTCGCGGCCCTCGGCTTCCTCGGCTTCGGCATCGAGCCCACGGCCGCGGCCGACTGGGGCTATGACCTCAACAAGTCGATCAGCGATGTCACGAGCGGCATCTGGTGGACGGCGATCCCGCCCGGCACGGCGATCGTGCTGGTGGTGCTCGGCATCACCCTCATCGGCGAGAGCCTCAACGATCTGGCCGACCCGCGCCTGCGCGCCCGCCGCCGCACCACCAAGACCGCGACGCCGGCCGACGCCGTGGCCGCGCAGCAGCCGGTCACCCGAGAGTTCATGGGAGAGGTCGAATGAGCGCGAACGCAGGGACCGACACGCCGGTCTCGATCCGCGACCTCGGCATCACGTTCTCGACCGACGGCGGCGACGTCGACGCCGTCCGCGGCGTCGACCTCGATGTGCGCCGCGGCGAGGTGCTCGCGATCGTCGGCGAGTCCGGCAGCGGCAAGACTGTCACCGCCCGCTCCATCCTGGGCCTGCTGCCCGAGACGGCGACGCTCCGCGGCACCGTCCTGCTCGACGGCGAGGACATCGTCGGCATCCGGCCCGAGGACCTGCGCGATCTTCGCGGCGCGAAGGCCGCGATGATCTTCCAGGAGCCGTCGACGGCGCTGAATCCCGTGTTCACGGTGGGCTGGCAGCTCGTCGAGGGCCTGCGGGCGCATGAGCGCATCGGCAAGAAGGAGGCGCAGAAGCGGGCCGTCGACATGCTGCGGCGTGTCGGCATCCCGGAACCCGAACGGCGCGTCAACGACTACCCGCACCAGTTCTCGGGCGGGCAGAAGCAGCGCATCGTCATCGCGATGGCGCTGGCGCTGCAGCCCTCGGTGATCCTCGCCGACGAGCCGACGACGGCGCTCGACGTGACCGTTCAGGCTGAGATCCTCGACCTGCTGCGCACGCTGCGCGACGAGACCGGCACCGCGATCGTGCTGATCACGCACAACATGGGCGTCGTCGCAGATCTCGCGGACCGCGTGGCGGTCATGTACAACGGCGAGATCGTCGAGACCGCGCCGGTGCAGGAGCTGTTCGCCGCACCCCAGCACGACTACACGAAGCGCCTGCTCGCGGCCGTGCCGCGCGTCGAGGTCACCGACCGCGGGCTTCCGGCCGTGGGCGAGGGCGAGCCGGCGGTGGCGGCATCCGATCTCGTCATCGAATACCCGGGACGCCTCGGGCGCCCCACGTTCCGCGCGGTCGACCGCGTGAGCTTCTCGATCGCGCCCGGCGAGGTGCTCGGCCTCGTCGGCGAGAGCGGGTCGGGCAAGACCACGATCGGCCGGGCCATCGCGGGGCTCACCCCGGTCGCCGACGGTTCGCTGCGCGTGCTCGGGACCGAGATGCGCGGCGTGCGCGAGCGGGAGTTCCGGCCGCGTCGCAGCGAGATGGGCTTCGTCTTCCAGGACCCGGCGACGAGCTTCAACCCGCTGCTGACGATCGCGGACTGCGTCGCCGAGCCGCTCGTGGTGCACGGCAAGGCGCAGAGCCCTGCCGACGCCCGCGACCGCGTCGACGAGCTGCTCGAGGCCGTGCAGCTGCCCGGCGACTACGGCGACAGATTCCCGCACGAGCTGTCGGGCGGTCAGCGCCAGCGCGCCTCGCTCGCCCGCGCCCTCGCGCTCGACCCGAAGCTGCTCATCGCCGATGAGCCGACGAGCGCACTCGATGTGTCGGTGCAGGCGCGCGTGCTGGAGCTCTTCCGCGAGCTGCAGGAGCGCTTCGGGTTCGCGACGCTGTTCATCACGCACGACCTCGCCGTCGTCGACATGCTCGCGCACCGTGTCGTGGTGCTGCACAAGGGCGTGATCGCCGAGGAGGGGCCGACGGCGCAGGTGCTGGGCGATCCGCAGGACGACTACACCAAGCGCCTCATCGCGTCGCTTCCCGTCCCCGACCCGGCCGAGCAGGCCGCACGCCGGGAGGCCTGGCGCGAGGGCTGACCCGACGGCCCTCTCGTCGGGAGGATCGGATGCCGGCGGCCCCGCCCGCGCCTACACTGGACGCACGCTCCACCGATGCCGATCGGAGCCGCCGTGCCGTCAGCCTGGTCAGAACGCCGCGAGGTGTCGCCCGAGACCTCCCGTCTGCTGATCGAGCGCGCCCACGAGGAGCTCGTCGCGGGGAACGCGGGCGACCAGCGGCTGGACGACGTGCGCTCGCTCGTGCGGGACTCGTGGCGGCGCTCCCTCGCCAGCCTGGTCGGCGCCGAGGCGCTGCCACCACTCGACCTGACCGCCGAAGAGCTCGAGGCCTACCGGCAGGCGCACCCGCTCGCCGCGGTCATCGACATGGTGCGCGGCCTGCTGCTGCCGGGTGACGCGTCCGAGTCCGGTGTCGCGGTGGCCGTGGGCGATGCGGCCGGGCGCCTGCTGTGGGTCGAGGGCGACCGTCACGTGCGGAGCCTGACGGGCGACATGGGGTTCGTCGAGGGCGCGAACTGGTCCGAGGCGGCGGTGGGCACCGCCGCCCCCGGCACGGCGATCGCGCTCGACCGCTCGGTGCAGATCCGCGGCGCCGAGCACTTCAACCGGCTCGTGCAGCCGTGGTCGTGCACCGCGGCTCCCGTGCGCGACCCCGAGACCCGTCGCATCCTCGGCGTCATCGACGTGACCGGCGGCGTCGAGGCCGTCACGCCGCAGGCCCAGTTGCTGGTGGATGCCACGGCCCGGGCCATCGAGGGCGAACTCCTGGTCGCACGCCTGCGGGCCAGGGCCGAGCCCGCGCGTCCTGCGCGCCGTGCCGCCTCCCGCCGGCCGGAGCCGATGCGCGCCACCCTGCGCGTGCTCGGCCGCGACCGCGCCCTGCTGGAGGTGGCGGGTGACGGCACCGAGACCGTGACGGAGCTCGGTCCGCGCCACGCCGAGCTGCTGCTCATGCTCGCGGTGCACCGGCAGGGGCTCTCGGCCGAGAGGCTGGGCGAGCTGGTCTACGGAGAGGACGGCGGGGACGCGGCATCCGTCACCCTCCGGGCCGAGATGGTGCGCCTGCGTCGCGCGCTCACGGCGGCGGAGGCGGCGCTCGTGCCGCAGTCGCGGCCGTACCGCCTGGGCGTGGACCTCGAGACCGATGCGCATCAGGTGCTGTCGCTCCTCGACCGCGGCGCGCACCGCGTGGCTCTGGCCGTGTACCGTGGCGAGGTGCTGCCCGACTCGGTCGCGCCCGGGGTCGAGGAGTTCCGTGACACCGTGCGGACGGCGCTGCGCGAGGCGCTCATGGCCGAGGCATCCGTCGACGTCCTGCTGGCCTTCGCCGACACGGCGGCCGGCGCCGAGGACGTCGATCTGCTGCGGCTGTGCCTGTCGATGCTGCCCGCCCGGTCGCCGCGACGGTCGGGTCTGGTGACGAGGATCGAGAAGCTCGAGAGCGATCCGTAATTGCGGACCTGATCTGTCCGCAATGCTCGCCATGATGGGTTCACCCAAGGAGAGGAACCCTCATGCTCAACGGATTCGCCACCCAGAACGTCTACTCCGCCGACCTCGACGCCGCGGCCGCCTGGTACGCCGACGTGCTCGGCATCGAGCCCTACTTCCGTCGTCCGGGATACGTGGAGTTCCGCGTCGGCCCGTACGAGCACGAGTTCGGCATCATCGACGCGGCCTACCGTCCCGACGCCCCTGCCGCTCCGGGCGGCCCGATCCTGTACTGGCAGGTGGACGACGTCGCGGCCGTCAACGCCTCGCTTCTGGAGCGCGGGGCGGCCGAATTCCAGCCGGTCACCGCCCGCGGAGAGGGCTTCGTGACGGCATCCGTCGTCGACCCGTTCGGCAACCTCCTCGGCGTCATGGAGAACGTCCACTTCACCGGCGTGCGTGAGCGTCTCGGGGCCTGACGTCTCAGGCGGACGACTCCGGGCCAGGCCGCGCAACGTGATGCAACGTTGCGCGGCCTACCTTCATCGCAGGTGACGACGACCGTCGCCGAAGCGTCGAAGGAGACCAGCATGACCATCGTCGAAGAGGGCGTCTCGAGCGTCTACGCCGCCCCCGGGCAGCGCGGCTCGATCGCCGACTACCGTCCCCGCTACGGCCACTACATCGGCGGCGGGTTCGTCGAGCCGATCAAGGGCCAGTACTTCGAGAACATCTCGCCGGTCACCGGCAAGCCGTTCACCGAGGTCGGCCGCGGCACCGTCGAGGACGTCGACCGCGCCGTCGACGTCGCGTGGAAGGCGTTCGAGTCCTGGAAGCGCACGACGCCCGCGCAGCGCGCCGACATCCTCAACAAGATCGCCGACCGCATCGAGGCGAACCTCGAGCGCATCGCCGTCGCCGAGACGTGGGAGAACGGCAAGCCGGTGCGTGAGACCCTGGCCGCCGACATCCCGCTCGCCGTCGACCACTTCCGCTACTTCGCGGGCGTGCTGCGCGCCCAGGAGGGCTCGCTCAGCCAGATCGACGAAGACACCGTCGCGTACCACTTCCACGAGCCGCTGGGCGTGGTGGGTCAGATCATCCCGTGGAACTTCCCGATCCTCATGGCGACGTGGAAGCTCGCCCCGGCCCTCGCCGCCGGCAACTGCGTCGTGCTCAAGCCCGCCGAGCAGACGCCGGCGTCCATCCTGTTCCTGTTCGACATCATCGGCGACCTGCTGCCGGCCGGCGTCGTCAACATCGTGAACGGCTTCGGCATCGAGGCGGGCGCACCGCTCGCGCAGCACAAGCGCATCCGCAAGGTCGCGTTCACCGGCGAGACCACGACCGGGCGGCTCATCATGCAGTACGCCTCGCAGAACCTGATCCCGGTGACGCTCGAGCTCGGCGGCAAGAGCGCCAACGTGTTCTTCGAGGACGTCGCGGGCTCGACCGACGACGCCTACTACGACAAGGCGCTCGAGGGCTTCACGTTCTTCGCGCTCAACCAGGGCGAGGTGTGCACGTGCCCGTCGCGCGCGCTCATCCAGCGCTCGATCTACGACCGGTTCCTCGGCGACGGCCTCGACCGAGTCTCGAAGATCGTGCAGGGCAACCCGCTCGACCCGGCGACGATGATCGGCGCGCAGGCCTCGAACGACCAGCTGGAGAAGATCCTGTCGTACATCGAGATCGGCAAGGCGGGCGGCGCGAAGCTGCTCGCGGGCGGGGAGCGCGTCGACCTCGGCGGTGACCTGTCGGGCGGGTACTACGTGGCGCCGACGGTGTTCGAGGGCACGAACGACATGCGCATCTTCCAGGAGGAGATCTTCGGTCCTGTGGTCTCGGTGACGAGCTTCGACGACTTCGACGACGCCATCAGCATCGCGAACGACACGCTCTACGGACTGGGCGCCGGCGTCTGGAGCCGCTCGGGCGATACGGCGTACCGCGCCGGCCGGTCGATCGAGGCGGGCCGCGTCTGGACGAACACGTACCACCAGTACCCCGCGCACGCGGCGTTCGGCGGGTACAAGCAGTCGGGCATCGGCCGCGAGAATCACCTCAAGATGCTCGACCACTACCAGCAGACGAAGAACCTGCTCGTCTCGTACGCCGAAGGCAGCATGGGCTTCTTCTGAGCCCCCCGCCGGTCCCACCGGGGGGCGGGACCGGCATCCCCGACCCGGGCGGAGCGCGCCCCAGACGCTCCGCCCGGGTCTCCTCGTCTGAAAGGAGATCCCGATGGCCGAGTCCCACGAGTACTCGCGTGTCGCGGTGACGGATGCTGCGGCATCCCTTCTCCGCCGGCTCACGGCGCAGCACGGAAAGCTGATGTTCCACCAGTCCGGCGGATGCTGCGACGGCAGTGCGCCGATGTGCTTCCCGGTGGGGATGTTCCAGACCGGCCCCTCGGACGTGCGGCTCGGCGACCTCGACGTGGGCCTGGACGACCCGATCGAGGTGTTCATCTCGGAGGCCCAGTTCGAATACTGGAAGTACACCCACCTCACGATCGACGTCGTTCCCGGCCGCGGCGCCGGCTTCAGTGTCGAAGGTCCGACGGGCAATCGGTTCATCATCCGCAGCCGCATGCTCGACGATGCCGAGCTCGAGCACTTCGGCCTGAATATCGCTAGCTAAACTAGTGAAATATCGCTAGCCTATCTAGTGAAAGCGGACCAATGGAGGTCCGCCCCAGGGAGGGAAGAGCAATGCGCAAGAAGATCCTCATGTCGGTCTGTGCCACAGCACTGGCCGCCGCTGCGGCTCTGGCAGTGCCCACGGCTGCGTCGGCATCGGGCTACGGCAAAGACATCAAAGACGGCTGCGGCGCCAGCTACGGACAGCTCGTGTCGACGGCGCGCGCCAGCGGCCACATCGAGGGCAGCGTCGGCGGTGCGATGAACTTCGTCGAGAGCGGCCTTGCAGCAGCCCACGGCTGCAGCTGAGCCGGCCGAGACGCCCGTCGCCCCCTGCTCCCGGGTGCGGCGGGCGTCTCTCGTTCGCCCGGGCCTAGAGCCAGCCGTTCTCGTCCGCGATGCGGGCGGCGTCGGCACGGTTGCGGCCTTCGGTCTTGCCGATGGCGCTCGACAGATGGTTGCGCACCGTGCCTTCCGACAGGTGCAGCATCTGTGCGATGTCGGCGATCGACCCGCCCGTCCGGGCAGCGGCCAGCACATCGGTCTCGCGCTCGGTGAGCGGCGAGGCGCCCTGGGCGAGCGAGTCCGCCGCCAGCGCCGGGTCGACCACGCGCAGACCCTGCGCGACACGTCGCACCGCATCGGCGAGCTGGGCGGCCGGTGTGTCCTTGACGACGAAGCCCGATGCGCCCGAGCGCATCGCGCGGGCGAGGTATCCGGGTCGCCCGAACGTCGTGACGATGAGCACGCGGCACGAGGGCAGGGCTGATCGCAGCGCGCCGGCAGCGGCGATCCCGTCCATGCCGGGCATCTCGATGTCGAGCAGCGCGACATCGGCCCGCGCCTCGACCGCCGCCGCGACGACCTCGTCGCCGCGGCCCACCTCGGCCACGACCTCGATGTCGTGCTCGAGCCCGAGCAGGGCCGACAGGGCGCCGCGCACGAGCGCCTGGTCGTCGGCGATGAGCAGCCGGATCACAGCGTCACCTCCAGGCGGAACCCGCCGAGGTCGCTGCGGCCGACCGACAGGCGCCCGCCGGCGGCATCCACTCGTTCACGCAGGCCCGTGAGACCGGTGCCGGCCTCAGCGGCCAGCGGGCCGACGCCGTCGTCCTCGACCGCGACGCGGCCGCGCTCGAGGCGGATGCGACAGCGTGTGGCGCGGGCGTGGCGCACGACGTTCGTCACGCCTTCGCGCACGACCCAGCCGGCGAGCTCCCGGTGCTCCGGGGCGACGGCGTCGGTCGTCGCCGGGGCGTCGAGGGTGATGTCGGCGGCGGCGAGGGCCACACGCGCGGCAGCCAGCTCGCCGCTCACGCTCACCCCGCGGAAGCCCGCGACCGTCGCCCGCACGTCGGCGAGGGCCCCGCGCGAGAGCCCCTCGACCTCGGCGAGCTCGGCCTTGGCGCGCTCGGGATCGGCGTCGACGAGGCGACGCGCGAGCTCGGTCTTGACCGTGATCACGGTGAGCGAGTGGCCGAGGATGTCGTGGATGTCGCGCGCGACCCGGCCCCGCTCGCGCTCGGCGGCG
>Ga0160432_100854_pt1 | contig 13618 bp, 13 predicted proteins | sample HID1971M_E0MG_FD_108250 | JGI IMG/M metagenome (GOLD analysis project Ga0160432, IMG submission 108250) | Enriched millipede-associated microbial communities from UW Madison campus, WI, USA - HID1971M_E0 MG | ecosystem: Host-associated > Arthropoda: Insects > Digestive system > Unclassified ... | reverse complement strand
TCGGAAGAGATCGTGAGGTCGTCGATGGTGCCGCCGATCAGCTGCGGGATCATGGCGCCCGCGACCTCGACGTCGATCTGCTGGTCCGCGGGCAGCGACAGCTGCGTGCGCACCTGGTCCTGCACGATGCCGGTGACGACCTGCCGCGCGATGGCTTCTGCGGCGAACCAGGCGCCGACCGCGAGCACCGCGACGATCGCGAAGCCGACGACCCACGGCCACACGCGGCGGCGTGACGGCTCGGTCGGGCCGCCCGCGGGCACCATCCCGTCAGGAAGGGGCAGCGTCGGCTGCGCGTCGGCGCCGCTCATGGCCTACATCCGCTCCGGAGCGGCGACGCCCAGCAGGTCGAGCCCGTTGCGCAGCACCTGGCCGGTCGCGTCGTTGAGCCACAGGCGCGTGCGGTGCACGGCCTCGACCGGCTCGTCCCCGAGCGGGATGACCCGGCAGTTGTCGTACCAGCGGTGATACAGGCCCGCGAGCTCCTCGAGGTAGCGAGCGACGCGGTGCGGCTCACGCACCTCGGCGGCGAACGCCACGATGCGCGGGAACTCCTGCAGCGCGCCCAGCAGCGCCGACTCGGTCTCGTGCGTCAGCAGCTCGGGGGCGAACTCGGACCGGTCGACGCCGGACGCCGCCGCGTTGCGCGCGACGTTGTGCGTCCGGGCGTGCGCGTACTGCACGTAGAAGACCGGGTTGTCGTTGGTGCGCTTGCGCAGGATCTCGGGGTCGAGCGTCAGCGGCGAGTCGGCGGGGTAGCGCGCCAGCGAGTAGCGCAGCGCATCCGTGCCGAGCCATTCCCGCAGGTCGTCGAGCTCGATGATGTTGCCGGCGCGCTTGGACAGGCGCGCGCCGTTGACCGACACGAGCTGCCCGATGAGCACCTCGATGTCCTTCTCGGGGTCGTCGCCCGCCGCGCCGGCCAGTGCCTTCAGACGGTGCACATAGCCGTGGTGGTCGGCGCCGAGCAGATAGATCTTGTGCGCGAAGCCGCGGTCGCCCTTGTTGAGGTAGTACGCGGCGTCCGCGGCGAAGTACGTGTACTCGCCGTTCGAGCGACGGATCACACGGTCCTTGTCGTCGCCGAAGTCGGTGGTGCGCACCCACACGGCACCCTCGTCGTCGAACACGTGGCCCTGCTCGCGCAGGCGGTCGACAGCCTCGTCGACGAGGCTCGGCTCGCCGTCCTCGCCCTTGGCGTGGAGCACGCGCTCGCTGAAGAAGACGTCGAAGTGCACGTTGAACTTCTCCAGCGACGCCTGCAGGTCGCCGAGCTGCAGCTCGTACGCCCGGTCGCGCGCGACGAGGACCTGCTCGTCGGCCGGCAGCGACAGCAGGTCGGGCTGCGCGGCAAGCACCCGCTGCGCGAGGTCGTCGATGTACGAGCCCGGGTAGCCGTCCTCGGGGGTCGGCTCACCCTTGGCGGCGGCCAGGACCGAACGGCCGAACCGCTCCATCTGGGCGCCGGCGTCGTTGACGTAGAACTCGCGCACGAGCGTCGCCCCGCTGGCCAGCAGCAGGCGCGCCATCGAGTCGCCGAGCGCGGCCCAGCGGGTGTGGCCGATGTGCATCGGGCCCGTGGGGTTGGCGCTCACGAACTCGAGGTTGATCGTGTTGCCGCGCTGCGAGTCGTTCGTGCCGAACGCGGCCCCGGCGTCGACGATCGTCTTCGCGAGCGCACCTGCGGCGGCGGCATCCAGTCGGATGTTGATGAATCCGGGACCGGCGACCTCGACGCCCGCGACGCCGTCGACCTGCGCGAGGCCCTCGGCGATCTCGGCGGCGAACTCGCGCGGGTTCGCGCCGACCGCCTTGGCGAGCTTGAGCGCGGCGTTGGAGGCCCAGTCGCCGTGGTCGCGGTTCTTCGGCCGCTCGAGCACGAGGTCGGCGGCGGTCAGCCCGTCGGCCGCACCAGGTCGTCGCGCCTCGGCGAGCGGGGCGACGACGGCGAGCAGGGCGGCGGAGAGGGCTTCAGGATTCATAGACCGACAAGTCTATTGCGCCGTCCTTGTGCGTCCGCTCAGGCGATCTGGACGAGCGCGCCGAAGTCGTCGAGCGAGGGATCGGATGCCGGCGGCAGTGCCTCGTCCGTGAGCCCCGGGAGCGTCTCGAGGCCGTCCGTCACGGCGTCGGGCACGACCCACGCGTCCACGCGCAGCCGCTTGAGCCCCACGTAGCCGCCGTAGTAGCTGAGGAACGCGCAGTCGGCGGCATCCCGTCCCGTCGCGATGCGGACGAGACCGCTGCGGTTCGCGAGACGCGTCGCGTCGATGACGTACCAGGCGCCGTCGAGGTAGGCCTCCGCGACCGCGTGGAAGTCCATCGGACGCAGACCCGGCGCATAGCAGGCGGCGTACCGTGCGGGCATGTCCATCGCGCGCAGCAGCGCGATGACGACGTGCGCATAGTCGCGGCACACGCCCTGGCCCGTCATGAGGGTGGTCACGGCGCTGTCGGTGCCGTGGCTGAGACCGGGCGTGTAGGTGGTGCTCGTCGAGACGAACTCCGACACCGCGGCGATCAGGTCGTGCCCCGACAGTCCCTTGAACTGGCGGCGCGCCTGCTGGAACACCTCGTCGGACTGCGCGTAGCGGCTCGGACGCAGGTACGTGATGGCTTCGAGGTCGCTCGTGCGGCCCGTCGCGGCCTGCCCGTCGACGGTCGCCTCGTAGCGGATCTCGAGGCGTCCGGGCTCGCCCGTGAGGCGGTGCAGACGGCTCCCCTGCTGGTCGACGATCTCGGTCGGCGTGTACACGCGATCGCCCTGCGTGAAGGTCAGCGACTCGTTCGACACCGGCACGCCCTGGGCGGTCGCGAGCTGCAGGATGAGGTCGACGGAGGCCCCCAGTTCGAGGTCCATCTGAGCGGTCACGACGCGTTGCACCGAAGTATCCTCGCACGCCCGGAAGGCCGCATCGTGCGGGGTCGCCGGGGGTCTGCCGGGAGTGTGCTGGAAGCGCTCCCGACCGGGCCCGCCGACCAGGGTTTTTCTCCTGTTCACACGCCGATGCGAACGTTCCGCGGGTCTTGACGTACCCTCTGTCCATGCACGCACCGGGACGCTCTCGAGCACGGCGGCCGTGGCTCCCCCTCGCGGGTGTCGCGCTGGCCGTCGCCGCGGTGTGCGCGGTGGCTGTCGTCCGCCCCTGGGGCACCACCGAACCGGCGGTGCCGGCGACGGCTGCGGCGGACGACGCGGGGGTCGCGGCATCCGCGCCTCCGGCTCCCCTCGTGATCGACGACGATGCGAGCGTGCTCGTGTTCGGCGACTCGTGGGTGTACGGGTCGGCGGCGACCGTGCCGACCCTCGGCTTCGCGTACCTGCTGGCCGACGAACTGGGTGTCGAGACCGTCGTCGACGGCGTGCGCGGCAGCGGGTATCTCAAGCCCGGCATCGACGGCCCGGCCTACGGCGAGCGCATCGCCGCCCTCGATCCGACCCTCGACCCCGACGTGATCATCGTCGAGGGGTCCATCAACGACCGCCGCGCGTATCCGACCGGATACCGGGATGCCGTCACGTCTGCGTGGGATGCGCTGCACGCCCGCTTCCCCGACGCCGCCGTCGTGATCCTCGGCCCCGCGCCGCAGGTGCTGCCGGTCGAGAAGGCGACCCGGGCGATCGACGCGGACCTGGCGGAGCTCGCCGCCGCGCGCGGGTGGTGGTACATCTCGCCGATCACCGAGGACTGGATCACCGACGCCAACTACCTCGAGGTGATCGACACCGGCGAGGTCGGCAACGACCACCCCTCGACCGCGGGGCACGCCTATCTCGCCGGCCGGCTGGCCGACGACCTCGAGCGCCTCGAGCAGCAGCCCGCCGTCGCCGCCGACGCGCCCTGACCTGGCGGGGACGCCCGTTCCGGGATGGTAATCTCGATCGGCACGCCTCCGTAGCTCAGGGGATAGAGCGTTGGTTTCCGGTACCAAAGGTCGCAGGTTCGATTCCTGTCGGGGGCACCAGTCGGGAGTAGGGGTCGCGGGACATTCAGTCCTCGCGGCCCCTTTCTCGTGACAACACCCGTCTGCCGTCGCTCGACGCGGGATGATGGACTCATGCCGGCCGCCCACCGCCCCGGACTCCGCATCAACGCCGGGGTCACCATCCCCGAGTCCGAGCTGTCCTGGCGGTTCTCGCGCTCCTCCGGTCCGGGCGGGCAAGGCGTGAACACCGCCGACTCCCGCGCCGAACTCGTGTGGGACGCGGCTGGTTCTGCCGTCCTCTCCCCGCATCAGCGAGAGCGGCTCCTCACCCGGCTGAGCGGCCGCCTGGTGGGCGGAGTGCTGACGATCGCAGCATCCGAGCACCGCGAGCAGCGACGCAACCGGGAAGCCGCCAGGGTACGACTGGCCACGGTCGTCGCTGACGCCCTCCGCCCGCCCCCGCCGGCGCGCCGACCCACCACACCCAGCCGAGGCGCAAAGGAACGACGCCTCACGGCCAAGAAGCACCGCACCGACGTGAAACAGTTCCGTCGACCACCCAGCGACTGAGCTCTGCCGCTCTCGGCCATCCGGGAGAGCTCGCCTGCGTGTCCCACGTGGTCGGCGTCGAGCGTCCCGGCAACGACGTGGCCCGGCAGCGTCAGTGCCAGCGTCCGCGGAATCAGCGGTACTCGGGGTTGGCGTCGTAGCCGAAGTGCTCTCCGCTGTCCCACTTCTTGCGCAGATTGCCGTAGGCCGGGATGCCGCCGGCGTCTTTGAGGAGCCGGGCCATGTGCAGCAGGTTCCAGGTCATGAAGGTGGTGTTGCGGTTGGTGAAGTCGTTCTCGGGCCCGCCCGAGCCGGGGTCGAGGTAGCTGGGACCAGGGCCCACCTCGCCGATCCAGCCGGCATCCGCGGCCGGTGGGATGACGAAACCGATGTGCTGCAAGCTGTACAGGATCGCCATCGAGGCGTGCTTGATGCCGTCCTCGTTGCCGGTGATGATCGCCCCGCCGGTCTTGCCGTAGTAGATGTACTGACCGCGATCGTTGAACAGGCCGCTCATCGCATAGAGGCGCTCGATGAGCTTGCGGGTGATGGAGGCGTTGTCGCCGAGCCAGAGCGGGCCGCCGATCACCAGGATGTCGGCGGCATCGATGAGTGGCCAGATGTCGTCCGGCCACGCGTCCGTCTCCCAGCCGTGCTCGCGCATGTCGGGATAGACACCGGTCGCGACATCGTGATCGACGAACCGGAGCACGTCCACGCTCACGCCCTGCGCGCGCATCAGGGAGATGCTGTGATCCATCAGACCCTGCGTGTGGGAGAGCTCAGGGCTGCGCTTGAGAGTGCAGTTGATGTAGACGGCGCGGAGGTCGTTATAGCTCGCAGGCGGGCTGGTCGCATCGGTCATGGCGCCGACGATACGCCCGCGATGTACTGCTCGTCCTGCCTCGCGCTCCAAGGATCGTCACCGGCTAGCCTTTCTGGATGGAATACGACGCGAACGACGCGGCCGCGCGAGTCGACGGCATGCCTTCTGGAGCACAGTTCGACGCTGCGGCACCATCTCTTGCCGTCGCAGTCACGGATGTTGTCGCATGAGCGTGCACCTCATCGGCGGCGGCGCGACGACGATCGCCGATGCGCCTCTCCATGCGTCGTTCGTCGCCGAAGCGGTCCGGCGCGCGAGTGACGCGGGCCGTGCACCGCGCATCGCTGTGATCTCGCTGCATCCCGAAGCCGAGGAGAAGGCGGCGGCGCTCGGTGAGATCCTGGTCGCGGCCGCCGCAGGCGAAGCCGTCGAGTTGCGCCTGACCGCGGCGCCGTCCGGAGAGCCGGTCGGTCTCGACGCGATCGCCGATGTCGACGGGATCGCAGTGGGCGGAGGCAACGTCGAGACCGTGCGTGCCGGGCTGGAGCCGGTGTTCGACGGGATGCGTCGCCTGGTCGCCGACGGAGTGCCGTACCTCGGGGTCTCGGCCGGCGCGATGATCGCGGCCGAGGGATCGCTCGGAAGCGGCACGCGCATCGGCGGCGTCGTCGTCTCACCGGAGGACTCCGACGACCCAGGCGATGAGCTGGAGATCGAGGCCGGCATCGGGCTCGTCGACGTCACCATCGAGGCCCACGTGGCCCAGCGGGGCATGCTGTCGCGAATGGTCGCCGCGGTCGAGTCGGGACTCATCACCGGCGGACTCGGCATCGACGAGCGCACAGCCTTGATCGTCGGCGACGGCGGGCTCCGGGTCGAGGGGACGGGCAGCGTCTGGCGTGTGTCGCCGGCCGAGAACGGCGTTCTCGTCTCGACGATCGGCACGTGATCGCGCGCAGGAGGCATCCAGCCGAACAGGCCCGATCCGAACGGCGTGCGGGCAGGGCATGGCTAGCCGTTGGCGCATGAGTCTGGACGCACCCGGCCGGTGGCGCTGGTGCTTTCGGCTTGACTGCCGAGTGCCGCCAGTACGGCGTCCGCATACGCCGAAGGGTGCGTCATGTTGCCGTTGTGCCCGCCGGGGAACGTCGACAGCTCCACGTCGCGGAGGCTCGCCAGACGCTCGGCGCAGCGTCGATCGAAGACGCCTTGCGGTGTCAGGGCGCCTACAGCGGGGAGGATGCGGACGGGCGTCTCGCGAAGCGCCGCCGGGTCCAGTGCATCCGCGGCGATGGCCGAGAAGTCGATGCCCAGGAAGCGGGCGAAGTTCTTCGCCCGCCGATCGTCCAAAGCGGGGAGCACGGCATCCGGCTCGGTCCGCTGGTTGGAGGGATCGATGCCCAGGGTCTTCGCCATCGGCGCGAGCGCTGCCCGCCAGCCCTGCTTGAGGAAGACGTCCTGACAATGCTGCAACTCGGCGCGGTGCCGTGCAGCATCGGGGTCGGAGAGCAGCCACGGTGCAACCGGCTCGTGCGCGATCAGCGCGGCGAGCCGATCCGGGTGCTCCACCGCGATGTGCAGTCCGATCACCGCTCCGATGCTGCAGCCGAGCATGACCGCGGGGTCCTCGGTCAGCCCGTCGAGCCCCGAGTCGCGCACCGCGTCGATCAGGCGGACGGCGTCGTCGGCGTGGGTCCTCATGGTCACCGTGCGGTCGTCCAGCGGCACGCTGCGGGAGAGTCCGCGGCGGTCGTAGGTGACGACGGTGTAGTGCCGGGCGAGCCGGTCGGCGAGCAGCCTGCTGCGATCCGCGTCGCCCTCGCCGCTCTCCGAGATCAGCAGGAGGGGCCCGCGTCCGCGGGCCTGGTAGTAGAGGTCCGTTCCGGGCAGTGCCACGGTTCCGTGGCGACGGGCGAGCGGGGCGTCCATGAGGGGGCTGGTCATGAAGCCGACCGTACTCCATCATTATTGATGCATCAAGATCGATGCATCATATTTGATATGGTTTGAGCATGGATCCCGTGGAGCTGTTCCTTCTCGGCAGGCGTCTGATGAAGATCGCCGAAACTGCCCTTCCGGATGTCGGCGCAGGCTCCGGCGGCAACCGCACGACGCTTCTCGCTGCGAGCGAGATCGCGGGCAACCCCGGCAGCACGGTCGGAGAGATCGCCGCGCGAACCGGGCTCCCCCAGAGTGCGATCTCGCAGGCCGTCGCCCGTCTGGTGGAGGCCGGCTCCGTCGTCGGCGAGCCCGATCCGGCCGACGGCCGGCGGACCCTCTTGCGTCACGTCGGGGAGGCGTCCGAGCGGGTGGCCGAGGTCCGCGCCACCAACATCCGCCCCGCACTGAAAGCAGCCATGGACGACGCGGACGCCGCCTCGCTCGACGCCGTCGAGAGCGCACTGCGCCAGCTGTCGACGGCGCTGCGTCCGCGCGAACGCTGATCCGGTCCGACTCGGCCAGGATCGATGAACGGATGCCGTCCCGAGAACGACCGCATCCCCAGGACGGAGCCGGGTCGCCGAGGGGATGCCGAACACCCCGTGCGCGGCATCCACATCATCCCGTCCGCGTCAAGAGGGTGCATGACGAGTCGAGCGCGGACGAGCATTGGTTCCGGAGTCGACCGGCGATCCTCTCCTGCGGCCCCCACCGCTTCCTCGCCGGAGATCTCCGGGCGGAGGCGCGTGATGGGCAAGCTGACTTACGAGGGAACCATCAAGGTGGACTTCGACGACCGCACGCTCGCGCACCTGCAGCTCGTGATCGGGAACAAGCTGCGGCGCGGTGAGCCGTTCCACTTCACCTGGAGGGACGACCCGAGCATCGGCGACGGGCGCACGACGGTGTGGCTGCACCCGGGGTGCGGGCTGGTGTACAAGTTCTACGGCGGCCGCAAACCGCAGCTCAACCCCGCGTGGATCGATGCGCTCGCGTTCACGGCGAACTCGCAATCGGGGCTGTATCTCGTGCCGGAACCGGCTGCGCCGGCCGGCACCGGCGACGGTGAGCACGACATCCCATGATCGTCACCGCAATGGCCCATCCATCCGAAGCACGTTTTGTCAAGACCGCTTCCCGGTTCATCCAGCGTGCGGTGCAATGGCCACCACACGACGGGGAGCCGAGATGAAGAGAATCGACATCTACTACGGCGGCGAGCACTACAGCGTGGGCGGACGCCGCTTCGACGAGCTGCGCCAGGAGATCGAGGACGGGCTCGGGCACGGCAGGTACTGGCTCGAGGTCAACGACGGCGAGGGCATGATGCGCACGGCGTTCCTCATGCTCACCGACGGCGTTCCGCTGGCGATCGTGCCGATCCCCGACGACGTCACCGACGTGTCGGAGCTCAGCCCCGACGTCGTCTGGTCGGACGGCGGTCCGCCGCTGCTCGACTGAGCGGCCACCCAGACCCCGACCGCCGGCGCTGCGAGGTGCGCCGGCGGTCGGTCTGACTTTCAGGGCGTGACGATGTCGAAGTCCGGATCGCCCTGGTCGAGGACCCCGAGGAGCTGGGTGAGCACCGTGAGGTCGCCGCGCACCTCGATCCCCTCGGACGCGGTATCGCCGCCCGCGAGCAGGATCAGGCGCGGCTTGGTCAGCGTGAGGCAGAGTGGCGTCGAATCGTCGGGCGCGCGCTCGACGTAGACGAGCACGCCGTTGCCCAGCGTCAGGTGGAAGCTGCGTCCGAGGTCCGAGAGGGTGACGTCGATCGCGAGCGACAGATCCCACGCCTTCGGCCCGTCGACGCGGATCGCGACGGCGTCGAACAGCTGCTCGGGCGTGAGCTGGGCGAGGATCAGCGGCGCATTGGTCTGCGTCGGTGTTCCGAAGTTGCCCTCGCGCAGCTCCGTCGCTCCCGACAGGAAGAAGTTGCGCCACGTGCCGTTCTCGGCGCCGTACGCGAGCTGCTCCAGCGTGTCGGCGTACAGCGTGCGTGCGCCCGCGTGATCCTCGTCGGCGAACACCGCGTGGTCGAGCAGCGTGGCCGCCCAGCGGTAGTCGCCCGCCTCGAACGCCTCCTGCGCCAGCTCGACGACGCGGTCGACGCCGCCCATCGCCGAGACGTAGCGTTCGGCGAGCGGCTTCGGCGGATGCGGCCACAGGCGTGCCGGGTTGCCGTCGAACCATCCCATGTAGCGCTGGTAGACGGCCTTGACGTTGTGGCTCACCGAGCCGTAGTAGCCGTGGGTGCTCCACGACGCCTCCAGCGCGGGTGGCATCTGGATCATCTCGGCGATCTCGGCGCCGTTGTAGCCCTGGTTCAGCAGGCGCAGCGTCTGGTCGTGCAGGTAGCCGTACAGGTCGCGCTGGATGCCGAGGAACTTCTTGATCTCGGCGTTGCCCCACGTCGGCCAGTGGTGCGACGTGAAGACGATCTCGGCCTCGCCGCCGAACCGTTCGATCGCCTCGGTCAGGTAGTGCGACCACACGTGCGGGTCGCGCACGACGGCGCCGCGGAGAGTGAGCAGGTTGTGCAGCGTGTGGGTGGCGTTCTCGGCCATGCACAGCGCACGGTATCGCGGGATGTAGAAGTGCATCTCGGACGGCGCCTCGGTGCCCGGGGCCATCTGGAACTCGAACTCGACGCCATCGATCGTGTGCGTCTCGCCGGTCGTCGTGATCTCCAGCGAGGGCGGCAGGATCGTCGCCTCGCCCGTCGACGTGGTCTGCCCGAGGCCGGCACCCACCGCGCCCTGCGGGCCGCGCGCGAGGGCGGCGCCGTACATGTACCCGGCGCGGCGGCCCATGGCCACGCCCGCGTACACGTTCTCGGCCACCGAGTGCTCCAGGAAGCCCTCCGGCGCGAGGATTTGCACCCGGCCCGAGGTCACGTCGTCCGCGCTCACGAAGCCGAGAACGCCGCCGAAGTGGTCGATGTGGCTGTGCGTGAAGATCACTGCGGTCACCGGGCGGTCGCCGCGGTGGCGTCGGTACAGCCCGAGGGCCGCGGCCCCGGTCTCCTTCGAGATCAGCGGATCCACGACGATGACGCCGCTGTCGCCCTCGATGAACGACATGACCGACAGGTCGAGCCCGCGCACCTGGTAGAGCCCCTCCACGACCTCGAACAGGCCGTGCTTGGCGACGAGCTTCGACTGGCGCCACAGACTCGGGTTCACCGAGTCGGGGGCGTCGCCTTCGATGAAGTCGTAGGTCGAGGCATCCCACACCACGTCCCCTGCGGCGTTGCGGATCTGCGGGTCGTCGAGCGTTCCGATGAACCCGCGGTCGGCCGCAGCGAAGTCCTCCACGTCGTCGAACGGCAGCGACGCGAGCAGTCTCGCCTGCGCCTCCCGGATCGAAGCCTCTGGCTCGCGCTGTTGCATGTCGTCTTCCTTTCGCAGCGGTCGTGCGACCGCGTCCTCAGTCCTTCGCAGGCGGGTTCACAGGGGCCGCGGGCTCGGCGAGCGCGAGCACTGCGGCGCGGTTGGTGTCGTAGAAGGCCTGGTCCGAGAGCAGGCCGAGCTTCTGCAGCCGCTCGTTGGTGCGGGGACGCGCGCGGCTGAACGCCAGGCTCACGCCCTTGCGGTCGAGCCAGTCCTCGAGCGCCTCGAACGCCTCGGCGCCGGTCACGTCGACGTCGGTGACGGCTTCCAGATCGATCACGACGTGATGGACGGGATCGGATGCCGCATTCACGGCCTTCTTGACGGCCGAGGTGAAGACGGTGCCGTTCGCGAAGAACAGCGGCGCCGCGAGGCGGACGACGATGACGCCCGGAGCGGTGCTCTGGCCCGTCGTGGCCTCTTCCAGCAGCGACTCCTTCGGGTCGCCGTCGGACTCGAGCACGTCGATCGCGGGGTTGGCAGCACGCTTGGCCAGGTTGATGAGGGCGAGTACGAAGGCCACCACGATGCCGGGGATCGCGCCGACGAACAGGGTCACGAGGAAGCACACGGCGCCGACGGCGAACTCGAAGCGGTCCTGCTTCCACAGCACCCGGAACTCCTTGATGCCCAGCAGCGGCAGCACGGCCACACCCACGACGGCGCCGATGGCGGGCGACGGGATGTCGGCGAGGAGGGCCGTGCCGAACAGCAGGAGCAGCAGCGTGCCGACGGCGAGCACGATCGACGGCAGCTGCGTGCGCGAGCCGGCCGAATCCATGGCCGCGGTGCGCGACGTGGACGATCCCATCGAGAAGCTCGCCTGCGTGCCGGCGACGATGTTGCTCAGGCCGAAGGCGAAGAGGTCGCGGTTGGCGCGGAAGGGGTAGTTGTGCTTCTCACCGTACGAGCGCGAGACGAGCAGGCCCTCGGCCGTCGTCACCATCGTGAGCGCGATCGCGGAGGGGATCAGCGCGAACCACATGGTCCAGTCGATGACGGGCCACGTGAGAGTCGGGGGTCCGGCCGGCACATCGCCCAGCACGTCGACGCCCTGCTGGTCGAGCGCGGTCAGCACGACGACGACGGTCGAGATGATGAGCACGATGAGCGCCCACGGCACGGCCTTGAGCAGTCGCGCACCGACGATCAGCACGGTCACCGAGACCGCCGAGATCAGCAGCGACCACAGGTTCACCGTCCCGATCCCGCTCACCAGATCGCCGATCTTGTCGACGAACTCGCCGCCCGAGTCGATCTTGACGCCCAGCATCTTGGCGATCTGACTGACGAGGATGTCGAGCGCGAGACCCCCGACGAAGCCGACGAGGATCGGCTTCGACAGGAAGTTCGCGAGGAATCCGAGCTTGAACACCGACATCAGCACGAACATGACGCCGCAGATGATCGCCTGCGCGAGCGCGAGCGTCGAATAGTCCGCGCTGCCGGCGGTCGCGAGGCCGCCGAGCGACGAGCCGACGAGAGCCGCGGCCGCCGCGTCGGGCGAGAGCACCAGCTGGCGCGACGACACGACCAGCGCGTAGACGAGGGTCGGCACGATGAGCGCATAGAGCCCCGCCGTCGGCGGCAGCCCGGCGATCTGCGCGTACCCGATGTTCAGCGGGATCGCGATCGCCAGGAGCGTGACGCCCGCGGTCAGTTCCCTGACGAGGTTCTTCGAGGTCAGACCTGCGAGCGGTCGCTGCATTCCGGCTCCTGTGGTGACGGCAACGGCGGTCGCCGGTACGACGGCGAATCCCCTCCAGCCTGGCACGGCGGGCGGCGGGCGCGCACCTGCGCCGAGGTGTGTCAGACCGGATCGGCGGGGGTGAGCGGCGCGGCGGGCAACTGACTGGACACGACGGATGCACCGTGGCCGTCGGCGAGCGCGGCCGCCAGGGCGCGCACGACCGCCGAGGTCACCGTCACACCGTCTGCCGGCTGGTGCCAGAACTGCACGCTCCCGACGATCCGCTCAGGCGACACCGCGGTCACCACGACGGCGACCACGGGGATCTCGTGCACGCCGTCGACGGCGGTGGCGGCATCCACGAGCGTCTTCACGATGTCGTCGACGCTCGCGCCCGCGCGCTCCACCCGCACCTGGACGGCGCTGCGCAGCGCGCCGTGCCGCGAATCGTTGACGAGCGCATCGCCCAGCAGCTTCGCGTTGGGCACGTGCACGGTGCGTCCGTCGGCGGTGAGCAGCACGACGCTGCGCGAGTTCAGCTCGATGATCGTGCCCGACATCAGCTCGCCGTCGGGGCCTTCGACCGTGATCTGCTCCCCCACGACGATCGGCCGGCGCGTGGCGATCAGGACGCTCGCCGCGAAGTTGTCGGCGACGCCGCGCAGCACCAGCACGCCCACGATCGCGATGGCGATCACGACCGCCAGCAGCGGCTGGATGTTCGCGCCGAGGAAGGCCAGTCCCACGCCGATGCCGAGCAGGAGCAGGGTGTACTGGACGAACCGGGCGGCGAACCGCGTGATCGCCGGGGTCGCGTTGGGCACCCGCTCCATGAGCGCCGTGACGCCCTTCTTGGCGAAGCGGGACGAGATCCAGCCCGCGACCACGGCGATGACCGCGAGCAGCAGCTGCCACCACGTGATCGACGAGGTGCTCAGGAACTCGCTGAAATCCACGGCGCCAGACTACGAGGGGATGCCGCCGCCTCCGCGCGCCTCGCCGGTCTCACTCGTGGCCGACGAGCTTGAGTCCCACGACGCAGCCGACGAGGCCGAGGATCAGCAGCAGGCGGACGATCGAGAACGGCTCCGCGCCCGTGATCATCGCGTAACCGACCGTGAGTGCGGCGCCGATGCCCACCCACACGGCGTACGCGGTGCCGGTCGAGATGTCGCGCATCGCCCACGCGAGCCCGCCCATGCTGGCCACCAGCGCGACGCCGAAGACGACGCTCGGCCAGAGCTTCGTGAAGCCCTCGGACTTGCCGAGCGCGGTCGCCCAGACGGCTTCGAG
>Ga0160432_100853_pt1 | contig 13618 bp, 14 predicted proteins | sample HID1971M_E0MG_FD_108250 | JGI IMG/M metagenome (GOLD analysis project Ga0160432, IMG submission 108250) | Enriched millipede-associated microbial communities from UW Madison campus, WI, USA - HID1971M_E0 MG | ecosystem: Host-associated > Arthropoda: Insects > Digestive system > Unclassified ... | reverse complement strand
GCCCGCGACACCCTTGCCTCTGGCTAACACTTCCCCTTGCCGGGTGTGTAGAGGACTTTCACCTCCAAGTCACCAGCGTGGCCACCACAGCCAAGCTGGTTGCGCTTCGCGCAACGCGCCATGACTGGCGCACCAAAAAAAAACCCCTCTTGCGAGGGGCTCCTTGTGCAGGCTTTCAACCAACCCGCATCAAGCCATCTGAATGATGGTCTGCATGATGGTGCTCTGGGTAGAGATGGTCTTGGCGTTCGCCTGGTAGTTGCTCTGCGCCTTGATCAGGTCGACCAGTTCGTTGGTCACGTTGACGTTGGACTCCTCCAGGGAGTTGGAGTGGATTTCACCCAAACTCCCGGTTTGCGGAGCATCGTAGCCCGGAATACCCGAACTGTAGGTTTCTTTCCAACTGGAGCCGCCCACTGGCTGCAGACCTTGCTCGTTGGTGAAACTGGCCAATGCGAACTGACCGATCGGCTTGGTCTGGTAGTTACTGAAGTTGGCCAGCATGACGCCGCTGCCGTCGATGGTCAGGTTGGTGATCTCGCCAGTGGCGTAGCCGTTTTGTGCCGGAATGGAACGCGCGGTATCGGCGTTGAACTGGGAGGTGCTGCCCATGGCGATGGTCAGGCCCGCCGGGTCGGCGGATGCGCCGTTGGCTGCCCAGACACCATTGGTCACTTTGCCCGGAACCCAGTTGGTGATCTTCAGATCAGGGCTGACGACTGGAGGAGTACCCGGAGTGGTAACCGAAACCAGCTTGCCGCTGGTATCGAACGCCATGACGGAAGCCACCGGAGGGGTCGTCTTCGGGTCGCTGCCATCAGGATTTCGACCATCAATCAGGGTGTAGGTGCTCCAGGTATTCGGACCAGTCTTGACCATGTACTGGTCCATCGAATGCTGGTTGCCCTGGGTGTCGAACACCGGGGTAGTGAACTGCTTGCTGTAGGATGCCGTCTTGCTCGGGTCGAACGGGTTTGCCACGACGTCGATCACATCGGACGTAGAGTTCAAGTTGATCGTCGACGATACGGTCGTGGTGGCTTTCGGCGCCAGGTTCGACGTATCGATACGCAGGTCGGTCAACACGCCGTTGATGATCTTGCCGTCGGCATCCACACCGTAACCCTGCACTCGCGCCGAATAATCGGTGTTGGTGACGTAGCCGTCCTTGTCGACCTTGAACGTACCGGCACGGGTATAGGATAACGAACCGTTGTTGTTCAGTACGAAAAAGCCCGAACCGTTGATGCCTACGTCCAGCACGCTGCCAGTGCCGCTGCTGACATCGCCCTGGGTAAATTGCTGGGAAACGTTGGCCAGGCGCACACCGCTGCCGACGGTCTTGTTACCTGTGCCCAGTTTGGTGGACGAGTACACGTCCGAAAATTCCGCACGGGACGATTTGAATCCGACGGTTGCGACGTTGGCGATGTTGTTGCCGGTTACGTCCAGTTGCTTGTTGGCGGCATAGAGACCGCTAAGGCCGATGTTGAAAGACATAGTCCACTCCGTTGTGCCGGGTTAGTCGGCTCTATATACCAATGGTTTGCACTTTGGACAGGGCGATACTGCCCAGCCCAGCCAGATTGAGCATCAATTCACCGCCGGTCTGGCTGAGAGTCACGCTGGTGACGGTTGCTGGCAGGTTGGTGATCAGCGCAACGCTCTGTTCATCGATGGTGGTCGCTGCGGCAAAGGTGTAAGTCCCCACCGGGGCCACGTTACCGGCATCGTCCTTGCCATCCCAGGTGAAGCTGGCATTGCCGGCCTTCTGATCAGTCAGCTCGATAGTGCGAACGACCTTGCCATCCTTGTCGGTAACTTTCACCGTGGCCGAGGCTACGGATTGAGGCAACACGACCGCCCCGGTCATGCCCTTCGTTGTATCGACCACTGCCTTGTCGCCCGGCGCAATAACCGAACGGCCAACCAGTGACGAAGCTTGCAATGCCTGTGATGAGCCGAAGGCGCCAGCAATGCCGCTCACGGTACCGTTGAGCGTGGTGATGCCTTCAAGGCTACTGAATTGTGCCAACTGCGCCACGAACTCGCCGTTGTCCTGCGGTTCCAGCGGATTCTGGTTTTTCAATTGCGTGACCAGCAATTGCAGGAACGCATCCTTGCCCAAGGCCTTTTTACCCGAAGCGCTACCCGCCGCTGACGCCAGACTATCGTCTGTCTTGGTCTTTACCGCGGAGTTGGCCAGGATATCGTTGATATTCAAACCACTGGTGGTATCGGTAACACTCATCTGAGTCGCCCCTTATCACTGACCGAGGGTCAGGACCTTCTGCATCATGGTCTTGGCGGTATTCATCATTTCGGCGTTGGTCTGGAACGAACGGCTCGCGGAAATCATGTCAGCCATTTCTTCCACCACGTTGACGTTCGGGTAGTAGACATAGCCCTTGGCATCGGCGGCCGGATGGTTCGGCTCATAGCGTGCTTCAAGGTTGCTCTGGTCTTCGACCACGCCCAGCACCTGAACGCCTTGACCGGCCGCGTCCTGGTTCTGGAACAGAGAATCGCTGCCACCAGCCTGGCCGCCCTGGAACATGGTGGCGAACACCGGGTGACGCGCACGGTAGGTCTGGTCGATGCTCGAGGAGACCGTCTCGGCGTTGGCGATGTTCGAGGCCACGGTGTTCAAGCGCGTGGTCTGGGCACTCATGCCGCTACCGGCAATGTTGAAAACACTGGACAGGGACATGACTTACTCTCCGCGCAGGGCTGACACCAGCCCTTTGAATTTGCTGTTGAGCAGGGTGAAGCTGGCCTGGAAGTTGACCGAGTTTTCCGCGTAGTTCGACTGTTCCAGCTGGGCGTCCACGGTGTTCTGGTCGATCGACGGTTGCATCGGCGTGCGGTACATCAGCGACTCGTCGCCATTGCCCAGGCCCTGGGCTTCGATATGACGGTTGTTGGTCATGTTCAGGGCGAAGGTGCCGTTTTTGGCCTTGTCGTTCTGCGCCTCGAGTACTTTCGAGAACTCCAGGTCCCGCGCCTTGTAGTTCGGGGTGTCGGCGTTGGCAATGTTGTTGGCCAGGACTTCGGCACGCTGGGCGCGGAAGCCCAGAGCCTTTTCGTGAATACCGAGCGCTTTATCGAAGCTGATGCTCATGTCGGGAAACCTTTGGGTGACCTGATTTTTCGTAGGATGGACATAGCAAGCGTCATGCCAATCCAGAAAACCCCGTAAACCGGGGCTTTGCGGGCATTGGCCCCGGCGGCAACGACAGAAAAGCGGCAACCGGCTTCCGCTGGATGCCGCTTTTCTGCCGCTTGCCTCTGCTTACGAAGACGCCAACCTACCCTGTGGGAGCGAGCTTGCTCGCGATGACGGTGTGACAGTTCGCATTGATGTCGACTGACATGACGCCATCGCGAGCAAGCTCGCTCCCACAGAGGTCATGCGGTGCCTGTGAGAAATCATCAGGCACAAAAAACGGGAGGCCCTGAGGACTCCCGTTATTTTTGCAACACCAACGATTCATTTCGCCTGGTAAATAATCCCCGGGCTGCACTGGACCATCTGGTAATGATCCGGCAATCCGTTCAACGCTTCTGAAGCACCGAGGAACAGATAACCGCCCGGCTTCAACGTGCTGTGAATACGCAACAGGATGTCCTTCTTCACTTCGGCGGAGAAGTAGATCAGCACGTTGCGACAGAACACGATGTCGAACTTGCCAAGGCTCGCGTAGCTGTCCAGCAGGTTGAACGAACGAAACTCGACCCGGCTCTTGATTGGCGCCTTGATCGCCCAGCGCCCCGGCCCTTTCGGGTCGAAATAACGCTGCAGGCGCTCGGGAGACAGGCCGCGACCTATGGCCAGGCTGTCGTACTCGCCCGTCTTGCAGTTGTTCAACATGGTGCCCGACAGGTCGGTGGCCACAATCTGCACGCCCATCCTCAACTGCCCTGGATTGAACCGCTCGAACTCATCAATGGACATCGACAGCGAATACGGTTCCTGACCCGACGAGCACGCCGCCGACCAGATCCGCAGACGCTGGCCGGGACTGGCCTTGATCGCTTCAGGCAGCACCTTGTTCTTCAACACTTCAAACGGATAGGTGTCCCGAAACCACAAGGTTTCGTTGGTCGTCATCGCATCCACGACCATCTCGCGCAATCCGCTGCGCGGCTGGGTCTGGATGCGCTGGACCAGTTCACCCAGGGACTTGATGCCCTGCTGCTCCATCAGTTTGTTGAGACGGCTGGAGACCAGATACTGCTTGTTTTCACCGAGCAAAATGCCACAGGCTTTTTCCAGGAACACCCGGAACTGTTCGAAATCCAAATTACCCGTAGACAATGCTGCCGCCTCTAAAATCGTGTGACTGCCGGGGGCCGAACGCCCCTAGCTGATGTCTGCTGCCTTGATCCGGTCGACTACCCGGGATGCCAGGTCATCAGGGCGGAATTTGGCCAGGAAGTCATCGGCACCGACCTTCCTGACCATCGCCTGATTGAACACACCTGACAACGAAGTATGCAGGATGATATGAAGCTTTTGCATGCGCGGGTCGTTGCGGATCTCGGCCGTGAGGGTGTACCCGTCCATTTCCGGCATCTCGATGTCGGAAATCATCATCAGGAATTCCTCTTCCGGCCGCTTGCCCTCGTCGACCAGTTTGCGCAGGTAATCCAGCGCTTGCCGGCCGTCGTTCAACGCCACCACTTCAACACCGACCGTTTGCAGGCAACGGGTGACCTGCTTGCGCGCCACCGACGAGTCATCGACCGTCAGCACGCGCAAGGAGAGCGCCTTGTGCTGGGTCTCGACATCCACCACCCCGGCTGAAATCGCTTCCGGGGTCGGCGCTACTTCCGCCAGCACCTTCTCGACGTCGATGATTTCGACCAACTGGTTGTCGACCCGAGTCACCGCCGTCAGGTAGTGATCGCGCCCCGTGCCCTTGGGTGGCGGATGAATCTCCTCCCAATTCATGTTGACGATGCGTTCCACCGAGCGCACCAGGAATCCCTGGGTCTTGGTGTTGTACTCCGTGATGATCACGAAAGGGTTGCCCTTGTCCTTCAAGCCACCGGAACCGGTCGCCATCGCCAGATCAAGGATCGGAATGGTCGCCCCCCGAATATTCGCCACGCCACACACGACAGGACTGGACTTGGGCATCAACGTCAGCTTGGGGCATTGCAACACCTCCCGCACCTTGAACACGTTGATCCCATACAGCTGCTGGCCGTCGAGACGGAACAACAGCAACTCAAGGCGATTCTGCCCCACCAGTTGCGTGCGCTGGTTTACCGAATCCATTACACCAGCCATGCCTGACTCCTACGCCAACGCCAAGTGTTGTTGCGACGCGCCTTCTGCACTAAACGGCACGGCGCTTGCTTTTTATCTGTCATGAACACAGAACCGACATTTTTCCGCCGCCTGACCACTCCCTGCCGCCAATGGCTCGGGGTGTTGTCGGCTGTTTGCCTGTTCAACGCTGGCAGCCCTGCCCTTGCTGACGCGGTTACCTTGCCTGACATGCTTATCGGCGTCACCCAGGGCTTTCTTGAATTCACCGTAGAGGACTATCTGGCGACGAGTCAAACCCAGGGTCGCTACGAAATCCAGGTGAACCCGCTCGATCCGCGCCTGCGCATGCCCATGTGCGACAAGGAATTGACAGCCACCCTGGAGAGTCCAGCCAAGCCTTTGGGCCGCGTGACGGTCAAGGTTCGCTGCGAAGGAACATCCCCCTGGACCGTGTTCGTACCCGCTCAAGTACGCCTGTTTCGCGAGGTCGTCACCACCACCCGGCCCCTGCGTCGTGCCGGCATTGTCGAACCGCAGGACGTCATGCTGCGTGAGCGCGATATCAGCCTGCTCAACCAGGGTTACCTGACGGACGTGGACCAGGCCATCGGGCAACGACTTACCCGACCAATGGTCAATGATCAGGTCATCAGCCTGGTGCACATCGAACAGGCGGAAGTCATACGCAAGGGCGACCAGGTGGTGATTACCGCCCGCAGCGGTACGCTCAGCGTGCGCATGCCCGGCGAGGCATTGGCCGGTGGCGGCCTGAGCGAACAGATTCGAGTCAAGAACCTCAATTCCAAACGGGTCATCAAGGCGCAGATCATCGCGCCGGGCCAGGTGGAAGTGTCCATGTAGGGCTCACTGGGGGTGAAGAAGTGGCGCCGACCTCGACGCTTCCCTAAACTGTGTGCCAGGCACGGCAAGCGCTGGCGCGCGCAAGCTCATTTTGATAAATGAGCCTAAAGTTTTTCAGGGAATGGCCGAAAACATGGCAAGCGTCCAAATTCCCAGAGGTTTTTTACCATGGTCATTGATTTCAGCCGTTTGAACAGCTCCCCGTCACTCACGGGCAGTACACGTACCACCGCCAAGGAAACTGCCGAAACCGGCAAGTCTGCCGAGCCCAATACCCCGGCCGAACAGGCCAATACCGTCAAAAGCGGCGAATCGGTACATCTGAGCAATGAGGCGCAACAGTTGCAGAAGATCACAGATACGCTGCGCGATCAGCCTGCCGTCGACAAGTCCCGAGTGGCCGAGTTGAAAGCAGCCATCGCCGATGGCAGCTATAAAGTCGACAGCAACCGTGTAGCCAGCAAACTGCTCAACTTCGAAGCCCAGCGCTAAGCCTCGGCCCGCGCCAGGCTTTTGGACGCTTAAACCCCAAGGCCAGCCATGCACGACACTAATTTACTGCAACTGATCACCGACGACCTTGCTCCAGCGCAACGCTTGCTGGAGTTACTGCGCACCGAATCCCTCGCCTTGCATGGCCGCGACATGCAGTTGCTGGAAGAGATTCTGGCGCAGAAGCAGGCAATGATCATCGAGCTCGAACAGCATGGCCGCAAACGCAGTGAGCTTCTCGCCAGTCTCAACCTGCCAGCCAATCGCAGCGGCCTGGAGCAACTGGCCAGCCAATCGAGCGTTGGCGAAGCGCTGCTGGCGCAAAGTGATGTGCTGACCGACCTTCTGGCTCAATGCCACGCCGCCAACGCCAACAATGGACAATCGATCCTGGTACAGCAGGCCGCCACGGCCACCCAGCTGAGAATCCTTAATGGCGGTGAACAACCCGCGCTCTATGACGCCAGCGGATCATTCTCCAGGCTTGTGAAACCACGCCCGCTCAGTCAGGCTTGAACCTGTCGATAAGCACGCTCTATCAAGACGCGAAACATACTGGCAAAATGCCGCACGCCGTAGTCAAAATTTGTCTGGAGATTGATTAACCGTGTCCAATGCCTTAAACGCGGAAGATGCGCCGCAGCCACCCAAGGTGCTCAGCACGCCCCTGGAAATCTCCGGCAATTTGCGCCAGCTGCTAGACAGCCATGACCCGCTGATCATCACGTTCCACGAGCGCAGCCAGCGCTTCCAGAGTTATCTGGTGGACCTGGACCGCGAACGCAACATGATTGCCCTGGACGAAATGATTCCCCGAGATGGCGAACGCTTCCTGCTGGCCGGCGAACCTTTCAAGGTCGAAGGATTTCATGAAGGCGTGCGCATCGCATGGGAAAGCAATGGCCCGCTGACCATCGACGAATCCAACGGCAGCCGTTGCTACCGTGGCACCCTGCCCGATGAGGTCGTTTACCACCAGCGCCGCAATGCCTTCCGGGCCGCGTTGAAACTGGCCCAACTGGTCAACGTCAATCTGGACGGTGAAAAACTCAAGGCATCGATCAGTGGCAAGCTGCTGGACATTTCCGCCACTGGCTGCAAGTTGCGCTTCGAGGGCGACATCACCGGCAGCCTGCAACTGGGTCAGGTCTACGACCGATTCAACGCCGACCTGCCCTTCGGTAAAATGACCGCGCCGGTCGAACTGCGCTACCTGCACTTCGAAGAAAAGATCAACACCACCTTTGCCGGCGTTCGCTTCCACAACATGAGCGGGCTGGTGCAGCGTCAGGTCGAGCGGTTCGTCTACCAGCTGCAACGCGAAGCGCGGCGCTTCGACAAAGACGACTTCTGAGACAAAGCTCTCAAGGCAAAAACGGGCAGCCCCTTGCGGTGACTGCCCGTTTTTCTTACCTGAATGTCATGGCCTGGCTTCGGTAAAACTCTGCTCCCTGCCCGAATCCGGTTCTTGCGGCGGCTGATCGGTTCCCGGTTCCGGTTCTGGTTCGGAACCAGGCTCTGGTGCAATCGGATTCTGCATCTGGTCCTGCACCACCTGCTCATCCACCCTCGGATCGAGTGCCGCCACCAGTGGCGAACTCGACATACTGTCCGGCATGGCGACGTGATGCAGCGGTGCGTCGTCCACCTGATGCAGGTTGGTCACCGCTTTCGGACGAATTCGCCACACCAGCACCAACGCAAAGAAACTGAAGAACGCATAGAGCATCTGGCTGCCGAACAACTTCATCAGCACACCCGCCACCAGCGGCCCGATACTGGCGCCCACGCCGTAGGTCACCAGTAACATTGCCGTCAGCGATACCCGTCGATCGCCCTCCACATGGTCATTGGAGAAGGCCACGGCCAACGGATAGAGGCAGAACTGCACCAACGAACAGAGGAACCCGGCGATGAACAGGACTTCCAGCGGCACCCGCTCCATGATCGCCAGCGGCAAGGCGGCCAACGCCAGGCTGAATGCAAAGCAGCGGATCAACAGCGCCCGGTCATAGCGATCGGACAACCATCCCAACGGCCACTGCACCACCAACCCGGCAAAAATGCAGCTACCCATGAACAGGCCGACCTGCTCCGTCGACAACCCTTGCTGAGAGGCGTACAGCGGCGCCAGACCGTAGAACGAGCCGACGATCAGCCCTGCCCCCAGGACGGTACTCAATGACTGCGGCACGCGCTTGATAAAGAACCGCGGCTCCATCGGCGCGGGATGCAAGGGCGCCGGGTGAATCCGCCGGGTCAGGGCCACCGGTACCAGGCAGAGGGTGAAACACAGGGCCACCAGCATCAGCAGTTCCAGGCCCAGCCCCGGGTGCATGACCAGGATCAACTGACCCAGCACCAACCCCAGGTAGGAGGCGATCATGTAGCCGCTGAACACCAGTCCGCGCTGCTTGGCTTCGGCCTGCTCGTTCAGCCAGCTCTCGATGACCATGTACTGGCACATCATGCCAAGACCGACGATCACCCGCAGGAACAGCCACGCCGGCAACCAGTTCACCAGGCCATGGCCCAGCACCGCCGCGCCGACGATCCCGGCACAGGCCGAGTAGGCTCGTATATGCCCGACCCGCGCAATCAACCGATGGCCGATCTTGCCGCCCAGCACCAGGCCGAAATAGTTGGCGGCCATCAATGCACCGACCCACAGGCTGTCGACATGATCGGCAGCCAGGCGCAACGCCAGGTAAGTACTTAACAGGCCTGAGCCGATCAACATCATCAGCGAAGCGAAGTAAAGCGCTCGAAAGGACTTCCAGATTTGGCGCAACGAGCGGCTCCTTGCAGTGAGTGACGGGCTATTCAAACGATAGCCCGGTGTCGATATTTCGTCAGGCCTGGGCGGCCAGGACGCGCCGCTCCCAGGGAGTGATTTCATCCTGGAAACTGGTCAGTTCCATGGTCTTCGAAGCGATGTAGCCTTCGATGAACTCCTTGCCGAACAGTTCCATTGCCAACTGGCTACGTTTCAGACGCTCGAGCGCTGCATGCAAGGTACAGGGTAATGAAAGTTTATCCGGCACCTCGAACTCCCCCTGGATCGGCTCGTCGGGTTCCAGCTGGTGCTGGATGCCGTACAAGCCGCACGCCAGGCTCGCTGCAATTGCCAGATACGGATTGGCGTCAGCCCCCGGCAAGCGGTTCTCGACCCGACGAGCGACTGGCGAACTGGCGGGAATACGCAATCCGGCCGATCGGTTGTCATGGGACCAGCAGGCATTATTCGGTGATGCGAAGGGATGGTACAAGCGCTGGTACGAATTCACGTTCGGCGCAAACAGCGCAGTGAAATCCGCCATGCCGGCTTGCTGACCGCCGATGAAATGACGGAAGGTCGCGCTCGCTTGACCGTTTTCGTCGGTGAAGACATTCCGACCCGTAGCGACCTCGACGATGCTTTGGTGAATGTGCATCGAACTGCCGGGCGTATGCGCCAGTGGCTTGGCCATGCAAACCACGATCAGGCCGTGCTTGAGCGCGACTTCCTTGAGCAAATGCTTGAACAGGAATGTCTGGTCGGCCAGCAGCAGGGGATCGCCGTGCAGCAGGTTGATTTCGAACTGGCTGACGCCCATCTCGTGCATGAAGGTATCACGGGGCAGGCCCAGCGCCGCCATGCATTCATAGACCTCGTGGAAAAACGGCCGCAGGCCATTGTTGGAACTGATACTGAACGCCGAATGCCCGTCCTCGCGACGACCGTCCAGGCCTGTGGGTGGCTGGAACGGCTGGGTCGAATCGGTATTGGGCGCAAAGACAAAAAACTCGAGCTCGGTCGCCACCACCGGCGCCAGGCCAATGGCCGCGTAACGCGCGATGACCGCCTTGAGCTGGCCGCGTGTGGAAAGGCTGGAACTTTCGCCCGTCAATTCGTCCGCATCACAGATGGCCAATGCCCGAGGGTGTTTGCTCCAGGGCAGGCGGTGGATCTGCGCCGGGTCCGGGACCAGTGCGAGGTCGCCATCATCGCAACCGTAAAAACGCGCCGGCGGATATCCGCCCATGATGCATTGCAGCATCACGCCCCGTGCCAACTGCAGACGGCGTCCTTCGAGGAAGCCTTCGGCAGTCATCACCTTGCCCCGTGGTACGCCGTTCAAATCCGGCGTGACGCATTCGATCTCATCAATGCCGGTCAATCGCTGCGCGAGTGAACCCAGGCCATCGGTTGTCATGACGCAATCCTTGTTTTTATACGAGCCGCGAGCGGCGACTCGTACAAAATAGGCTCCGCGTGTTCAGAATATCAAGCACGTTACGCAAATATGTAGGAGCTGCCGGAGGCTGCGATCTTTTGATCTGTTTTTTAAAAGATCGCAGCCTCCGGCAGCTCCTACGGAAGATAAAGCCTGAAGACACCGCCGCCCAGAGAGCCGCCATTGCTGATTTCCGTACGTCCGCCTACGCCGTTACGTTGATGCAACGCGGCGATCCGACCGGCAAAGTACAGACCCAGGCCGGTGCTGCCAGTGCTGTGATTGATACCCTGAACGTACTCGGCCTGGCGCTCGATCATCTGCGGGGGATAACCGTCACCGTCGTCGTTGATGGTCAAGATCAGTTGCCCGGCTTCGTCGCTGGCGCTGATCAACACCGCATGACGGGCATAACGGATCGCGTTGTTGATGGTGTTGGCCAGTACCGAAGCGATCAGCTCACGGTCGAAGAAACCCAGGGGGCTCAAGGGATCGACTTCAAAGGTGGCGGCAATACCGCGACTGGCGAACACGTCCTGATGGCAAGCCAGTTGCGCTTCGATGAAGTCATCGAGTTCGTGGTAGGCCGGCTGCAGGGGCATCTGGTTGACACCCAGTTTGTACAGGCCCAGCAGCTGCACCAGCATGCCATTGAGGTGCGCAAACTCGAATTCTATCACACCCTGCTCCGGGGTGTGGCGCGCTGACACCGGCAAGTTCGCCAGGCATTGGCTGTGGGCCTGCATCAGCATGGCCAGCGAGTTCTTCATGTCATGTACGGTAGAGGCAATCACCGTCGAGAAATCCAGTGCCTGTTGCTGCTCGTTCATTCGCCAAATGCCTTGTTCTTGAGCTTTTTATAACGCGCAAAACGCGCGTCGGTGTCCGGCATCAAGCCGACCATTTTCAGGCAGGCCCGACATTCCACCATTTCCGCCGAGGGGGCAGTGGTATCGGTGCCATGCAGCAACGCTTGCGCGAGGTTCAACGCGATACTGATGTTCTTGGGCTGCAGCGCCAGGGCTTTGCGGAAAATTTCCCGGGCCTGCACCAGGTCACCGGTCTTGTACACGCGCACGCCCTGGCGATTGAGATCGGCCGCAACGTTACCGGAGTTGAGGATGCTCGGATCGTCGGTCAACTTGGCAATGCCCTTCATCACCGCAGGATCGTCGCCGTAGATCTCCGCGCAGTTTTTCAACATCGAAGCGCCCGCACTCGCCTGACCCAGCATCTGCAATTGTTTGGCCACCAACAGCGCCGCTTCGGCACTCATGAACTGCTCCATGCCATCGAGCCGCATGATCGCTTGTTCGGTCAGTTTTTCCGCGGTTTCGGCGTCGTTGATCAGCAAACTGGTCGCCTTCATCAATCGCGCCCTGATTTGCAGACCGGGATCGGACGGATTTTCCTTGGCCACAGCACTCAGGGTCGTGTTGATTTCCAGACGAGTCCGGGTATCCAGGCCTTTTTCACTGCCCTTGCTGATCAATGCGTGAGCCAGTCCAAGGTTGCTTTCCGCATCCTTGAAACGTGACTGGGCCCCCTGGGCAACCGCCTGGCGGTAGGCTCTGGACGCCGTGTCAAAATCTTCATTGGTCATGGCCAGTTTGCCCAGCTGCGCTTGCCTGCGCACGGCCAGTGGTGACAAGCGAATCGCCTCTTCCAGGACACGTTGGGCGGCCTTGGTATCCCCTTCGGCAACCAGCACCTCGGCCATGCCATCATAGAGCGCGGGCATCATCGGGAACACTTTCAGCGCTTTTGCGTAGAGGGCTTTTGCCTGGGTGACCTGACCGCGCTTGAACAGCAACTTGCCCAATCCGGCAAAGGCCCAGGGCAAGGGCCGGTCGGCAATGATGCCGTCGTAGAGACGCTCCAGCACCTCATTCTGATTGAGGTCACGCAGGGCATCGGCGCGATAGCGCAAGCACAACGGCGAATAGCGGATGTCCTGTTTGCACAAGGCGATACAGGCATTGAGTACTTCAACCGGCTTGCCCCGGTCCAGGGCCTGCAGTATCGGCTTGAGCAACGTCTTGCGCTGCACCAGTCGCTCCAGGCGCTGGGCCAGGCCGGAACGGTTGAAGGGCTTGGTCAGGTACGCATCAGGTTCGTGTTCCAGGGCGCTGAGCACCATGGCCTGGCTGGTTTCAGCGGTGACCATCACGAATACACTTTCGTGACTAATCAGCTTGTCGATCATCAGGTCTTCGAGCACCTGCTGACCGTTCTTCTTGCCATCGCCCAGGTGAAAGTCCTGCAGGATGAAATCGTAGGATTTCTGCGAACACATCTTCAGCGCCTGTTCGCCAGTGTCAGCCGTGTCCACATCCTTGACACCAAGCTCGCGCAGCATCGACCTGACCGAACTGCGGAAATCCGAGAAATCATCGACGATCAGAAAACTCTTTTGGTGATACGACAGCATCGAAGATTTCCAGGCAATTTAAGAAGAAGAACCGAAAGGCGAATGCACGAACAAGATCAGCTTCACTGCCCTTTATGGCGCGCAGATGATAGCTGTTCGCCATCATCCATCAAGGGATTTCTGTTGAAAACGTGATGAGCATCGCTGCGACCTTCTGGGTTATCGGCCAGTGGTAGGGATCTCTTGAATGATGTAGGAGCGAGCTTGCTCCTACAGGGGGGTGGAGCCAGAAAGACAAAACCCCTACCTGCATGCGCAGATAGGGGTTTTGGAATTTAATCTTGACGATGACCTACTCTCACATGGGGAAACCCCACACTACCATCGGCGATGCATCGT
>Ga0160432_100848_pt1 | contig 13699 bp, 8 predicted proteins | sample HID1971M_E0MG_FD_108250 | JGI IMG/M metagenome (GOLD analysis project Ga0160432, IMG submission 108250) | Enriched millipede-associated microbial communities from UW Madison campus, WI, USA - HID1971M_E0 MG | ecosystem: Host-associated > Arthropoda: Insects > Digestive system > Unclassified ... | reverse complement strand
CGCTCCGACGGCAGCGACTCCCCCGGCGGCACGACGCCGAGCCGCACCGTCTGCACGAGCCGCGCCGTGGTGTCTTCGAGGGCGTTGCCTTCGCGCACCGGCCGGTAGACGGCCTTGCGCACCTCGGCCAGTGGCGCGTCGGTCATGGCCGCAGCGCGGACGACAGCGAGAACGCGGATGCCTCCGCCACGAGCCCTTCGAAGAGCCGACGATCGCCGGGGTTCTCTTCGGGGTGCCACTGCACACCGACGACGTACCCGTCGCCGTCGGACTCGAACGCCTGCACGAGGCCGTCGTCGGTGCGCGCCGACGCCACGAGTCCGGCACCGAGCCGGTCGATGCCCTGGTGGTGGTAGCTGTGCACGTCGAGCTCGCCCGGGCCGATCAGCTCCGCGAGCCGCGAGCCCTCGTCGACGACGACCTCGTTGACCGCGAAGACCCCGCCGCCGATGCGATACCGCTCCGTGCCGAGCGCATCGGGCAGGTGCTGGTGCAGCGTCCCGCCGCGGGCGACGTTGACGAGCTGCAGTCCGCGGCAGATCGCGAGCACCGGCATGCGGCGCCGCTCGGCGCCGCGGAAGAGCGCGAGCTCCCATGCGTCGCGGTCGGGTCGCGCGGGGTCGGTGAGCGGATGCCGCTCCGCCCCGTAGAGCTCCGGCTCCACGTCGAGCCCACCCGTGAGGACGAGTCCGTCGAGGCCGTCGAGCACGGCGTCGGCCGCGGCGTCGGGATCGGGCTGCGGCGGCAACAGGACCGCGATACCGCCCGACGACGTGATCCCGTCGAAGTACTGCTGCGGCAGGAACGCCGCCCGTACGTCCCACACGCCCTGCGTGGTCTGCTCAAGGTAGGTCGTCAGGCCGATCACCGGCTTCCTCGTGGACCCCAACTCCCACCGTCCCCTCAAAAGTTCTGCCTCAAAGGTAGACACAGCGTACCAATAGGGGTGACAATCGTCGAAAGCACGCACGACCGGTGTTCGGCCAACACCCGGTGCGGGGAGCGGGGCGGTCCGGGGGGACGCCCCGCTCCGCGGTTTCGCGGAGCGTCAGGCCGCGAACGCCGGGCTGTCAGCCCGGCGAAGCAGGGCTCAGTAGAGCAGGAACTGCTTCGGCTGCGTCGACGGGATGCCGCCGATCTCGACCGTGAGGTTGTATGAGGCGCCGCCGCCCGGGGCGCGCGGACGCGTCGCGTCGGCGCACGTCCCGACCGCGGATCGCGTGCGGTCCCACGCCAGCGGCGAGGCGCTCGACACGGTCTGACCGGCGGCGATCGTCACGATCATGTCGCTCGGCTCGCTCTGGCAGTCCGTGGAGCGCCACCACACGTCATCACCGCTGGTGACGGTGAACGACTGGCCGCTCGTGCCGACGTTGAGCGTGCAGTCCGGGCCGTTGTTGGTGAGCTTGATGGTGAACTGCGGGCTCTCATCGCCCGAGTAGGTGTCGGCCGACGCGACGGCCTCGACGGCGACCGCGCTCGCGACACACGGCTGCGCGGTGGGCGTCGCACCGGGCGTGGGCGTCGCACCGTCCGTCGCACCGCCGGTGGCACCGGCGTCGCCCGCGGCATCGGTCGCGGCTGACGAGGGCACCGGCAGCGATTCCGTCTGGTTCTGCTTCGTCGAGGAGTCGTCCTTCGGGGCCTTCTCGTCGGCGACACCGGCCCACGGCTGCGCGATCATCAGCCACACGACACCCGCGATCACGAGCAGCCCGACGAGCAGCACGATGCGCCGACGGCGGTACACCGCCGGGGATTGGCGACGTCGCGGGGTGGTGCCGGTCATGCTGACAGGCTAGACCGCGGCCGCCGGCATCCCGATCCGGCGCGCGCCGGGTGGGGAAACCCCCAGCTTGCCGACCCCGTCACAGGCGCTTGAGCATGCGGGTGTTACCGAGCGTGTTGGGCTTCACGTGCGCGAGGTCGAGGAACTCGGCGACGCCCTCGTCAGGGGAGCGGATGAGCTGCGAGTACACGTCGGGGTCGACCACCTGCTCGCCGATCTGCTCGAAACCGCGGCGCTCGAAGAAATCGACCTCGAAGGTCAGGCAGAACAGCCGCGACAGCCCGAGCGTGCGGGCGTTGGCCTCGAGGCCGTCGACGATCGCCCGGCCGACGCCGTGGTGCAGCCAGCCGTCGGCGACGATCAGCGTGCGGACCTCGCCGAGGTCCTCCCACATGACGTGCAGCGCGCCGCAGCCGATGAGCTCGCCGTCGGCGTCTTCGGCGACGAGGAACTGCTGCGTCGCCTCGTACAGCACGACGAGGTCCTTGCCGAGGAGGATCCGCCGCTGCACGAACGGTTCGAGAAGCGCCTGGATGCGGCGGACATCGCGCGTACGCGCCGGCCGGATCGTGAACTCTGCCACCCGTCCAGCGTAGAACCCCGCGGACCCCGGAACGACGAAGAGCGGATGCCGTCGGGCATCCGCTCTTCGTCGTTCGCGCTATCGGGCGCTCAGGAGTTGGCTGCGAGGTCGGGCGTCGCGGTGATCTCGCCGCCGTGGACGACGCCCACCGCGACCTTCTCGCCGCGCGGGCCGTGCTCGAACACGAACTCGCCGTTCTCGGCGTCCACCTTGACGTGGTCGCCGGGGTTGAGCTCGCCGTGCAGGATCTTCTCCGACAGGCGGTCCTCCACCTCGCGCTGCATGGCGCGGCGCAGCGGCCGGGCGCCGAGCGCCGGGTCGAAGCCGATCTCGATGAGCTTGTCCTTCGCCGCGTCCGTCAGCTCCACCGTCATGTCGCGGTCGAGCAGACGCTCGCCGAGGCGCTTGGTGAACAGGCCGACGATCTGGCGCAGTTCGTCCTTGTCCAGCTGCGGGAAGACGATGATGTCGTCGACACGGTTGAGGAACTCGGGCTTGAAGTTGCGCTTGAGCTCTTCGTTGACCTTGCCCTTCATCCGCTCGTAGGTCGTGCCGCTGTTGCCCTCGACCTGGAAGCCCACCGGGCCACCGGCGATCGCCGACGAACCGAGGTTCGTCGTCATGATGATCACCGTGTTCTTGAAGTCGATGACGCGGCCCTGACCGTCGGTCAGGCGACCCTCTTCGAGGATCTGCAGCAGCGAGTTGAAGATGTCGGGGTGGGCCTTCTCGATCTCGTCGAAGAGCACGACCGAGAACGGCTTGCGGCGCACCTTCTCGGTGAGCTGGCCGCCCTCTTCGAACCCGACGAACCCGGGAGGGGCGCCGAACAGGCGAGAGACGGTGTGCTTCTCACCGAACTCCGACATGTCGAGCGAGATCAGCGCGGCCTCGTCGTCGAACAGGAACTCGGCGAGCGCCTTGGCGAGCTCGGTCTTTCCGACGCCGGTGGGGCCGGCGAAGATGAACGAGCCCGACGGACGCTTCGGGTCCTTGAGGCCGGCACGCTGGCGGCGGATCGTCTTCGAGAGGGCGGCGATCGCCTCCTCCTGGCCGATGACGCGCTGGTGCAGCGCCTTCTCCATGAAGACGAGTCGGCTCGACTCCTCCTCGGTGAGCTTGAACACCGGGATGCCGGTCGCCTGGGCGAGCACCTCGGCGATCAGGCCCTCGTCGACGACCGCGTGCGACGCGACGTCGCCCGAGCGCCACTGCTTCTCGAGGCGCAGGCGCTCGGCGAGGAGGGACTTCTCCTCGTCGCGCAGCGCGGCGGCCTTCTCGAAGTCCTGGTCCTCGGAGGCGCGCTCCTTGTCTTCACGGACCTTGGCGATCTTGTCGTCGAACTCGCGCAGCTCGGGCGGGCTCGACAGGATCGACAGGCGCAGGCGGGCGCCGGCCTCGTCGATCAGGTCGATGGCCTTGTCGGGCAGGAAGCGGTCCGAGATGTACCGGTCGGCGAGGTTCGCCGCGGCGACGATCGCGCCGTCGGTGATCTGCACCTTGTGGTGCGCCTCGTAGCGGTCGCGCAGGCCCTTCAGGATGTTGATCGCGTGGGGCAGGCTCGGCTCGGCGACCTGGATCGGCTGGAAGCGGCGCTCGAGGGCGGCATCCTTCTCGAAGTGCTTGCGGTACTCGTCGAGCGTCGTGGCACCGATGGTCTGGAGCTCGCCGCGCGCGAGGAGCGGCTTGAGGATCGAAGCCGCGTCGATCGCACCCTCGGCGGCACCCGCACCCACGAGAGTGTGGATCTCGTCGATGAAGACGATGATGTCGCCGCGCGTGCGGATCTCCTTCGTGACCTTCTTCAGGCGCTCCTCGAAGTCACCGCGGTAGCGGGAGCCGGCGATGAGCGAGCCGAGGTCGAGCGAGTAGAGCTGCTTGTCCTTCAGCGTCTCGGGCACGTCGCCCTTGACGATGGCCTGCGCGAGGCCCTCGACGACGGCCGTCTTTCCGACACCGGGCTCGCCGATGAGGACGGGGTTGTTCTTGGAGCGGCGCGACAGGATCTGCATGACGCGCTCGATCTCCTTCTCGCGTCCGATCACCGGGTCGAGCTTGTTGTCGCGCGCGGCCTGCGTGAGGTTGCGACCGAACTGGTCGAGCACCTGCGAGCCGCCCTGCGTGGTGCCCTGGGTCTGCTCGCCGGCGCCCGAGGCGACACCCGCGGGCTCCTTGCCCTGGTAGCCCGAGAGCAGCTGGATGACCTGCTGGCGCACCTTGTTGAGGTCGGCGCCGAGCTTCACGAGCACCTGGGCGGCGACGCCCTCGCCCTCGCGGATCAGACCGAGGAGGATGTGCTCGGTGCCGATGTAGTTGTGGCCGAGCTGCAGGGCCTCACGGAGGCTCAGCTCGAGCACCTTCTTGGCACGCGGCGTGAAGGGGATGTGGCCGGTCGGCTGCTGCTGACCCTGACCGATGATGTCCTGCACCTGCTCGCGCACCGCATCGAGCGAGATGCCGAGGCTCTCAAGGGCCTTGGCGGCGACGCCCTCGCCCTCGTGGATGAGACCGAGCAGGATGTGCTCGGTGCCGATGTAGTTGTGGTTGAGCATCTTCGCCTCTTCCTGGGCGAGGACGACCACACGACGGGCACGGTCGGTGAATCTCTCGAACATCTCGTTCACTCCTCCGGGGCGTCTCGGGCGGTGGACCCACTGCGCCTTACAACGAGGGTAGCCAGAGGGCCCGGACCGAACGGCGATGTTCGCCGTGGGCATATCAGACGAAGGCCTTGCGCCGCGGCATCCTCAGGGTTTAACGTTTTTCGATAACAACGTTTATCGATATGGAGCTAGGATGGTCATGCAGTCCACACCACGCACGCACGTGTCGCTCGGCGAAGGGGTGGCGCTCGGGCTGATCGCCACCGGCGCGGTCAGCGTCGGGATCGCCGCCCTGGTGGCGATCGTGCAGAGGGCGATCGCCGTATTCGGCGACAGCCCCACCATCGCCATGCCGGTGACCGGCGGCGACGTCGAGGGCCTCGACGGCGTCACGGACGTGACGGCCGCGGTGTACACCTCGGCCGACGTCACGTTCACCTCGCTGCCGACGGGCGTCAGCTGGATGCTGCTGCTCGAAGGCGCCCTGCCCGCCCTCGCGACCATCGGCGTCTGCGCGATCGCGTGGTGGCTGGGCGTCTCGCTCATCCGGGCGAAGCCGTTCCGCGCCTCGATGCCGGCGGCGATCGGCACCGTGGCGTGCCTCGTGATCGGAGGCGGGCTCTTCGGCCAGCTCGCGGGCGCCTGGGGGCGCGCGATGCTGGTGGAGCAGCTGGCCGCGACCGACGACGCCGTCACCGACGTGTTCTGGACCTTCCTGCTGCAGCTCGACCTCGCGCCCGTGGGCTGGGGCTTCGCGCTCGCGCTGGTCGCGATGGCGTTCGAGATCGGCACGCGGCTGCAGCGCGAGACGGAAGGACTGGTGTGATGGCGGAGCAACGGGATGCGGCATCCACTCGATCCGAGACCGCTGACGCGGTGACGGTCATCGTCATCGGAGTCCTCGCCGCCGTGGTCGTGATCGTCGCGACGGTCCTCCGCGCCACGGACGTGTTCCGGCCGGACGGGATCGCGTGGACGTTCGCGGTCGACCAGGCGCCGGTCGCCGCGACCCTCGACTCCGGCGCGGCGAGCGTCGACGGGCTCATCACTCAGGCGCTCGTGATCGCGCCCGGCGTGAACGCGGTCTCGGTGACCGCGATCGCGCTGTCGATCGCCGCGGGCGCGATCGCCGCCCTGCTGGTCATCGCGGCGGTGGTGTTCGTGGCGTTCAGCCTCCTGCGCGGGCGGATCTTCGTCCCGGCGACGGCACGGGCGTTCGACGTCATCGGCTGGTCCATCGTGCTCGGCGCGGCCGCCGTGCTGTTCTTCGACACCCTCGGCCGCAACGGTGTGCTCGCCGCCATCGGCGCGGAGAACGTCGGAGCCGACTTCGGCACGCAGTTCTGGACGTTCGCGCCCGCCTGGGCGGCCGGCGTCTCGGTCGGCATCGTGGCGCGCGCATTCCGCCGCGGCACGCGGCTGCAGCGCGAGACGGACCTGCTCGTATGACTCCGGCGGACGACGACGGGCCCTCGGGCGTCCACTGCCGGCTCGACGAGCTGCTCGAGGAGCGCGGGATGACGCTCACCCGCCTGTCGGAGCTCGTGGGCGTGTCGGTGGTGAACCTGTCGATCCTCAAGAACGACCGTGCGCGCGCGATCCGCTACTCGACGCTGTCGGCGATCTGCCGCGCGCTGGACTGCGAGATCGGCGAGCTGCTCGTGCGCACCGACTGAGCCCCTGGATGCCCCGGCCCCCGGCATCCCCGTTCCCCGAGCTCCCCGCCCCGCCTTCGCCTCTCGTTCCCCTGTCGCAAAGTGCTCCCCGAACCCGCCGATCGTGACAGCGGAGCCCCGCCCGATGGCCGGGCCGGGCCAGCCGGCCGGCCGGCTGGGTGGGTGGGTGAAGAGATGTTCCCCTGTCACAGATGGCGCTGCCGAGGCGCATTCTGTGACAGGGGAACGGGGAGCCGCCGGGTGGGCACGGTCAGCCACGTCGGGCGCGAGACTGCATCGCCTCGCGCACGCGGCGGACGAACTCGCGCGGGTTGTCGAACAGCTCCGTCTTGGTCACGCGTACGACGATCCACCCCGCGGCGGCGAGCCGCTCGTACCGCGTGATGTCGTGATTCCACTGCGCAGGGTCGAGCAGGTGGTGTTCGCCCTCGTATTCGACCGCGATCCGAAGGGCGGGATACGCCAGGTCGACGGCGCCGAGCCTGAGCGTGCCCTCGAAGACCTCGAAGTTGAGCTCCGGTTCGGGAAGGCCGGCGTCGATGAGAGTGAGCCGACAGTAGGTCTCGGGACGCGAAGCCGATCCCGTCCGCACTCGGGGCAGTGCCGCGCGCAGTCGCCCGACGCCCACACGCCGTTGGCGCCGCGTCGCGGTCTCGAGCTCGGCGATCGTCGTCTGGGGTTCGCTCACACGCCAGGTCCGCACGGCAGCGTCTGCGACCGCGATCAGGTCGTACGGGTCGGCGAGCATCCACCCGAGCATCGTCCACGTCGTCGCGGGGTCAGACACCAGCAGCCCGGTACGCGGCTCCCGCACAACGGTGACGTGCCCGACGACCTGATGCCCCCGCACACCCCGGCTGCGCGGCAACCGACGTGGTTCGGCGACTCCGATGTCGAGATCGCGACCGCGTACGAACCGCACCGGCAGCGGCCATCCCCACACGATCGCCGCCGTGACGTGGCTGGCGAACTCGCACTCCGATGACCGCGCCGCATAAGCCAGCGCGCGCGTCAGATGCTCCACCTCGTGATGCCCGCGCGGCAGGCCGAGGGCGTCGAAGTGGACGGCGTCCGGGATCTCCGCGTCGCCACGCACGCGGACACCGTGGAACGGCGCATCGAGATCGCGCGACCTCAGACGTGCCGGAGTCACGTCCGCGGCGAGCGCCTCGGCCACGACGAAGCGGTCGCCGAGGAGGGAGGGAAGGCTGGTACGGCGCATCCCCCCAGACTCCGGAAGGCGTGACCCCGCCACGACCGATCTGCCCACCGATGTGGACAACCCACGCCGTCATGCCCGAGCGCCACCCCCGGGGAGGAGCCTCTACCCCGCGGCTCCCCTGTCACAATCCGCGCCGGCGGACCGCCGATCGTGACAGGGGAGCCGACGCCGGCGCGCCGGCGGAGAGCGAGTGGATGCCGGGGCCCCGGCATCCACTCGGCTCCGGTCAGGCGCGACGGCGCCGGCGCGAGAAGAAGAACACGGCGAGCCCGGCGCCGGCGAGCAGCACGGCGAGGACCAGCGGCGGCAGGAGGGCAGCGCCTGTCGGTGGAAGCGGACCCGGTGTCGGCGGCTGCAGGGCGTCGGCGCATGCTTCGGCGGTGCCGTCGGTGACACCGTCGGAGCCGACCGACGCGGTGTTGAGGTGACCGCCGGGGGTGGCCGGATCCGTGCCGTCCACGCAGAGGCGCGCCTCGTCGGTGACCGAGTCCGGCACCGAGGCGACGACCGTCACCGTGAAGACGTGCGACTCTCCTGCCGCGATCGACGCGTTCGTGGCCACCCGCACGGCATCCACGCCGTTCCAGTCCGCCTCCACCGTCACGCCGTCGAGCGAGACGACAGTCGCCGAGACGATCGTCATCCCCGGGCCGAACTGCAGCCTGTCGTCGAGGTCGTACGACTGGCCGGCGTCCCCGATCGCGGTCACCACCAGGCGATAGCCGATGCGATACTGATCGCCGCCGAGCGAGACGGGCTCGTCGGACACCGTCTTCGTCACCGAGAACTGCGCCACCCGGGTGTTCGTGAACGAGCACAGCACGGTGTCGCCGGCGGCGACGAGGACACTCGCTGCCGCCCCGTCGATCACGGGCTCGCCGCTGGAACCCGTGCAGACGAGTGTGCCGAGATCCCACGCGGGATGCGGCAGCTCGGTCACCGTGTACTCGCCCGGCTCGAGCGGCGACGTCGTGAACGGCTCGTCGGCGTCCGTGAGCGAGAACGCCTCGGTGTCGCCGTCGACCGGCCCCCATTCGAAGTCGAACGTGGCTGTCGCGCCCGCGGGTGCGGTCGACTTGTCGACGACGAGCACACCCCACTGGGTGTTGGAGTACGTGCAGGTGACCGTCTGTCCCGGTTGCAGGTCGATCGTGCCCGTCGGCCCCTCGGCGCTGGACTCGCTGCCGGTGCACACGAGCGCGGTGCCCTCGTAGCCGTCCGTCGGCAGCTCGGTGACCGCATACGTGCCCGCGGGAACATCGTCGAAGGCCGCCGAGCCGGTACCGCCCGACGTCGTGATCGAGAACGTGGGGTCTTCACCGAGCCAGGTGCCCGTGTAGTCGAAGGTGGCGTCGTCGCCGTCGACCGCCTTGACGACCACGATCCGACCGAGCTTCTCGTTCGTCGCCGTGCACGACACGGTGTCGCCGGGATCGACGGAGAACGCGGTGAGGTCTTCGATGCCGACGGGTTCGCCGGCCGGCGGGGTGATCGTGCACGCCAGCGCCTCCGAGACGCGCCAGCCCGGCGTCGCGGACTCCACGAGCGAGTACACGACGCCCGGGGTGAGATCAGGAAGGCCGGCACTGCCGTCGCCGCCCTCGGTCGTCACGGTGATCGTCTGCGAGGCACCGCCCACGGGCGTCAGCACGAAGTCGAAGGATCCGTCGCCACCCACCGAGGTCTTCTCGATCGTTCCGCCACCGGGCACGGCGTCGTTCTCGGCAGCGCACTCGATCTCGGCACCCGGGAGAGCGAGGAACGTCACGCCGCCCTCGACAGGCTCGGCGCCGTCGGCGTCGCACGTGAAGTCCGTCGGGCTCCACCCTGTCGAGTCCTCGGTCACCGTGTAGGTGCCGCCCGGCACGAGGCCCGTCCACTCCACGGGATCGCTCGTTCCCGGACCCGTGCCGCTCAGAGTCTGCGTCGCCGAGGGATCGGCTGCCGGGTCGATCGTGACGTCGACGCTCCAGCCGTAGTCGTCGGCGACTCCCGTCACCGTCTTCGTGAGAGAGACCGTCGGCGCGATGGCCGTATTGGTCACGGCGCACGAGATCTCGTCGCCGGGTCCGGGCGTGAACACGGCCCCCGAGTCGATCAGTTCGCTGTCGATGCTGCACTCGAACTCGCCCGCGGTGAACCCGTCAGCGACTTCGGTGAGCTCGTACTCCTGGCCGGGCACCAGCTCGCTCCACGAGAGCGGCTCGGCCGAGGTGTCACCGGTGCCGACGGCATCCTGGGATGCGACGCCACCCGCCGCCGGAGCCAGCGTGACCGGGAACGACCATTCGTAGTCGTCGGCGACACCGGCCACCGACTTCACGAACGAGAGGGTCGCCTGCGCTGCGGTGTTGGTCGCCGCGCACGAGATCGACTCATCGACCCCGGCGATGAAGCGCACGGCCGGGCCGGGGTCGAGGTCGACGGTGCCCTCACAGGTGACGCCGACCGTCGTCCAGTCCTCCCCGACCTCTTCGGCGAGGGTGTACTCCTGGCCGGGAACGAGGTCCGTCCATTCGAGCGGAGGTGCGGTGCCGTCACCGGTGCCTTCGGCGACCTGGGTGCCGCCACCGCCCGCCTCGGGCCCGAGCGTGACCGGGAACGACCAGTCGTAGTCGTCCGCGACGCCGGCGACCGTCTTCTCGAAGGTCAACGACGACTGGGCGGCCAGATTGGCGATGGTGCACGCGACCTGTCCGTTCAGCGGCGCCACGAAACTGAAGATGTTGAGCACGTGTTCGACCTCGGCACCCACGCAGACGACGTCGTCGAGGGTCCAGCCGGCCGGCAGAGTCTCGCCGATCGTGTATCTCGTGCCCGGCACGAGGCTGGCCCAGCTCGCGGCCGCGGCCGAGACCGTCCCCACGCCCGTGAGGTTCTGCTGCGGAGCGCCAGACACGCCGACCGTGGGCGAGATGGTCAGCGGGAAGATCCACGGCAGGCTCGCGGCGACGCCGGTGACCTGCTTCTGCACGGTGAGCCCGGACGCGCGCCCCGCGTTGGCGATCGTGCAGGTGAGCGTCTGGCCGGGCTGCGCCGTGAAGGTGAAGGAGCCCGTCTGTCCGAGCACGCCGTTGCAGAAGATCGCACCCGGGGCCCATCCGGGCAGCGGCGCCTCGGTGAGCGTGTACTGGCGTCCGGGCACGAGGCCGCTCCAGGTCGCGGCGGCCGACGTCGTGTTGCCGGTGCCGCTCAACTGCTGCGTGTCTTCGGAACCGCCCGACCACGCGAGGCTGAAGTCGAAGGACCAGTCCAACGTCGACGCGACGCCGGTGACGGTCTTGACGATCGACACGTTCGCGGGGACGGCCGCGTTCTCCAGGTCGCACGTGAGCTGCAGCGCGGGCTGCGCCACGAAGGTGAAGTCGTGCGCCTCAGGCGTGAGGTCTGCGACGAGGTCGCCCGTCGCGGCGTCGCGGCACGTGTAGCCCTGCGTCGTGTACCCCGTGCCGCTCGGCTCGGAGAGCGTGTACGTCACGCCCGGGCTGAGGTTCGTCCACGTCGCCGTCGGCGAGCCCGTGCTCGAGACCGTCTGCGTCGGATCGGTGATTCCGCCCGCCGGCGAGATGCTGAGCGGGAACGACCACGACAGGGACGGGTCGACACCGCTCACCGATTTCGTCACCGACACCGAGGCGGTGTCGGCGCGGTTCGAGACGTAGCAGGTGATGACGCCGCCCAGCGGCAGGTCGATCGTCAGAGACTGCTCCGCCTCGTCGACCGCCCAGTCGATCTCGGTGGTGTTGCAGAAGGTGGAGGGCGCGGGGTTGAAATGCCATCCGGTCGGCATCTCTCCCTCGGTGATGGTGTACTCACCCGGGTCGAGATCGCTCCAGCTGCGGATCGCGCCGTCGATCGCTGGATTCGAGTTGATCGTGAACGCCTCGTCCGCGGCCGCGATGCTCGGCCCCTGGATCGTGAAGGCGAAGTCCTGCGTGTAGTTCGGGGGGACGGAACGCTTGATGAGCACGATCGTGCCGGGGACGGCGTTGGTGAAGTAGCACTCGGTCGTCTCGCCCGGCAGCACCGAGAAGGTGGCGGTGCGGGTGTCGAGATCGCCGGTGTGGTCGTCGCCGCCGTAGGTGCAGGCGAGGTCGGCGAGGTCGGTGACGGGATCCACGGTGTCGGGTTGCTCGGTGAAGAAGAAGCCCTCGCCCGGGGCGACGTCGTCGATCTCGTACGCCACGAGCTCGCCGTTGTCTTCGACGCCGTCGACGGAGAAGCTCGCGTGGCCGGGGACGTTGCTCGTGAAGTCGAAGCTGCGCACCTGTTCGCCGGTGCCGTGCACCTCCTTGTACAGGACGACCTTGCCGAGCTGCTGATTCGTCGCGGTACAGGCGAAGGCGTCGCCCACGGCGACGGTGAAGTCGCCGAGGTCCGCGACGGGGACGGGCGGCCCTCCGGTGATGGGCGTGCGCGTACACGCGAGCGGCACCGTCGGCATCCAGCCGTCGACCGGGGGCTCGGTGAGCGAGTAGCGCAGGCCGGGCGTGAGAGTGGGCAACGGCGCGCTGCCCGTGTTGCCGCTCGTGGCGACGTTCACCGTCGTCGGCGAAGACGACGGCACCGTGTCGAGCACGAACGGGAAGGTCCCGTCGCCGCCGACCGTGGTCTTCGTGATCGTGCCGCTGCCGGGGATGGCCGCGTTCGCGGCCTCGCAGATGTACGACGTTCCGGGCTGCGCCACGAACTGGAAGCTGGCCAGCAGCGAGACGTCCGTCAGTGCGACGCCCGTTGCGGTGCGGCACTCGAGCGCGCTGGTCCAGCCGGACTCCGCGGTCTCTTCGATCGTGTACAGCGCACCGGGGGTGAGGGATGCCCATCCCATCGGGCCGGCCGGGCCAGGGCCCGTGCCGGTCAGCGTGACGGGGTTCTGCTGTCCGTCCGGCGCAGGGCTGATCACGAAGTCGAACGACCACGGGAGGTCCGGGCCGATGCCCGTCGTGTTCTTGATCACGTTGACGTTCGCCGCCTGCGCGGTATTCGTCGCGACGCAGACGACCGAGCCGCCCCGCGGCACCGTGAACGTGATGGCCCCGGCCTGGCCCGCGGGGATCGTCGTCCCGGTGCAGGTGATCTCTCCGGCATCCCACCCGGTCAGGCCGCCTTCGGCGAGGGTGTAGGTGCCGGCCTCGACGTCCGTCCAGCTCACCGACGCCGCGTTGGCAGCCCCGGTACCGGTGCCCGACACGGTCTTGACGACACCCTCACCGACACCCGGAGTCAGCGCCACCGGGAACGACCACGGCGTGCTCACCGCGAGGCCCTCGACGGTCTTGGTGAAGGTCACGGTGGCGGGCGCGGGCCTGTTCTCCACGTCGCAGGCGACGACGTCGCCGAGGCGCACCGAGAACGCGTTCCTCGGGTCGATCGTGTACGGTGCGCGGCCGTCGCCCGGCGTCACCGTGCAGCTCGGATCGCCCTCGAGCCAGCCGGCCTGGTCGCGTTCGGTGAGCGTGTAGGTCCGGCCGGGCACGAGCTCGAACGAGCCGGTGCCGATGCCCCCGGTCGTGTTGATGGTGACCGTCACGGGCGGATCTGTGGTGCCTACGGCCGTCAGGTCGAACGGGAACGCTCCGTCACCGCTCGTCGTCGTCTTGGTGATCGTCGCCGAGACCGGCTGTGCGTTGTTCTGCAGATTGCACAGCACCGTGGGCGTCGAGCCGTTCGCGAACGGCGCGGTGAAGCGGATGCCGTCGGGGATCTGCTCGGCCGTGCCGCCGGTGCACCCGGTGAGAAGCTGCTGCACCTCATCGGGGAGGTCTATCTCGGTGAGCTCATACACCTCGCCCGGGATCAGCTCGCCCCACGTCTCGGTGACGGCGG
>Ga0160432_100847_pt1 | contig 13776 bp, 10 predicted proteins | sample HID1971M_E0MG_FD_108250 | JGI IMG/M metagenome (GOLD analysis project Ga0160432, IMG submission 108250) | Enriched millipede-associated microbial communities from UW Madison campus, WI, USA - HID1971M_E0 MG | ecosystem: Host-associated > Arthropoda: Insects > Digestive system > Unclassified ... | reverse complement strand
GGCTGGTTGCTGTGCGCGTACATGCCCATGCGCACATCGCGCGCTTCGGTCATTTCATGGATGGTGCCGCCGTAGGAACCGGAGAATTTCGGGTCGGCGGTTTCCGGGGTGCTGAAGAACGTATCCAGTTTTTCAGCCAGCTTTTCGCGGCCACCGTACAGGCCGGCCAGGCCTTCGCCATCGTGCGCGGCGGTGAAGGCGAACGTCCAGCCGTTGGATTCGGTGTAATCGTGGCCCCACACGCGCGCATCGTAGTCCTTCGCAGCCACGCGCCAGCTGCCATCGTCCTTGCGGCCCTGGAAGAAGCCAGCGGCCGGGTCGAACACGGTGGCGTAGGTGCCGGCGCGGGCGCGGAAATACGCCGCTTCGGTGCTGTAGCGCTCGCGTGCGGCCGGGCTGCCGGCGGTTTTCGCCAGCGCGGTGGCCATGTTGGCGATGCCGAAATCGTTGAGCGCGCCTTCCATCGTCCACGACATGCCTTCGTGCACGTCGGCGCTGGCGTAGCCACGGAAGGTGGATTTATCCATGCCCTTGCGCCCGACATGGCGGTCCGGCGGCACCACGGTGGCGTTCTTCAATGCGGCTTGGTAGGCCTCATCCGGATCGAAGCCCTTGATGCCCTTGAGGTAGGCATCGGCGAAGGCCACGTCCGAACTGGTGCCCACCATCAGGTCGGCATAGCCCGGCGAGGACCAGCGCGCCACCCAGCCCCCGGCGCGGTACTGCTCCAGGAAGCCCTGCACCAGCTGCCCGGCATCGTCCGGGGTGAACAGTGCATACGCCGGCCAGGTGGTGCGGAAGGTGTCCCAGAAGCCGTTGTTGACGTACACCTTGCCATCGCGGATCGGTGCGAAGCTGCGCACCGCGCTGCCATCGGTGTTGTCGTCGGCGGCGCTGGCCTGGCTGGCGTAACGCCAGTCGGGGGCGGCAGCGGTACCGGCATTCTCAAACCCGGAATTCGGGTACAGGTACAGGCGGTACAGGCTGGAGTACAGCGTGGTCTTCTGGTCGTCGCTGGCCTGGCCGATGTCGAAGCGGGCCAGGCGCTGGTCCCAGGCGTCCTGTGCGCGGGCGGCGACGGTAGCGAGCGTGTCTTCAGCAGCCAGTTCCAGCGCCAGGTTGTGGCGGGCCTGCTCGACCGAGATCAGCGAGGTGGCGATGCGCATGGTCACCCGACGGTCGCTGCCCGGGTCGAACTTGATGTAGCCGGTGGGCCGGCCGCTGGCGATGGTGCCGCTGCTGCGCCACGGCCGGTCGAAGCTGGCCACCACGTACATGCGGGTAGCGCCGTTGGACAAGCCGCTGCGCGTATCGGTGTAGCCCGACAGCGTCTGCGTGGCCGCATCCAGGGTCAGTCCGCCACGCGCGTCAACATTGTCGAACAGCAGGTTGGCATCGCCGTCCTTGGGGAAATCAAACTGGAACAGCGCGGCATGGTCGGTCGGCGCGATGGCGGCGGCAATGCCGTTGTCGAAGCGCACCGCATAGCGGTACGGGCGCGCGCTTTCGTTATCGCGCGAGAACGACAACGCACGCTTGGCGCGGTCCGCTTCCGGCACGCCACGGGTGGCCGACGGCATCACCTGGAAGGTCTGGCGGTCGCCCATCCACGGGCTGGGCTGGTGGCTCAGGGCCAGTGCCTGCAGCTGCGGGCGGTTGGCCGCGTTGTTCTGCTCATTCCAGCGATACAGCCAGTTCAGTGCGCCGGCATCGGTCACCGGGGTCCAGAAGTTGAACCCGTGCGGCACCGCCGTGGCGGGGAAGTTGTTGCCGCGCGAGAAGGTGCCGTTGGCCTGGGTGCCGCGGGTGGTGAGCACCCAGTCGGACGGGCGGGCCGGGGCGGTGCGCGGCTGGCTGTCCAGGCGTACATCGTCGATCCAGCCGGACACCGGCGCGTTGGCGGCGCTGCCCAGATCCAGTTCGATGGCGACCACGCGACGGCCACGCAGTGCTTCCACATCGCCCAGGCGCACCGACTTGTGCGCCCACTGCTGCGGGTAGAGGGTCTTGGAATCCCCTTGGGCCTTGGCACCGAGCGCAATGCCGTGCAGGTCGCGCGCGGCGCTGGCCGAGACCCGGCTGCCATCGTCCAGCACCAGGTCCAGCGAAACGTAGGTGGAGGCCACCGTGTCCTCGCCCACGATCTCCGGCAGCACCAGCCAGGACAGCGTGGTGTCGGCGTCGATGGTTACATCGGTGGTGAACAGCGTGGTGGTGGCGGTGCCGCCGGCACTGGCGTAGTGCAGCGCACGCAGGCCGCTGTAGCCCACCCCGGGCTTGGCCGCATACGGCGCTTCCGGGCCCTTGCCGATCTTCACCTGCACGCCGCCCTTGCTGGCCTGCGGGGCGGGTTCGCCGGGCTCGAAGGAGGTCTGCACGCCCTGCGCGAAGACGGGCAGGGCAACCGGCGCGCAGGCCAGGGCGAGGGCCAGCGGAAGCAGGGCGCGGCGGGCAGGGCGGGGGTGCGGCAGGGTCATGCAGGGATCTCCCGGGTGGGACAGGCGGCAGGCGGAGCCCGCATCGGCGACCTCGGCAGACAGCATCACGCCGGCCGCCTGGAAGGGCAGTCGAAGCGATGCAGGTCCGGCGGGGGACGGGCCATGCGATCGGGTGTTTGATCGGAACGCACCCGATCCTGCAACACCCGGAGCGGGCTTGGCAAGTGAAATTAGTTCGATCTAAACCCGGAAAAATCGCATATCGGCGTTTTGCCGGCGGCGTCCCGCACGGAACCGGCCGCGCCGCGCCCGTCGCCCCGGGTGCTAGAATCGAGCCCCTCGCAATTCCTTTCCGTGCCCCGCCATGAGCCATACCGCCACCGCGCCCGCCAATGCCGAAAAGCGTTACACCGTGCACCGCAGCGACCTGCCGCTGAGCTGCCCGACGCCGGAGATGGCGCTGTGGAACTCGCACCCGCGCGTGTACCTGCCGATCGAAGACGAGCCGAACTGCGAAGCCGCGTGCCCGTACTGCGGTTCGGTCTTCGTGCTGGCCGACTGAGCAGGCGGAACCGAACGTGCGCCGACTGACCGTGGTGCAGCTGCTGCCGGCGCTGCACTCCGGCGGGGTTGAGCGCTCGACGCTGGAAATTGCCGCCGCGCTGGTCGCGGCCGGGCACCGCGCCATCGTGGTCTCCGCCGGTGGGCGGCTGGTCGAGCCGCTGCTCGCCAGCGGCGCCGAACACGTCACCCTGGATATCGGCCGCAAATCGCTGTGGACGCTGCGCCACGTGCGCACGCTGCGCAACCTGCTGGCCGAAACCGGCGCGGACATCGTGCACGCGCGCTCGCGCCTGCCGGCCTGGCTGGGCTACTACGCCGTGCGCAACCTGCCGGCGGCCACCCGCCCGCACTGGGTGACCACCGTGCATGGCTTGAATTCGCCCAGCCGCTACAGCGCGGTGATGACCAGCGGCGAACGGGTCATCTGCGTGTCCAACTGCGTACGCGAATTCGTGCTCCAGCATTACCCGAGCGTGCCCCCGGAGCGCCTGCAGGTGATTCCGCGTGGGGTGGATACCGCGCAGTTCCCGCGCGTGGGCCGCCAGGACCGGCGCCCGCGCCTGGCGGTGGCCGCGCAGCATCCAACGCTGGCTGGCGATGCGCCGCTGCTGTTGTTGCCGGGCCGGGGCACCCGCCTCAAGGGGCATCACCATGCGCTGGGGCTGCTGGCCGGGCTGCATGCGGCCGGGGTGCGGGCGCTGCTGTGGATGCCGGGCACCCGCGAGCCGGGGCGTGAGCGCTACGTGGCCGAGCTGGAGGCGCAGGCGCGCAGCCTGGGCATCGCCGATGCGGTGCTGATGACCGCGCCGACCTCGCGCATCGCCGAGGCCTACGCCGCCAGCGATCTGGTGCTGCAGCTGTCCGACAAGCCCGAGGCCTTTGGCCGCACCGTGGTCGAAGCGTTGTCGGTGGGCCGACCTGTACTGGGCTGGAACCAGGGCGGGGTGGGCGAGCTGCTGCAACACCTGCAGCCATCCGGCGCGGTACCCTTGGGCGACGCCGGGGCATTGCAGGCGCGCGCGCTGCAGTTGCTGGCGCAGCCGCCGTCGCTGCCCTCGCGTATTCCGTTCACCCTGCAGGCGATGCAACGTGACACGCTCCAGCTCTATACCTCCCTCGCTGGCTGAGCCGGTCAAGGCGCCCGGTTCGCCGGGCTTCCGCGCGGGCCGCTGGGCGCCGTGGTGGGTCATTGCATTCGTGGCACTGCTGCCGCTGCCCGGGGTTGCCGAAACCGTACTGGGCCTGGGCGCGATCTACGCCGCCGCGCGCATGGTCCAGCTGCGCCTGCAGGGCAAGCAACGCATGCTCAGCAGCCCGGCCTGGGCGCTGACCAGCATCCTGTTCCTGGGCTACTGGCTGCCACAGGCGTTCTCCGCCTTCGATGCGATCGATCCGGGCACGGCGTGGCGCAAGACCGCTGCCGGCCTGCGCTATCTGCCCTTCATGTGGCTGGTGGCGATCGCGGTGGCCACGCCCGAGCGACGCGCACTGACCCTCAAAGGCATTGCGCTGATTACCGGGGTCTGGACGCTGGACGGACTGGCGCAGGCCGTACTCGGTACCAGCCCGCTGTTCTGGTCGATGGACCAGTTCAAGTGGGCGATCAGTGGGCATGGCTTGTGTCCACCGGCGGAGATGGCTGCAGCCGATCGCCTGAGCGGCGTGCTGGGGCCGTGCAATCTCAAATTCGGCCAGGTGCTGGCGAGCCTGTCACCGTTCCTGCTGTTTGCCGCCGCCGCGCGCTTCGGCCGTTGGGGCTGGATGCTGGTGGCGGCTGCCGTGGGCGTGGTGCTGGTGCTGGCCGGTTCGCGCGCGGCGTGGCTGACCTATGCGCTGGTGCTGGTGTTTTCCGGCTGGCGCCTGCTCGGCGCGCGCGGCCTGCTCGCGTGCCTGGCGGTGGGGCTGGTGGCGGCGGTGGCACTGGCCGCCGGCTCGCACCAGGTGCGCGATCGGTTGGAGCGTACCGCGATGGCGTGGGAAGGCGAGAGCGATGGCGTGAACCAGGCGTTGTCCGGGCGCGCGCAGATCTGGGCCGCGGCGGGCTGCATGATCGAGCAGCATCCGATCAACGGCGTAGGCGCACGGGGTTTCCGCGATGCCTACCCCGACTGCAATCCCCGCCCAGAAGAAGAGGAATTGTGGGGCGCCGGCCCGGCGTTGCACGCACACCAGATCCTGCTGGAGATCCTGGCCGAAACCGGCGTGCTCGGGTTGCTGCTATGGCTGGCCGCTGCGGCGCAGGCGTGGCGCGCGTGGCGCTTCGCACCGCTGCCGGCACGCGAGCGCGCCCGCCCGGCGATGCTCGCCCTGGCCGTCACCGTGTTTCCGTTCAACACCCACCTGGCGTTCTATTCCACCTTCTGGGGCGGCCTCACGCTACTGCTCGCCGCCCTCTACGCAGGCAGCCTGCTGGCCAGCGACGACCCGTAGAGCCACGCCCTGCGTGTCCCAAGCAACGTCAGCCACTTCGTAGAGACACGCCATGCGTGTCCCACGTAACGCCGGCCACTTCGTAGAGACACGCCATGCGTGTCCGGCACGATCCCCGACACCCCGCGCAGACACGCATGGCGTGTCTCTACAGGCCTCTGCACCATGCGTAGGGATACTGGCCCGCTTGCTCCGCCAACCCTGCCCGCAACGGGTTGGCAACGATGTAACGTGCGGCCTGCAGCAGCGATTCTTCCCGCCTCAACGCATGGTCGTGATACCCGCGCTGCCAGACCCGGTCGCCACCCATCAATCGGCTGCTGCGCGATTTGAAGATGTTCATGCAGGTGGCGAGGGTGCCGGATCTGAGTTCGATCAACCAATGCACGTGGTCGGGCATCACCACCCAGGCATGCGTGCGGCTGCGACCGCTGCGCTCCACGTGGCGTATTGCTTCGATGACGGCGTGGGCGTTCTCGGGCACCTCGAACCATGGTCGCCGATGGTGGGTGACCGTGGTGAGGATGTAGAGGGCCCCGACCGCCGACACCCGCCCGCGTTGAAGGCGTGAGCTGGACATGGGAGCAGGGTGGGGCCGTGGGTGCGGACCGGGTATCGGCAGAAGCCACAGCCCGGCGTAGGGGCACGCCTTGCGTGTCAGGGCGTCAGCGCGTGGTAGCCGGCAGTACGTGGGACACGCATGGCGTGTCGCTACGCGGGGCGCGCGTTATTTGTAGAAATCGCTGCGGCCGCCCGGTTGGCGCTTGAAGCGGCGGTGGATCCACAGGTACTGGTCAGGGGCCTCGCGCACCATTGCTTCGATGGCCTGGTTGACCCGTGCGGTATCGGCTTCCACATCTTCGCTGGGGAAGTTCTCCAGCGGCGCGCCGATCTTCAGGAAGTACTTCCCGCCTTCGCGGCGGTGGAAGTACGGAATCACCGCGCAACCGGTCATCCGCGCCAGCTGGTGGGTGGCGGTGATGGTCGAGGCGGTGTGCCCGAAGAACGGCACGAACACGGTGTCCTTGCCGCGCATGTCCTGGTCCGGCGCGTACCAGAGGAAGCCGCCCTTCTTCAGGTGACGCACGGTGGCGCGGATGTCCTCGTTGGCATACATCGCCTTGGCATAGCGCAGCCGGCCGAACTTCACCGCCCACTCGTACACCGGGTTGCGGTGCTTGCGGTACATGCCCGACAGGTCGACGTGGTCGCACAGCAGCCGCCCGCACATCTCCAGGGTCATGAAATGGCCCGATACCAGCAGCACGCCACGGCCTTCGGCCTGCATGCGGTGCAGGTGCTCCAGGCCTTCCACCTGCACCTTCGGGCGAATGCTGTCGATGCTGCCCCACCAGGCCCGGGCGAATTCGAAAATGCCCACGCCCAACGCGTCGAAGCTGTCACGCAGCAGGCGCTGGCGCCACGCGTCATCCTTCTCGGGGAAGCACAGCTTGAGGTTGACCTCGGCCGCGCGCCGGCGGCTGCTGGCCACATGGTAGGCCACCGTTCCCACGCCCCGGCCGAGCGCGCGCTGCAGGCCCCAGGGCAGCCGGGCGACCACGAAGGCGGCCAGGATGAAGGCGAAGGTCGGCCAGTGGCGGGGATTGCGCAGGGACGGCCGGGTGGCGGTGGAAGCGTTATCTGACATGCCCCGATTCTAAGTCATGCGTCCCCGCAGGTGCGTCAGCGCGGGGATCGGCCCGCTCCTGCATGTTTTTCCCGGTGCCGCTCCCGTATCCTCTGCGCATGCGTAAAAGTCCCGTCGAATGGATCCTGCGCGGCCTGTATTCGGTCGTGCTGTACCTGCTGCTGCCCATCACCGTGTACCACCTGGTCTGGCGCGGATTCCGGGTGCGCGAGTACTTCCAGCGCTGGGACGAGCGCTACGCTTCCTACCCCGATTCCACCGCGCAGCCGCGGGTCTGGCTGCATGCGGTATCGGTGGGCGAGGTGAACGCGGCGGCGCCGCTGGTCAATGCGCTGCGCCAGCTGCGCCCGGACATCCGCTGGGTGATCACCACCATCACCCCGACCGGGTCGGAACGGGTGCGCTCGCTGTGGGGCGACGCGGTGGACCACGTTTACCTGCCCTACGACGTGCCGGGCAGCGTGGGCCGTTTCCTGGGCCACTTCAAACCCAGCCTGGCGCTGATCCTGGAAACCGAGCTGTGGCCGAACCTGCTGTTCGGCTGCCGCGACCGGGGCATTCCGGTGTACATCCTCAATGCCCGGCTGTCGGCGCGCTCGCTGCGCGGTTACCGCCTGCTGCGCCCGCTGATCGGGCGCACGCTGCGCACTGTCACCTGCGTGGCCGCGCAGTCGGCCGACGACGCCGAGCGTTTCATCGAACTGGGCGCGCTGCCCGAACAGGTCAAGCCGCTGGGCAACCTGAAGTTCGACATCGCCACGCCGAACGTGCGCGAGTTCACCGCCGACTTCCATGCCGCCGTGCCCGGCACGCGCCCGGTATGGATCGCGGCCAGCACGCACGAAGGCGAGGAGCAGGCCACCATCGACCTGCACCGCCGCCTGCGCAGGGAAATCCCGAACCTGCTGCTGTTGTGGGCACCGCGCCATCCCGAGCGCTTCCCGCGCGTGGAAGCGCTGGCGCGCGAGCAGGGCTGGAAGGTCAGCACGCGCCGCCAGCAGCACTGGCCGCAGGCCGACAGCGACGTGTTCGTGATCGATACGCTGGGCGAACTGATGGCGTTCTATGGCTGCGCGCAGGTGGCCTTCGTTGGTGGCAGCCTGCAGCCGATCGGCGGGCACAACCTGCTCGAGCCGGCGGCGATGGGCACCGCCACGGTGACCGGCCCGCACCTGCATAACTTCGCCGAGATCTCCCGGCGCATGCGCGAAGCGGGCGCTGTGTTGATTGCCGACGACGTGGCCGGGGTGGGCGACGCCCTGCTGACGCTGCTGCGCGATCCCGAGGCGCGCGAGGACATGGCCAGCGCAGGCTGTGCGTTGGTCAGCAACGGACGTGGGGCGCTCAAGCGCACGGTGGAGCTGATTGCTCCGCAGCTTCCGCCGCCGCTGGACCCATGAAAAAAGCCACCCTTGCAGGTGGCTTTTTCGTTTCCGGTTACGCCTGGGTTACTGGCTGTTGACCGTGGTGCTGGGGGTCGCGGCCTGCTGGGTGAGCAGGCGGTTGATGTCCTGCAGTTCGGCGATGTCCAGCGTGCCGATCGCCTGGCCCAGCTGCAGGCGGTTCTGCAGGAAGGTGTAGCGGGCATTGGCGTATTCGAGCTGGGCCGAGAACAGGATGCGCTGGTTCTGGATCACGTCCAGCACGGTGCGGGTACCCACTTCCAGGCCGACCTGCGACGCGTCGTAGGCGCTCTGTGCCGAGACCACCGCCAGGCGGCGCGCTTCCACTTCGCTGATGCCGGCCACCAGGGTCTGGTAGGCGTTGCGGGTGTTGCGGTCCAGGGCGCGCTTCTGCTGCTCGTAGCCATCCTGGGCAATGTCACGCTGGGCCAGCGCCTGGCGCACGCCGGACTGGGTGGCGCCGCCGGAGAAGATCGGCACGCTCAGGGTCAGGCCGACGCTGTTGCTGCGGGCATCCGGGCTGAAGTTCGACCCGCTGCCGACCACGTCGCCCCAGCTGGCCTGGCGACCCACGCTGGCGCCGAGCGAGAGGGTGGGGAGGTGGCCCGCACGCGCCGCCGACACGCTGGCTTCCGCCGCGCTCACCTGCAGTTCCTGCGCCTTCAGCGCCGGGTTCTGGGCGACCGCCTCGTTGACCAGCTGGTCAACGGTGGCGTACTTGGCCGGCAGTTCCGGGCGGAAGTCGGCCGGCAGTGCACGCAGGTCGGTAACCGGCTGGCCGGTCAGTTCGGTCAGCGCCTGGTAGGCGTCGGCCAGGGTGTTCTGCGCGATGATCGTGTTGGCACGGGCCTGGTCGTACTGGGCGCGGGCTTCATGCACGTCGGTGATCGGGGCCAGGCCCACTTCCAGCCGCTTGTCGGCGAAGTCGAACTGCTTCTTGGCCGCCGCTTCGTTGGTCTGCGCCGCCGACAGCGATTCAATGCCCACCAGCACGTTGAAGTACGCCGCCGAGGTGCGCACGATCAGGTCGTCGTTGGCCGAATCCAGGTTGAAGTCGGCCGCCTTGCTGAGCTCGCGCTGCGCACGCAGGTTGGCGAACTGGGTGAAGTTGACCAGCGTCTGCGAACCACTGATACCGTAATTGCGGTTCTTGGTGGTGTACGAGGTCGAACTCACATCGTGGTTCGGGTTGGTGCGGTTGCGGGTGAGCGAGGCTTCGCCATTGATCTGCGGCAGCAGCGCGGCACGGGCCTGCACGGCGCCTTCCTTGTCGAACAGACGGGTCGATTCAGCCGCGGACAGCTGCGGATCGCCGTTGCGCGCCATTTCGTAGACCTGCAGCAGGTCGGCGGCAGAGGCGGTCATGGGCAGCAGGGCGGCGGCCAGCGCAATAGCGAGGGATCGGCGGATCATTGCGGCTTCCTTGGACTCAGAGGTGGAACTGGGGTGCCGGCGCGGCACCGCGCAGGTAATCGATATCGGTTTCAAACAGCGAATCGCTGATGCTGCCATCGGTCTTGACCAGCACCGCTTCCATTGCCGGCGAATGGCCACGGATCACGAACAGGCGGCCACCGGTACGCAGCCACTGGGTGAAGCGGGCGGGGATGGTCTCCACCGCGCCGGTGACGCAGATGGCATCGAAGCGGCGCTCGGTATCCCAGGTCAACGCGTCGGCGGTTTCAATGCGGACATTGGTGCCCAGGCCGGTTGCATCCAGGCGCGCACGCGCGGCCACGGCCAGTTCCGGGTCGATTTCCAGGCTCAGCACTTCGCGCGCCAGGGCGCCCATGCAGGCGCTGAGGTAGCCGCTGCCGGTGCCGATTTCCAGCACTTCGTCGCCCGGCTGCAGGTTCAGCGCCTGCAGGGTGCGGCCTTCGATGACCGGCTTCATCATCTTCTGGCCGTTACCGAGCGGCAGCTCGACATCGGTATAGGCGAGGGTACGGTTCGCATCGGCGACTAACGCCTCGCGCGGCAAACGTGCCAGTACGTCGAGCACACGGATGTCCAGCACGTCCCAGGGACGGATCTGCTGTTCAACCATCAGTTCGCGGGCGTGGGCGTAATCGATCGTCATGAGGTTCTTAATCCAGCGCAGTGGGCCGGCCATTTTACCGGTGCCGGGAGCCGGCGGCGCGCTGAGAGCATCGCTGCCGTCGCGCCGGGGTCGCAGTGCCGGAAGTCACCGCGACCTCCGGTCCATTCATGTTGTCATCACCGCCCGGGGCGGGTGGCGTAAGCCCTCAGGAAGAAGGTCACGCTGGCCTCGACATGGGCGTCGGCGTCGCACTCGGCCGGGGCCGTTCGCAGCCCGCACATCATATGCGTATGCAGCTCACCTTTGATGAGGGTGAAGAACTGCAGGGCGGCGGTCTGGAAGTCGGTGATCTCCAGTTCGCCACGCTCGGTGCGGGCCCGCAGGAACTCGGCCAGGGCATCGCTGGTGCGCTGCGGGCCGGCCACCCAGAACATCTCGCGGATACGGTCGTCGGTATCGGGGGCCATCATCACCCGCTGCACGGCCACGGCCGCCGGCGAGGTGATCATGGTGAAGAAGGCCCGGCCGATGCCCAGCAGCTGCTCGCGCAGCGCGCCATCGGCGTCGGTGACGAACAGCGCGTCCGGCAGCATCTCGACGCAGGTTGACTTCACAGCTTCGGTGAAAAGCGTCTCTTTGTCGCCGAAATGGCTGTAAACGGTCAGCTTGGAAACCCCGGCCTGGGCCGCGATGCTGTCCATGCTGACGCCGCCATACCCCTGGTCCACGAACAATGCCTTGGCCGCATCAAGGATGGCCGCGCGCTTGCCCAGATCCTTGGGACGGCCGGGCCCGGCTGCCTTGGCGGCAGGCTTGGACGGCACGGCGGAAGTGGTCGGATCGGTCATGCAAACAATACTAGACCAATCGGTTCGATATTTATACTATACCGACTGGTTCACTATTAGCCGTCATGGAATAGAGTGTTGCTTCCAGACGGTTCCCCCGGCAATTCAAGGTCCAGGACCTCATGAACAACTTGCGATGGATGGGCGGTAGCCTGCTGGCGTTGATGCTGGCGGCGTGTGGCAAACAGGACGCCGAGCCGGCCGCGCCGATCCCGGTGCTGGTGGTGCAGCCGGGCACGGTGAGCGGCCAGGAAGTGGCGGCCTACCCGGGCGAGGTGCATGCGCTGCAGGAAAGCCCGCTGTCGTTCCGGGTCGGGGGCAACCTGGTCAAGCGGCACGTCGATGCCGGCCAGCGCGTGCGCAAGGGCGACCTGCTGGCCGAACTGGATGCCGCCGATTTCGCCTCGCAGGCAAGCGCCTCGCAGGCGCAGCTGGCCGCAGCCGAAGCCGACCTGGTGCGCGCCCGCGATGACCAGAAGCGCTACGCCACGCTGGCCGAGCAGCAGCTGGTCAGCCAGTCCACCCTGGATGCACAGACCGCCGCGTTCAAGGCCGCGCAGGGGCAGGCCAATGCCGCCCGCGCCAACCTGGCGGTGGCCCGCAACCAGACCGGCTACGCGCAGTTGCGCGCGCCGGCCGATGGCGTGATCGCCAGCCGCCAGGCCGAAGCCGGGCAGGTGGTCGGCGCCGGGCAGACGGTGTTCACCCTGGCCGCTGATGGTGGCCGCGAGGTGCTGATCGCCCTGCCGGAAAGCAACATCCGCGATTACCAGGTTGGCCAGGACGTGCAGGTGGAGCTGTGGAACAAGCCGGGCCAGATGCTGCCGGGCACGATCCGCGAGATCGCCCCGGCTGCCGATGCACAGGCGCGTACCTACGCCACCCGGGTCAGCCTGGCGCCGGAGGCGGCCGCTGAAGTGGAACTGGGCCAGAGCGCGCGCGTGTTCGCCGCCGCCGGCCGCACCGGCACATTGCAGCTGCCGCTGGGCGCGGTGCTGCGCGGCGCCGATGGCAAGGCTAGCGTGTGGGTGGTGAACCCGTCCAATGGCGCGATCAAGGCCACGCCGGTGACCGTGGGTGCCTATGGCCCCGACGCGGTGCCGGTGCTGTCCGGCGTGGCCGCGCAGGATTGGGTGGTGGCCGCCGGCGGGCACCTGCTGCGCGAAGGCCAGGCGGTCACCCCGGTGGACCGGCAGAACCGCCCGGTGCTGAAGCCGGCCGCCGCGCCTGCTGCCACGGCCAAGGGGCACTGAGCCCGTGCGCCGGTTCAATCTTTCCGAATGGGCGCTGGGCAACCGCGCGCTGGTGCTGTTTGCCATGCTCGCCTTCGCCATCATCGGCGCCTGGTCGTACAAACACCTGGGCCAGTCCGAGGATCCGCCGTTCACCTTCAAGGTGATGGTGGTGCGCACGATGTGGCCGGGCGCCACCGCCGAGCAGGTATCGCGCCAGGTGACCGAGCCGATCGAGAAGGCGCTGCTCAATACCGGGCAGTACGAGTTCATCCGCTCGTACTCGCGCCCGGGCGAATCGCAGGTGATCTTCGCGGCCAAGGACAGCCTGCGTTCCAAGGCGATCCCGGAACTGTGGTACCAGGTGCGCAAGCGCGTGGGCGACATCAAGCCGACCCTGCCGCGCGAAATCGTCGGCCCGTTCTTCAACGATGAGTTCGGCGATACCTTCGGCAACATCTACGCATTGACCGGTCAGGGCTTCGACTACGCGGTAATGCGCGACTATGCCGACCGCATCCAGCTGGAACTGCAGCGGGTGCCGGACGTGGGCAAGATCGAACTGGAAGGCCTGCAGGACGAGAAGGTCTGGATCGAGCTGTCCAACACCAAGTTGGCCACGCTGGGCGTGTCGCTGCAGCAGGTGCAGCAGGCGCTGGCCGACCAGAATGCGATTGCCGCCACCAGCTTCTTTGAAACCCCTACCGACCGCGTGCAGCTGCGCGTCACCGGCCAGTTCCAGAGCGTGGACGACATCCGCCGCTTCCCGATCCAGGCCGGCGACCGCACCGTGCACCTGGGCGACATCGCCGAGGTCAAGCGCGGCTTTGCCGACCCGGCCTCGCCGAAGATGCGCTTCATGGGCGAAGACGCCATCGGCATCGCGGTGGCGATGAAGGACGGCGGCGACATCCTCAAGCTGGGCACCACCCTGGATGCCGAGTTCGAGCGCCTGCAGAAGACGCTGCCCGCCGGCATGCAGCTGCGCAAGGTCTCCGACCAGCCGCACGCGGTGGAAGAATCGGTGGGCGAGTTCGTGCAGGTGCTCACTGAAGCGGTGGTGATCGTGCTGCTGGTGAGCTTCTTCTCGCTGGGCCTGCGCACCGGCCTGGTGGTGGGCGTGACCATTCCGCTGGTGCTTGCGATGACGTTCTTCGTCATGCACTACTTCG
>Ga0160432_100834_pt1 | contig 14333 bp, 14 predicted proteins | sample HID1971M_E0MG_FD_108250 | JGI IMG/M metagenome (GOLD analysis project Ga0160432, IMG submission 108250) | Enriched millipede-associated microbial communities from UW Madison campus, WI, USA - HID1971M_E0 MG | ecosystem: Host-associated > Arthropoda: Insects > Digestive system > Unclassified ... | reverse complement strand
GTGGATGAGCGCGCGCTTGGACTCGTGGTGGAACTCGATCGGGTCCTCGATCGTGATGATGTGCGCCGGCACGAGCTGGTTGACGATGTCGACCATCGCGGTGAGCGTCGTCGACTTGCCCGAACCGGTGGGGCCCGTGAGCAGCACGAGTCCGCGCGGACGCAGGGCGAGGTCGGCGGCGATCGCCGGGGCGCCGAGCTCTTCGAGCGAGTACACCCGGTCGGGGATGTAGCGCAGGGCGATCGCGATCGACCCGAGCTGGCGGTACACGTTGGTGCGGAACCGGCCGATGCCGGGCGTCGCGTGGGCGAGGTCGACCTCGCCGTCGGCCAGGAACTCGCGGCGCTGCTGCTCGCTCATGAGGTCGAACGCGGTGCGCTCGACCCACTCGGCCGACAGCGGGTCGGGGTAGCCGGGCACGGGTACGAGGTCGCCGTCGATGCGCAGCAGCGGCGGCGCGCCGGCGGTGATGTGCACGTCCGACGCGCGGTGCCGCGCACCGCGTGCGAGGAGCGTCTCGAAGTCGAGGTCTTCCATCGTCATCCCTCCTCGTCCACGTAGGTGAGGGCCGAGATCTGCAGCGTCACGGTGCCCTCGCCAGACTGGCTCGTGGTGGCGGTGATGCTGCTCAGCAGTCGCGGTCCGGCGCGCAGCGCGTCCAGGAACGCGGTGGCCTGCGCCATGTCGCCCGCGGTGGCGCTGATCGTGAAGTCGACCTGCTGCCGCGAGTCCGTGGCCGCCGGCGGTGCCGGGGTGGCCGCATCCGTCGACCCACTCGTGTCGGTCGCGGCGTCGGTCGCCGCCGGCGTGGGCTGGGCTGCGGGCGCAGCCGCGTCGGCGCCCTCCGCGCCGGTACGCACGGCGAACGCGACCTGCTCGCCCGCGGTGACCGCGGTGAGCTGGACCCCGGTCGACTCGGCGGCGCGGCCCACGACCTCGAAGACGTCGTCGAGCTGACCGTCGGCGGGAATCTGGGCGCGCAACTCGGCGACGTCGGAGTTGATCTGGTCGAGGTTCTCCTGCTGCGCAGTGAGGTTGTCGACCTGGGCCTGGTAGATCGTGTTCGTGCCGGTGACGGTGGCGGTCTGCGCGTCGACATTGACCGCCTGGAAGTACAGCGGCAGCGCGACCAGGAAGACGCCGAGCGCGATGATGCCGAGCGACACGATGAGGCCGATGGCGGTGACCAGGTGCTTGGGCATCACTCACCCCCTTCTTCGGGCGCGTACTGGTTCGAGTACACGGTCTGGTCGAACTGCACGTCGAGCTGGTACGCGTACCGTCCTTCAGAGATCTGACTGGACGTCACCGACTGGCCGTCGGCGAACAGCACGCCGTCGACGCCGCGCAGCGACCGGATGATCGCGACGATGTCGAGCGGGGTGGCGCTGTCGATCGAGATCGTGCCGACGAGTCCTGGCTCGACCGTGGGGTCGTCGCCCTGCGGCGTCCCTCCGACGGCGACGTCGAACCCCGTCAGGGTCGCGTCGGGGGGAAGGATGCCGGCGACCTTGGCGATCACCGGCGACCACGCGAGGTCGGTGGCCATGGCCTCGGTGCGGTAGTCGGTGAGCTCGGACTGCGTCGACAGCGCCTGGCTGACGTCGGAGAGCGCCGCGATCTCGCTGAGCAGGGTGTTCGTCTTGGCCTGCTCGGCGACGAGCCGCTGGTCGGCGACGAACTTGAGGGCGAAGGCGCCGGCGATGATCAGGAGAGCGACGACGATCGCGCCGAGCACGATCCACGCCCACAGGCTCACCAGCTTGTCGCGTTCGCGCCGCGCGATCTCGCTGCGCGGCATCAGGTTGACGCGCGGCGTGCCCGAGAACGGGACCGGGATGGCAGTCATCGCTGCACCTCCCCGAGGGCGACGCCGACGGTTCCGACGAGGTTGAGCGCGACCTCGCCGGCGGGCGGCGGGGTCGACATCGAGATCACGTCGCCGACCGAGATGACCTGCATCGGTGTATCGATGGCGGACGTGAGGGCCGGCATGACGCCGTCGACGACGGCTCCTCCCCCGGTGACGAACACGCGGGTGAGCGGCTCGGAGGTGGCACGACTGCCGAAGAACGCGAGCGTGGAGCGCAGGCGCGCGGCGAGGTCCGCGACGCCGGGCGGCGTGTTGGCGCGGATGGCGCCGCGCGTGCGACCCTGCGCGACCAGGCCGGCGCCGTTGCCCGCGGGGCTTCCGACCGCACCGCTCGCGACGGCCGCGAGCTCGAACTCCGGAGTGGATGCCTCGGCTGTGTGCCGGCGGACGGCCGCGGTGGCGACGTCGATCGGCAGCAGACGGACGAACAGCGGCACGCCGCCGCGAGAGATCACGACCTGGGTGGTGTGGTCGCCGATGCTGACGGTGGCGACGGTCTCTTCGGGCGCCGCGAGCGGCGCGGTGATGCGGGCGAGGCCGAAGGCGGTGAGATCGACGGCCTGTGCCTTCACCTTGACCTTCGAGAGGGTCGAGATGATCTGCTCGATGTTCTCTGACACGGCCGCGACGAGCAGGCCCGAGACCTGGTCGCCGGTCTGCGACAGCGGGAAGAAGTCGAGCACGGCCTGACTGGCCGGCACCGGAAGAAGGTCCTGCACCTGGTACGGCAGCGCTTCGCGCAGCAGATCGGGGCGCATGGCCTGAGTGGTGTACTCGCGGACGAGGATGCGTCTGCTGGCGACGCCGAGCACGGCATCCTTGCTCTTGAACTTGGCGCCGGTCCACAGCTGTCGCAGTGCGACGGCGACGGCGCCCGCGTCGAGCACCTCAGAGTCTTTCGCGGCGTCGGCCGGCAGCGGCACTTCGCCGTAGGCGATGAGCTGGGGTCTGCGACCGAGAGAGATCTCCGCTGCGCGGACGCTCTCTTCGGTCACCTCCAGCCCGACGATCGTCTTCCCCATGATTTCCCTTCCCCAAGGTCGCCGGTCAGGTCCCGACGAAAAGATTCACGTACCACCGTCCGACGGCTTCGCCGGCGAACACGCCCGTCCAGGCGCCGAGGATCATCCACGGTCCGAACGGGATGGCGGTCTTGCGTCCGGCGCGGCGCAGCAGCACGAGCGCGATGCCGAACAGTCCGCCGTACAGGAACGCAGCGAACGCTCCGACGGCGAGGGCGCCCCAGCCGATCCAGCCGAGGTGCATGCCGATGACTCCCGCGAGCTTGACGTCTCCGCCGCCCATGCCGCCCGGTCGGGCGAGGCGCAGGATGAAGTAGAACGCGTAGAGCACGGCCATGCCGATCGCGGCCACGAGCAGCAGGCCCCACTCCCCTGTCAGCCACGCAGCGATGGTGAAGAGGATGCCGCCGACCAGGTAGCTCGGCAACACGATGCTGTTCGGCAGGCGGTGCGTGTCGAGGTCGATCAGCGTCAGCACGATGCTGATCGCAGCGAAGTAGAGGAATGCGACGATGACGAGCACGGCGGCCCAGATGTCGGCCGGGTAAACTGTGCCGTCCATCGTCGGAAGCGCCAAGTACTCGACGAGGGTCGCGTTAGGGCTGAGTAATCCGTCGTAGACCGCGATGCCCCACCACGTGATGACCGCGAACGCGATACCGGTGACGGCCTCGACGATCGGATACCGCGGCGAGATCGGCGCCTTGCAGTTCGCGCAGCGTCCCCGCAGGACGATCCACCCCAGCACCGGCACGTTGTGCCACGGCTTGATTGCGGTGTCGCAGTGCGGACACCGGCTCTCGCGCATCAGCGACACCTTCGCCGGCACGCGGTACGCCACGACGTTCAGGAACGACCCGATCAGGAGGCCGAACACCCCGGCGATGACGACGAGGAAGATGGTGAGCGAGCTGGGCATCCGCGAAGGCTACTCTTCGGTCTGTGCAATGAGAGTCGGCGGGCCGAGCACTGGGGTGGATGTGGGCCCGCTGGTTGAAGCCACACTGATCTGACAGCTGAGGTCGAGCATCGGGAGCCACTTCATCGGTTCGCAATAAAACTCCGGCTGGACCCAGTGCGCTGAGCCGTCGGTGTTCGCGTAGAGCTGGCCGTTGAACGTCACGTGATTGGTGCTCTTAAACCCGCACGGCGTATAGAACATGAGTCGCGCTTGGAGAGTTGCTCCTAGGTCGAGGTCTCCGGTCGCCATGCCCGCGCCACAGTTGGGTGCGGAGTTGCCGAGGGTGCTGTCCCCCTGCACAAAAAAGAGCTGCGGTGTAGGACCAGTCGAGTTGATGTTGCCTGTAACTACTTTCAGGGTCGACGTCGGTGCAACGAGGAACACGACATCGTGCGTGAACCGCGTGGCTCCCCCCGCGAGGTAGATGGTTACAGGCCCCGAGCATCCGCGGAAGTCGATTCCGGTACGCGTATACGGACCCGCGACGGCCTGTGTCGCCAGGGACGTCACGTCGCTTCCGGTGCAGTTGCCGGTCGACCATTGCACGTCGGAACCCCAGAATGCGGGTTCAAGCGGTAGGTCTACCCAGGTCGTCATGACGTAGACAGCATCGAGATCGCTCTGAGTCACACCGGGGTCTGGCTTGGGCCCGGGGTTGCCCGAGTTCAAGGTCCCCACGACGTCCGTCGCCTTCTTCTCCGTAGCAGTTCCGCCGGCGTAGGCGTTTCCTTGAACCGGGCCGGCCTGCACGGAGATGTTGCCTGCTGCATACAGCGAGCCCATCACGGTGCCACCCTCGAGGAGCATGTTCTTGCTCGAGTTGAGGTCGGAGTGGATGACCGCCTGCGAACTCTTCAGGTGAATCGACCCCCGTGCGAAGACGCTTCCACTGATGTCGACTTTGGCTCCCGTGATCTCGACGTCGCCTTCGGCGTAGACGTTGCCCTTGATGGTGCAGTCCGCGCTGAGATCGACACCTCCGCGCGGCACCCACAAGTTTCCGTCGATGGTCGTCGTGGAGTTGCAGAGGTACTTGCCGTCGCGAATGACGAGGTCGCCCTTGTAGAGCGACTGGGTCGCCTTGAATTGGCCTGAGAAGTAGGCCATGACTCCGCCAGGCTGACCGGTGTACGTGACGACACGCTCGTACGTCGACGTGACACGGACGTCTGACCCGTCGGGACCGACACCGGTCGACCCGATTCTGATCACGCTAGGACTAGTCAGGCTGGGGCACGCTGCACTCTGATGAGCCGCGTCAGGGCCTGATGTCGTCACCACATCCTTGTAGATCGGGGCCGATGTCGACTGGGGCGTTATGAGCGAGCATGGGGTCTTCATTGCGTTGGAGAGCGCTGCATCGCGACCGGACTCAGCGGCGATGAAGGCTTGCGTCTGATCCTTGTTGCCGGCGTTCGCTCTGATGGTGAACAGAACGCTGGCCGCGATGGTGGCAGCGATCACGAAGCCGACCAGCATCACGATGACGACAGTCACCAGCACGGCGCCGTCCTCGTCTGCTCGGCTGGTGCGCCGCCAGCCGCTCATGCCCAGGCTCAACATGGCGACTTCGCCGTCATCGATGGTGCCCGCATGGTCACCTCTCCTTGGAATCGCACAGGGGCCGACTCGGTGTCGATCTCGAACATGTAGACCAGGGTTCGCCCATTTTGAGAGAAGATCGGGGTCGAGCCGGACGGTTTGACTTCCACGTCCCACGCCTGCATCGAATCGTCGATCCAGGTGCCCCAGTCCACCAGGTCAAGGTCCTTTGGGGCGCTCTTCATCTCGGCATCTCCCGAGCCGAGATTGAATGCTTGGCAGGTACGTGGGTCGTTCGCGGCGGGAGTGTCGAATGTGGTGTGGACCGCGAGTTGGGTGCCCGTGAAGTCCGGCTCAAACCACTCTGCGTTGCGCACGGCGCGCTCGATGGCCGCGCTAATGAGCTGTCCACGGTTTGTTGCTTCACTAGTCGAGAGGACATCGTTCTGAGTCAGCCATGAGTTGACAAGAACTGCCGCGATACCGGCGAGGACGATCGTCGACACCAGGATGGCGACGATCAGTTCGATAAGCCCCAGTCCCTCGTCCGATGGGTCCGACGCTAGCTGCATGTCGTGCCCGCCTTCGCTCCGGGGACGTAGACCTTCGCCGACACCGTAGCGAGAGTCCTACCGCTCTGAGTCGCGGCCAAGGTGAGCGAGATTGCGGCACCGGTGAGGATCGGGCACGGCGTGCAACTCCCAGACGAACCTGAGGTTGTGAAGTCCCTTCCAGATCCGTCCGTGAAAGTCTTGGTTGCCCGAGCCGTCGCTAGATTGGCGCATGAAGGAGCGCGCCGAGCTTCCTCGACGATCGCGTTCAACTGCCGAGTTGCCGTGGCGACGCTGGCTTGCTCGGAAGAGTAGCGAATCCCGTTGATGAGCGCAGGAAGCATCGCTATCGCGATGATCCCCAGGATCACCATCGAAATGATTACTTCGATAAGGCTGAACCCCGCAGCATCGGCGCTACGACCCCTCATCCCGCCCACCTCCCCAAGTGGCAGAATCCCCAAGAGCAATGATGCCACGAGGAGGCGAAGTTTGACTTCGCCTCCTCGTGCAGGAGAGCCGACTACGGCGTCGTGGTCGTTGCGGCGGTGTCCCAGCTATTCGCATCGCCAGTGCAACCGGGACCAGCCCATGCCGTCAGCGAGTCCTTCGTCGCCGAGACGCAAATGTCGGTGGTCGTGCTTCCGCTGTCGATCTTCACGGCGATGCCGTTCGTTCCGGCCGACTTCGCGGCCTGGCCGGGCGTGACCGTTGCGTCAGGGTCTGCTGCCGCGGCCGCGGCAGCAGTTGCGCCGTTGGCAGCGGCCGCGCTGATCGCGTTCTTGTTGGCGGTGTCCTGGATGTTGACGAAGATCGGCACGGCGATCGCGACAAGGATGCCGAGGATCACGACGACGATGATGAGTTCGATGAGCGAGAAACCCTTCTCGCCCTCGTCCTCGCGGCGCTGCTTCATCGCCTCGAGGTAGTTCTTGATGGTTGCACGCATGGCGCGTCTCTCCCCAGTGTGAGTTGGTTGGTCAGCTCTAACCGACCGCCATCTACGTGGCGGTTCTGTAAACACCCCAGTAACAATCCCCAGACTCCGTTAGAGCTGGGTTCGAGAAACACGCGCGAACGTGAATCCCCTCCCGGGATCGATTTTGCACGCCTTTCCGCACGACTTCCGCCACGAATGCTCAGCGTTGGCGCAGGAACTTGCAAGCCCTCAGCCGATTGAACTGATGACCGCGCCGGGACGGATGGTTAGCGCGTCACGCGCGCGTAGCCTTCATTCGAACGCGCCGAGGGGAGACGGGGTTGGCGGAGATGCAACTTGTGTTCGCAATCGTCGTTTGTGGATGCATCATCGTTGCGACCGGCGGACTGGTTGGACTGGCGATGAGGCTGCGTGGCCTCTGGCTCGCTGCCGCCACACCAGTGGCATCGATCGGCGTAATCGGCCTCACCGCGATGCTCGCATCGGCACTCGGGCTCGGGTGGTCCATCTGGCTCGTGGTCGCCGCGGGGATAGTTGCTGCTCTCGTCGCGCGTGCGGCGACGGCGCTCATGCGAGTTCGAGGATGGTCGGGGCGGGTTGAGGGATGGCGCTGGGCATCGATTCTCGCGGTCACTGTTGGGGCCGCGCTCATGACAATTCGCGGTGCGCGAGCAATGCCCGCAGCCGGCTTGTATGCGCAGTCGTTCGACAACGTTTTCCATCTGGCCGCAGTCCGGTTCATTATCGATACTGGCCGTGCATCACCGTGGGATATCGCTGCGCTGATGCGCCCCGGCGGGGAATCGTTCTTCTATCCGAGCGGATGGCATGCTCTGGCTGCACTCGTGGCAGAGGTCGCTTCCGTGCCGGTGGTGATCGCCAGCAACGCCTGTCTCCTGGTCATCATCTGCGTCGTCTGGCCATTGGGCGCAGTACTCCTCACGCGGTCTCTCTTCGGCGGACGCACGTCGCTGGTGATCGCCAGCGGGATACTCGCCGCGGGCTTCACGACGTATCCCTTCATGCTCATCGAGTCGATGGGCACGTATCCCTTGGTCGCGTCCATCGCATTACTGCCCGTCCCTGTCGCGGCTGCGATTTCGGTTGTACGAACTGGCGCGGCACGGCTGGGGCGCCGACGCGCGGCGATTGTCGTGGCGATGTCACTCCCGGCGCTGAGCACGGTGCATCCATCCGCGCTGGTCATGTTCGCCGTCCTGACAATCCCAATCGCGCTCGTCGTCGCCGTTCTTGCTATGCGGAGACACGTCGATCGACGTCGGCTGATAGGGCTCCTCGGCGTCCTCTACACATTGGTCGTCGTTCTGCTTGTCGTGACTCTCCGCCCGGGGGTCGTGCAGCCTGACGCACTGGAGTTGTCTGTAGCGCAAGCAGCAGGAGAAGTTGTTCTCAGCGCCTTTGCGGACCAACCAATTCCACTTGTCCTTGCGGCAGCTCTCGCGGGCGGTGTGACGATTGCTGTACGGCGCCGTGACGGAATCGGCTGGGTTGCGCTAGGTCTGTGGGCGATCACTTCCCTGCTGTACATCGGCACCGTCGCCGGCGATGAGCTGGTCCGGCTGGTCGTGGGCGGCCCTTGGTACGTCGACGCCAAGAGAATCGCGGCATTCACCCCGATCTCGATCATCCCGCTGGCTGCGGCTGGCGTGTCGAAGGCATGGGAGTGGTTCGCTGCGGAGGTCAACCATCGCATTCCCCACAGACATGGTCTCCGCATGATCGTCACATCTACCGCGATCGTCGTCGTCGCAACCACCCTCGTGCAGAGCCCAGGCGTGCGCGAGATCGACTCGTCGCTCCGGAGCATCTTCCTACCCACAGATAATGCACTCACAAGTGTCGTTGCCGTAGGGCCGGATGAGCGGCGGCTCATCGACTTCATCGCCAGTACAGTGCCCGCCACGGACGTCATCGCAAACAATCCGCGAGACGGGTCAGGTTTCATCTACCCCATTACTGGCCGACATCTTCTAACCGCGTACATGCTGACAGACCTGGACGAGGATCGAACGGAGTTCTACGCCGGCATCGCCGAAGCCGACGCTTCAGATCCAGCATGCGAGGTTGCGGAGCGCCTCAATGTGAGATGGGTGGTCCAGTTCCATCCGCATAGCGTGCTGGCAAAGGACACCCGATTCGACGGCATCAAAGACATCGCCGACTCCCCCAATGTCGAGCTCGTCCACAAGGTTGGCAATTCGGCGCTGTACCGGATCACCGGGTGCGGATTCGGCGACGACTAGCCCGACCGCCAACCACTCCGAGGGCCGGGTGACGGCGGCCAGCGGCATCCATTCGGTCACTCGAGGACCTGCCGGAGGATGGTGCACGGCGAACGTCCACACGACTACGACCCGGCTACAGACGACATCGGATCCGTCCAGGATCGGCGTCACGCCCGCAACCTATCAGCACGGGGGCACCGCCGGCGGCCGGCATCCATTCGATGGAAGCTAGGGACATGCGAGTGCGTGTGCCGATCGAGCAGACTCGCCCTCCGAGACTCGGCGCGCCACCACTAATGTGACTGACAACACGGCGCTCTCACCGATCGCAAGGCGGACCATGGCGGACCTGTCGAACAACAACCCCGGCACCACGGGGGCCGACTATGCCGAGCGCCTGAAGCGCCTCGAGGGTGCGCGCTGGAAGCAGCTGCTCGACGTGCAGGCACCGTATCGCCGCAACCTGCAGCGGATGACGCTCGGCCGCACGATCGATGTGGGCTGCGGCCTCGGGCGCAACCTGGCCTACCTCTCCCCCGGGTCGCTGGGGGTCGATCACAACGTCACGTCGGTGGGGGTGGCGCGCGAACGCGGCCTCAACGCGATCTCGGTGGACGAGTACGAAGCCGACGCCGACCAGTACGTCGGCAGCTTCGATTCACTGCTGGCCGCGCACGTCATCGAGCACATGCCCTACGACGTCGCGCGCAGCGTGCTGCAGGGATACCTGCCGGCGCTCCGCCCGCGTGCGCGGCTCGTCTTCATCTGCCCGCAGGAGCGCGGGTTCCGCAGCGACGCCACGCACGTCGCGTTCTCGGACTTCTCGGTGCTGCAGCGGCTCGCGCGCGAGCTCGGCGCGACGGTGGAGCTCTCGTATTCGTTCCCCTTCGCGCGGTCGGCAGGACGCTGGTTCACCTATAACGAGTTCATCGTCGTCGCGCGGATGCCGTGATGCGAAGCTCTCTTCCAATGTCGGAGGCCCGGCGTAGCTTGGACTTGTGAGCATTTCAACGAATCCCGAGGACGACCTCGAGTGGCGCGCTGAACACTCCGACGACTGGCGGTACGCTCCCGATCCGCGTGATTCCGACCCGACCCATCCCGACGACGCCCTCTTCGCCCTGCAGTCCAGCGGCGAGGCGCATGTCGTCGCCGTCGTGGCCCTCGAGGGCCTCACCGTGCAGGCGCGCATGCTGATCGCGGACCAGTACGCCGCGATCGCGGCGATCCTGCGGGATGCCGCGGCCTGCCCCGACCCGTGGGTCGGCGCCGACCCCACCCTCGATCCTCTGTGGCGCGATCCGCAGGAGCGCACGCCGGCGCAGGTGCGCACCGAGCGCCGCGACATCGCGGAGCGTGCGGCCGCGCTCGACCTCTCGGTGCGACTCGGGCTTTCGGAGTCGACGATCCGCAGGCGCGCACACGACACCGAGACGCTGCAGGAACGGTGCCCGAAGGTGTGGGCGGCGTTCCGGTCCGGCGGGGTCTCGGAGCAGAACGCGGCGACCGCCGCCCAGCACGCGGCCACCCTCCCGGCCGACGACCCCGGCAGCTGGACGGCGTTCGACGACGCCCTCGAGCAGGCCGCCCGTTCGCAGACGCCGGGGCGGTTCCGGCTGCGCGCCCGCATCGTCCGCGAACGCGTGCACCCCGAGCACATCGACGAACGCCACCAGCGCGCTGCGGCCGACCGCACCGCCTGGATCACCGGCGAACCCGACGGCATGGCGACGCTCAGCATCTTCGGCCCGGCCGCCGACCTCCACCGCTCCTACCGGCGCATCGACGACCAGGCACGGCACCTGCGCGCACAGCCCGGCGAAGCGCGCACGCTCGCACAGCTGCGCGCCGACGTCGCCGCCGATCTGCTGCTCGACGGCGACGTCGAGGCCTGCGGCGCGCCGATCGCGAATCTGGATGCCGTCACCCCGGTGCTCGGCGACGCCTCCGGCTCCGCAGCCGCCGCCACCACACCCGGCGCCCTCTCCCCCGTTCCGGTGGCCACCCGCCGTCGCGATCGGGTGTCGATCGCCATCACGGTCCCGGTCATGACCCTGCTCGGTCAGGGCGACGAGCCGGCCACGCTGCACGGCTACGGCCCCATCGACACCGAGACCGCCCGTCGACTGGCGGGCGAGGCCTCCCACTGGGTGCGGATCCTCACCCACCCGATCACCGGCACCGTGCTCGACGTCGACCGCACCACGTATCGCGTGCCGAACGCGCTGCGACGATGGCTCGGCGTGCGGGATCCGGTCTGCGTCGCACCCGGATGCCTGCGTCTCGCCCGCGACTGCGACATCGACCATCGGCACGATTGGCAGTACGGCGGCGTCACCGCCGACACCAACCTCGCACCGCTGTGCGAGCGACACCACGTCGTCAAGACGAAGAGCAGGATGACCCTGTACCGCGACGAGACGACCGGAGCGCGGTGGTGGGTGACGCCGACCCACCTCACCGTGCCGGTCGATCCGCCACCGTTCTAAAGGTCGCACCTTGTCGACATGAATTAACTTTAGTACGCTTAAAGTTAATTCTACCGCTGTCCACCGATCGGCTAGGGAGGTCGACGCCGTGCCGACCTTCGTCGAACGCCTGTGGGACGCCCGCGACGCCTCCCACCTCGGCCGCCGGGATCGCGCCGCCGGGCGCTACGTCGCCTACGTCCCCGACGAGCTCGGCCAGTCACTCCCGCCGATCAGCCCCGAGGCGCAGGCTGCCGCCGAAGACGCACTGGCGGTGCTGGCCCGCGCCGACGAGCGCATCGGCGCGCACGGCGCGTATCTGAACCACCTGCTGATCCGGTCCGAGAGCATCTCGTCGTCGTGGATCGAGGGCAACCGCATCACCCCCAAACGGCTCGCGATCGCCGAGACGCTCGACACCGGCACGCGGGTCGCCCTCGACGTGATCGGCAACGTCCGCGCCACCGAGGCGGCGATCGCCGCCCTCGCCGACCGTGCACGCCCGGTCACCGCCGACGCCTTCGTGAATCTGCAGCACGTCATCGAGCCGACGCTGCCTCGGGGACTGCGGACCGAGCAGAACTGGGTCGGCGGCCCCGGCTGGAGCCCGTTGCGCGCCGAGTTCGTGCCGCCACCCGAGAGCGAGGTGCGTCGCCTCGTCGAAGACCTCGCCGCCTTCGTGACCGACACCACCGGCAACCCGGTCGTGCGCGCGGCGATCGCGCACGCCCAGTTCGAAACGATCCACCCCTTCATCGACGGCAACGGACGCACCGGCCGGGCGCTCATCCACACCGTCCTGCACCGCGCCGACGCGCTGCGCAGCATCCTCATCCCCATCAGCACCGTCTTCGCCGGCGACACCGACGCCTACATCGCGGGCCTCACGGCGTTCCGCGCCGACCCGCCCCGGCTCGACGACTGGATCATCGGGTTCGCGCAGGCCACGGAGCGCGCCGCCGCGAACGCCGTGCAGCTCGCCGCCGACGTCGCCCGACTCGACGAGCAGACGCTCGCCGAACTCATCGCCCACCGCCAGAGCCGCGGCCTCTCCCCCGCCACCCCGCGCCGCGACGCCGTCGTGCTGCGCATCCTCGCCTCGCTCGCCGCCGACCCCGTGCCGACGATCGAGTCCGTCGCCCACAAGCACGGTGTCTCGACGGTCGCCGCGCATCGCGCGCTGACAGAGCTGGCGGATGCCGGCATCCTCGGCCGCACGAAGGATCAGCGCGGCCGCCTCATCTGCTGGACCGCCGACCGCCATCTGGCGCTCGTCGCACTCACCGAGCGCAGCAACCGCGTCGGCGGCGGCGACACCGACCACCGGCGCCCCGCCGGCGGCCCCGCCATCCCCGACGCCGCGCACGTCGGCCGCCTGCGCTGACGCGAACCGGCCGGCAGACCCGAGGCCCCGGATCAGCTCACGATCGCGAGCGCCTGCGTCACGGTCACCACGCCCAGCCACACCACGAGCCCGAGCGCCAGCACGAGCGCGACGACCGACGTCGTCTTCTTCGTCGGCCGCTGCACCGCGACCACGAGCCCACCGATCGCGAGGAAGAACGCTGCCACCGCCAGTGTCAGACTCACGAGCGCCACGACGCCCGCGACCGTCGGCGCCGTCCGCTCCCACCACAGCACCACCGATGCTCCGCCGAGCGCTGCCAGCGGGATCAGCACCAGGGCGATCCGCGCCGGCACGTTCCGCGCCGTCGGCTCCGGCAGCGGCGGCGCGAGCTCCCCCACGTACGCGCTCGACACCGGGCGGTAAACGATGGGCTCCGGCGGACGATCGACCTGCCGGGGCCGTGACCCCGGGTACGGGCGCGGCGCGATCTGGTCGGGCATCGGCGTGACCGGAACGCCGTTCTGAGCCTCGACCGCGCCGGTCTCGAGCGCCGCAGCCTGGGCCGCCCGCTCGGCCTCCGCCGCCTCCGCCGCCTGCGCGGCCTCCGCCTCGGCCGCCCGCGCGGCCTGCGCGGCCAGCGCCGCCGCCACCGCTTCGGCCTTGGCCGCTTCGGCGGCCGCCGTCAGGGCCGTCTCGGCAGCGGCCGCCGCCTCGCGCTCGCGCGCGGCGCGCAGCTCGGCGCGGGTCATCTGCGTGTCGGGCGCATCGGGCGCCCCGGGCACGTCGGGCGCACCTGGCGCACCGGCGCTGCCTGCATCCGCCTCCCCGGGGCGGTCGCTCGAATCTGACATCATGCTCCCCAGCAGAATGACGGTCGATCGAGCGCAAACTTACCGGAACCGACCCCGCGCCCGGGAGTTATCCGTCCAGCACTTCCAGCCGCACCGACACGGGCCCACCGTCGACGAGCTGCTCGGCGGTGCGCACGGCCTTCTTCAGCGGCAGCACGTACTCGCCCGACGAGCTCGGGAAGATCGAGGTGCGCCACTCGCTGCCGCCCACGCGCGCCTGCACCCGCACGGATCCGAAGCCGCGGTACGGCCGCGGGATCTCGCGGATCTCGGCGCTCAGCTCCTCGGGAACGGACGTGAAGAACCACGCCGCGTCGTCACGCGCGTCCCACCGGAAGACGTCGCCGTCGAACTCGATGATCACTGCAGGCGCTCTCCCGGCGCTCCGCCGTGCCGGTCGACGAGACGCTGCAGGCAGTCCGACCAGCCCTCGACGTGATTCTGGCGCTCGTCGGCCGTCGTGAACCCGGAATGCCGCACGATCACGCGGGTCGTCGCGTCGGCGGCGGGTTCGAGCGCGATGCCGACGTC
>Ga0160432_100830_pt1 | contig 14413 bp, 11 predicted proteins | sample HID1971M_E0MG_FD_108250 | JGI IMG/M metagenome (GOLD analysis project Ga0160432, IMG submission 108250) | Enriched millipede-associated microbial communities from UW Madison campus, WI, USA - HID1971M_E0 MG | ecosystem: Host-associated > Arthropoda: Insects > Digestive system > Unclassified ... | reverse complement strand
CGTCCCCGGCGCACGCGTGGCCGTCGCGGGGGACGGCGTCGCCGGGGTCCCCATTCCGCTCACGCCGCAGCGGCGGCGTCGCGCCGTCTACGCCGTGCGCGTCGCGCAGCTGCACCGCCGCCTTGTGTACGCGCCGGCCTTCGCGGTGCCGCTGCACTGGCTGACCCTGCTTCCCCTCGCGCTGTGGCGGACGGTCGTGGACCTCGTCCGCAAGCAGCCCGGGCGCATCCCATCGGAGTGGGCGGCCGCCGCCGTCGCGGTGGTCGCGGTCGCGTCGGTGTGGCGGGCACGACGGCGGCTCGCGAGGACGAAGGGCGGCAGCGACCGCGACCGCACCGGGTCCTGGGCGCAGATCGCACCTCTGCGCACGACCCGTGCCGAACTGCGCGAGCGGCTGGACGACGACCCCGAGGTCGCACTGGGCGGCGCGCGACGCCCCGATCTGCGCTTCTTCTCGGGCGGCGGCGCGTGGCTCGTGCTGGCGGCGCTGGCCGCCTCGGTCGCGGCGTTCCCGGCGCTGCTCGCCTGGCCGGTCCTCGGCGGCGGGGCCCTGCAGCCGCTGGCCACGACCGTGGGCCAGCTGTGGAACGACGCGGCGTACGGGCAGCGCATCCTCGGGCTCGACACGGTCGGCCCCGCCGATCCGTTCGCGGCGGTCGTCGCGGGGATCGGCTCGCTGTCGCCGTGGGCGCCGTCCCGTGCCCTCGTGCTGCTGTGGATCGTCGCGCTGCCGCTCGCCGCGCTCGGAGGCTGGTTCGCCGCGACGCGGGTGACCGAGCGGTCGGAGCTGCGTCTGCTGGGTGGCGCCGTATGGGCGCTGTCGCCGACGCTGCTCGTCGCCCTCACCCAGGGACGCCCGGCCGGCGTCGTGCTGCATCTGCTCCTGCCGTGGCTGTTCTTCGCGGGCTCGGTCGCGCACCGCTCGTGGGCCGGCGCGGGTGCCGCCTCGATCCTGCTGGCGGGCGTCCTCGCCTGCGCGCCGTCATTGGCCCCGGCGCTGGCCGTGGTGTGGTTCGGCATGATCGTGCTCGCGATCGTCGTGAGATCGGGCAGAGGCGTGACCCGCGTGATCTGGCTCCTCGTGCCGTCGCTGGTGCTCGCGGTGCCGCTCGTGTGGAACGCGCTCGCGAACGCGCGGGTGTGGGGACTCCTCGCCGACCCGGGTGTGCCGTGGGCGGGACCCCAGGTCGCGGCCGATGCCGCGGGACGCGCGCTCCTGGCGGCCGGCATCCCGACCTCCGACCTGGCGGGCTGGGCGACGCTGCTGCCGGACGGACCCACGTGGTGGGTGCCGCTGCTGAGCGTGCCGCTCGCCCTGCTCGCCCTGCTCGCGCCGCTGACCCAGCGGTGGGCCGTCGGCGTCGTGCTGCTCGTGGTCACGGCGCTCGGTCTCGGCACGGCGTTCGCCGCGGTCGGCATCTCGGTGGCCTTCTCGCAATCGGTCTCGGTCCCGCTGTGGCCCGGCACCGCCCTGAGCCTCGCCTGGCTCGGTGCGCTCGGCGGCGCACTCGTGTCGCTCGACGCCGGACTTGCGCCCCGCGTCGCCTTCGTGCGCGGAGTGGCGGCCGCCCTCGTCCTGGCCGGTGCAGTGACGCTCGCGATCCCCTCGCTGACCGCGTTCACGCGGGGCGACGCGACCATCGCGAACGGGCCGGCCAGCACGCTTCCGGCGTTCGTCGCCGCCGAAGGGCGAGAGAGCCCGGACGTCGGCACGATCGTGCTGACCCCGCAGTCCGAGGCCGGCGTCGCCGCGCAGATCGTGTGGGGCGGCAGCGAGACGCTCGGCGGGCAGACGACGCTGCAGTCCACGCGCACGCACGCCACGCCTCAGGACGAGCAGGTCGCCGCGCTCGCCGCAGACCTGGTGACGCCGTCGGCCGATGACGTCGTCGCCGAACTCGCCCGCCAGGGCATCGGCTTCATCCTGCTGGCGCCCGCCCCGGCGCCCGAGACGGACGCGGCACGCACGATGCGGCTGTCGGCCACGACGGCGCTCAGCCAGCGCGACACGCTCGTGGTCGTCGGCGACACCGCCAAGGGCGAGCTGTGGCGCGTGGTGGACGACGTCGCCGCGCGGCCCGACGAGTCCGCGTCCGAGACCGCGACGGCACGCTGGATCGGGTTCGCGCAGCTCGCGGTGTTCGGCGTCGCGCTGCTGCTCGCCGTGCCCACTGCGGCGACGCGGCGGGCGGCCCGCCGGACGCCGCGCATCGTGGGACCACACTGGCAGGAGGGCCGATGAGCGACCGCCGCGTGTTCCGCTGGGCGACCACCAGCGCCCGCCTCCTGATCGGCACCGCCGTGTCGGTCGGCGCCGTCGTGGCGGTCGTCACCGCCGTCTCGGTGCCGTGGCCGACCCTCACCCGCGAGCCGGTGCGGATCGCGGCGGCCCCCGCACCCGCCGCGTCGATCATCACGTGCGACGGCGCTCTGCTGTCGATCGGCCGCAACTCCGAGGACGCCTCGTCGCTCGCGCTCGCCGCCCGCCAGACGGTCCTCACCGGTGTGCAGGAGGGTGCCGCCCAGCCGCAGCAGCAGATGCTGCGCAACGACGCCGTCGGCGAGGGGCCCCTGAGCTTCACCGCGCAGCCCGAGGCCGGAGCCGCCGTCGACGTCGCGGCCGCCGGGGCCGCGACCGCGCGGGCGGACGACCTCTCCGGATTCGCGGCGTCGGCCTGTCGCCCCCCGCTCCTGGAGTCGTGGCTCGTCGGCGGATCCGGCGCGACCGGTGCGGCCGACCTGGTGCTGCTGTCCAACCCGGGCACGGTCGCGGCGACCGTCCAGCTCACCGTGTACGGTGTGGCCGGCCCGCAGACGCCCCCGGGCGGCGCCGACCTCGTCGTGGCACCGGGGACGCAGCGGGTCGTGCCGCTCGCCGGCATCGCCCTCGGCGAAGAGAACCCGGTCGTGCGCGTCTCGGCCGTCGGCGCTCCGGTCCACGCGTCGCTGCAGGCCAGCATCACCCGCACCCTGACACCCGGCGGCGTCGACCAGGTGGGGCCGATCGCCGCGCCTGCGGCGCTGCAGGTGATCGCCGGCGTCGCCGTCACGCGGACCCCCGCGCAGGACGGCTCGGAGGGGGCGACGATGCTGCGGATGCTGTCGCCCTCGGTCGCGACCACCGCGACGGTCACCGTCACCGCCGCGGGCCGCACCGAGCCCGCGCGGGCGGCACAGGACGTCACGCTCGAAGCGGGGCAGCCGCTCGAACTGGAGCTGGACGGTCTGGCGGCCGGCTCCTACACCGTCACGGTCGAGGCGCAGACGCCCGTCGTGGCCGCGGTGTGGCAGACCACGGGGTTCGACGAGGGCGACGACTTCGCCTGGTACACGCCGTCGCCGGAGGTGGCGGCATCCACGCTGTTCGTCACCCCCGGGGGACCCGTCCCGACCCTCACTGTCGTCAACCCCGGCACCGATCCGGCGACGGTGAACGTCGCCGCGCAGGGCGGCGGGTTCCAGGTCGACCTCAGCGTGCCGGCCGGCGGCTCGACCACGGTGCGGCTCTCGCCCCGCACGGTCTACGTGATCGACCCGGCCGATCCGGTGCGCGCAGGGCTGTCGCTCACCGGCGACGGCGCGCTCGCCGGCATCCCGATGTGGCCGTCGGACGTCGCGGCTCGCCGGATCATCGTGTACCCGTGACGCGAGCGCGTCAGAAGTAGCGGAAGCGTTCGGGGCCGAGGTCCCACGGGTCGCGGTCGAGGTATTCGGCGGCGGCGCGGAAGACGGATCCCTCGACCAGCATGCGGTGGTGCAGCTCGTCGTCGCGGTGCAGGTGGCTCAGACGCTCGATCGGCAGCCGATACAGGATGATGCGGCGCTCGTCCCGGAGCACCGTCCAGCGGGGGATGCCGTCGTCGTCGGTCGCGGCCGGCATGTCGGCGACCTCGAAGCGCACGTCGCGCAGCTCGGACCACGCCGAGCGCAGGAACTCCGCGGCCGTGCCGACCGACAGGTCGAAGCGGTCGACCCGGGTGTCGAGCGGCGGGAGCGGCGGGCGGACGACGGAGCTGCGGCCCTCGCGGCCGTGGCGGCCGTGCCGCGCGGGGCGGCGCACCGCCGCGCGATCGCTGGTCCGGGTCCGACGCCACGCCATGCCTCCATCCTAGGCCGGGGCGCCGGCCGTCCGGCGGTGGTCCGGGCACGACGCGCGGGCGCACGGGCGGCGCGGCGCGCGGTCCGTATCGCGGATTCGCGGTAGCGTCACCGTGATGCGCCAGAGAGTCTGCTCCAAGGTCGGCTGCGCCCGTGAGGCGGTGTCGACCCTCACGTACGACTACGCCGACCAGATGGCGGCCGTCGGGCCCCTCGGCGCGGTGGGCGACCCGCACGCGCACGACCTCTGCGCCCAGCACACCGAGCGCCTCTCCGTGCCCCGGGGATGGGTGGTCGTGCGCCACGAGACGCTGCGCACCTGACGCCCGAAGGCGGGGCTTCGCCGCGCGCGCGGGCATGGGACAATGGGCGGATGCCGACCCACACCGCCGTCGCCACGCCCGCCGAGGCATCCGCTCCCGTCTTCGAGTACGAGGTCGCCGACCTCTCGCTCGCCGAGGCGGGGCGTCATCAGCTGCGTCTCGCCGAGAACGAGATGCCCGGGCTCATGGCCCTGCGAGAGGAGTTCGGCGCGTCGCAGCCGCTCCGCGGGGCGCGCATCGCCGGCTCGCTGCACATGACGGTGCAGACGGCCGTGCTCATCGAGACCCTCGTCGCCCTGGGCGCGCAGGTGCGCTGGGCGAGCTGCAACATCTTCTCCACGCAGGACGAAGCGGCCGCGGCCGTCGTCGTCGGCCCGACGGGCACGGTCGACGCCCCCGCGGGCGTGCCCGTGTTCGCGTGGAAGGGCGAGACGCTCGAGGAGTACTGGCGCCTCGCGGACCGGATCTTCGACTGGACGGAAGAGGGCTTCGACGGCCCGAACATGATCCTCGACGACGGCGGCGACGCGACACTGCTCGTGCACAAGGGCGTCGAGTTCGAGAAGGCCGGCGCCGTCCCGGACGACGCCGACGACGACTCCGCCGAGTATCGCATCGTGCTCGACACGCTCCGCGCGAGTCTCGCCCGCGACCCGCAGCGCTTCACCCGGATGGCCGCGGACCTGCTCGGCGTGACCGAAGAGACCACGACCGGCGTGCACCGCCTGTACGAGCTCGCGGCGGCCGGTGAGCTGCTGTTCCCGGCGATCAACGTCAACGACTCCGTCACGAAGTCCAAGTTCGACAACAAGTACGGCATCCGCCACTCGCTGCCCGACGGCATCAACCGTGCCACCGACGTCCTCATGGGCGGCAAGGTCGCGTTCGTGTGCGGCTACGGCGACGTCGGCAAGGGTGCGGCGGAGGCCCTGCGCGGCCAGGGTGCCCGCGTCATCGTCAGCGAGGTCGACCCGATCTGCGCGCTGCAGGCCGCGATGGACGGCTACCAGGTCGCGCGCCTGGACGACGTCGCCGGTCTCGTCGACATCGTGATCACGGGCACCGGCAACAAGGATGTCGTGACCGTCGACGACCTGCTGAAGCTCAAGCACCTCGCGATCGTCGGCAACGTCGGCCACTTCGACAACGAGATCGACATGGCGGGCCTGGAGTCGCTCGACGGCGTCGAGAAGATCGAGATCAAGCCGCAAGTGCACGAGTGGCGCCTGCCGACCGGTCGCAGCGTGCTCGTCCTCAGCGAGGGCCGGCTGCTGAACCTCGGCAACGCGACGGGGCACCCGTCGTTCGTGATGAGCGCCTCGTTCACCAACCAGGTGCTCGCACAGATCGAGCTGTTCACGAAGCGCGACGAGTACCCGACCGCGGTCTACGTGCTGCCCAAGCACCTCGACGAGAAGGTCGCGCGCCTGCACCTCGACGCGCTCGGTGTGCAGCTGACGACGCTGTCGGACGAACAGGCCGCCTACATCGGCGTTCCCGTCGAGGGGCCGTACAAGCTCGACCACTACCGGTACTGAGCCGGCGGCGCGTCAGCGCTCCGGAAAGCCGCGCGGCGGCGCCGACACCGGCGCCGTCAGCGCGTCCGCGCGTGCGGTCTCGAGCTGCAGTGCGCGCAGTTCGCGCCCGCGGCGCAGCGCGACGACGCCGATGAGGAACGTCTCGGGATCGACGGAGGGCACCGGGGACACGTACTCGGCGGTCTCGCGGGCGAGGGATGCCGCCGCCCGGGCGCGTGCCGTCGGCTCCATGCTCGTGGCCGATCGGGCGAACTGCGCCAGGCGCCGCGAGAGAGGCTCGGGCAGGCGGGCGACATCGGCGACCCCCGCCCACTCGGCGAGGACGGGCGGGATGCCCAGGGCCCCGTCGGGCAGCCGGGGCGTGCGGGTGCGCTCGGAGTAGGTGCCGGCGAGCAGATCACCCAGCCGCTGCGAGCGCGGAGTGAAGGCGCCGACGAGCGCCGCGACCGCGCCCAGCGTGAACCACAGCTCGAAGACGCCCGTCAGCGCGCGGATGAACGCCTGGCGGAATCCTGCACCACCCCCGTCGGTGCGCACGATGCGGGCGCCGACCGCCAGCCGGCCGAGGCTGCGCCCGTGGCTCGCGGTCTCGACGACGGTCGGGATGACGACCATGACGAGCACCAGCATCACGATCGTCAGGATCGGGACGACGGCGCCGTCGAGCGCGCCGTTGGTCACCAGCCAGCCGGCGCCCAGCGCGAACAGGACGAAGGCGCCGACGCCGAGCAGCATGTCGATGATCACGCCGAGCGCGCGGAGGAAGAAGCCGACCGGCTGCACGTCGAGGGCGACCGCCTCGCCCGTCAGCACCTCGTCCTGATGGATGTCGACGATGGCGGGGCGGTCGGCGGGCATGGCTACAGTAAAGCGCATGGACCTCGACGCCCTCACGGCCGCCCGCCGCGAGGAGTGGGCGCGCCTGGACGCGCTGAGCCGCACCCGTCAGCTCACCGGCCCGGAGGTCGACGAGCTGGTGACCCGCTACCGCGCGGCATCCGCGGATCTCGCCGAAGCCAAGACCTCGGCCGGCAGGAGCGTGCACAGCGACCACATCTCGACGATGCTGGCCCGAGCCCGGCTCCGGCTGACCGGCACCTCCGACAACGTGATGCGGCAGATCCCGCGGTTCTTCGCGCTGCAGCTGCCGGCGGCGCTGTACCGCGTGCGCTGGACGACGCTCGCGATCGCGGTGGGCTTCGTCATCGTCGTCACGACGGTCGCGCTGTGGGTGTCGGGCGACCCGGCGCTGGTGGCGAGCCTCGGCAGCCGCGCGCAGCTGGAGGACTACGCCGAGACCCGGTTCACGGACTACTACAGCGAGAATCCCGCCGCGGTGTTCGCCGGCACGGTGTGGACCAACAACGCGTGGATCGCCGCGCAGTGCGTGCTGTTCGGCATCACCGGGATCTGGCCGCTCATGGTGCTCGTGCAGAACGCCGTGGGCGTCGGCACCGCGGCCGCGGTCCTGGCCGCGTTCGACCGTGCGGACGTGTTCGTGCTGTTCATCCTTCCGCACGGGCTGCTCGAGCTCACGAGCATCTTCGTGGCCGGCGCCGCGGGTCTCCACATCTTCTGGGCGTGGGTGGCGCCCGGTCCCCGCACGCGCGGCGCCGCGCTGGCCGCGGCCGGGCGCTCGCTGGCGACGATCGCGATCGGACTCGTCATCGCGCTGGGGGTCTCGGGCGTGATCGAGGGGTTCGTGACGCGCCAGCCGTGGCCGTGGCCCGTGAAGATCGGCATCGGCGCGGCCGCGCTCGCGCTGTTCCTCGTCTACATGCTGGTGGTCGGCCGGCGCGCCGCACGCCTGGGCGAGACGGGCGACCTCACCGAGTTCGAGACGGGCACGCCGACGCTCGTCGCCGGCTGACACCCGGATCCGGGATGCCGCGGCGTGTTGTTTTGAGTTCTTCAAAAGAACGCTAGGCTCGGGGTATGGACACGCACCACCACGTCGACGCGCCCGTCGACGCCGCCGCGCGGCTGCGCGAGGCGGGGCTGCGTGTCACGGACTCCCGGCGCGCCGTGCTCGACGCGCTCGTCGGGCGGCCGCACGCGAGCGCTGACGAGCTGCTCGCGGTCGTCGCCCGCACCCTTCCCGGCACCAGCATGCAGTCCATGTACAACGTGCTGGGCGACTTCGTCGACGCCGGACTGGTGCGCCGCATCGAGCCCGCCGGTCGCCCCGGGCTCTTCGAGCTGCGCGTCGGCGACAACCATCATCACCTCGTGTGCTCCCGTTGCGGCGCCGTCCAGGACGTCGACTGCGTCGTCGGCGAGGCGCCCTGCCTGACGCCGTCCGAGACCCACGGCTACGCCGTGCAGACCGCCGAGGTCACGTTCTGGGGACTCTGCCCCGCGTGCGCCCCGGCCGCCGAGGCGCAACCCGCCTAGCCTCGCCCGCCCACCCCGACCGGAGCCTGCTCCGGCCGGTGATCGGTGCTGCCCGCCGCGCGTGCGGTGCGGCATCCCGTCCTCTCGTCCACCCCCAGAAACCGCCTCATCAGGAAGGAACACCATGACCGAATACGTCGACCCCGCCACGGGAGCCGGAGGCGTCGCCCGCGCGACCGAGCCCGACCACGCCGTCACCGTCACCGACACCCCCGAGGCCGCCGGCTGCCCCGTCGTGCACGGTGCGCAGCCCCACCCGACGGCGGGCTCGGCCAATCGTGTGTGGTGGCCGAACCGGCTGAACCTGAAGGTGCTGGCGAAGAATCCCGCCGTCGCGAACCCGCTCGGCGAGGAGTTCGACTACAAGGCGGCGTTCGAGACGCTCGATCTCGCCGCGGTCAAGCGCGACATCGCGGAGACCCTCACCACGTCGCAGGACTGGTGGCCCGCGGACTTCGGCCACTACGGCCCGCTCGTCGTGCGCATGGCGTGGCACTCCGCAGGCACCTACCGCGTCACCGACGGCCGGGGCGGCGGGGGAGCGGGGCAGCAGCGTTTCGCACCGCTCAACAGCTGGCCCGACAACGTCAACCTCGACAAGGCGCGCCGCCTGCTGTGGCCGGTCAAGAAGAAGTACGGCCAGTCGCTGTCGTGGGCCGACCTCATGATCCTCGCCGGCAACGTGGCGCTGGAGTCGATGGGGTTCAAGACCTTCGGCTTCGCGGGCGGCCGCGCCGACGTGTGGGAGCCGGACGACGACGTGTACTGGGGCCCCGAGACGACGTGGCTCGCCGACGAGCGCTACTCGGGCGACCGTGAGCTCGAGAAGCCGCTCGCTGCCGTGCAGATGGGCCTCATCTACGTCAACCCCGAGGGGCCGAACGGCAACCCCGACCCGCTGCTGGCCGCGCACGACATCCGCGAGACGTTCTCGCGCATGGCGATGAACGACGAAGAGACCGTGGCGCTCATCGCCGGCGGCCACACGTTCGGCAAGACGCACGGCGCGGCATCCGACACGCACGTCGGCGACGATCCCGAGGCCGCAGGTCTGGAACAGCAGGGACTGGGCTGGTCGAACTCGCACGCGACGGGCAAGGGCGACGACACGATCACCTCGGGCCTCGAGGTGACGTGGACGTACCACCCGACCCGCTGGGACGACGAGTTCTTCCACATCCTCTTCGCGTACGAGTGGGAGCTGTTCCAGAGCCCCGCGGGCGCGCACCAGTGGCGCCCGAAGAACGGCGGCGGCGCCGACATGGTGCCGCTCGCGCACTCGGACGGGCGCCGTGAGCCCCGCATGCTCACGACCGACCTGGCGCTGCGCTTCGACCCGGTCTACGGCCCGATCTCGAAGAGGTTCGCCGAGGACCCCGACGCGTTCGCCGACGCGTTCGCGCGTGCGTGGTTCAAGCTCACGCATCGCGACATGGGCCCGATCGACCGCTACCTCGGCACCGAGGTGCCGGCGGAGGAGCTCATCTGGCAGGACCGCGTGCCCGCGGTCGATCACGAGCTGATCGACGCGGCCGACGCGGCGGCCCTCAAGGAGCAGATCCTCGCCACCGGCCTGACGGTGTCGGAGATCGTGGCGACCACGTGGGCCGCGGCCTCGTCGTTCCGCGGCAGCGACAAGCGCGGCGGCGTCAACGGCGCGCGCATCCGTCTCGCACCGCAGAAGGACTGGGCGGTCAACAACCCGCCGCAGCTGGCCAAGGTGCTCGCCGCCCTCGAGGGTGTGCAGGCCTCGTTCGGGGAAGGCCGCACCGACGGCAAGAAGGTGTCGCTGGCCGACCTCATCGTGCTGGCCGGCAACGCGGCCGTCGAGAAGGCGGCGAAGGACGCCGGCGTCGACGTCGAGGTGCCGTTCCACGCGGGCCGCACCGACGCGTCGGCCGAGCAGACCGATGCCGACTCGTTCGCCTACCTCGAGCCGGTGGCCGACGGGTTCCGCAACTACTACGGTCCGCTCGCGCAGCTGCCGGCCGAGTACCTGCTCGTCGACAAGGCGAACCTGCTGACGCTGTCGGCGCCCGAGATGACGGTGCTCGTCGGCGGCCTGCGCGCCCTCGGCGCGAACTGGGACGGCTCCCGCCACGGCGTCTTCACCGACCGGGTGGGTGTGCTCTCGAACGACGTGTTCGTGAACCTCCTCGACCTCGGCACCACCTGGAAGCCCGTCGACCCGGGATCGCACGCGTTCCTCGGCACGAAGGACGGCTCGGGCGAGACGGTCGGCATCGGCACGCGCGCCGACCTGCTGTTCGGCTCGAACTCCGAGCTGCGCGCGCTCGCCGAGGTGTACGCCTCGGACGACGCCACCGAGAAGTTCGTGCGCGACTTCGCCGCCGCGTGGGGCAAGGTGACCGAGCTCGACCGGTTCGACCTGGTCTGAGCGGTCCTCCGTGAATGACGAACGGCCCGTCCCCGGTGCGGGGCGGGCCGTTCGCCGTTCGAGTGAGGGATGCCGCGGGCACCGCGGCTTCAGGGCTGAGTGACGCGGGCCTCGAACAGCGCGCGATGGGCGAGTCCCGCCAGCAGCCCGCCGACGATCGGGAACACGAGGAAGACCCACAGCTGCGCCAGCGCCTCGGGACCGCCGTAGATCGCGGCGGCGATGGAGCGGGCCGGGTTGACGGACGTGTTGTCGATGGGGATGGTCACGAGGTGGATCAGCGTCAGCGTCAGGCCGATCGCGAGGCCGGCGAGCGCCGGGTTGCCGCGCGTCGGGTGTGTGACCCCGAGGATGACCAGCACGAACAGCGCCGTGAAGACCACCTCGATGATGATCGCGCCGCCGATGCCGAACCCGGCGGGCGAGAGGTCGTCCCAGCCGTTGCTGGCGAACCCCGCGTCCTGCGCGGCCGCGAGCCAGGAGTCGGGGCCGTACAGCCCGATCAGCACGATGACGGTGGTGGCGATCGCGCCGCCGACGATCTGGGCGACGATGTAGCCGATCGTCTTCGACCAGGGGAAGCGTCCGGCGGCGGCGAGGCCGAGCGTGACGGCCGGGTTGAAGTGCCCGCCCGAGACCGGACCGAAGGCGTACACGCCCGCCATGACGGCGAGCCCCACGGCGAGGGCGACCCCGAGGAAGCCGACGCCCTTGTTCGCGGCATCCGTCCCCTCGCCGTACCCGGCCGCGAACAGCGCCGTGCCGATCACCCCGATCACGAGCAGGAACGTGCCGAGCGCCTCGGCAGCGAGCGCGGTTCCGGTGGACGGCGTGGTGTTCGATTCGCTCATACGGCGCTCCATTCCGGGTGGGGAGGTTCGGGGGACCCCGGAACGACGGTAGTGGATCGCCCGCGGCCCCGGTAACCGGCAGCCGTCGGGCTATGGTCGGAACGGCGTGCGTTACCTGGGAATGTGCTGATGGTCCGCTACTGTCGGGGTACCTCGGGGCGCGCGACCGTCGTGTCTCGTTCTCAAAGAAGGAGAGCCTCATGACGGGCACGCTTCGCAGTGCAGTCGCCGAGCTGGTCGGCACTTTCATCTTCGTCTTCGCCATCATCGGCGCGGTCACGAGCGGGAGCGACCTCGCGCCTCTCGCGATCGGCTTCGCGCTCATGATCATGGTCTTCGCGACGGGCCACATTTCGGGTGCCCACCTGAACCCCGCCGTCTCGGTCGGCGTGTGGCTGCGCGGCGCCATCGGCGTCGTCGACCTCATCGCCTACATCGTGGCGCAGCTCGTCGGTGCGGCGCTCGCCGCCGCGGTGAGCTTCGCGCTGTGGCCCGTCTCGGACGAGCCGCAGAAGATCGAGGTCGGCCCGGCGTTCCTCGTCGAGGCGCTGTGGACGCTCGTGCTCGTGTACGTCGTCCTCAACGTCGCGACGTCGAAGGACCACCCGAACAACTCGTTCTACGGTCTCGCCATCGGCAGCACGGTCTTCGTCGGCGCGGTGGGCCTGGGCGGGATCTCGGGCGGCGGCTTCAACCCCGCTGTCGCGCTGGGCCTGTCGATCACCGGGCACTTCGACTGGAGCGCCTACTGGCTGTACTTCATCGCCCCGATCATCGGCGGCGCCGTCGCCGCGGTCATCTTCCGCGTGCTGAACACGCACGACAAGCTGCCGGCCACCGAGAAGTAGGCCGTCGCACGAAGCCGGTCCGCGCCTCGCGCGGGCCGGCTTCGTCGTTCCCGGGGGCGGACGAGGGATGCCGCGACCGCCGGCATCCCCTCGTCACAGGCGCCCGGCGGCCTTCAGCGCGAGGTACCGGTCCGCGATGCGCGGCGGCAGGGCGTCGGGGGTGTCCGCGAGGGCCTCGCCGCCGGCGCGGCCGATCGCCGCGGAGACGACGGCGGCGTCCTGCGTGGCGTGTTCGATCGCGGCGGACCGGTAGACGTCGGCGGCATCGGGACGGTCGGGAAGAGGCTCGGCGTCGTCGGTGACGGTCCCCACCAGCACATGGGCGGACCGCGCCAGCGCCGGCAGGGACCCGAGGAAGCCGCGGGCGGCTTCGGCGGCATCCTGCGCGGTGAGCAGCACGACGAGGGACGGGCGCGACGTGAGCGTCCGCACGTGGGCGAACGCGGCGTCCCAGTCGGTGTCGATGAGCTGCGGCTCGACGGGCGCCATGGCGTCGACGAGGGCGGGGAGCAGCGCGGGGCCGTCCACGCGGGTCACGCGGGCGCGGATCACGCGATCGAACATGAGCAGGTGGACGTGGTCGCCGGCCCGGGTCGCGAGCGCCGCGAGCAGGAGCGCCGCCTCCATCGCGGCATCCAGCCGGACCCCGTCGCCGACGCGGGCGGCCGCCGTGCGGCCCGTGTCGATCACGATCACGACGTGGCGGTCGCGTTCGGGGCGCCAGGTCCGCAGCATCGTCGTGGTCGAGCGGGCGGTCGCGCGCCAGTCGATCGAGCGCACGTCGTCGCCGCGCACGTACTCGCGCAGGCTGTCGAACTCCGTGCCCTGGCCGCGCACCTGCACGCTCGTGCTGCCGTCGAGCTCGCGCAGCCGCGCCAGGCGCGAGGGCAGGTGGCGGCGCGCGGTGAACGGCGGAAGCACGCGGATCGCGCCCGGCGCGTCGATCCGCGCCTGGCGACCGGCCAGGCGCAGAGGGCCGTCCGACCGCACCACGACGAACGCGGACCGCAGTTCGCCGCGGCGGCGGGGGAGGAGGGGGATGCCCAGCACGCGCGCCTCGCCGGCCGGGAGGTCGATCGTCTGACGCCCGGCCGGGGCGCCCGCGGTCGGCTGCCACGCGTCGCGGGCCCGACCGCGGATCGTCCGCACGCCGCCGTTGCGCAGCACCAGCTCGGACAGCACAGGCTGCCCGAGCAGGACGCGGTGCGGCATCCGGCGCTTCACCGTCACCAGGCGCGGATCGGCTGCGGCGGCCGCGTCGCCGAGGGCGGCGGCCGCGCACAGCACCGCCCACCCTGCGGCGGCGAGCCACGCGTCGACGCCGGCGAGCGAGAGCACCACGACGGGCACGGCGCCGAGGGCGACGAGGAGCGGGAGGCGGCCGGTCAGGTACATGCGATCAGATGGGGACGCGGGTCTGCTGCAGCACCGAGCCGAGCACGGCGTCGACCGACACTCCCTCGAGCTCGGCATCGGGACGCAGCCGGATGCGGTGGCGCCACGTGGGCACGAGCATCGTCTGCACGTGATCGGGCGTGATCGCCGGGTAGCCGCCCAGCCATGCCCAGGCCTTGGCGGCGGCGAGCAGCGCCGTGGCCGCGCGGGGGCTGACGCCCAGCTGCACCGAGGGGCTGCGGCGGGTCGCCTGGGCGAGGTCGACGACGTAGCCGAGCACGTCGTCCGAGACGGTGACGGATGCCGCGGCCCGCTGTGCGGCGCGGATCTCGTCGGCGGTCGCGGCTCGGCGCAGACCTGCCGCGGCGAGGTCGCGGGGGTCGAACCCGCTCGCGTGCCGGCGCAGGACCGCGAGCTCGGCGTCGCGCGCAGGCACCTCGACGATGAGCTTCAGCAGGAAGCGGTCCAGCTGCGCCTCGGGCAGCGTGTACGTGCCCTCGTGCTCGATCGGGTTCTGCGTGGCGGCCACGAGGAACGGGTCGGGGAGCGGCCGCGTGACGCCGTCGGT
>Ga0160432_100825_pt1 | contig 14490 bp, 12 predicted proteins | sample HID1971M_E0MG_FD_108250 | JGI IMG/M metagenome (GOLD analysis project Ga0160432, IMG submission 108250) | Enriched millipede-associated microbial communities from UW Madison campus, WI, USA - HID1971M_E0 MG | ecosystem: Host-associated > Arthropoda: Insects > Digestive system > Unclassified ... | reverse complement strand
GCCGAACAAGGACGCCGACGGCGCCTACACCGTCACGGCCGACCTGTGGTGGGGCACCAACGCGACGTCGTACCGGTTCCTCGAGAACGGCGTCGAGGTCGGGTCGGGCACCCTGAAGGCGGCTTCGCCGTCGGCGCAGCGCGCGACGCTGCCTGTGACCGGCAAGGCCAAGAGCACCTACACCTACACGGTCGAGTTCACGAACGCCGCGGGGACGACGGTGAGCGCCCCGCTCAAGGTGACCGTCACGAAGTAGCCCGGGAGTGGATGCCTCGGCCCCGCGCAGCGCGGCGGGCCGAGGCATCCCCACCCAACCGGAATCGCGAAAGGGTATGTTTCCGCCGCAGTATTCGGCGGAAACATACCCTTTCGCGATTCCGCGAGGGCGGCTGGGGCTGGACGAACCGTGCGATCGGGCAGGATGGCGGGAGCAGTCCGGCATCGCGGCCGGACGGAGGAGGGCCCGGCGATGACGCTTCGCAGTTCGCACTGGTACGCGGGGGGCGACCGCAACGCGTACATCCATCGGGCGTGGATGCGGCGAGGCGTGCCCGGTTCGGCGTTCGAAGGGCGGCCGCAGATCGCGATCGCCAACACGGCGTCGGACCTCACGCCGTGCAACGCGCAACTGACCGAGGTGGCGCAGTCGGTGAAGAACGGGATCTACGAGGCGGGCGGCATCCCGCTGGAGCTGCCGGTGGTCTCGCTCGGCGAGACGAACGTGCGGCCGACAGCGATGCTGTGGCGCAACATGGCCGCGATGGCCACGGAGGAGATGCTGCGGGCCAACCCGATCGACGGGGTCGTGCTGCTGGGCGGCTGCGACAAGACCATCCCGTCGCTGCTGATGGCCGCCGCGTCCGTCGACCTGCCGGCCGTGGTGGTGCCGGGCGGGCCGATGCTCACCGGCCACTTCCGGGGCGAGGCGCTGGGATGCGGCACGGACGTGTGGCGGCTGAGCGAAGAAGTGCGCGCGGGAACGCTGAGCGAGGCGATGTTCCTGAAGAGCGAGTCGTCCATGATCCGCTCGAAGGGGCACTGCAACACGATGGGGACCGCGTCGACGATGGCGCTCGTCGCCGAGGCGCTGGGCGTCGTCGTCCCCGGTGTGGCGGGTACCCCCGCCCCCGACGCGCGGCTGCTGGCGGCCGCGCACGACACCGGCCGCCTCGCGGTGCAGCTGATCGCGGACGATCGCCGGCCGTCGACGTTCCTCACGAAGGGCAGCTTCCACAACGCGATCGTGGCGCTCGCCGCGATCGGCGGATCGACCAACGCCGTCGTGCACCTGCTGGCGATCGCCGGGCGGCTGGGCATCGACCTCACGATCGACGACTTCGACCGCATCGGCGCCGAGGTGCCGCTGCTGGTGAACCTGCAGCCCGCCGGGCACTACCTCATGGACGACCTGTACCGGGCAGGCGGGTTCCTCGCCGTGCTGCGCGAGGTGCGCGACCTGCTCGATCCCGACGCCCTCACCATCACCGGTCGTCCCCTGGTCGACCACCTCGACGACGCCCGCATCTGGGACGCCGACGTCATCACGCCGCGCGAGTCCCCGCTGCAGCCGCACGCCGGCATCTCGGTGCTGCGCGGCTCGCTCGCGCCGGGTGGCGCGCTCATCAAGCCGGCCGCGGCGTCGCCCCACCTGCTGAAGCACCGGGGCCGCGCGGTGGTGTTCGACTCGATCGAGGACTTCCACGCCCGCGTCGACGACCCCGACCTCGACATCGACGAGAACAGCGTCATGGTGCTCCGCGGCTGCGGGCCCAAGGGGTACCCGGGCATGCCCGAGGTGTCGAACATGCCGCTGCCGGCGAAGCTGCTGGCCCGCGGCGTGCGCGACATGGTGCGCGTGTGCGACGGCCGCATGTCGGGCACCGCGTACGGCACGGTCGTGCTGCACGTCACGCCCGAGGCCGCCGCCGGCGGACCGCTGGCCCTGGTGCGCACCGGAGACTGGATCAGTCTCGACGTGCGCGGCCGGCGCCTGGACCTCGACGTGCCCGCCGAAGAGCTGGCCGCGCGGATGCCGAACCAGGCCACCCTCGACGGCTACGCGAACCCGCGCCGCGGGTGGGAGCGCCTGTACGTCGACCACGTGCTGCAGGCCGACCGGGGCGCCGACCTCGACTTCCTCGTCGGGGCGTCCGGATCGGAGGTGACGCGTGAATCACACTGATCCGGGCTACGCCGCCGTGCCCCTCCTGTCGGCCCAGGTGACGACCGGGGTTCGCGGCATCCCTCCGCTCCTGCGGGGCGGGCGATGAAGGCGCTCGTCATCACGGCGCCGGGTCACGCCGAGGTGCAGGACGTCGCCGCACCGGTCGCGGCGCCGGGCGAGGTGGTCGTCGACGTCCAGCGCGCCGGCATCTGCGGCACCGACCTCGAGTTCTTCAGCGGCGACATGGCGTACCTGCACACCGGACACGCCGCGTACCCGATGCGCATCGGCCATGAATGGATGGGCACCGTCTCGGCGGTCGGCGCCGGTGTCGACCCCGCGTGGATCGGGCGAAGGGTCACGGGAGACACGATGCTCGGCTGCGGCGCATGCCGTCGCTGCGAGCACGGCCGGCAGCACGTGTGCGAGCGACGGCTCGAGCTCGGCATCCGCGGCGGCAAGCCGGGTGCGCTGGCCGAGCAGGTCGCCACGCCCGCCCGTTCGCTGCACCGGCTGCCCGACGCGGTCGATGAGGCGACGGGCGCGCTCGTCGAGCCGGGCGGCAACGCCTTCCGCGCGGTGCAGGGCGCGGCACTGCGTCCGGGGGACCGCTGCCTCGTGCTCGGCCCCGGCACCATCGGGCTGCTGTGCGCGCTGTTCGCCCGCGCGGCCGGCGCCGAGGTGCACCTGCTCGCGCGTGACGGCTCCTCGGCGGCGTTCGCCGCCACGCTCGGCTTCGACGACGTCTGGACCGAGGAGCGGCTGCCACGGCCGCCGTGGGACGCCGTGATCGACGCATCCAACTCTCCGCTCCTTCCGGCGCGGGCGGCGGACCTCGTCGAACCGGGCGGCCGCATCGCCTTCATCGGCCTGGCCGGCACCCCGAGCCTCATCGACACGCGCGACCTCGTCCTCAAGGATGTGACGGCGGTCGGCGTGCTGAGCGCGTCGCCCGGCCTCGCGGGGACGATCGACGCGTATGCGGCGGGCGTCGTCGATCCGCGCCCGCTGGTCGCCGCCACCGTCTCGCTCGACGACCTGCCGGCGATCCTCGCCGGTGCGCGGCCGCCCGGTGCCGGTCCGGGCCCGAAGTTCCACGTCGCGCTCTGACGCGGAGGGATGCCGCAGCTCAGCCGAGCCGGCCGGTCACGGCGAGCGCGCCCACGGCCGTCGCGGTCACCATCAGCGAGAGCACCGCGCCGAGCGCGAGCGGCCGCCACCCGGCCCGACGGATCGCGCCGAGGTCGGTGGACAGCCCGATGCCTGCCAGCGCCGACGCGATGAGCAGGCCGCCGGCCGCCGCCATCGCGGTGTGCGCCCCTGCCGAGACCAGGCCGGCCGAGTTCGCCAGCACCATCACCACGAAGCCGACGATGAACCAGGGCACCAGCGTGAGGATGCGCCACGGCCGGCGCAGCAGGCTCGATGCGCCGTCGCGCGGCTGACGCAGGGTGAGCCCCACGCTGATGGGCACGATCATGAGCGTGCGCACGAGCTTCACCACCACCGCGAAGCCGAGGGCGCCCGCTCCGAACGTGGTGGCCGCCGCGACCACCGAGCTCGTGTCGTTGATCGCCGTGCCGGCCAGCAGCCCGAACGTGTGCGCGTCGAGGCCGAGCGCATGCCCGAGGAGCGGGAAGGCGACGGCGGCGGCGATGTTGAACACGAAGATCGTCGAGACCGCATAGGCGATCTCGCCGCTCGTCGCCGCGATCACGGGAGCCACGGCCGCGATCGCCGACGCCCCGCAGATGCCGGTGCCGACGCCGATCAGAGTGCGCAGGCGCCCGTCGATCCGCATCGCCCGTCCGAGTCCCCACGCCGCCAGCAGGCAGACCGTCAGCGTGCTGAGCATCACCGGCAGCGACTCGGCGCCCACCGCGATGACGTCGTGCAGCGACAGCTGTGCCCCCAGCAGCACGACGGCGGCCTGCAGCAGCCACTTGCCCGAGAACGCGATGCCGGGGAGCGTCCGGCGTCCCGGCCGCCGGAGCGCCGCGACCGCGACGCCGAGGGCGATCGCCGGGAGCGCGGTGCCGACCACCGGCGCGACCGAGCCGACGGCGAGCGAGACGCCGCCGATGGCGAGGCACAGGACGATGCCGGGGGCGAGCCGGGCGGTGCGGGGAGCGAGCGGGGCGGAGCGGAACACCCTTGTACGTTCGCTTCTCGAGGGCGTATCCGGTATCCGGCCCGGATGCGTAAGGGTACAGGCGTAGGCTGTGGCCGTGGGATACGTGCCCGACATCGAGGCCCTGCGCCTGCTGCGCGCCGTGTGCGAACTCGGCTCCATCTCGGCCGCCGCACGCGAACGCGGGGTGACCCAGCAGTCCGCGTCGGCCCGGCTGCGCGCGATGGAACGCGCCCTCGGTCTCGAATTGCTGCTGCGCTCGCCGCAGGGCGTGACGGCGACGCCCGCCGGCGAGGTGTTCGTGTCGTGGGCCGACGAGCTGCTGCACGCGGCCGACCGTCTCGAGATGGGCATCGGACAGCTGCGCGGCGAGACCGGGCGCGAGCTCTCGGTCGCCGCGAGCCAGACCGTCGCGTCGCACCTCCTGCCGCGCTGGCTCGTCGCACTGCGCGCCGCGCAGCTGGCCGCCGGGCTGACGCCGACCGAGGTGCGCCTGCTCACCGCCAACAGCGCCGACACGTGTGCACGGGTGCGTGGGGGCGAGGCATCCCTCGGCTTCATCGAGAGTCCCGAACCGCTGGCAGACCTGTCGAGCCGTGTCGTCGCGCGCGACGAGCTGGTGGTCGTCGTGGCGACGGACCACGCGTGGGCGGCTCGGGATGCCGTCCCCCTGGCCGAGATCGCCGGCACCGGCCTCGTCGCGCGTGAGCTCGGCAGCGGCACCCGCCGCAGCTGGGAGCTCGTCGTCGAGGAGCGCCTGGGTCACGCGCCGGCCTCCCCGGCGGTCGTGCTCGCCAACACCGCGGCGATCCGCTCGGCGGTCGCGAGCGGGCTCGCCCCGGCCGTGCTCTCCAGCCGCGTCGTCGCCGATGACCTGCGGCTCGGGCGCCTCGCCCGTGTCGCCGTCGACACCGCGCCGATCACGCGGCCCATCACCGCCATCTGGCGAGGGGCGGCCCGCGATCTGGCGCCGGTCGCGCGAGACCTGCTGGAGGCCGCGCACACGTCGTGAGGGTGATCCCGGGCTGCTGCGCCACGCTTCGTCTCGCTGGCGCTCGCTCAGCGCTCGGGTGGCTGGTTTGCGAGGCGCCTGTTCGCGGTCGTTGAGCGAGCGATGGACGAGCGAGACGAAAGGCGTCGGCCGCACGGTCGCCTCGGGGCCCTGGATCCATTTCCTGCACGACGACGCCCCCGACCGGGAAGGTCGGGGGCGTCGGGGGCGGATCAGGCGAGGGCGGTGCGCTCCTTCGCGCCGCGGATGACGAAGGCGACGACGATCAGGCCGGCGACGTTCGCGATCTGGCTGAAGACGCCGCCGAAGAGGGCGAACGGACCCGCTGCACCGTGCTGGACGGCGAAGGTCGAGAAGTCCCACAGCCCGTGCAGCACCATGGCCCAGATGAGGGTGCCGGTCGTTCGGCGCAGGATGTAGAAGACCGTGCCGCCCATGAAGGCGAAGACGACCTGCTGCAGCGTGGTGGCGAGATCCTGTCCTGACAGGGCGTTCATGAGGTGCATCACGCCGAACAGGAGCGAGCTGAGGAACCAGACCCAGCCCTCACCGAGCCGGCTGCGCAGGGCGACCACGAGCAGGCCGCGGTTGGCCATCTCTTCGGTGAAGCCCACGAGCAGCAGGACGACGGATGCCGCGAAGAAGCCGCCGTCGTACGACGCCCAGTCGGTGCTGAGCAGATTGATGACGAGGGCGACGGCCATCAGGATCGGCACGAAGATCGGCCAGCGGACACTCCGGTGCTGGTCGAACATGGCCGGGCGCCACCAGCCGAGCAGCGTCGCGGTGAGCGCCAGCAGGATCGCGCCGACGATGAGCGAGAGGCCGGCGCCGAAGAAGAGGTTCGAGCCGCTCGTGCCGAGCTCGGGATAGGGGATGCCGACGATCTGCTGGACGGCGAAGACGACGATGCTGTACCCGGCCCAGATCGCGATGCCGATCCACACCCGGGGACGGACCCGCAGGGCCGGACCCATGGCGGTCTCGGCGAGGGTCTCGCTGTGCTCTTGGTTGGTCATGGCTCAATGATGGCGAGGATGCCGCGGCGACAGGAGCACCGTAAGTCTGGGTCGACCCCCTACCTTCGGCTACACCCGCGGTCAGTCCGCGTCGTGCACCAGCAGCGCGAGCTGCACGCGGTTCTCGAGGTGCAGCTTGGCCAGTGCCCTGCCGACGTGCGCCTTGACCGTGGCGATCGACATGTACAGCTGTGCGGCGATCTCGGCGTTCGAGAGGCCGCGGCCGACCGCCTGCGCCACCTCGAGCTCCCGCTCGGTGAGCTGCGTGAGCTGCGTGCGGGCGGCCGCCCTCGCATCGTCGTCCCGGGTGCGCTCGGGGGCGGTCGCCGTCGCGATCAGCTTCTCGGCGACCCGTGGCGACAGTGCCGGGGAGCCGGCGGCGGCATCCTTCACCGCGGCGATGAGCTGCGGCGGGGGCGTGTCCTTCAGCAGGAACCCCGCGGCGCCCGTGCGCAGGCCCCGCAGCACCATGTCGTCGGTGTCGAAGGTCGTCAGCAGCACGACGCGCGGCGGGTGCGGCATCCCGAGGATCCGCTCGGTGGCGGCGAGTCCGTCCATGACGGGCATGCGGATGTCCATGAGCACGACGTCGGGCTGTTCGCGCTCGACGGCCGCGACCCCTTCGGCGCCGTCGGCGGCCTGCGCCACGATGCGCAGCGCCGGGTCACCCCCCACGATCATGGAGAGCCCGGCCCGCACCAGCGGGTCGTCGTCGACGATGACGATGCGCAGCGGCTCGGGCGTGGTCACGTCGCCCATGGTAGCCAGGCGGTCAGTTCGTACCCGCCGTCCGCGGTCGCGCCGTGGTTCATGCGTCCGCCGATGAGCTCGATGCGCTCGCGCATCGCGACGAGTCCCAGTCCGGCGCCCGGCAAGGGGTCGGATGCGGGATGCCGCACCGCGGTGTTGCGAACCCGCACGGCCAGTCCCTCCCCGGCCTCGCCGGCGATCGACACGACGGTCTTCGTCCCGGGCGCGTGCTTGCGGACGTTGGTGAGCGCTTCGCGGATCACGCGGTAGGCCGTCTGCCCGATGACCGAGGGAGCGTCGCCGTCGACGGCCTCGACGAGCTCCACGTCCATGCCGGCCGTGCGGACCTCCTCGACGAGCCGCGCGAGGTCCCGCAGCTGCGGCTGGGGCGGCGCCGGGTCGGCGACGCCCGTCGTGCCGGGGCCGCGCAGCACGCCGAGGACGTCGCGCAGTTCGGACAGCGCCAGCCGGGCGTTGTCCGAGATCGTCTGCAGCGCCGCGCGTTCCTCGTCCCGCGGTACGTCGTCGCGGAACGCGAGGGCGGACGAGTGCAGCGCGACCAGCGAGATGCGGTGGGCGAGCACGTCGTGCATGTCGTGGGCGATGCGGGTGCGCTCGGCGGCGCGGGCCGCCTCGGCGCGCGCCTCCTGCTCGCGCTCGGCCTGCTCGGCGCGCTCGCGCAGCCCGGCGAGCAGTGCCCGGCGCTGTCCCATCGCGATGCCGACGGCGATGACGACGGCCAGGCCGAGGCCCATGACCAGGGCACGCCCCCACCATGGCAGGGTGTCAGCAGGCTCGGGGTACAGCAGGCCGATGAACAGGAGGGCGACGAGGTCGAGCACTCCGACGGCCGCGATCTCGCGCCACCGCCGCCGGGTGGCGACCGATCCGATGGCCAGCAATGCCGGCCCGACCGCGGCAGCCGAGACGACGATGAGGATGCCGGCGGCCGCGCCGACGACGACCGGCAAGCGCCGCACGAACAGGAGCACGAGGATGAGCGCCGCGATCCCGAGCGCCGGGTCGACGACCCACGCCCACACCCGCGGGAACGGCGCGAAGCCGCCGCTCTGGCTCACGACCGCGGCGCCCCACACGACGCCGCTGATCGCCACGGCGAGCAGCACACGCCAGGTCACACCCCACGCGGTGCGGGGCGTGTTCGCGTCGGCTGCCGGCATGGCTCGAAGTCTAGGCACCGTGGCGCGGCTCACGCCGGAGTCAGGGGAGGCGGAAGTCAGGCGGCCGGAGCCTCGACCGGCTCCGACGCAGCGACCTCCTTCGGCGGATCGGCTGGCCAGGACTTCGAGGCCCGGCGATACAGCAGGAACGCGATGGCGGTGGCGGCGAGGATCATGACGACCGCGGGCAGGCTGCCCTCGGTGCCGAAGTCCCCTCCGGTGGGCCACGTGGGTGCTCCGTCCGCCGGCGCGAGGTACATCAGCGATGCGGTGTGAGCCTCCCCGCCTGAGACCTGGATGCCGTACACGTTGCCGAGCGCCCAGTTCCAGCCGGCGTGGATGCCGATGATGAGCCACAGTGAGTTCTGCCAGAACATCACGAGCGCCGCGAACACGCCGAATCCGAGGATGACGACGAATCCGAGAGGTTTCGTGAGCACCCCGTGCAGGAGCGTGAAGACGAGGGCCGGGAGCAGGATCGCCAGCCACGCAGGGAACTTCGCCGCGTTGTTCTGCGTGAGGAAGCCGCGCATGACGACCTCCTCGTTGCCGCCCTGGAACACCGAGGCAACGATGAGCGCGGCGATGAGCCACAGCGACGCCCACCCGGTGGTCGCACCGGACGGTCCCGCGACGACCTCGTATCCGCCGGTCGCCCAGAGGAACAGGATGGGCAGCGAGATCATGACGGCGCCCACGACGACGCCCAGCAGGATCTTCAGCACGCCGACGCCAGGCCTGCGGAAGCCGAGGAACTTCGGGCTGCGGCGCTCGTAGAGCCACACCCAGGCGAAGACGGCGAGTGTCGCGACGACGTTCGATCCGAGCTCGACCCACTGCGCGGCCGGCGTGCCCGCCTCGGCCGGGAAGATGCCGCCCAAGACGGCCATTCCGCCGACCTGGAAGACGAAGATGAAGGCCAGGAGGAGGAGGTAGGCCGCCCACCACGGGGTGATGCGCGTGCCGGCGAATGCGTCCTGAGTGAGCGGTGCCTGTCTGAGTGACATGGGGTCCCCTTGGGTGGTCGTGGCCCCAGGCTAGGGGTGTTCGTTGCGCCGAAGACGGCGAACGGCGCAGATGTCGACCGAAGGAGGGGTCACATCTCTCCCTTCGTCGGGGGAGTGTCTCCCGGCGTGACAGCATCCCGTCAAAACCGTGAGGGGTGCCGGTTTTGGCGTAGAGTCGGTGCGACTCGGCCGCGCACGGACGCGCGGCAGGAACGGATGTGCACTGTGGCCGACAAGAGACCGAGCCCGCCGCGCGAGCTGCGCACGTGGCGCAACGCCGTCATCGCGACCTTCGCGGTCGGCGGCGTCACGGTGTCGGCATGGGGGCCGCGGCTTCCCACCATCTCGGCGGACGTCGGACTGGATGCCACCACGATCGGCTTCCTCCTGACGGCGATGGCGATCGGCTCGGTGCTCGGGCTCGCGGTGTCGGCGCAGGTCTCGATGCGGCTCGGCGGTCGCCGCGCGATCGCGGCGGCGCTCGTCGTCGTGGTGCTGTCGATGGTGGCGCTCGGGATCGGCGTGGGGGCGGCATCCGTGCCCCTCATCGCGATCGCGTTCATCCTCACCGGCCTGGGCATCTCGGTGCTCGACGTGACGGCGAACGTCGAGGGCGCAGAGGTCGAGAAGCGCGCCGCACGCACGTGGATGCCGATGATGCACGCCGCGTGGTCCATCGGCGTCGCCGCGGGCGCGGCGGTCGGCGGCCTGTGCGCCGCGATCGGCGTCACCCCGGCGGCCCAGTTCCTGGGCGAGGCGGTCATCATCGCGATCGCGGCCGTGCCGATCGCTCGCGGCATCCCCACCGGCAACCACGCCGCCCCGAAGCCCGCGGCCGACGGCACGAAGGCGCGCGTGAACTGGCGCGCCGTGCTCGACTGGCGCCTCGTGCTGATCGGCGTGGTGATGCTCGGGGTCGAGGTCGGCGAGGGGTCCGCCAACAACTGGCTGTCGCTCGCGGTGAGCGAGGACCACGGGCAGAGCGCGGCGGTCGCGGCTTTCTTCTTCACCGTGTTCGCGATGGCCGAGGCGGCGACGCGCATCTTCGCCGGACCGGTCATCGACCGCATCGGGCGGGTCCGGGCGGTGCGGTACACGACGGCGATCGGCATCGTCGGGGTCATCCTGTTCATCATCGGCGGTCAGGCGTGGCTCGTGCTCCTCGGCGTGGCGCTGTGGGCGGTGGGCGTCTCGATGGGATTCCCGCTGGGCATGTCGGCCGCGGCCACCGGGCCCTACGCGGCGCTGCGGGTGAGCTTCGTGGCCGCGATCGGCTACCTCGCGAACTTCGCCGGCCCGCCCGTGATCGGCGTCCTGGCCGACCAGCACGGTCTCCTGAACGCCCTGTGGGTGGTCGTCGCGCTGCTGGCCGTCGCGTGCGTCGCGGCGTCGGGACTGGCACCGGCTCGCGGAGCGCGGGACGGCGGGGAAGTGGATGCCGCGGCCGGCGTCGAGGCGGGCGCCGCGGTGGTGGCACCGCTCGTCGACGACGCACCGCGCACCGGCCCGGCCGGCTCGACCGGCGCGGCAGGTTCGCCCGGCCCCGCGGGCCGGGAGTGAGAGGGACGCGATGACCGAGGCGCCCGAGGACGCGGGCTACGCGAAGGGTCGCGCCCGCCGCGCCCGCATCGTGCGGACGGCGTTCGAGGCGTTCAGCGCGCACGGCTACCGGGGCGCGAGCCTCGTGCAGATCGCCGCCGACAGCGGGGTGTCGCGTGCGGGCCTCGTGCACTACTTCCCCACGAAGGAGTCGCTCCTGGCAGCCGTGCTCGAGGAGCGCGACCGCGTCGACAGCGAGCAGTTCTTCGCGGGCGTGACCGCACCGGTCGACGGACTCGATCTGCTCGCGCGGTTCGCCCGGCTCGTCGAGCACAACGCGTCGAACCGCGGGATCGTCAGCCTGTTCGCGGCGCTCTCGGTCGAGGCATCCGATCCGTCCCACCCCGCCCACGACTACATCGCGACGCGCTACGAGACCCTGCGTCGCCACCTCGGGGCGGCCATCGCCGACCTTGGCGCCCGCGGGCTGCTCCGCGACGACGTCGAGGTCGAGGGGCTCGCGGCGGAGCTCATCGCGACCGTCGACGGACTGCAGGTGCAGTGGCTCGTCGCACCCGAAAGCGTCGACATGGCGGCGCAGTTCCGCCGCCGGCTGGCGGCCCTGGTCACGGTCGACCTCGGCTGACGGCTGCGTCCACGCCCACTGCCGGGCCCACGCGGGCGACGTCAGGCGTCGGCGCGGGCGACCTCGAGCGCGGGCGCGAGCCTCGGCCACTCGGCATCGAGCCACGCCGCGACGACCTCGGCCCGGCGGTCCACGTCCCCGGCGGGGAAGGCGAGGCCGCGGGTGGGGGTCGAGGCGCCGAGCTCGACGAGCAGCGGGCGCAGGGCGTGGTCTACGGCCAGCGCGTGCGCGGGCCCGCCGATCGTGAGCAGCGGTACCGCCGTCACACCGGAGAGCGCGTCGGCACCGTACCGGTCGAGGAACGCCTTGAGCAGTCCCGTGTACGCGGCCTTGTAGGTCGGGCTCGCGACGACCAGCACGTCGGCGCCGGCCACGCGGTCGAGGAGCGCCTGGACGGCCTCGTCGGGGAACCGGAACACCCGGTCGGCGATGTCGGCGAGATCGATCGTCGGCGCGACCTCGGCGCCGCTGCGGGCGGCGAGCTGCTGCGCGACCTCCTCGGCCACGAGGCGGGTGCGCGAGGCGTGCTGCGGATTCCCGACCAGGACCACGATCGACGGCATGTGCGTTCCTTTCGGCGGGCCGGCTCAGAAGGCCGACAGGTTGGCGCGCAGCCCGCCGTCCGCGTACTCGGAACGGAGGATGCCGCGACGGCGGAGGATCGGCACGAGCTCGTCGAGCGCGCGGTGGATCGTGACCGGGTGGAGGTCGCCCGAGAAGATGAGTCCGTCGTTGTCGGCATCGTCGCCCAGCGCCTCGATGACGTCGGCGATCTCGTCGGCCGTGCCGACCGTGCCGCCGATGCCGTCGGTGATGTCGGTGACCCGGCCGAGCCGCGCCTTGCCGATGAGGATGTCGCGCAGCGGTACGCCGTCGAACGAGTCGAACGTCCCCTGCAGGCCCCGGATCGTCCCCTTCGACACGTGCTCGCCGAAGATCGCCGGGTCGAGCGGGCGATCGAGGTCGAGCGCGGTCAGGTCGGTCTCGAGGTCGCTCGACCAGGCCTCGGCCGCTTCGCGCAGTGCGGCGTCGTCCGGAGACGCGGAGGCGGCGACGATGCGGTCGGCCTCCTCCGCGCTGGCGGCGACGATCGGCTTGAAGACGAACAGCACCTTGATGTCGGCCGGATCACGGCCGTGCGCCCGGGCGGCCGCGAGCACGCGGGCACGGTAGGCGCGGACGCTGTCGGGGTCGAGGTTCGACAGCGCCAGCTGGATCTCGGAGTTCTGCCCGGCGAAGCCGAGGCCCCGCGGTGATCCGCCGGGCGAGGCGATGACCGGGTCGCCGTCGGGCAGCGGTTCGGCGTTGAGCGGGCCGTCGAACGAGAAGTAGCGGCCGCGATGCTGCACCGCGGTGATCTTCGTGCCGTCGGCGTAGAGCTGCGTCGCGGGGTCGGCGATCAGCGCGTCGTCGCCCCAGCTGTGCCACAGCAGCCGCAGCGCGTCGAGCCACTCCTGCGCGCGGTCGTAGGCCGCGTCGTGAGGCAGGCGCTCCAGGCCGAAGTGGTGGGCGCTGCCGACGTCCGTGACGACGTTGATGCCGAGCCTGCTCGCGCTGAGGTGCTGCAGCGACGCGAACTGCCGTGCGGCGAGATACGGCGGGTAGGCGCCGGCGTTGGCCGTCGGGATCACGCCGAGGTGCTGCGTCGCCGCGAACAGGTACGGCGCGAGCGTCCAGGGGTCGTGCTTGGGGCCGCCGTAGGCCTTGCGCACGCGGAGGTTCAGGGTCTCGGGCGTGATGCCGACCGACAGGGCGTCCTCGATGAGGACGAAGTCGAAGCCCGCCTGCTCGAGCTCGCGGGCCGACTGCTGGTACAGGTCGGGGCGCTGCCACGCGTAGTTCCACTCGTGGTACGGCCGCGCCCAGCCGTGCGGACCGAAGCCGCGCGAGAGGAACCAGCCGAAGTGCTGCGGTCGGGTCATGACACTCCCAGGGTGCTGAGCAGGTCGGCCGCCGCGACGGCCGCGAGGGCGTGGTCGAGGTCGGCCACGAGGTCGTCGGGGTCTTCGAGCCCGATCGACAGGCGCAGCAGGCCCGGCCCGATGCCGCCGGCCGCGAGCTGGTCGTCGTCGCGCAGCACGTGCGTGGTGGTGGCCGGATGCAGCACGAGCGACCGCACGTCGCCGAGATGGGTCATGCGCGTGAACAGGCGCAGCGCGTCGCTGAAGACCTGCGCGGCAGCGCGGCCGCCGCGGATCGTGACGGCGAACACCGAACCCTGGCCGAGCGGCAGGTAGCGCGACGCGATCGCGTGGTGCGGGCTCGACGGCAGACCGCTGTAATCGACGCTCTCGACGCCGGGATGCCGCTCGAGCCACGTCGCCACCCGCAATGCGCTCGCCGACTGCCGGTCGACGCGCAGCGACAGGGTCTCGATCCCCTGGATGATGAGGAAGGCGTTGAAGGGCGACGGCACCGGGCCGTAGCGCATCGCGACACGGCGGGCGAAGTCGAGGAACGCGGTGCGCGGCGAGCGCTCCGCGAACGTCAGCCCGTCGAGTCCGCGCTGGCGGGCCAGCTGCGGGTAGGCGTCCGGGTGCTCGGCCCACGGGAACGTGCCGCCGTCGACGATCACACCGCCGAGCACCGTGCCGTGGCCGGCGAGGAACTTGCTCGCCGAGTGGACGACGATGTCGGCGCCGTGCTCGAGCGGCCGCAGCAGGTACGGCGTCGCGAGCGTGTTGTCGACCACGAGCGGCACCCCGTGGCGATGGGCGACGGCGGCCAGGGCTGCGACGTCGAGCACGTCGTTCTTGGGATTGGGGATGGACTCCGCGAATACGAGCCTCGTGTGCGGCCGGATGGCGGCATCCCACGCGGTCGCATCGTTCGGGTCGTCGATGAAGTCCACCGCGACGCCCTGCCGGGCGAGGTCGTCGCGCAGGAGTTCGCGCGTGCCCTCGTAGATGCTGGACGAGGCCAGCACGTGGTCGCCGGCCGACACCAGCGACAGCACCGTGGTCGCCACCGCCGCCTGCCCGCTGCCGAGGAGGAGTGCGCCGACGCCGGACTCGAGGTCGGCGATGCGCTGCTCGGCGGCG
>Ga0160432_100824_pt1 | contig 14497 bp, 14 predicted proteins | sample HID1971M_E0MG_FD_108250 | JGI IMG/M metagenome (GOLD analysis project Ga0160432, IMG submission 108250) | Enriched millipede-associated microbial communities from UW Madison campus, WI, USA - HID1971M_E0 MG | ecosystem: Host-associated > Arthropoda: Insects > Digestive system > Unclassified ... | reverse complement strand
ATGCGCTGAAAGCCGTGGGGCCGGTGCAGGTCGAGAAGTTGGACATGGACGACCAGCAAGCCGTGATCGCCCTGGCCCAACGCCTGAAAGACCGCACCTTCGACCTGCTGTTCGTCAACGCTGGCGTCAAGGGCCCGGCGAACCAGGAGCCCGGCCACGCCACCCTGGCGGAAGTCGGCCAGTTGTTCTTCACCAACGCCGTGGCACCGATTAACCTGGCCCAGCGCTTTGTCGGGCAGATCCGCAAAGACACCGGTGTGCTGGCCTTCATGAGTTCGGTACTGGGCAGCGTGACCATTCCCGACGGTTCGGATCTGGCGCTGTACAAGGCCAGCAAGGCTGCACTCAATTCGATGACCAACAGCTTTATCACCCAACTGGGCGATCACAAGCTGACCGTGCTGTCGATGCATCCGGGCTGGGTGAAGACCGACATGGGCGGCGAAAATGCGCATATCGACGTCGATACCAGCGTGCGTGGCCTGGTGGATCAGGTGAATGCCTACACCGGTAAAGGCGGCCACCACTTCGTGGACTACAAGGGCGACACCATCGCCTGGTAACCCCCCCAACTGTAGGAGCGAGCTTGCTCGCGAAGAACGCCCAGGCACTGCTTAAAGCCAGACTGCCCGCGTCATCGTTGACGATTTTCGCGAGCAAGCTCGCTCCTACAGAGGTAAACTGCCCACCTCGCCCTCCCCGGCGACCCTGGATCAGCAGACAGGGCAACACTGAGCTGGCAAACCTGAACCCATCATTCAGAGGAGCCGGCCAATGCCTGCGACCCGTATCTGGTTAAAAAACCCTCTCGCGATTTTCACTGCCAATGGGCTCGATGCCCGCGGCGGCCTGGTGCTGCAAGACGGTGTGATCACCGAAGTGCTGGCCCAAGACCAAGAACCGGCACAACCCTGTGCACAGATGTTCGACGCTCGCGAGCATGTGGTCTTGCCTGGGCTGATCAACACCCACCATCACTTCTATCAAACCCTGACCCGCGCCTGGGGCCCGGTGGTCAACCAGCCGTTATTTCCCTGGTTGAAAACCCTGTACCCGGTATGGGCACGGCTCACCCCGGAAAAACTTGCCCTGGCCAGCAAAGTCGCCTTGGCTGAATTGCTGCTCTCAGGCTGCACCACCGCAGCCGACCACCACTACCTGTTCCCCGATGGCCTGGAAAACGCCATTGATGTGCAGGTAGAAAGCGTGCGCGAACTGGGCATGCGCGCCATGCTCACCCGCGGTTCCATGAGCCTGGGCGAAGCCGATGGTGGCCTGCCGCCGCAGCAGACCGTACAACAAGGCCAGGTGATCCTCGACGACAGCCAGCGCCTGATCCGTGAATACCACCAGCGTGGCGACGGTGCACAGATCCAGATAGCCCTGGCGCCGTGCTCGCCGTTCTCGGTCACCCCCGAGATCATGCAAGCCAGCGCCGAGCTGGCCAACCGCCTGGATGTACGCCTGCACACCCATTTGGCGGAAACCCTCGACGAGGAAGACTTCTGCCTGCAACGTTTCGGCCTGCGTACCGTGGACTACCTCGACAGCGTCGGCTGGCTCGGCCCACGCACCTGGCTGGCCCATGGAATTCACTTCAACCCGGATGAAATCGCACGCCTGGGCGCCGCCGGTACTGGCATCTGCCACTGCCCAAGCTCGAACATGCGCCTGGCCTCCGGCATCTGCCCGACCTTGGATCTGCTTGCCGCCGGCGCGCCCATCGGCCTGGGCGTGGACGGTTCCGCTTCCAACGACGCGTCGAACATGATCCTTGAAGCGCGCCAGGCTCTGTACATTCAGCGCCTGCGTTATGGCGCAGAAAAGATCACCCCAGAAAGCGTGCTGGGCTGGGCAACCAAAGGTTCGGCGCAGTTGCTGGGGCGTACGGATATTGGTGAACTGGCGGTAGGCAAGCAGGCTGACCTGGCGCTATTCAAGCTGGACGAACTGCGCTTTTCCGGCAGCCACGATCCGATTTCAGCGTTGCTGTTGTGCGGTGCGGATCGGGCGGATCGGGTGATGGTCGGCGGCCAGTGGCGGGTAATCGACGGCCAAGTCGAAGGCCTGGACCTGAAAGGCTTGATCGCCGATCACACTCAGGCGGCTCGCCAACTCATCGCCGGCACCTGAGCCCAACACATTCCAAATGTGGGAGGGGCGGTGCGACGGTTCGACTTGCTCCCGATGGAGGTGTTTCAGTCATATATAAGTTGGCTGATCCACCGCTATCGGGAGCAAGTCGAACCGTCGCACCGCCCCTCCCACGTTTGGTTCTGGGGTGTTCTCGAAGTCTGGTTACAGCCCCAGCAGCGACAACATGATAAAGGTCGCAAACAACACAAAATGGGTCATGCCCTCAATGGCATTGGTTTCGCCATCGTTGAGGTTGATCGCACTGACAATCAGCGTGATAAACACCATCACCGTCTGCACCGGCGTCATCGCCATCTGGAACGGCTGGCCGGAATACAGGGCCATGGCCTCCATCACCGGCACCGTAAGGATCACCGTAGACAACGATGCTCCCAACGCAATATTCACCACCGACTGCATACGATTAGCCAACGCAGCGCGCAGTGCCGTCAGGATTTCCGGCGCGGCAGAGATAGCCGCCACCACAATCGCCGTGATTACCGGCGGTGCGCCGGTGCCTTCCAGGCCCAGGTCGAGGGTCTTGGACATCACCTCGGCCAATGCGCCGATCACGATTACCCCAAAGACCAGCGTGCCGATGGAAAACGCCAGGTTGACCGGCGGCGCCTGCTCCTCCTCCGGAGTTTTCTTGCGGCGCTTTTCCGGGTAGCTGTAGCTGAAAAAGTAGCTGTGCGGCCCCACCTGCATGCGCAGGAACAAGGTGTAAAGCACCACCATCGCGCCAATGGTGAAGGCCGAGTAGATTTTCCAATCCGCTTCGGGGATAAACTCCGGCACCACCATCGACACACCCATAGCGGTAAGGATCATTACGCTGTAGGTGCGTGCTGAATCATCGTTGTAAGACTGCTCGCCATGCTTGATGCCGCCCATCAGCGCGGCCAGACCGAGGATGCCGTTGATATCGAGCATCACCGCCGAGTAGATGGTGTCACGCACCAGCGTGGGCGATGGCTCGTTGCTCATCATGATCGCCAGGATCACCACTTCCACCAATACCGCGGCGAGGGTCAGGATCATGGTGCCGTAGGGGTCACCTACCTTTTCCGCCAGTTGCTCGGCATGGTGCGCGACGCGCATCGAAGCCATCACGATAAAGGCGATCAGCGCCAAGCCTGCCAGCAGCGCCACCAGTTGCCCGCTGTGGAGCATCCAGTGCTCCAGCGGGTAGGCGGCAATGGCGGCAATCAGCGCCAGCAACATGAATTTTTCTTGCTTGAGGGATGTGAGCATTCCGGGCCTTTTCATACGGCGAATCAGTCATTGATGGGGTACAGACTGCGCCAAGCCGCTAACGTTTCGTTACACCTTAGTTCACATCAACCTTGCGTGGGTGAGACAAATACTCTCCTGCTGGTCAGGTTTTGCCGATTATTTCAGCCATGGCCTGTAGAATGCCGCCATTGCACCTGATGAGATTTTAAAAATGTACGATTGGCTCAACGCCCTGCCCAAGGCTGAATTGCACCTGCACCTGGAGGGTTCGCTGGAGCCTGAGTTACTGTTCGCCCTGGCCGAACGTAACAAGATAGCGCTGCCGTGGAACGACGTCGAAACCCTGCGCAAGGCCTATGCCTTCAATAATCTGCAAGAGTTTCTCGACCTGTATTACAAAGGCGCCGATGTGCTGCGCACGTCCCAGGATTTCTACGACCTGACCTGGGCCTACCTGCTGCGCTGCAAGGCCCAGAACGTGATTCATACCGAACCCTTCTTCGACCCGCAGACCCACACCGACCGTGGCGTGCCGTTCGAAGTGGTGCTCAACGGCATCGCCGCGGCACTTAAGGATGGCGAGCAGCAACTGGGTATCACCAGCGGCTTGATTCTCAGCTTCCTGCGCCACCTGAGCGAAGCCGAAGCCGAGAAAACCCTCGACCAGGCCCTGCCGTTCCGTGATGCGTTCGTGGCCGTGGGCCTGGACAGCTCGGAAATGGGCCACCCACCGAGCAAGTTCCAGCGCGTGTTCGACCGTGCCCGTCACGAAGGCTTCCTGACCGTGGCTCACGCTGGTGAAGAAGGCCCGCCCGAGTACATCTGGGAAGCCATCGACCTGCTGAAGATCCAGCGTATCGACCATGGCGTACGTGCCATCGAAGATGAACGCCTGATGCAGCGCATCATCGACGAACAGATTCCGTTGACCGTGTGCCCGCTGTCCAATACCAAGCTCTGCGTGTTCGACGACATGGCCCAGCACAACATCCTCGACATGCTCGAGCGTGGCGTGAAGGTGACTGTGAACTCGGATGACCCGGCGTACTTCGGCGGCTATGTCACCGAGAACTTCCACGCGCTGTACACCTCCCTGGGCATGACCCAGGACCAGGCCAAACGCCTGGCGCAAAACAGCCTGGATGCACGGCTCGTAAAGCCATAACCAGCCATCATTAAATGAATGCATGCTAAATGTGGGAGGGGGCAAACCCCCTCCCACATAGGTTTTGTATTGAGCTTTAGACTTGGATGAGCTCTTCCAACGTCTTGCCCTTCGTCTCCATCCCAAACACCCACACCACCAGCGCCGCGACTGCAAAGCACAGCGCGCCCAAGGCAAACACCCCGCCCTGCCCTGTTATCGGGAAGACCAGCCCGGTCACCAACGGCCCGAGCAATGAGCCAACCCGGCCAACCGCCGAAGCAAACCCAGAACCTGTCGCCCGCGCAGAAGTGGGATACAACTCCGGCGTGTAGGTGTACAGCACGGCCCACATGCCAAACAGGAAGAACTGCATCAGCAGCCCCGAAGTAATCAGCAGGCCGACGTTGCCGCCAAACACCGCACTTTGCCCATACAAAAACGCCATCACCCCGCCGCCCAGCAGCGTCACGATGCACACCGGCTTACGCCCCCAGCGTTCGACCAGCCACGCCGCCATCAGGAAGCCCGGGATCCCTCCCAGGGAAATGATCACGGTGTAATACACCGACTGGGTCACGGCAAAACCCGATTGCTGCAACAACGCACTCAACCACGATGTCAGCCCGTAAAAGCCGAGCAAGGCAAAAAACCACACACTCCAGATCATCATTGTGCGTTGGCGGTACTGCGTCGACCACAGCTGCTGGAACGCGGAGAAGAAAGTCCCCGGTACAGTCGCGACCCTCGGCAGGGCAACCGGCTCGGGTAAATCAGCCCGGCCCAGGGACTCGCGTACCTTCTGCTCAATGCCCAGCAACACCTTGTCCGCCGCGTCATGCTTTCCGGCCTGTTCCAGCCAGCGCGGTGATTCCGGGATAAAGAACCGGATGGCCAACACAAACACCGCCGGCACCGCCAACACCAGGAAGATGTCGCGCCAGCCAATCACCGGTAACAGGAAGTAAGACAGCACGCCTGCGGCCACAAAACCCAACGGCCAGAAACCATCCATCAACGCGATGTAGCGCCCGCGTCCCTTGGCCGGAATCAGCTCCGACAGCATCGACTGAGCGATGGGAAACTCCATGCCCATGCCAATGCCCAGCAGGATACGAAACAACGTCAGCATCTCCACCGTCTGCGCCGTGGAACACAAGTAACTGGCAACGCCCCACAATACGATGCTCCACTGGAACACCGGCTTGCGCCCGAAGCGATCGGCGAGCATGCCGGAGAGCGAGGCGCCGACCACCATGCCGAAAAAGCTCGAACTGGCCAGTAATCCGGCCTGGGCGGTGCTCAAGCCAAACTCGGTTTTTATCGACCCCAACAGGAAGGTCATCATCGCCAAGTCCATGGAGTCGAAGAAAAACGCCAAGGCGATGATGATGAAAATGATTCGGTGGTAACCACTGATCGGCAGCCGCTCCAACCGTTCCGCTGCGCTATAGCCCTGTATACCCATGCCACACCCCCTTGTGAAAAATCCCTCGGCGAGTGTGCGACATCGTTATCCCTGGCTATTGCTGGATGCGACCTGACTGAAACCCTGAACGACGCGAACCGCTGACGAGGCGCCTACACTGCCGCCAGCCGGTTGATTTGCGCGAGCCCGAGATCGGAAACCTGCAAAGCCCGCGACTCGTTGACCACACTGATCCAGCCCGACTGCAGGAACAGTTGCAACAACCCCGCACCCAGCGCCCCTCCCAGATGCGGTTGCTGCTGGCTCCAGTCGAAGCAATCGCAGGCCAACGGCGCCGCCAGTGCCTGGGTAAAAATGCCCAGGCCTGCCAAATACTGCGCGCCCTTGACCGTGACCTCGGTACGCTGCTCATGGTGCTGGATCCAGCCTGCCTCCAACATCCGCCGGTACAGCCCTGCCGCCAGCTCGCCGCCGAGATGGCCGTGACACAGGCGGGCACGCCGCAGCAGCGGTGGCGCCATAAGCGCCGGCGGCAAGGCATTCGGCGTGCTGCGCGCCGCGCTGGCCATGGTGGTACTGGCCAGCGCATCAATGGCGACACTGACATCCGCAGCCGCCACGCGAAACAACCGCTTGCCCCGTCGAGCCTCGGTTCGCAGCAGGCCGCTGCCGGCCAGGCGCGCCAAATGTGCATTGGCCGATGCCGGCGATAGTCCGGCCAGGGTCGCCAGCTCTTCTGAAGACTTCGCCGAACCGTCCATCAAGGCCCAGAGCATGACCGTGCGCTTGGGCTCGGCGAGCAAGCTGGCGATCTGACTGATGCAAGGTGCTGCTTCCATGTATTCACTCCCTGTTAAACCATTTTTCTGCTGCGGTTGAGGCCAAAGTATAGGTGCGCAGACCAGCGGTTCCGCGGCGTCTGACAGCGCAGATCAGGACAGGATATGAGTGAAACTTCCGACCGTGGCGCAGGCTATTGCCTAGCAGCCATTCGCCCCGGTCGCTGCGCGGTCAATATCGCACAACGTGCCACGAGCATCTCCCGCAGCAGATTGATAGGTTTGCTCAATTGCGCACGATGGGCACACAGCAAGTTGAGCGGCGTGCGCTCGCCCTGCAGCTCCGGCAGAATCAAGCGCAAGCGCCCGGCCAGCACGTCGGTGCTTATATCCAGCCAGGACTTGTAGGCAATACCCATCCCCGCCACCGCCCAGCGGCGCACGACATCGGCATCATCACTGAAGCGGTCACCGCTGACCGTCAGGCTTACATGACGCTTGCCGTCGTAAAAACCCCAGTGGTCATGCACCCGGCTACCGAGCATGTAGAGCAGGCAATTGTGCTGGGCCAGTTGTTCCAGATGTCGCGGCTCACCATGGCGGGCGAGGTAACTGGGCGCGGCACACAGCACTCGAATATTATCCGGGGCGATGGGCAGCGCAATCAGGCTGGAGTCTTCGGGTTCGCCATAGCGCAAGGCGATGTCCACCGGCTGGCGGAACAGGTCGGCAATGCGATCGCCGAGCAACAGGCGCACATTCAATTGCGGGTGTTGCTGCTGGAACTCGTCCAGCCACGGCACCAGCTGGTTACGCCCAAAATCCGATGGCGCCGACAATTGCAGCACGCCGCTGACATGATCTTGTCCACTGGCCAAAAGGCGCCGCCCTTCGTCCAGCGCACCCAGTGACGCACGCGCATACTCCAGGAAGCCCTCGCCTTCGACGGTCAGGCGCAGGCTGCGGGTTGAGCGCGCCAGCAAGCGCGTGCCCAGTTGCTGCTCGATACGCTTGAGCGCCGCGCTGGCCACCGCGGGCGACAGGTCCATAACCCGCGCCGCCGCCGAGAGGCTGCCCAAGTCCGCAGCGCGCACAAACAACTGCAAATCATCAAAACGCAGCATGCACTTCCATCCATTATCAAAATTTGGTTGAAACAGACTGCTGTTTTAGCCGCTTTTATCTGCATGGGAAATAGCCAATCATCTGCGCATTCCGTCATCACGTGCCAGGAGTTGAATATGCCCACCGCCTTTAACGTCATCGCCACGCTGATCGCCAAACCCGGCCAACAAGCCACCCTGGAACCCTTGCTGCGCGGCCTACTGGAACCGACCCGCCTGGAAGCCGGCTGCGAGCAGTACGACCTGCATCAGGACCTGCAACACCCCGAGACCTTCTACATGCTCGAACGCTGGAGCAGTGAGGCAGCGCTGGCCGACCATGACCAGAGCGCGCATATCCAGAGCTTTCGCGCCAAAGCCGCTGACGTGCTCGAACATTTCGACCTCAAGCGCCTGAAATTCCTCGCCTGATCCCTACATCAAGTCCGCATCACGCCCCCTTTACCGGAGCCACCATGAAAGCCATTGCCTACTACGCCTCACTGCCGATCCACGACCCAAAATCCCTGCAAGACATCGAACTGCCGGAGCCCGTGGCCGGCCCGCGTGACCTGTTGGTGGAAGTCAAAGCCATCTCGGTCAACCCAGTGGACACCAAGGTGCGCCAGAACGTCGCCCCCGAAAACGGCGCCGCCAAGGTGCTGGGCTGGGATGTGGCCGGTGTGGTCCAGGCCGTTGGCAGCGACGTGACGCTGTTCAAGGCTGGCGACAAGGTGTTCTACGCCGGTTCCCTGGTACGCCCAGGCGGCAACAGCGAACTGCACACGGTAGATGAGCGCATCGTCGGCCATATGCCCAAGAGCCTGGGGTTTGCCGAAGCCGCTGCATTGCCGTTGACTGCCATCACCGCCTGGGAGCTGCTGTTCGAACGCTTGCAGATAATTGAAAGCAAGGAAGATCAAGGCCAGAGCCTGCTGATCGTCGGCGCAGCCGGCGGCGTGGGGTCGATCCTGACGCAACTGGCCAACCAGCTCACCGCGCTGAAAGTCATCGGCACCGCCTCGCGCCCCGAGACCCAGGCCTGGGCCAAGGCCCTGGGTGCCCACTTGGTGATCGACCACAGCCAGCCGCTGAGCGAAGCGCTGAAACAGGCCGGTCACCCGCAAGTGACCCACGTTGCCAGCCTGACCCAGACCGAGCATCACCTCGATCAACTGGTGGAGGCGCTGCAACCCCAAGGCAAGCTGGCGCTGATCGATGACCCCAAGGCGCTGGATGTGAGCAAGCTCAAGCGCAAGAGCCTGTCGCTGCACTGGGAGTTCATGTACACCCGCTCGATGTTCGAAACGCCGGACATGATCGAGCAGCACAACTTGCTCAACCGCGTGGCCGAACTGATCGACGCTGGCATCCTGGAAACCACGGTGGGCGAGCACTTCGGTGTAATCAATGCGGCCAACCTGCGGCGTGCCCACGCGCTGCTGGAAAGCGGCAAGGCCAAGGGCAAGATCGTGCTGGAAGGGTTCTAAAAAAACGACTGTCAGTGTCGTCCGTTATTCATGTAAGTAATGGACGACGCCATTAGTCTGAGAGTTGACCCTTGTCATATTTTTAAGGGGATTCGGGTTTATATTGGCCGCCTTTGCCACGAGTCTTTTACGCGAGGAAGTCAGCAATGAAGATCCTGATAAAAGCGTTAGCAAAATCCCCAGGCAGCCAATGGCAGGTTCGTCTCGACGGCGAAGCCATCACCTTTCGCAGTGAAGCCGAGGCCCGCGCCTTTGCCGAAACCCTGCAAGCCCGTATCCAGGCGCCCCACCGCTTTCCCCTCGGCCAGCAACGCTCCGCCGCTGGCTGACCCATTTCAGACCTGCGCCTGTTCGGCCCTTGCCCGTTGCAGGCGCTGGGTCGACATCGCAATCGTCACCGCCAGCACACCACACAAGCAGATGACCATGGCCATCGGCATCGCTGTGCCGTCGTGCAACACGCCGACCAACGACGCAGCCCCTGCCGCCACACCGAACTGAATGCAACCGAGCAACGCCGACGCACTGCCGGCCCGGGCGCCCTGCCCGCTCATGGCGCACGCCGAGGTATTGGGCAAAATGCAGCCCAGGCTGGCGATACAGATAAACAGTGGCACCAGCAAAGGCCACAAGGCCTCGGTGCGCAGCGCGGCAATACCCAGCAACGTTAACGCGGCCGCCACATAGACCCATACCGTGCGCGACAGCAAAAACGCCGGGCCGCGCTTGGCCAGCAACCGCGCATTCAACTGCGCTACCAGGATAAAGCCGGCGGCGTTGGAACCGAACAGCCAGCCGTAATGCTCGGCAGGCACGCCGTAGAGTTTGATAAATACGAAGGGAGAGCCGGCGATGTAGGCAAACATCCCGGCAATCGAGATGCCGCCGGTCAAGGCATAGCCGAGGTATACGCGGTCCGACAACAGCGAGCCGTAGCGGCGCAACGAGCCAGACAACGGCTGGCGCGGCTGATCGGCCGGGAAGGTTTCCGGCAACCCGACTGCCACGGCAATCGCAGCCATTACGCTGAACAACGACAGTGCCAGGAAGATCGATTGCCAGCCCCACACCCCGACCATCAACCCGCCCGCCAAAGGTGCAAGGATCGGCGCCAGGCCTGTGACCAGCATCAGTTGCGAATACACCTTGGCCGAGCCCACCGCATCGCACTTGTCACTGACCACAGCCCTGGAAATCACCATGCCCGCGCAACCGCCAAGGGCCTGCACGAAGCGCGCAACGATCAGCCATTCCAGGGACGGTGCGTAGGCACAGGCGAAGGACGCAAGGGTAAACAGAGTGACGCCACTGAGCAGCGGCACGCGACGACCAAAGCGGTCGGCCAATGGGCCGTAGATCAATTGGCCAATGGCCAGGCCGGCGAAGTACACCGCCAGGGTCAACTGGATATGTTTTTCATCGGTGGCAAAGGCCGTGGCCATCGCCGGAAAGCCCGGCAGGTAAAAATCGATCGCCAACGGCGCAAAGGCGCTCAAGGCGCCCAAAATCAGGATTATGCGAAGGTTCATCAGACACCCAAGTGAGTCGGCAGCCCGACAGTCTAGCCGTGCTTGGGTGCCATGAACATTACGTTAGGTCGCTAACGATCAGAAAAATCACGCCAGCTTAGCGGTGTAGCCCTCATCGATGATTAGTTCGATGACCTTATCCGCGGGCAGGCTGCTTGCCACGCGCACTTCTTTAGCGCCCAAATCCACTTCGACACTCGCTGCCGGATCCTGGCTCTGTACCGCCTGGGTCACCGCACGAACGCAATGGCCGCAGGTCATTCCTTCAACACTGAATATTTGCATGACATGACTCCTTTGATGAGGTTGGGACACAGTGTCAACCTTGCCACGACAGCAAGGTCAAGTTTCAAAAAAATCGGCCGGGCTGGTATTCGCAGGCAACGTCGGCCAAGCTTCAACTTTCCTTGCTGTGAACCACGGAGCATTCGCCATGCGCTGGTCGTTTTTTGCCCTTGCCGGCCTGATGAGCCTGTCTGCTGCTGCGCCCCAAGCCCTTGCCGCTGAAGATTATGCGGTGCTGATCATTTCCCGCGAGCGCCTGGAGGTGCCGACCAACTGCGAGATCGGCCTGTATATCCAGGACCAGTTGGCCGGGCGCCTGTTCCAGGAACAGGCCACCTCGTTCAATCTGCCTGCGGGCGATGTATCGCTGCGTCTCAAGCTGCTACCAGGTCAGTCCGGAGGCTGCCTGCCCAGCCTGCTGGCGCCACCCGCGCAGAACATTACCTTGAAGGCTGGCGATGTACGCAAATTGCGTATCGCTCAAGGCCCAGACGGCATGTACCTCAAGCCTGCGGCATTGGAATACTGAAGACGCTTGACCTTCCCCACAGGTTAAGGTTGATCCTAAGGGCAACTTCTCCTGGAGGACTGTCCCATGAATGGATCCACCACATTTGACTTGCCCATCGGCGGCATGACCTGCGCCAGCTGTGCCGGCCGCGTCGAACGCGCGCTGGGCAAGGTGCCGGGGGTACAGCGTGTCAGCGTCAACCTGGCCAACGAACGCGCTCATATCGAAGTGCTCGGCCAGATGGACGCCAGCGTACTGATCGCCGCAGTCGACAAGGCCGGCTACACCGCCACCCTGCCCCAAAGCGAAACCGCCACCGAAGCCGACCAGGCCCGACGCCTGCGCCGTGAGCGATGGGCGTTGGTGGCAGGGATCCTGCTGGCGTTGCCCTTAGTGCTGCCAATGCTGGTGGAACCCTTCGGCCTGCACTGGATGCTCCCCGCCTGGATACAGTTTGCCCTGGCCACGCCGGTGCAATTCATCCTCGGTGCGCGCTTCTATGTTGCCGCATGGAAAGCCGTACGCGCCGGCGCTGGCAATATGGACCTGCTGGTGGCGATCGGCACCAGCGCCGGCTACGGCCTGAGCATCTATGAATGGCTCACCGCCGCCCCAGGCGTGACGCCGCACCTGTACTTCGAAGCCTCAGCGGTAGTCATCGCCCTGGTGCTGCTGGGCAAATACCTGGAAAGCCGCGCCAAACGCCAGACCGCCAGCGCGATCCGCGCCCTGGAAGCCTTGCGTCCGGAACGGGCGATCCGCGTGCAGGATGGCCGCGAAGAAGACGTCGCGATCAATACGTTGAAGCACGGTGACCTGGTGCTGGTCAAACCCGGCGAACGCTTCCCGGTGGACGGTGAAGTGGTGGAGGGCCAAAGCCATGCCGATGAGGCGCTGATCAGCGGTGAAAGCCTGCCGGTGCCTAAACAGCCAGGCGACCCGGTCACCGGTGGCGCCATCAACGGTGAAGGTCGTTTATTGGTGCGCACCCTGGCCCTGGGGGCCGAGAGCGTGCTGGCGCGCATCATCCGCCTGGTCGAAGACGCCCAGGCTGCCAAGGCGCCGATCCAGAAACTGGTGGATAAAGTCAGCCAGGTGTTTGTACCAGCGGTATTGGTCTTGGCGTTGATCACCGTAGTGGGCTGGTGGTGGTACGGCGCATCCCTGGAAACTGCGATCATCAATGCGGTTGCAGTGCTGGTGATCGCTTGCCCTTGCGCCCTGGGTCTGGCCACGCCAACTGCGATCATGGCCGGCACCGGCGTCGCCGCGCGCCACGGCATTCTGATCAAGGATGCCGAAGCATTGGAGCGCGCCCATGCGGTGAGCGCCGTGGTGTTCGACAAGACCGGCACCCTCACCTCCGGCGCGCCGAAAATTGCGCATCTGGCGGCCGTGGATGGCAACGAAGCACTCTTGTTGCAACAGGCCGGCGCGTTGCAACGCGGCAGTGAACACCCATTGGCCAAGGCCGTGCTGGATGCGTGCCAGGAGAAAGGTCTGGACGTGGCCGATGTGAGTGCCAGCCAGTCCCTGACCGGACGCGGCATTGCCGGCACGCTGGACGGTCGGCCACTGGCGCTGGGTAATCGACGCTTGCTGGAAGAGACGGGCTTGGAGGCGGGCGAATTGGCTCAGCGCGCCAAGGATTGGGAAGCCGAAGGCCGCACCTTGTCCTGGCTTATCGAGCAAGGCACGCAGCCCCGCGTATTGGGCTTGTTCGCGTTTGGCGACACCCTCAAGCCCGGCGCGCTGGAGGCCGTGCAACAGCTCAAAGCGCAACACATCAGCAGCCACCTGATTACCGGCGATAACCACGGCAGTGCCCGGGTCGTCGCAGAGGCCTTGGGTATCGACGATGTGCACGCCGAGGTACTGCCCGCCTACAAAGCGGCTGCCGTTGCCGAACTGAAAAAAACCGGCGTGGTGGCGATGGTCGGCGACGGCATCAACGACGCCCCGGCCCTTGCCGCGGCCGATATCGGCATCGCCATGGGTGGCGGTACCGACGTGGCCATGCATGCGGCCGGCATCACCCTGATGCGGGGCGACCCACGCCTGGTGCCGGCGGCCCTGGAGATCAGCCGCAAGACCTACGCGAAAATTCGCCAGAACTTGTTCTGGGCCTTTGTGTATAACTTGATCGGCATTCCCCTGGCCGCCTTCGGCCTGCTCAACCCGGTGCTGGCCGGTGCGGCGATGGCCTTGTCCAGCGTCAGCGTGGTGAGTAATGCACTGTTGTTGAAAACCTGGAAACCCAAGGACTTGGAGGATCAACGCCCATGAACATCGGCCAAGCCGCCCGCAACAGCGGGCTGAGCGCAAAGATGATTCGCTACTACGAATCCATCGGCCTGCTGAAAACGCCCCATCGCACTGACAGCGGCTATCGCGTGTATGGCCATGACGACCTGCACACCCTGACGTTTATCAAGCGCTCGCGGGACCTGGGGTTTTCACTGGAAGAAGTCGGCAAGCTGCTGACCCTGTGGGAAGACCGCCAACGGGCCAGCGCCGACGTAAAAGCCTTGGCGCGACAGCACATCGACGAGCTGAATCACAAGATTCGCGAATTGGGGCAACTGCGCGATACCTTGCAGGACCTGATGGAGCACTGCCAGGGCGATCATCGACCGGACTGCCCGATACTCAAGGAGTTGGCAGCGGGCAACTGCTGCGCCTGATGCTCTAACTGGCTACACGCAAATCCAAATGTGGGAGGGGGCTTGCTCCCGATGAGGGAGTGTCAGTCAACACATCTGTCGCTGACACACCGCCATCGGGAGCAAGCCCCCTCCCACATTTTGATCTTCATCTACCCGAAGATCACTGCATCCAAGGCGGCGGCGGTGGTT
>Ga0160432_100809_pt1 | contig 14798 bp, 11 predicted proteins | sample HID1971M_E0MG_FD_108250 | JGI IMG/M metagenome (GOLD analysis project Ga0160432, IMG submission 108250) | Enriched millipede-associated microbial communities from UW Madison campus, WI, USA - HID1971M_E0 MG | ecosystem: Host-associated > Arthropoda: Insects > Digestive system > Unclassified ... | reverse complement strand
GGGCGCCGGCATCCCACAACGCCCTCTGCGCCTACACGCCCAGCCGCGGCGTCATCTCGGTGCGCGGCAACTGGCCGCTCGTGCCGACGATGGACGTCGTCGTGCCGCACACCCGCACCATGGCGGACCTGCTCGAGGTCCTCGACGTCATGGTCGCCGACGACCCGGAGTCCCGCGGCGACTTCTGGCGCGCGCAGCCGTGGATCGTGATCCCGGATGCCTCGGCCACGCGCCCGGCGTCGTACCCGGCGCTCGCGCCGACGGACGCAGACGGCGCGCGCGCGACGCTGGCGGGCCGCCGTTTCGGCGTGCCGCGCATGTACATCGGCACCGACGCCGAGGCGGGGACGAACCCCGACGGCGGCATCGGCGGCCCCACCGGGCAGCGCATCGAGACCCGCGCGTCGGTGCTCGAGCTGTGGCAGCGGGCCCGCCGCGACCTGGAGGCCGCAGGCGCCGAGGTCGTCGAGGTCGACTTCCCCGCCGTGTCGAACTACGAGGGCGACCGGCCGGGCGCCCCGACGATCAAGACCCGGGGGCTCGTCACCGAGGCCTTCCTGCAGCGCGAGATCGTCGACCTGTCGGCGTGGGCATGGCAGGACTTCCTCGCCGCCAACGGCGATCCCGCGCTGGACACGCTCACGGACGTCGACGGCGCCGCGATCTTCCCCCACCCGGAGGGCGCGCTTCCCGACCGCTACACCGGCTTCGACGACGACATCGCCGAATACCCCGCCCAGGTGCGCGAGCACCCGTACGCGTCGTTCACCGACATCCCCGAGCTCGAGGACGGCGTGCGCGGGCTCGAAGAGACCCGCCGCGTCGACCTGGAGGAGTGGATGCTGCGCCTCGGCCTCGACGCCGTCCTCTTCCCCGCGGTGGCCGATGTCGGACCGGCCGACATGGACGTCAACGAGGCGTCCGCCGATCTCGGCTGGCGCAACGGCGTGTGGGTCGCCAACGGCAACCTCGCGATCCGCCACCTCGGCATCCCGACCGTGACGGTGCCGATGGGCACGATGGCCGACATCGGCATGCCGGTGGGCCTCACGATCGCCGGCCGCGCGTACACCGACGTCGAGCTGCTCACGTGGGCGGCGGCGTTCGAGGCGCTGCGGCCGCGGCGCACGACTCCCCCGCGCACGCCCGAACTGGACTGAGCGGGATGCGGCTGCGCACGGCGACCTCGACGCACCGCGATCCGGTGGTGCGCGGCCGCGAGCTGGGCGCGGCGTTCGCCGCGCAGTACGGCCGGACGGCCGAGCTGTACCTGGCGCACTTCGCCGAGCTCGGCATCCCGTCGCCCGAGGTGAGGGCGATCGCCGAGCGCAGCCGCCAGGCCCTCACCGCGTGGGATCCGGGCCTCGCCGCCGAGTCCGACGCGATCGCCGACGCGGCAGGCGTCGATCGGTGGCGGCTGGCCGCGGTCGCGGCCCGCACCGAGATCCTCGCCGCGGCGCCGCCGCGCACCGAGGGCGAATGCTCGACCGCGGTGCACGTGGGCACGGGCCGCGCGGCCGAGTCGATCCAGACGTGGGACTGGCACGACTTCCTCGCGCCCGAGGGGCTGCTCCGCGCGTTCCCGTCGCGTGCGGGACTCGACGTCAAGCTGTTCACCGAGTTCGGCACGGCCGCCAAGATCGGTGTCAACAGCGCCGGCCTCGGCCTGCACTTCAACATCCTGTCGCACGTGTCGGACTCCGACGCCGGCGGCGTGCCCGTGCATGCGGTCGCCCGGCGGATCCTCGACGAGGCCCGCTCGGTCGAGGACGCCCGGCGCATCGCGGCGAGCGCGACCGTGAGCGCCTCGACCGTGCTGACCGTGTTCACGTCCGACGCCGCGGACTCGCGCGCGGCATCCCTGGAGCTCTCACCCGCGGGCATGGGCGTCGTGACGCCCGGCCCCGACGGCTGGCTGTTCCACACCAACCACTTCCTCGACGCGGACCTGTTCGCGGGCGACACGATGCCGGCGGACTCGACGACCGCCGAGCGCTACGCGCACCTCGACCGCGTGCGAGGCGGCCTCGCGGGCCTCGATCCGGCGGCCCGTGCCCTCGGCGCGTGCGGCGGGCTCGGCTCGGAGGCCGCCGTGTGCATGACCCCCGACCACGCACTCCCCCGCCTCGACCAGTGGTCGACGCTGCTGACGATCACGGTCGACACGGAGGGCTTCGCGCTCGACGTGTTCGCCGGACGCCCCGACGAAGCGGCCGCGGCGGGCTTCTCGAGGTTCTGAGCGGACGGCCGACGCGGGGTCAGCGCAGACCGGAGCGCAGGTCTTCGCCCGCCTCGCCCACCGCGGTCGACACGTCGTCGGCGTCCGCATCCGCGTCCTCGTCGGGGTCGGCGGCGACGGCCGTCGCGTACGCGTCGCTCAGCTCGCGGTAGGGCTTGGAGACGAAGGCGAGCAGCACGACGAGCAGCAGCACGAGGCTGGCGCCCACGAAGGCGAGCGCGATGCCGCGGGCCTCGCCGTCGCCGAGCAGCCAGCCGAAGGTGTTCTGCCCTTCGGGCGACTCCATGTACGGGATGAGCCAGAACTGCGCGAGCGGCCCGATGATGAAGGCCGAGATCGGCGCCGCCGCGGACTCGACGCTCGCCGCGAAGCCGAACACCCGTCCCTGCTTGTCGAACGGCACGACGCGCTGCACGATGGTCTGCTCCGACGCCTCGGCGATGGGCATGAGGCACATGAAGACGAGGATGCCGAGCGCGTAGATCCACCACTGCTCACGGATCGCGAAGGTCATGCCGAGCAGGGCGATGCCGATGTTGACCAGCAGCATCGTGCGCACCGGGTTCCTGCCGAGGCCGAACTTCGCGACGAGCGCGCCGCCGATGATGAACCCGAAGCTCGTGACGCCGAGGACGATGCCCCACATCTCGACCGAGAACAGCGTCAGCCCGTACGGATCCATGAGCGCCATGAAGACGCCGCCGACGAGGTTGTTGAACGTAGAGAACAGCACGAGCGCGAGCAGGCCGGGCACCGCGAGCACCGCGGGGATCACGCCGCGGAACCCGAAGCCCTTCGGCGCCCCGCCCTCGACGTGCGCGACGCCGCGCTCGGGGATCGGCACGAACAGCAGGTGCACGAGGGCGATGCCGGTGGCGGCGATCGCGATCGCGACCGTCCAGCCCATGCCGAGGATGCCGATCGACAGTCCCGAGAACACGCTCGTCACCATGAACGCGATGCCCTGCACGGCCCCGACGAGTCCGTTCGCCCGGTCGCGCTGATCGGCCGGGACGAGAAGCGTCACGGTCGTCGACAGCGCGATGTTGCGGAGGTTCTCGACTACGCCGCCGATGAGGATGACGCCGGCGAACACCCAGAACCACGCGCCGCCCCAGTCCAGCAGGGCGCTCTCGGGGAGGGCGAGGAACATGGCCCCGGCCAGCAGGTACGCGGCGGTCGTCACGATGCTCGAGAGCATCATGACGGCCTTCTTCTTCATGCGGTCGACGATCACGCCGAACACGACGCCGAACACCGCGACGAGCAGCATGTAGGACCCGCCGATGATGGCGGTGGCCAGCACCGACCGCGTCTCGAGGTACACCCAGAACGTCAGCGCGAACCACAGGTAGCTGGTCGTGACGTTCGCGACCGCGGTGTTGACGAGCACCTGATGGAAGGCGCGGACGGTGCGGGGTCCGGGGGCGGGCTGGCTCATGGGCTGGGGCTCCGGCGTGTTCGTGGGCGAAGGGCGTCGTGCGGGGGCCTACACTCAATGTGGACACTGTTCACATTCAGATGTTCACACCGTACACACCAGAGCGGGAGCGCGCAATGACCTCACCTGCGGTGCGCACCTACCACCACGGCGATCTGCGTCGCGCCCTCATCGACGAGGGGCTCCAGCTGGCGCGCACCGGCGGTCCCTCCGCCGTCACGCTCCGCGAGGCGACCCGCGCGGTCGGCGTCTCGCCCAACGCCGCCTACCGCCACTTCGCCGACCGCGACGCCCTCGTGCACGCCGTCGCGCACGAGGCGCAGCGCGCCCTCGCCGACGCGATCCTCAGCCGCGTCGCCGCGACGCCGGACGACCTCTCTCCGCGCGATGCCTCGATCGAGCGGCTGCGCCGTGTCGGCTTCGCCTACATCGCGTTCGCCCGCGCCGAGCCCGGTTGGTTCGAGACCGCGTTCTTCACGCAGGACGCGCAGGCGAGCGCCGGCATCGTCACCCTCGACGACGAGATCGTCGCCCCGTTCCGCCTGCTGATGGACACCCTGGACGCGATGGTGGATGCCGGCGCCCTCGACGCCGGCAGACGGCCGTTCGCGGAGTGGGCGTGCTGGTCGGCGGTCCACGGCTTCGCCGACATCGCCGTGCACGGTCCCGTGCGCCGGCAGCCGCCGGAGGTCGTCGACGCCCTCGCCGCCGCCGTCGTGGAGTCGGCGATCACCGGTGTCATCGGCGCACCCGCCCCGACGGCCGCGACCTCCTAGACTGACGCGCATGTCAGACGCCCCGGCCGCGCGCCCCTCGGTGCTGCGCCGCGGGTGGTGGTGGGCGGCGGACTACGTCTATGCGGCCCGGCGCCAGCTCGCCGTGCTGTCGTTCCCGTGGGCGATCGGCCGGCCCCGGCCCGATCCCGACGCGTGGCGGCGCGGCGAACCCGGACTCCCCGAGGTGTACCTCCTGCCGGGCGTGTACGAGCACTGGACGTTCCTGCGGCCGCTCGGCGACGCCCTCGCCGCAGCCGGGCACCGGGTGCGCGTCGTGCACGGGCTCGGCGTGAACCGGCGCAGCATCGGCGACACCGCGGACCGTCTGGCCCGACTGCTCGGCGAGACGCCGCCACCGCCGGCCGGGCGGGTGCTCGTCGCGCACAGCAAGGGCGGCCTCATCGGCAAGCACGTGCTCGTGTCGTCCGGCGCGGCGACCTCCGACAGTCCGACGCCTCCGCTCGGGCTCCTCGGGCTGGTCGCGGTGGCGACGCCGTTCCACGGGTCGAAGCTGGCGCGCCTGTTCGTCGATCCGAGCATCCGCGCCTTCCGCCCCGCCGACGTCACGATCGTCGCCCTCGCGGGCGACACGACGGTGGATGCCCGCATCGTCTCGGTGTTCGGCCCCTACGACCCGCACATCCCCGAGGGCAGCGTGCTCGACGGCGCCGTCAACGTCCAGGTGCCCATGTCGGGCCACTTCCGCGTGCTCGGCTCGCCGGCGACCCACCGGGCGGTGCTCGACGGGATCGCACTGCTGGCACGCGACGACGCGGGCTGACGCCGGCGGCGCCGTCAGACCGCGGGTCGGTGGGGCCACCAGCCCGGCAGCAGCGCCGCGTAGGCCCGCAGGAACAGCTCGACCTGCGGATCGGGATGCCGCAGCCAGCCGTCGATGAGACCCACGGTGCCGTCTGCCAGGAACCGTGCGGCCGCGTCTACGACGTCGGCGGGCGGCATCCCGTCGACGACCACGTCGAGCTCGACCCGGCCGCGCTCGATGAGCGCCTCGGTCGTCCCGCGGAAGTGCCGGCTCAGCATCGCGTGCAGCGCACCGCCACCGCCCGAGAGCTCACGGCGGTAGATGTCGGCGTGGCGCAGGATGTGCTCCAGCACGCCCCGGGTGACGGTGACCAGGGCGGTGGCGGCATCCGACTCGTCCGTCATCAGGGCGCCGCGCAGGACGTCGAGCTCCGCGGTGAGAGCCGATTCGACCAGGGATCCGGGCGAGTCCGCGTGCTCGTAGAACGTCGAGCGGTGCACCCCGGCGGCGTCGGCGAGCTGCGTCACCGAGAGCTCCGAGATGGGCTGCTCGGCCGCGAGGTCGAGCGCGGCGGCATACAGGCGGTCGCGACTGCGCTGCTTGCGGGGGTCCATCACGCCTCCGAGAATCTTTTCGACAGGTGTAGGTTAACTCATATGTAACCGACAACTGTCGGAGACACGACAGGCGCCACCCGATGACGCCACCAACGGAGGTACATCATGGCTACGTACGATGTCGCGGACCGCTCCGCCATCGTCACGGGCGCCGGATCCGGCATCGGCCGGGCGGTCGCCCTCACTCTCGCCGCGAACGGCGCGGCAGTGCTGGTCGCCGACGTGCGACAGGAGGCCGCCGACGCGGTCGTCGCCGAGATCACGGGTGCGGGCGGCACCGCTGTCGCGTTCGTCGGCGACGTGTCGGATCCCGCGGTCGGCGAGGCGGCGGTCGAGGCCGCGGAGGCCCTCGCCCCCCTGCGGATCGCGGTCAACAACGCCGGCATCGGCGGCGCCGCGGCTCCCGTCGGCGAGTACCCGATCGACTCGTGGCAGAAGGTCATCGAGATCAACCTCAACGCGGTGTTCTACGGCACGCGCGCGCAGGCGCCGGCCATCGCCAAGAACGGCGGCGGCTCGATCGTGAACATCTCGTCGGTGCTGGGCTCGGTCGGCATCCCGATGTCGTCCGCCTACGTCGCCGCCAAGCACGGCGTCGTCGGCCTGACCAAGAACGCGGCCCTCGAGTACGGCACGCAGGGCGTCCGCGTGAACGCGGTCGGCCCGGGCTTCATCCACACCCCGCTCGTCGACGCGAACCTCGACGCCGACGCCCAGGCCGCCCTCGCCGGCAAGCACGCGCTCGGCCGCCTCGGCGACGCGCAGGAGGTCGCCGACCTCGTCGCGTTCCTGGCCTCGGACGCCGCGAGCTTCGTCAGCGGCAGCTACCACCTGGTCGACGGCGGCTACGCCGCGCAGTAGGCCCCGTCACGAACCAGCGGCCCGCGCGAACCCGAATCGCGCGGGCCGCTTCTCGTCGCGCGGCAGCGGTCGGGGGCTCACGGGCCGGGATCGGCCAGCGTCAGCGTCATGCCGCGCCACGCGGCGAGGACCTCGACATGGCGCAGCAGGAACGCGCGCTCATCGAGTCGTTTGCGACGGAGCCACCCGGTGACCTCGTCGTTGCTCTTGGAGGCGTTGCACGAGCGGCACGCCGGGACGACGTTCTCGAACGTGTAGCGCCCGCCCCGTGAGATGGGCTGCACGCAGTCCTTCTGCAGGGCGACCCCGTCGGCGCCGCAGTACGCGCAGGCGCCCCAGGCCTCCAGCAGGGCCTGCCACTCCTCGAGCGTGAGGTCGTTGTCGGCCGCCGCGACGCGGCGCGCGCGCCGTCGCGACGCACGCGCGCGGCGGGTCTGACTGACGGCCATGCCCACACGGTACCGATCGTGCCCGGGCGGATCGCGCCGACGCGCCCGGGCGAACGTCGACTTCACGTGCTCTCGCCGCGCGCACAGGCCGGCGACGCGAGGAACGCGTCCTCGCCGAGAGCGCACGCTCTCGACGCCGCCGGGTTTAGGCCTCGTCGCCGGGGAGGCCGTCCAGGAGCTTCTCGATCGTGGTGAGGACGCCGTGATCGAGGTTCGACGGGGCGGCGTACCGCGCACGCTCCGCCACGAGCGGGTGGGCGTTGGCCATCGCGAACGAGAGGGCCGCGGCATCCATCATCTCGAGGTCGTTCAGGTAGTCGCCGAACGCCGCGGTCTGCTCGCGCGTGATGCCGGTCGCCGCCTGCAGGCGCTCGAGGGCGACGCCCTTGTTGACGCCGAGGTTCATGACGTCGATCCAGTGCTCGCCCGACACCACGACCTGGTGGGTCGCGCGCAGATCCTCCAGCGACGGCGCGGTGGCGGCGGCATCCTCGAAGTCGAAGATCGCGACCTTCAGGATCTGGTCGTCCACCTCGAGCAGGTCGCCGACGACCTGCAGACGCGCGTAGTACTTGTCGGCCTCGGCGCGGAACGCGTCGTCGGCGCGCTCGATGTACGCCGACCGCTTGCCGCACACGACGACGCCGAGATCCCGGCCCTCGAGCGCGCGGACGCGGGCGATGAGGGATGCCGTGAACGCGGCATCCATCGCGTCCGAGCTGATCTCGGCTCCGCCCTCGACGACATAGGCGCCGTTCTCGGCGATGAACACCATGTGGTCGAGGTGGTCGGCGAACGCCCGCTGGAGCGTCGCGAGCTGGCGTCCGCTCGCCGGGGCGAAGCGGATGCCGCGCTCGTGCAGGCGGTCCAGCAGCGGCCACAGCGCATCGGGGATGCGGCCGTCTCCGTCGAGCAGGGTGCCGTCCATGTCGACGGCGATCAGGCGCAGGTCTGGGGAGGGAAAAGGCATCGCCTCGAGCCTACGCGGCTCACTCCGGCGGGAGCCCGCTCGTGCGCAACACGAAACCACCGCGTACAGCGGCCCGAGTACCTTAGGGTGCGTGACCGCTCCCGTCGATGCCACCGCCACGCCCGCCTGGTCCGAGCTCAGCTCGATCCGGGATTCGTTCGCCCCCGATCTGCGCGACTGGTTCGCGATCGATCCGCGCCGCGCCGAACGGCTGAGCTTCGAGCTCGCCGACCTGCACGTCGACCTGTCGAAGAACCTCGTGACCGACGAGATCCTCGCCGCGCTGGTGCGCCTGGCCGAGCAGACCGGCGTCGCCGAGCGGTACGCGGCGATGGTCGCCGGCGAGCACATCAACACCACCGAGGACCGCGCCGTGCTGCACACGGCCCTGCGCCGGCCGGCGGGCGCCGAGCCCGCGCTCGTCGTCGACGGGCAGGACATCGACGCCGACGTGCAGTCGGTGCTGTCGGCGATGACCGTGTTCGCGGACCGCGTGCGTGCGGGCGAGTGGACGGGCGTGACGGGCAAGAAGGTCACGCACATCGTCAACATCGGCATCGGCGGCTCAGACCTCGGCCCCGTCATGATCTCGGCGGCCCTGGAGCCGTATGCGACGGCCGGCATCCAGGCCCGCTTCGTGTCGAACATCGACCCGTTCGACATCGCGAACAAGACGAAGGACCTCGACCCCGAGACCACGCTCTTCATCGTCGCGTCCAAGACCTTCACCACGCTCGAGACGCTGACCAACGCACGCCTCGCGCGCGACTGGCTGTGGGCGGGCCTGCAGGCCGCCGGCGCGATCGACGGCTCGGACGAGGCGAAGACCGATGCCGTGGCGCACCACTTCGTCGCTGTCTCGACCGCCCTCGACAAGGTCGCCGCGTTCGGCATCGACCCGGTCAACGCGTTCGGCTTCTGGGACTGGGTGGGCGGCCGCTACTCGGTCGACTCCGCGATCGGCCTGTCGCTCATGATCGAGCTCGGCCCCGACGTGTTCCGCGAGCTGCTGGCCGGGTTCCACGCCGTCGACGAGCACGTGGCGAACACCCCGCTGGAGCGCAACGTGCCGGTGCTCATGGGCCTCCTCAACGTCTGGTACTCGAACTTCCTCGGTGCGCAGTCGCACGCGGTGCTCCCGTACGCCCAGCAGCTGAGCCGCTTCGCCGCGTACCTGCAGCAGCTGACGATGGAGTCCAACGGCAAGTCGGTGCGCTGGGACGGCTCGCCGGTCACCACCGACACCGGCGAGGTGTTCTGGGGCGAGCCCGGCACCAACGGCCAGCACGCGTTCTACCAGCTGATCCACCAGGGCACGCGCCTGATCCCCGCCGACTTCATCGCGTTCGCGAACCCCGCGTACCCGCTGGAAGACGGCGGCCGCGACGTGCACGGCCTGTTCCTGTCGAACTTCCTCGCGCAGACCAAGGCGCTCGCGTTCGGCAAGACCGCCGCAGAGGTCGAGGCCGAGGGCACGACGGGCGACCTCGTGGCCGCGCGCACGTTCGCCGGCAACAAGCCGACGACGTCGATCTTCGCTCCGGCACTCACACCCGCGGTGCTCGGGCAGCTCGTGGCGCTCTACGAGCACATCACGTTCACGCAGGGCGTCATCTGGGGCGTCAACTCGTTCGACCAGTGGGGCGTCGAGCTCGGCAAGCAGCTCGCGCTGCAGATCGCCCCGGCGATCGAGGGCGACGAGGCCGCGATCGGCGCGCAGGACGCGTCGACCCGCGCCCTGCTGGCCTACTACGCGGCCCACCGCCGCTAGTCCGCGAAACAGGGGAGGAGTGGATGCCGGCGGCCCGGCATCCACTCCTCCCCTCGTCTGCGGGGTCTCAGTCCGCTGAGGGCTTGGGCTCGACCGTGAGGAGCGGCGCCCCGACGGCCACGTCACCCTCCGGCGCGGGGACGACCTCGCCGAAGTCGTCGGCGTTCAGCACGATGACCGGCGTGATGAGCGGGTAGCCGGCCTGCTGGATCACCGCGCGGTCGAAGGTGACCAGCGGCGAGCCGAGCTCGACGCGGTCGCCGTTCCTCACCTTGACGTCGAACCCCTCGCCCTTGAGGTTGACGGTGTCGATGCCGACATGGATGAGCAGCTCCACTCCCCCGTCGAGGACGATCCCGAACGCGTGCCCGGTGGGCTGCGCCGCCGCGATGACGCCCGCGCCCGGTGAGAACACCGTGTCTCCGACGGGCTCGATGGCGACGCCCGGCCCCATGACCCCGCCCGCGAACACCGGGTCGGGCACCGCCGACAGCGCCACGACCCGGCCCGCGAGCGGCGCCCGCACCTCGACCGGAGCCCTCTCGGGCGCGGCGGTCGCGGTCGCGACGGCCACGGCGGCCGGCGCGGCCTGTGCGGCGTCGATCGTGCGCGGCTCGGCCGCCTCGACCGCGGCCGGGGCGACGTGCTCCACCGCCGCCGCGGCCTCGGCCGCGTCGCGTGCCGCCTCGAACTCGGCCTGCTGCTCGGGTGTGCGGAAGTTCGCCCCGATCACCAGGAACATCGACGTGAAGAACGCCAGCGCGATCGCGATCGCGTACAGGCCGATCGGGTGGAACGCCGGGATCGTCAGAAGCGACGTGAACACGAACGCCTGCGTCGTGACGCCGTCCTGCAGACCCAGGATGAGGCTGCCGATGCCGATGGTCAGGCCGCCGACCGCGCATCCGACGAGCATGCGCGGGTAGATCCGCTTGAACCGCAGATGGATGCCGTACAGCGACGGCTCCGAGATGCCGCCCAGCAGGCCCGCGGCGAGCGCGCCCGTCGCGGTCTGGCGCATCTGCGTGTCCCGGTGCCGCAGCGACAGCACGAGCACGCCGGCGGTCGCGCCGAAGCAGGCGAAGTTCCACGCACCCATGGGGCCCTGGATGAAGTCGTACCCGAGCGTCTGGATGTTGAGGAGCATCACCGCGTTGATGGGCCAGTGCAGGCCCAGGGGCACCATGAACGGGTACGCGAGCGGGATCACGATCGCGAAGATGAAGGGCGAGAACTGGTTGATCGCCTTCAGCCCCTCGGCGAGCGCGGCGCCGGCGTAGACGCCGATCGGGCCGATGAGGAATGCGGTCAGCGGGATCATGACGAGCATCGCGAGGAACGGCACGAAGATCAGCTGCAGGTTGGGCGTGATGATCTTGCGCAGCAGCTTGTAGAGCGGGCCGATGGCGGCGGCCATCAGCAGCGGCGGGAACACCTGCGAGCTGTAGTCGAAGATCGTCAGCGGGAATCCGAAGATCGGCACGATCGTGACCTCGACGCCCAGGAACTTCGTCGGCTCGACGCCCTCGCCGAGCTTCAGGAACCCCGGCAGCATCAGCACCGCCATGATGCCGAATCCCACCCACGGGTCGGCGCCCACCTTCTTCGTCGCGTTGTAGGCGACCATGAGCGGCAGGAAGACGAAGATGCACTGCCACATCAGGTTGACGAACGCCCACGACGGGTCCAGCGTCACCCCCGGCGCGTTCCAGTCCGGGATCACGCCGAGCGTGGCGAGCAGCGCCATGAAGGTGATGAAGAACGACGCCCCGAGCAGGGCGCCGAGGATCGGGCGGAACGAGTCCGACAGGAACTCGAAGAGCGAGTCGATCCACGCCACCTTGCCCCGCACGCCCTTGGCGCGCTCGCGCGCCTTGATCGCGTCGATGTCGTCGTCGGCGTCCGCCGGGGCGCCGCCGCCGCCCGCCATCTCGGGCAGCGCCATGATGTCGTTGTAGACGTTCTGCACACCGCCGCCGATGACGACCTGGAACCGGTCGCCGGCCTGAGGCACGGCGCCCATCACCCCGGGGATCGCCTCGACGGCCTTCGTGTCGACGCCGGACGCGTCGCGGAGCTGGAATCGGAGCCGGGTCGCGCAGTGGGTCAGGCTCTCGATGTTCGGGGCGCCGCCGACGGCTTTCACGATGTCGGCTGCTGACGATGTGGCCATGGCACTCTCCTTGGAGTCGTGATCGCATCGACGACGCACTCGACGCACGTGCCCCGTCGAGCGCAACCGTAGCGGGGCGCAGGCCCCGCCACCAGCAACACGCGAGGGGGCACTCCGTGCCCGGATCAGGGGTTTCGCGACCCGCCCTCCGCTGCGGGATGCCGCAGCCCCCGGCATCCCGCAGCGTCGACGTCAGGCGCGCAGGCGCCCGGCCAGCCGCGTCGCGCTCATGTAGGCGATGGCCTCGATGGTGATCATCGGGTTGACGCCCGACGCCGTCGGGAACGTCGACGCGTCGGCGACGACGAGGTTCGGCACCTCCCACGTCGCACCGTCGGGGTCGACGGCGCTCGTCTGCGCCGAGCCGCCCATGCGGGCGCTCCCCATGATGTGCAGCGCCGCCATCGAGCAGCGACCGGGTCCGTAGCCGGCCGCGGCGCAGCGCGCGATGAACGCGTCGAGCGATTCGCCGCTGTCCCGCGTCCACTCGATGCCCGCCTGGTGTCCCGAGAACATCCGCAGGGCGCCCGCGGCCTCGAGGATGCGGGCGGCTCCGGCGACGCCGGCCTGCAGGCGCTGCGCATCGCGGTCCGACAGCGTGTAGTGCAGCGTCGGCTCGCCGCTCTTGTCGACGCGCACCTCTCCGGCGTCCTGGTCGCGCGCGATGACGCCCACGCTCGAGTAGTGCGCGAGGCGCTTCATCACCTCGAGGTGGGTGCCGGCACCGCGCCAGGACTGGAAGGCGACCGACAGGCCGGGGTTGGCGGCCGCGGTCTCGTACACGACGCCGTAGCCCGAGCCGTCGAGGTCGGAGTGCTCGGCCGAGTAGCGGGCCTGCATCGCCCCCTCCCACGGCCGCACCTCCTCGTCGAACTCCGCCCAGACGGCCGTGGCGGGGTGCAGCCGCAGGTGCTTGCCGATGTTCGCATTCTGCAGGCCCGAGCGTCGCAGCAGTGCGGGCGTCTGCACACTGCCGCCCGCAGCGACCACGGCGCGGGCGCGGACGGTCACGGTGCGTCCGTCGGCGGTCCGACCGGTGACGCCGGTGGCCCGGCCGTCGGCGACCTCGACGCGCCGCACGTCGACCCCCGTGTACAGGCGTGCGCCCGACGACTCGGCGTCGGCGAGCCACGTCTTGGCGGCGGACTGCTTGGCGCCGATCCGGCAGCCGTACCCGCAGCGCCCGCACTCGACGCCGGTGTCGCAGCCCACGACGTTGCGCTGCAGCTCGCCGACGTGCCAGCCGAGCTCGGTGAGCCCGCGCTCCATGATGCGGTCGCGGTGCGACGGCGCGCTGTACGAGCTGTTCACGCCGAGCCGTCGCCACACCGCATCGAGGGCCGCGTCGTACTCGTCGGTGACGAACTGCGGCACGCCGTGCGCGGCCCACTCGGCGCGCACGTGGTCGGGCGTGCGGAACGAGGTCGAGAAGTTCACGACGGTGCCCCCGCCGAGGCACTGCGCCGACAGGATGCTCAGCTGGCCCTCGGCGGTGGCCGACGGCCCCGGCGCGTACAGGCGTGCGAGGCCGCCGAGTTCGCTGCCGTCGAAGTCGCGGTCGTCGTAGTACGCCCCCTTCTCCAGCACGACGACGTCGTAACCCTCGGCCGCCAGCACCGCCGCCGCGGTGCCGCCGCCCGCCCCTGAGCCCACGACGACGACGTCGCAGTCGAGCACCAGGTCCGACACCGGGGTCTGCGGGTGCAGCGGCGGGTTCGCGGCGTCGGGACGGGGCCCGGGCGGCCCCGGGTACCCCATCGCGGCCCACAGGGGCGAAGAGCCGTCGGCGCCGGGGGCGATGTAGTACGAGAGCATCGCGGCGGACTTCAGGTTCTGGAACAGCACCCGCTTGAGGGGCAGGCGCGAGTCCGACAGCGCGATGAGCGCCGCCTCGCGCCGGGCGGCGGGAAGCGACGAGAAGCGCCGGGGTCCGATGCCGAGCAGGATGCCGCCGACCGGGGTGTCCCACAGCGTCAGCACGCGCGCCAGCAGCTCTGCCTCCACGGCGCGGGGGTTGGCCTCGAGCATGCCCTCGGCGATCGGGACGGCTCCCAGGCGGGTCGCCGACGGGATGCCGTTGCCGTCGCCCGGAGCGAACGTGTCGAAGATGGACTCGAAAGTCGCCCGCTGCGCTGCGGTCAACGTCATGGGATGCCTCCTGGTGCGCCGTTGCTGCGGCAAGCATGCCGCACCAGACCGGCGCAGGACAAGAGTTAAGTGAATCCGGATTCACGGTCCGGATTCTCGAGGGGATGCCGCCGCAACCGCCCTCGCGAGACGCTTCACCGACCCCGGATCAGGCCTTTCGCGGAAAACCTCTTTCACGGTTCTTCCAGGAAAACGCCAGAAGTCGTCCAGAAGCGATGAGGCAGACTCGGGGACTTATGCGTCCGACCCGAGGACGCGGCGCGCTGTACCCGACGGCGCGGAACCCCCCGAAGGAACGTACGTTCGTCATGCAGTCAGACCAGATCGCCCCTGCCCGCCGCCCCCGTCGCCGCTTCGTCGGCGCTGCCGTCGCCGCCGGAACCGCTCTCGGAATCGTCGTCACGACCGGCCTCACCCTCGCCTCGCCGAGCCTCGCCGCTGCCGCCCCCATGGCCGCCACAGCCATCGTCTCGGTCGCCGCCCCCGACGCCACCGTGCACACGCTGCGCGACATCCGCGTCGACGCCAAGAGCACGCTGCTCGCCGCCCGCGTCGCCCTCACCGAGGCCGACAGCATCACCGCCGACATC
>Ga0160432_100806_pt1 | contig 14861 bp, 12 predicted proteins | sample HID1971M_E0MG_FD_108250 | JGI IMG/M metagenome (GOLD analysis project Ga0160432, IMG submission 108250) | Enriched millipede-associated microbial communities from UW Madison campus, WI, USA - HID1971M_E0 MG | ecosystem: Host-associated > Arthropoda: Insects > Digestive system > Unclassified ... | reverse complement strand
TAGTCGGCCTCGCCGGGCGTGTCGATGCGGACCACCGCGTCGAACTCGACGGTCTGCTTGCCCTCGGGCGAGAACTCGCTCGGCTCGGCGGTGACGCGCACCGTCTTGGGCGTGACGCCTTCGTTCAGCTGCTCGAGGCCCGTGATCGAGACGATCTCGGTGCCGTCGAGACCCAGGGACTTCCAGCTCTCGCCGGCCGGGAACTGCAGCGGGACGACGCCCATGCCGATGAGGTTCGAGCGGTGGATGCGCTCGAAGCTCTCGGTGATGACCGCCTTGACGCCCAGCAGGCTCGTGCCCTTGGCTGCCCAGTCGCGCGACGAGCCGGAGCCGTACTCCTTGCCGCCGAACACGACGAGCGGGGTGCCCTGCGCCTGGTAGTTCTGGCTCGCGTCGTAGATGTACGACTGCGGGCCGCCCTCCTGCGTGAAGTCGCGCGTGAACCCGCCCTCGACCTCGGCGCCGTCGTTGACCTCGCGCACGAGCTGGTTCTTGAGGCGGATGTTGGCGAACGTGCCCCGGATCATGACCTCGTGGTTGCCACGGCGCGAGCCGTACGAGTTGAAGTCCTTGCGGTCGACGCCGTGGGCGGCCAGGTACTGGCCGGCCGGGCTGTCGGCCTTGATGTTGCCGGCGGGGCTGATGTGGTCGGTCGTGACCGAGTCGAGCAGCGTCGCCATCACGCGGGCGCCGGAGATGTCGGTGACCGGGGTCAGCTCCATGGTCATGCCGTCGAAGTACGGGGGCTTGCGCACGTAGGTCGACGCATCGTCCCACTCGAACACGTCGCCGACCGGGGTCGGAAGCGTCTGCCAGCGCTCGTCGCCCTCGAAGACGCTCGCGTACTGGTGCGTGAACATGTCCTTGTTGATCGACGAGTCGATCGTGCGCTGCACCTCGGCCGAGTCGGGCCAGATGTCGCGGAGGAACACGTCGTTGCCGTCCTGGTCGGTGCCCAGCGCGTCGGTCTCGAAGTCGAAGTTCATCGAGCCGGCGAGCGAGTACGCGATCACCAGCGGCGGGCTCGCGAGGTAGTTCATCTTCACGTCGGGGTTGATGCGGCCCTCGAAGTTGCGGTTGCCCGAGAGGACGGCCGTCACGGCGAGGTCGTTCTCGTTGATCGCAGCCGAGACTTCCTCGATGAGCGGTCCCGAGTTGCCGATGCAGGTCGTGCAGCCGTAGCCCACCGTGTAGAAGCCGAGGTCCTCGAGGTCCTGCGTGAGGCCGGCCTTCTCATAGTAGTCGGTGACGACCTTCGAGCCGGGCGCGAGGGTCGTCTTGACCCACGGCTTGGCCTTGAGGCCCTTCTTGACCGCGTTGCGGGCGAGCAGGCCGGCGGCGAGCATGACCGACGGGTTCGACGTGTTCGTGCACGACGTGATCGCCGCGATCGTGACGGCGCCGTGGTCGAGCACGAACTTCTCGCCGCCCTCCAGCGTCACCGCGGTCGGCTTGGACGCCGAGGCCGGCGCGTGGCTGCGGTGGTGGTGCTGGTGGATGCTGTGCTCGTCCTCGGGCGAGTTTCCGGGCGGGTCGGATGCCGGGAAGGACTCGGCGCCCTCGAGGTCGACGAGGTCGTGGTCGACCTGCGCGTAGTTGGTGAGGTCGCTCTCGAACTGCTGCTTGGCCTCCGACAGCAGGATGCGGTCCTGCGGGCGCTTCGGACCGGCGATCGACGGGACGACCGTCGACAGGTCGAGCTCCAGGTACTCGCTGAACGCGGGCTCGCGGGTGGCGTCGTGCCACAGCGACTGCTCTTTGGCGTACGCCTCGACGAGCGCGAGCTGCTGCTCGTCGCGACCGGTGAGGCGCAGGTAATCGATGGTGACCGCGTCGATCGGGAAGATCGCGGCGGTCGAGCCGAACTCGGGGCTCATGTTTCCGATGGTCGCGCGGTTCGCCAGCGGCACCGAGGCGACGCCCTCGCCGTAGAACTCGACGAACTTGCCGACGACGCCGTGCTTGCGCAGCATGTCGGTGATCGTGAGCACGACATCGGTCGCGGTCACGCCGGCCGGAATGGCTCCCGAGAGCTTGAAGCCGACGACCTTCGGGATGAGCATCGACACGGGCTGGCCGAGCATGGCGGCCTCTGCCTCGATGCCGCCGACGCCCCAGCCGAGCACGCCCAGGCCGTTCACCATCGTGGTGTGCGAGTCGGTGCCGACGCAGGTGTCGGGGTAGGCTCGCAGCACGCCGCCGACTTCGCGGTCGTAGATGACCTTGGCGAGGTGCTCGATGTTCACCTGGTGCACGATGCCGGTGCCCGGGGGGACGACCTTGAAATCGTTGAACGCGGTCTGGCCCCAACGCAGGAACTGGTACCGCTCGCCGTTGCGCTCGTACTCGATCTCGACGTTGCGCTCGAGGGCGTTCTCGGTGCCGAACAGGTCGGCGATGACGGAGTGGTCGATGACCATCTCGGCCGGGGAGAGCGGGTTGATCTTCGTCGGGTCGCCGCCCAGCGCGCCGACCGCCTCGCGCATCGTGGCGAGGTCGACGATGCAGGGGACGCCGGTGAAGTCCTGCATCACGACGCGGGCGGGCGTGAACTGGATCTCGGTGTCGGGCTCGGCGGCGGGGTTCCACGACCCGAGTGCCTGGATCTGCTCTTTCGTGACGTTGGCACCGTCCTCGGTGCGGAGCAGATTCTCCAGCAGCACCTTGAGGCTGAACGGGAGCTTCTCGTAGCCCTCGACCGTTCCGATGCGGAAGATCTCATAGTCGGTGCTGCCGACCGTCAGGGTGCCTTTGGCACCGAAGCTGTCAACCGTGGACACGTCTGTCTCCTTCGTCGGCGGCGGGAGCTGGCCGGAACCCCGGCCTCCCCATCTTCCCCCGCGGCGAGGCCCTCGGCTAGTGAGGTCGCCCTAATCCCGGTGAGGGAAATTTATCTTGATGTCAAGATAAATGTATCACTCGTCGTCGGTCTTCGCGTCCGCTTCTCGGCGGGGGTACAGGGCGCGGACCGCGAGCCAGGTGACGGCGACGAGCGGGGCGAACAGCGGCAGGCCCATGACCAGCTTGAGCGTTCCCAGCGCCGTCACATTGCCCGCGAAGTACAGCGGGAGCTGCACGATGAGGCGGGCGGCGAACAGTCCGGCCCACGCGATCGACAGCCAGAAGAACACGCGGCGCTTGCGCTTGTCGGCGCGCCAGGCGGTGCCCTCCCCCATCAGGAACCCGACGGCGAGGCCGATGAGGGGCCAGCCGATCAGGGCCGACACGAGGAATGCCGTGCCGTAGACGGTGTTGGTGAGGAAGCCCGGGATGAAGCTGTCCTCACCACGCCCGGTCCACAGCGACAGCGCGGCCGCGGCGGCGGCCGCCACGAGTCCGCCGATCGCGGCGCTCGCGGACTGCCGCTGGATCAGCCGCACGAGGGTGAAGACCGCGGCCAGGCCGACCGACAGGCCGAGGCTGAGCAGCAGGTTGCCGGAGCGCACGTCAGGGTCGGGGTCGTAGGTCGCGGTCCACACCACGAGGAACACGACGCCCGGAAGGACGGACTCGAGGATGCCGCGCCAGCCGCCCATCGCGGCCCAGACCACGTGTCCCGTGCTCTTGCCGCTCGCCGGGTCGAGGCCCGCGCGCCGGGCGGCGCCGCCGAGGGCGGCGCCGAGCATCTCGGACGCCGACGCCGGGGCGTCGGGAGGCGTCGTGGACGGACGCTCCGGCGCGGAATCGCCTGACGCGTCGTCGGGGCGCGGGACGTCGCTCACGCGGTGCCCGGCGTGGCCGGCATCTTCAGCGGGATGAGGTCGCGAGGCGGCATCGGCGAGCCGCCGCGGACGACGACGATCGAGCGGAACAGGTCCTCGACCGAGGCGGCGGCCTCGACGTCGGCGGTCGCCGCCCCGCCGATCACGCCGCGCAGGAACCAGCGCGGTCCGTCGACCCCGACGAAGCGCGCGAGTCGCTTGCCCGCGGTCGCCTCAGGACCGGCGATGACGGGGACCTCCGCGAGCAGCTCGGGGCCGAGCGGGCCCTCGCGCTCCTCGACGCGGCCGCCCTGCTGGCGGATCTGCTGGCGGATCTGCTCGCGCGTCTCTTCCCACAGACCGGCCGACCGCGGCGCCGCGAACGGCTGCACCTGCAGCGTCGAACCCGCGTAGTCCAGTCCGACCGCGACGATGCGCTTCGTCTGCTCCTCGACTTCGAGGCGCAGGTTCAGGCCCTCGCGCGGAAGGATCTTGATGCCGCCGAGGTCGATGTACGGGCGGACCGGGTTCGCCTCGGACTCGTCGAACGGTCCGGACGTCGCGCGATCCTCCGGGGCGATCTTGCGCGGGCCGTCGGCGGGCGTGGGGTCGGTCATGCGAGGACTCCGTCCTTCTGGTAGCCGGTGGATCCGAAGCCGCCTTCGCCGCGGACGCTGTCGGGCAGCTCCTCCACGGGGATGAAGCGGGCGCGGGGCACCGGCATCACGATGATCTGGGCGATGCGGTCGCCGACCGCGATGTCGTGCGGGTGCTCGCGGTCGGTGTTGAGCAGGATGACCTTGATCTCGCCGCGGTAGCCGGCGTCGATGGTGCCGGGGGCGTTCACGACGGTGATGCCGTGCTTGGCGGCCAGGCCGCTGCGCGGCACCACGAAGGCGACGTGCCCGTCGGGCAGCGCGATGCGCACGCCGGTGCCGACGAGGGCGCGTCCACCGGGCTCGAGGCGCACCGCCTCGGCGGCGACGAGGTCGGCTCCGGCATCGCCCGGGTGCGCGTACACCGGGACGTCGGAGGCGATAATGGGGACGTCCACCGTTTCAGTCACCCAACGAGGGTAATGCAGAACACAGCGCGCAATGCCGGGCCCGCAGAGGCCGCCGCCGGTCGAGCCCCGGCGGACCGATATCGAGAGCGGCTGGGGCCCTCGCTGTGGATCCTCGTCGCCGCGGCGCTGGCGGGTCCGATGGCGGCTCTCGTCTTCACGCCGATCGACACCACGGTGGCGCTCGTGATCGGCGCCGCGGTGAGCGTGGTCGTGATCGCGCTGCTGATCCTCGCGGCGCCGACGGTCCGCGTCGACGGCGGCGAGCTGCGCGCGGGGCGCGCGCACATCGGCGTCGAGTTCCTCGGGGAGCCCGCGGTGTACGTCGGCGACGATGCGCGTCACCAGCGGGGTGCGGGACTGGATCCCCGGGCGTGGCATCTCATCCGCGGCGGGATCGACGGCGTGGTCGTGATCCCCGTCGTAGATGCAGACGATCCGACGACCGCGTGGGTGATCTCCTCGCGGACGCCGGATCGGCTTGCTGCCGCAGTGCGGCGGGCTCAGGTCAAGCGGAGCACTCTGCGCAGATAGGACCGTCTGCGCTCTCGTGGTCGAGCTGGGAGCGGTGCTTCACGAGGAAGCAGTTGGCACAGGTGAACTCATCCTCCTGTGCGGGGAGAACGACGACGTCGAGCTCGAGGTCCGACAGATCGGCTCCCGGCAGCTCGAAGCCCGACGGGTTGTCGGCGTCCTCCACGTCGACCGAGCCCGAGAGCTTGTCGGGGACTCGCTCCTTGAGCGCCTCGATCGACTCGCTGTCGTCCTCTGTCTTGCGGGGGGCGTCGTAATCGGTGGCCATGCGTGAAGATCTCAACTTCCGGGGTATCGCGGTTGCGCTCGCCCTTGCGGGCGGCGATAGTTTGCACGACGGCTCTGGTTTTCGCAAATGCGGAGCGCCGGCTTCACACCGTGCGTTCGCGTGAAACTCGCGCCACGCGTGGGATATTCCCGGCCCACGGTATGCCCTGTGACAGCATGGGCGGGACAGCTGGAAGGGGCGTTCGCATGGAACAGCTCAAGGTCATCGGAACCGAGGACGACAAGCTCATCCTGGCGACCGAGTCGGGCGACAGATTCTCGCTCGATGTCGACGACGTGCTGCGGGTGGAGCTCCGCAAGGCGCGTCGTGAACGCGACCCGGAGGCGCAGACCCCGCGGCCCAGTCCTCGTGAGATCCAGTCGCACATCCGTGCCGGCCTGTCGGCCCGCGAGGTGGCGGAGCTGCTCGGCGCCCGTGTCGAGGACGTCGAGCGGTTCGAGGGCCCGGTCCTGGCGGAGCGCGAACACATCGTCGGCCAGGCGCTCGCCGTGCCGGTGCTGCTGGGCGGCGACTTCGACGGCGACGGACAGTCCACCTTCGGCTCGGCGCTGCGGGTCAAGCTCGCCGAGGCGGGCGCGTCCGGCGAGCGGTGGACGAGCTGGAAGGAGCCCACCGGCTGGATCGTGAAGCTGGAGTTCACGGCCGGCGAGATCGACCACGACGCACGGTGGGGCTTCGACCCGCGGCGCAGCACGCTGTCCCCGCTCAACTCCGACGCCGTTCAGCTGTCGCGTCAGGGATCGCTGCCCGATGGCCTGATCCCCCGGCTCCGGGCGCTCGACACCGTGCACCCAAAGGACGACTCACGCTTCGACAGCGGCGCCTTCGGCCCTCGTCGGCTTCCCGACGCCGACCTCGAGTCGCCCGACCTGCCGGCTCCGGCCGCTCCCGCGGTGCAGGAGGCGGCGATCAAGCGCGCGACCGAGCCCACGGTCGTGACGTCGGCAGAGACGGCGGATCTGCTCGAGGCGCTCCGTCGTCGCCGTGGTCAGCGCGAACCGCTGCCCGGTGCCGAAGAAGTGGCTGCTGCCCCGCGGGGGCCCGCTCCCGTCGCCCTGTTCGACGCGCTGGAGCCCGGTTACGACGAGTCGTCCGCGGACGACGAGCCGACGCCGTCGGACTATCAGACGCCCTCCCCCGCCGTCGTCGCCGAAGCCGGCCGACGCAAGGGGCGTACGTCGATGCCCTCGTGGGACGAGATCGTCTTCGGCGCCCGCACCGACGACTGACTCAGGCGAACGCGCCCAGCCGGATGAGGGGCACGGTGCGCTCCTCGTCGGTGAGCGACCCGTGCTGGCCGATCATCTTCTGTGGCGCCTTGTCGGCGATGCGGTCGTCGTAATAGGCGATGCCCGCGCGCGGCGCCACGACCACGTCGCCGATCCGCTCACGCACCTCGGGCGCGACGTCCCCGAGCAGTCCGGAGGCGATGAGCTCGTCGCGTGAGACGACCCAGGACCGGGATGCCTCGGCCTCCCGCCACCGTGCCAGCACGGTGTCGGCGGCGCCGGGCTCGGCATACAGGTGCAGCATGCGGGGCTCGCCGCCGATCAGGCGGACGCCGTCGACGAGGACGTCGCCGTCCTGCAGCAGCACGTGGCGATGGCGAGGGACATCGATCATCCCGTGGTCCGACGTCACCACCACCCCCGTGCCGCGGTCGAGGGCCCCCGAGAGCGTGCGGGCCGCGGCATCCACTCTCTCCAGCGTCGCGACCCACTCGTCCGACTCCCACCCGCGTCGGTGCCCGACGGCGTCGAGGTCGGGCGCATACAGGTAGACCAGCGAGCCCGGGTTGCGCGCGGCCAGGTCGGCGGCCGTGCGGACGCGGTCGTCGAGGTCGTCGGCGGCGTGGAACTCCGCCCCGCCGAGCGTGGCGGCGGTGAAGCCGGTTCCGGCGTACTCGCTGCGCGACACCGCGAAGAAGGGGCGGCCGAGCGTCGTCGGCAGCGGGGCCGCGCGCTGGAAGGTCAGCGGCAGACCGTCCGTGTCCCAGCCGCGCAGCTGGTTGACGATGTCGTCGGTGCCGGGCACACGGGCGCGGTACCCGACGATGCCGTGCTCGCCGGGCAGCGTGCCCGTGAGCAGGCTCGTGAGGGCCGCCGCCGTCGTGGACGGGAAGACCGTGCGGGCGGCATCCCTCTTCGTCCGCGCCTCGGCGAGGAACCGGGCGTGACCCGCGCGCTGCGCCAGGTTGTGGACACCCAGTCCGTCGAGCACCCAGACGATGGCGCTGCGCGCCGGCGCGAACCACTCCGACGCGCCGTCGAGGGCCGCCGACATCTCGGGGACGACACGGGTGAGCGTCCGGGCTCGGGGCGGGTCCGCGGGTAGGCTGAGTGACATCGGGGCCAGTCTCGCACACCGCGGCAGCGCCCCTTCTCTCCCGCCGTCACCCGAGGCTTCCAGGTCATATGCCCGCATCCCGCACCGACTCCTCTCCCGCCGACCACGGACGCATCGAGGACGTCGACGTCTCTTCGGAGATGCAGACGTCGTTCCTCGAATACGCGTACTCGGTCATCTATTCGCGCGCCCTGCCCGACGCGCGCGACGGACTCAAGCCGGTGCAGCGCCGCATCCTGTTCCAGATGGCAGACATGGGGCTGCGCCCCGACCGCGGCCACGTCAAGAGCGCCCGTGTCGTCGGCGAGGTGATGGGAAAGCTGCACCCCCACGGCGACGCCCCCATCTACGACGCGCTCGTGCGTCTCGCTCAGCCGTTCTCGCTGCGCGTGCCGCTCGTCGACGGCCACGGCAACTTCGGCTCGCTCGACGACGGCCCCGCAGCGCCCCGCTACACCGAGGCGCGCCTCGCGCCGCCCGCGCTCGCGCTGACCGAGAACCTCGACGAGGACGTCGTCGACTTCATCCCCAACTACGACGGCCAGTTCCAGCAGCCCGAGGTGCTGCCCGCCGCGTTCCCCAGTCTGCTCGTCAACGGCACCACGGGCATCGCGGTCGGCATGGCGACCAACATGGCGCCGCACAACCTCATCGAGGTCGTCGGCGCGGCGACGCACCTGCTCGACAACCCTGAGGCCACCGTCGAGGAGCTGATGGAGTTCGTGCCGGGGCCCGACCTGCCCGGCGGCGGCATCATCGTCGGCCTCGACGGCATCAAGGATGCCTACACGAACGGCCGCGGCAGCTTCCGGACCCGGGCGAAGGTCTCGATCGAGTCGCTCGGACCGCGCCGCACCGGCCTGGTCGTGACCGAGCTGCCGTACCTCGTCGGCCCCGAGCGTGTGATCGAGAAGATCAAGGACGCCGTCAACGCGAAGAAGCTGCAGGGCATCGCGGACCTCAACGACCTGACCGACCGCCATCACGGCATGCGCCTGGTCATCGGCATCAAGACCGGCTTCGACCCGCAAGCGGTGCTCGAGCACCTGTACCGGCTCACGCCGCTCGAGGACTCGTTCAGCATCAACAACGTCGCCCTCGTCGACGGTCAGCCGCAGACGCTGGGGCTGCGCGAGCTGCTGCGCGTCTACCTCGACCACCGCATCAGCGTCGTCACGCGCCGCAGCCGCTACCGCCTGGAGCGCCGCAAAGAGCGCCTGCACCTCGTCGAGGGTCTCCTCATCGCCATCCTCGACATCGACGAGGTCATCCAGGTCATCCGCGCGTCGGACGACGGCGACCAGGCGCGCACGCGCCTCATGGACGTGTTCGACCTGTCGCAGCCGCAGGCCGAGTACATCCTCGAGCTCCGCCTCCGCCGCCTGACGAAGTTCTCGCGCATCGAGCTCGAGACCGAGCGCGACAACCTCAAGGCCGAGATCGCTCAGCTCGAGGAGCTGCTCGGCAGCGACGTGCTGCTGCGCGCGCAGGTCGCGAAGGAACTGGATGCCGCGGCCGAGGCCTTCGGCACCCCCCGGCGCACCCTCCTGCTCAACGGCGGTCCGGTGCAGCCGCGCTCGCGTGCCGCCGCCGCGGTGGCCGACCTGCAGATCGCCGACTCCCCGTGTCGTGTGTACCTGTCGGCGACCGGTCGCATGGTTCGCGCCGAGCTTGATGCCGCCGCCCCCGGCGGGGGCATCGTCGCGCCGGCGCGCCGCTCCAAGCACGACGCCGTGCGCTCGTCGGTCGACACCACGACCCGTGGCGACATCGGCGCGGTCACGAGTCTCGGCCGACTCGTCCGGTTCACGCCGGTCGATCTCCCGTCGGTTCCCGGCAACTCGGTGCAGCTCGCGGCCGGCACGCGCGTCGACCAGTACCTGGGTCTCGCCTCCGGCGAGCACGTGGTCGGTCTCGTGCCGCTGACCGATGCGCCGCCGGTCGCCCTCGGCACCGCCCAGGGCGTCGTCAAGCGCGTGGCCGCGACGGAGCTCGGCAACAAGCACGACATCGAGATCATCGCGCTCAAGGACGGCGACCGCGTGGTCGGCGCCGCGCCGGCATCCGACGGCGCGGAGCTCGTGTTCGTCACGACCGACGCGCAGCTGCTGCGCTTCGACGCCTCGTCGGTGCGCCCGCAGGGCCGCTCCGCCGGCGGAATGGCCGGCATCCGGCTCACCGACGGTGCGGAGGTCATCGCGTTCGACGTCGTCGGGCCGACCGCGTTCGACGCCGTCGTCGTGACGGTCGCGGGATCGGGCAGCGCGATCGCGGGCACTGACGCGGGCAGCGCCAAGGTGTCGCTGTTCAGCGAGTTCCCCGCGAAGGGCCGTGCCACCGGCGGCGTCCGCGCGCAGCGCCTCCTGAAGGGCGAGGACGCACTGACGCTCGCATGGGTCGGGTCCGACCCGCGCGCGGTGGGGTCGGACGGCGCCACGCGCACCCTCCCCGAGTCGGGCGCCAAGCGCGACGCCTCGGGCGTGCCGCTCGACGGCGTCATCGGCGCCGTGGGCACCGGCATCCGCTGATCCAGAACGAGAGAGGCGCACCGGCCGAGCCGGTGCGCCTCTCTTGTGTGGGGATGCCGGATCAGGCGTCGATGCGCTCGCGCACCAGGCGGTCGCTGGAGTCGATGATGAACTCCTTGCGTGGAGCGACGTCGTTGCCCATGAGGAGTTCGAACACGCTCGCGGCGGCTTCGGCGTCCTGCATGCGCACACGGCGGAGCGTGCGGCCGGCGCGGTCCATCGTGGTGACCGCGAGCTGGTCGGCATCCATCTCGCCGAGACCCTTGTACCGCTGAACGGGCTCCTGCCAGCGCTTGCCGGCCTTCGTGAGCTTCGTGAGCAGGGCGTGCAGCTCCTGCTCGGAGTAGGTGTAGATCGTGTCGTTGGGCTTCGAGCCCGGGTTCATGACGACGACTCGATGCAGCGGCGGGACGGCGGCGTACACGCGACCCTCGTCGATGAGCGGGCGCATGTAGCGGAAGAACAGCGTGAGCAGCAGCGTGCGGATGTGGGCGCCGTCGACGTCGGCGTCGCTCATCAGGATGATCTTGCCGTAGCGCGCCGCGTCGAGGTCGAACGAGCGTCCCGATCCAGCGCCGATCACCTGGATGATGGCCGCGCACTCGGCGTTGGACAGCATGTCGCTGATCGACGCCTTCTGCACGTTGAGGATCTTGCCGCGAATCGGCAGCAGCGCCTGGAACTCGCTGTTGCGGGCGAGCTTCGCGGTGCCGAGCGCCGAGTCGCCCTCGACGATGAACAGTTCGGACTCGGCCACGTCGTTCGAGCGGCAGTCGGCGAGCTTGGCGGGCAGTGACGAGGACTCGAGCGCGTTCTTGCGGCGCTGCGTCTCTTTGTGGGTGCGCGCCGAGATGCGCGCCTTCATCTCGGAGACGACCTTGTCGAGCAGCAGCGCGGTCTGCGCCTTGTCGTCGCGCTTGGTGGAGGTGAAGCGCGCGGTGAGCTCGCGGGCGACCACGTTGGTGACGATCTGGCGGACGGCGGGAGTGCCGAGCACCTCCTTCGTCTGGCCCTCGAACTGAGGTTCGGGCAGACGCACCGTGAGCACCGCGGAGAGGCCCGCGAGGATGTCGTCCTTCTCGAGCTTGTCGTTGCCGACCTTCAGGCGGCGTGAGTTCTGCGCGACCTGGTCGCGCAGAACCTTCATGAGTCCCTGCTCGAAGCCCTGCTGGTGCGTGCCGCCCTTGGGCGTGGCGATGATGTTGACGAACGAGCGCGACATGGTCTCGTACCCGGTGCCCCAGCGCACGGCGATGTCGACGTGGCACTCGCGCTGGACCTCGGTCGGCACCATGGCGCCGGTGGGCTGCAGCACGGGCACGGTCTCGGTGAACGATCCGGTCCCGGTGAGCCGCCATGTGTCGGTGATGGCCGAGTCGGGCGCGAGGAAGTCGGCGAACTCCGAGATGCCGCCGTCGAAGCGGTAGCTGGTCTCGACCGGCTCCTCGGTCTCGCGACCGGGACGCTCGTCGCGGATGACGATCTCGAGGCCGGGCACGAGGAACGCCGTCTGGCGCGCGCGCTGCTCGAGCTCCTGCAGGTTGAAGGCCGCGTCCTTCGTGAAGATCTGCGGGTCGGCCCAGTACCGGATGCGGGTGCCCGTGGCACCCTTCGCGGCCCGGCCCGCGACGCGCAGTTCGCTGCGCTCCTGGAACGGGGTGAACGCCGAGGCCGGACTGCCGTTGGAGAAGACGCCGGGCTCGCCGCGGTGGAACGACATCGCCCACGTCTTGCCGCCGCGGTCGACCTCGACATCCAGGCGCTCGGACAATGCGTTGACGACCGAGGCGCCGACGCCGTGGAGTCCGCCCGAGGCTGAGTACGAGCCACCGCCGAACTTGCCGCCCGCGTGCAGCTTGGTGAAGACGACCTCGACGCCCGACAGGCCGGTGCGCGGCTCGATGTCGACCGGGATGCCGCGCGCGCGGTCGCGCACCTCGACGCTGCCGTCCGTGTGCAGGATGACGTCGATGCGCGTGCCGAAGCCGCCGAGGGCCTCGTCCACCGCGTTGTCGATGATCTCCCACAGGCAGTGCATGAGACCACGCGAGTCGGTCGAGCCGATGTACATGCCGGGGCGCTTGCGGACCGCCTCGAGCCCCTCGAGCACCTGGAGATGATGGGCGGAATACTCGGCGGTCACAATCTCCCATCGTAATCGGGGCGCCCGACACCCCTGCGCAGACACGCGTCGCCGGAGCACCCGCGTACGCGCTGAGCGAAATGTCAGCTGCGTAGGGCATTCTCGGATCCCCGGCGTGGTTGTATTTCATGACCGGCATCGACGTTCTACGTATACGAGGAGGCACCGAAATGACCACGCTATCGACACCCACCGAGACCGCCGTCCTCGAGTACCGCCTCACCGCCCAGGACCGCTGCGACTCCTGCGGCGCTCAGGCCTACATCGCGGCCGAGGTCAACGGCACCGAGATGCTCTTCTGCGCCCACCACGGCCGCAAGTACGAAGAGAAGCTCCGCGCCATCGCGACGTCGTGGCACGACGAGACGGCCCGCCTCTCGGAGTGATCCGCTGGGCCGCGCGTCACCGTTCGTAGACACGCGGCACCAGCGGCGACACGCGCACCGCGATCTCTTCGCCGATCGTCCCGATGAGTTCGGCGAGGTCCGTGCTGGAGCCCTCGCCCTGCGCGCCCGGGCCGAACACCGTGACGGTGTCTCCGACGGCGGCGACCGGCCACGTCTGCACGAGCGAATGCGACTCCCCTACCGCGTGCAGTGAGCGAGACCCCGCCGGCGTTCCCACAGCCGCGCGGCCCGACAGTGATGACGGCATCCCGTGCAACGCACCGAGGTCGACGTGCACACTATCGGGGCCGACAGCGACCACGTCTGCCTCCAGCCGTCCGATCGGCGCCAGCCCGAGCTCGTCTGCCGACGGTCCGCCGGCTGAGCGGATGCCGTAGCAAAATGCGCCGACGCGCACCATGTCGTACCGGAACTCCGGCCGGGCGAACGACGCGGCGCTGGCGGCCAGGTGACGGACGGACGGGTGGATGCCGGCGGCCGCCGCCTCGCTGAGCGCCGACTCATACACCGCACGGGCGTCATCGTCCTCGGCGTCCGACGCCTCCGCGATGTGGCTCCAGACGCCGACGACGTCGATCGCGCCGTCCGCCTGCAGTGCGGCAGCCCGCTGCACGAACGCCGGCCACTCTTCGGGGCGCACGCCGTTGCGGTGCAGGCCGGTGTCGATCTTGAGGTGCACACGCACGCTCGCATCGGCGGCGTGTGCGGCATCTACGAGCTCTTCCAGCAGGTCGGCATCGCCGATGCCGAGGTCGAGGCGAGCAGCGACGGCGGTGTCGAGGTCGTCGCGCGACGCGGCGATCCACGCGAAGATGCGCGGGCCGCCACCGAGCACGGCGCGCACGGCGGCGCCGGTGCGGACGTCGAACGCGCCGAACCAGTTCACACCCGCGGCTGCCGCGGTGCGGACCACCGGGTCGAGGCCGTGCCCGTAAGCGTCGTCCTTCACGACCAGCATGAGCTCGGCGGGCGCGACGGTCGTGCGCACCCGGTCGAGGTTCGCCGTCAGGGCCGCCAGGTCCACGTGCAGTCGCGCGGTCACGGTGCCTCCTCGCGGATCGATCGCAGGCCGACCGTCGTGATCAGCTCGGCCGGGAACAGGCCGGTCGCGCGCACCCAGTCCGCCAAAGACGGCTCCCCCGCGGCCGGATCGCCGAGGACCAGCACCTCGTCGCCGCGCTGGACGACGGCATCCCTGATCTCGACCACGCACACGTCCATCGCGACCCGCCCGATGATCGGATGCCGCTCCCCGGCGATCGCCACGTCGACGGCACCGCCGAGTGCCCGGACGATGCCCTGCGCATAGCCGCCCGTCACGAGCGCCAGGCGCGTGTCGGATGAAGCGCGGTACAGGTACCCATACGAGACGCCCTCGCCGGCGCGGAGGTCCTTCACCGACAGAACGGTGCCGGTGAGACGCAGTGCGGGCGTCGTGCCGGGCTCCAGTCCGAACAGCTCCCGGGCGGAGACCGGCGTCTGCGGGCGATCGGGCGCAGCATGCGCGCCCGTCGTGAGCACCAATGTCGTGGGAGCGTCGACGGGCACGAACCCCTCGGCGGCGAGGACCTCGCGAATGAGCACCGCGCCATGGCCCCAGGCATCCGCCTCGAAGACCGACGGCGAGAACGAATGGACGCCGCGCGCCCGCGCGGCCCGTGCGTTCGCGGTGATGGCAGACCGCGAGATGCGCGCGACCGGGGCGCTGCGGGGTCCGGATCCCGGCATCGACATGTCGTGCCCAGGGATCGACGAACTCACGCCTCTAGACTATCGGGGTCCCCGAACCGATCCCGGAGCACGCATGTCTTCTCAGGGCCTCGCCCTCTCGAACCGCCTTCGCTACCTCG
>Ga0160432_100796_pt1 | contig 14947 bp, 10 predicted proteins | sample HID1971M_E0MG_FD_108250 | JGI IMG/M metagenome (GOLD analysis project Ga0160432, IMG submission 108250) | Enriched millipede-associated microbial communities from UW Madison campus, WI, USA - HID1971M_E0 MG | ecosystem: Host-associated > Arthropoda: Insects > Digestive system > Unclassified ... | reverse complement strand
GCGTAGCGTCAGCGCCATGTCCACAGTCATCCGCACCAGCGGCCTCACCAAGCACTACGGCCGCGTCCACGCCCTCGACGGTCTCGACCTGACCGTCGAACAGGGCCAGATCCACGGGTTCCTCGGGCCCAACGGCGCAGGCAAGTCCACGACCATCCGGATCCTGCTCGGCCTCGCCCGCGCGACCGGCGGGCAGGCATCCGTCTTCGGCCAGGATCCGTGGAACGACAGCGTGGCCCTGCACCGCCGCATCGCGTACGTGCCGGGCGACGTCAGCGTGTGGCCCAACCTCTCAGGAGGCGAGGCGATCGACTTCCAGTCACGCCTGCGCGGCACGGGCAAGCGCGACAAGGCCTACCGCGCCGAGCGCCAGCGGCTCATGGAGGCCTTCCAGTTCGATCCGCGCAAGAAGGGGCGCTCGTACTCGAAGGGCAACCGGCAGAAGGTCGCGCTCATCGCCGCGTTCGCCGTGCCCGCCGACCTCTACATCCTCGACGAGCCCACGAGCGGCCTCGATCCCCTCATGGAGGTCATGTTCCGCCGCGAGATCGCCCGGGTGCGCGACGCGGGGGCGAGCGTGCTGCTGTCGAGCCACATCCTCTCCGAGGTCGAGCAGCTGTGCGACCGCGTCTCGATCATCCGCGCCGGCCGCGTCGTCGAGTCCGGCACGCTCGCCGAGCTGCGTCACCTCACGCGCACCGAGATCTCGTTCGAGGGGTCGGATGCCTCGGCCGCGGCCGGCATCGCCGGCGCCCACGACGTGACGGTCGAGGAGGGGCGCGTGAAGTTCACCGTCGACAGCGACGCCGTGGCATCCACTCTTCCCGCCCTCGCCCAGCGCAACGCGTCCGGGTTGCGGATCGCGCCGCCCTCGCTGGAGGAGCTGTTCCTGCGTCACTACGGTGACGAGCTCGCCGCGGACGAGGGCGCGCGGGACGGCGCGGCCACGCCCGGCGACCGCGAGACCGCAGGGGCGTCGCGATGACCGTCGCCGCGCTGCTGCGCCAGCGGCTGCGCCGCGACTGGCTGCAGCTGACGCTCTGGATCCTCGGCACCGCGGCGCTCGCGGCGTCCGCGGTGAGCGGCGTCGAGCAGTCGTACGGCACGCTGCAGGACCGGCAGGAGGTGCTCGTCGCGGTGGCGGCGAACCCCGTCATCATGCTGTTCCGCGGCCTGCCCTCCGGCGCCGAGCGCGAGGCGTTCACGCTGTTCCTGATCCTGCCGTTCCTCGCGATGATGGCGGCGTTCATGTCGTCGTTCCTCGCGGTGCGGCACACGCGCGCCGAAGAGGAGCTGGGCCGCGCCGAGCTGGTCTCCGCCACGCCCGCCGCCCGCACCGCCCCGACGATCGCGACGATCCTGCACGGGGTCATCGCCAACGCGATCCTCGCCGCGCTCGTCGTCGCGGTGTACGCCGGCTCCGGCTTCGACACCACGGGCTCGGTCATCGCCGGCGTCGCCTCGGGCGCGGTCGGCCTCGTGTTCCTCGGCGTCGCACTCGTCGCCGCACAGCTCATGCGCACCTCGCGCGGGGCGAACTCGCTGTCGGTGTGGGTGCTCATCATCACGTTCCTGCTGTCGGGCATCGGCAACGCGCTCGGCACGCCGTCGGACGACCTGCAGCGCATCGAGAGCTCGTGGCTGACGTGGCTTTCGCCCTTCGGCTGGGCCGAGAACGCGCGGCCCTTCGCGGACGACGCCTGGTGGCCCGTCCTGCTGTGCCTCGGCACGGGCGTCGTGCTCACGGTGCTCGCTCTGGTGCTGCAGCCGCTGCGCGACGTCGGCGAGAGCTTCATCGCCCAGCGCCCAGGCCGCCTCTACGCCCACGCGTCGCTGTCGGCCCCCATCGGCCTGGTATGGCGGCTGAGCCGCGGCTCGCTCGTCGGCTGGTGCGTCGGCGGGCTGCTCACCGGCGTGCTCTCGACGAGCCTCGCCTCGGTCGTCAGCGACCTCGGCACCGACATCCCCGCGCTGCAGAACGTGCTGTCCGCACTGTCCGACAACGGCAGCCTGGCGGCCGGGATGGTCGTGATCTTCTTCTTGATCGTCGGCGTCCTCGCCGCATGCGCCGCCGTGCAGACCGTGTCGCGCGCCCGGCAGGAAGAGACCCACGGCACCGCAGAGCTCGTGCTCGCGCAGCCCGTCGGCCGCGTCCGCTGGCTCGGCGGCTACCTCGTCATCGCGCTCGCCGGCGTGCTGGCCGTCTGCGCGTTCGGCGTGCTCGGCGCGTGGCTCGGCTCGCTCAAGGAGGGCGACACCGACCTCGTGGCCGATGCGCTCCTGGCAGGCTTCGGACAGGCGGTGGCGGCATCCGTGTTCCTCGCCGTCACGGCGTTCGTGTTCGTCGTCGCGCCGCGCCTGACGATCGCGCTGGCGTGGATCCTCGTGCTCGGCGGACTGATGCTCGGCCTGTTCGGCGCGCTGTTCGGGCTGCCGGATGCCGTCGTCAACCTGTCGCCGTTCACCTCGGCTCCCACGGTCGACGGCGGCGACCTCGACATGAAGGGCGGCTGGTGGCTGCTCGGCGCGACGGTCGTGCTCGCGGGCGGGGCGCTCGTGCTCATGCGGCGGCGTCAGCTTGCCACGAACGGATAGCCTCGACGGAGGGGGTGCGGATGCCAGCGGATCACGCGGGAGTCGAGGCGGCCGAGCAGTCGGCCGCCATGCTCGCGGCCGTCGGCATGCCCCGCATGCCGGCGCGCGTGATGATGGCGCTCGCCGGCGCCCCCGACGAGGGCTACACCGCGGCCGACCTCGCCGAACGGCTCGGCGTCTCGGCGGCGGCGGTGTCGGGGGCGGTGCGGTACCTCGTATCGCTGCGCCTCATCCACCGTCGATCGCGACCGGGTGATCGGCGCGACCGCTACGACCTCACCGAGGACGCCTGGACCGGCATGATCGCGGCGAACGCCCCGCTGTACGCCAACCTCGCCGGGTACCTCGACCGCATCGCCGACGAGAACCCGGCACCGGCCTCGGCGGCGAGGGCGCACGACATCGCCGACTTCCTGCGATACCTGTCGGTGCGGATGCCGCAGCTCGCCGCCGAGTGGCGGTCCGAGCGCGGCGAGGCAGAGCCCGAGGCGGGCGACGCCGCCCCGGCCGGGTAGCCTTGCCCGAGTGACAGACGCGCCCCGCTACATCGTTGCCACCGACGGAGCCTGCAAGGGCAACCCCGGCCCGACCGGGTGGGCGTGGGTCGGCGAGGACGGCCACTGGGCCGCGGGGGCCATCCCCGTCGGGACGAACAACATCGGCGAGCTCATGGGGCTGCTGAAGGCCATCGAGGATCACGCCGACGTCGCGCAGCTCGTCGTGCAGGCCGACTCGAAGTACGCGATCGACACGTACACGAAGTGGATGGACGGCCACCGCCGCCGCGGCTGGAAGACCTCCACCGGCGCTCCCACGAAGAACGTCGACATCCTCGAGGAGCTCATCGCCGCGCGCGACGCCCGCCGCGCCGCGGGGCTCCCCGACGTGGTGCTCGAGCATGTCCGCGGCCACTCCGGCCACGTGCTGAACGCGTGGGCCGACGAGCGCGCCGTGCGCGCGTCCGAGCACGCCGCGAAGGGCATCGCGAGCGCGTGGTCGTCGCTCGGCGCGCAGGACCGCATCGACGTGTCGGAGCGCCCCAAGAACGGGCGCTGACCCGACGCGCGCACGTACAGACTTCGCAGAATCACGCCGGGATCGCAGAAATCCGGCGGAGCGCTGCGAGATCCGCGCGATTCTGCGAAGCCTGTGAACGGGATGCCGCTGCCCGGCGTCACACCTGCGCGCGGTATTCCCGCCACGCCTCGCCGAGCCGGCGCACACCCTCGTGCAGCACGGGCTCCGGTGCCGTGTACGGCAGCCGGATGTGGTCGTCGTAGGTGATGGATGCCGTGAACTCGGTGCCGCCGGCGACCGAGACGCCGCGCATCGCGGCGATGCGCGCGAACGCCGTCGCCGATCCCACGGGCAGCCGGGCCCACATCGCGAGGCCGCCGCGCGGCGGCGCGGCCTGCCACCCGGGCAGGTGCTCGGCGATCGCATCCTCGAGGTGCGCGGCCGCCGCCGCGTGCGTGACGCTCACGTCCAGACGCAGCGCCCGGGCCTGCTCGACCAGATCGAGGGCCAGCAGCTGCGCCGGCACGCTCGTCGACTGATCGACGAGCTGACGCACGCCGCGCAGGCGTCGCACGAGCACCGGATCCGCCCGGAGCCAGCCCACGCGCAGCCCCGACCAGCACCACTTCGACAGCGAGTCCACCACGATGATCGGCGCATCGGGCCGCAGCGCGGCGAGCGTCGGCGGCACGACGCCGTCGAACGAGACGTGGGCGAGCACGCGGTCCTCCAGCACCGGCACGCCGTACTCGGCCGACAGATCGGCGAGCCGCTGCCGCGCGGGTGCCGACATCCGCGTGCCGGTCGGGTTGTGGTGATGCGGATTCACCGCGATCAGCACCGGACGCAGCGCGACGACGGCCGCTTCGAGCTCGTCGATGTCGACCCCGTCGGGGCCGATCGTGACGCCGTGGACGCGGCCGCCGCGACGGCGCACCGAGTCCGCGAGCCCCGGCCACGTGACCGATTCCGTGAGCACGACGTCGCCGGGCGACACCAGTTCGTCGACGACGAGGCTGATCGCCTGCTGCGCACCGTGGGTCACCAGGATCTGCGCCGGTGTGGCCGGCGTGCCCTCCTCCTCGAAGAGCGCGGCGATGCGGGCGCGCAGGATCGGCAGCCCCGCCGGGTCGGTCTCGGCGAGTGTCACGGGGTCGAGGGTCGGGGCGTGCGCGCCCACGATGTCCAGGGCGAGGTGCGGCATGGCCGGCACCGCGCGCAGCAGGTCGATGCCCGACGGCAGCGCCGAGAACAGGCCCTCGCCGCGCGCCGTGCGCTCCCGGGCCGGCAGCGCGGCGCCGAGGTGACCGGCGATGCGCGTGCCGCTCCCCTGCCGCCGCTCGACGAGGTCGTCCTCGGCGAGCAGCGCGTACGCCGCGACGACCGTGCCGCGCGAGACCGAGATCGCGGTCGCGAGGCCGCGCTCGGCGGGCAGCCGGTCGCCGGGGCGCAGCTCGCCGCCCTGGATGAGCGCCGCGATGGCCTGCGCCAGCCGCACGGTCAGCGTGCCGTCGCCGTGCGCCCAGCGCCCGAGCCGGGCGGCGAGGCGGGAGGCGTCGACGGTGCCGCCGAGGGCCACCCGGTGGTCCACCAGCCGCTCATTGGCCCTGTCAACGGTCGTCATGACATCGCATTCTGGTCCAATGTTCCGCACTCACACCAGCGTTCCGTCGACGATCGGTCCAGTTACTCCCAATTGGACCATCCGCGAGCTCATGGCGTGGATCGCGGCCGACGACACCCGCTGCCACGACGAGGCGCTCCGGCCGGTCCTCGACGCCCTGGCCGGCTCCTGGCGACCGGCCTCGGAACTCCGTCCGACGTCGACCGTCGCCCTCGTCCGCGAGGTCGCCGCGCACCTCCGTGCGGAGCCCGCTCGCGGTGACCTGCGCGTGTGCGACCTCGTCGCCGGCGGCATCGACGGGCGCCCGCAGCGCGCACCCCGGCGCACGATCGCGGCCGGGCCAGCGGCATCCCCTTCCGCCATCGGGGCGGCGGGTCAGCTGCGGACGACGCGCTGAGCCGCTCGCGGTCAGGACGAGGGATGCCGCACCCTGCGTCCGTCAGTCGGCGTCGGTGCTGCCTTCGTACAAGCCGATGGCGTTGCCGTCGAGATCCGAGATCACGGCCCACCAGCTCGTGGGCGTGATCTCGCTCTTCTCCATGAGGACGCTGCCGCCGGCCTCTTTCGCCTGGGCGACGGTCTCATCGATGGAGTCGACCTCGACGTACGAGCGCGGCTGGGTGAAGCCGTCGTCGCGCGGCGCGAGCCCGCCGCCCGAGATCTTGTTGGGCGCCTGCCACATGGGATAGCCCTCGAAGCCGGGCACCTCTGCGATCTGCCAGCCGAACAGACCGGAGTAGAACGCGCCGGCCTTCGCGAAGTCGCTGACCGGGATGTCGATGTGGGTGATGTCGCCGTGAGCCATGGGGTGGGTCCTCTCGTGCGTCTCCGACCCGGTCAGTCTCCGCCTCGGCCGGGAGGGGCACAAGGGGACCTCAGGCGACCTCGTCCAGGTGCTGCCGCAGCGCGTCGAGGGCGGGACGCTGGCCCTTCACGAGACGGTCGTGGGCGGCATCCAGGGCCGTCCATTCGACGCGGTCGACCTCGGGGAACCGGGCCGTGCGACCCGACCGCGGCGGCCACTCCAGCTCGAACTCGCCGAACTCCACATCGTCGAGCGACAGGTCCGTGCCGTCCGCGACGAACACCGTCACGCGCTTGCCGGACGAATAGGCGAAGGTGCCGAGCTCGGCGTAGGGCGGCTCGGGCGGGTCGATGCCGAGCTCTTCGCGGAACTCGCGCCTCGCGGCATCCAGCGCGCCCTCGTCATCCTCGAGGTACTCGCCCTTGGGGATCGACCACGCGCCGGTATCCTTGCTCGCCCAGAACGGCCCGCCCATGTGCGCGATGAGCACCTCGAGGTCGGGCACGAGCCGGAAGAGCAGGATGCCGGCGCTGGTCGTCGCCATCAGCCGATGCGCGTCTTCGGCGACACCGTGTAGGTGTCTTCGGGGTCGCTGAAGACCACGTCGCCGAGCGCCGTGTCGATCGCGGCGAGCGTGTCGGCGTCGAGCACGACGCCCGAGGCCCTGACGGTCTCGGCGAGCTGTTCGGGACGGGATGCCCCGACCAGCGCCGACGCCACGTTCTTGTTCTGCAGCACCCAGGCGATCGCGAGCTGCGGCATCGAGAGCCCTGCCTGCTCGGCGATCGGCTTCAGACGCTGCACGGCCTCGAGCACCTCGTCGCGCAGGAACGACTTGATGAAATTCGCGCCGCTCTTCTCGTCGGTCGCGCGCGACCCGTCCGGCACCGGCTGGCCGGGGAGGTACTTTCCCGACAACACGCCCTGCGCCATCGGCGACCACACGATCTGCGAGATGCCGAGCTCTTCGGAGGCGGGCACGACCTTGCCCTCGATCACGCGCCACAGCGCCGAGTACTGCGGCTGGTTCGAGATGAGCTGCACGCCGTAGCTCTTGGCGAGTGCGTGGCCCTCGCGCAGCTGCTCGGCGGTCCACTCCGAGACGCCGATGTAGAGCGCCTTGCCCTGTCGGACCACGTCGGCGAAGGCCTGGAAGGTCTCTTCCAGCGGCGTCTCGTAGTCGAAGCGGTGCGCCTGGTAGAGGTCGACGTAGTCGGTGCCGAGGCGCTTCAGCGACCCGTTGATCGACTCGAAGATGTGCTTGCGGCTGAGGCCGGTGTCGTTCGGGCCCTGCGGGCCGGTCGGGAAGTACACCTTCGTGAAGATCTCGAGCGACTCGCGCCGCTGGCCGGCGAGGGCCTTGCCGAGCACCGCCTCGGCCGCGGTGTTCGCGTAGACGTCGGCCGTGTCGAAGGTCGTGATGCCGGCGTCGAGTGCCGCGTGCACGGTCGCGATCGCCGCGGAGTCGTCGACCTGCGAGCCGTGGGTGACCCAGTTGCCGTAGGTGATCTCACTGACCTTGAGACCGCTGTTGCCGAGATATCGGTAGTTGACCATGAGAAAACGCTACCCGCCCCGGCGGACAGACGAGCGCCGGCCGTCATCCCCCGCCACGTCGGCGGCCGCCAGGTGCGCGCCCAGATCGTCGCGCGAATGCAGTCCGAGCTTGCGCAGTGCGCTGGACATGTGCGACTCGACGGTCCGCGGCGACAGGAACAGCACGGCGGCGATCTCGCGGTTCGTCCGTCCCTCAGAAGCGAGCCGCACGACCTCCTCCTCGCGTCCGGACAGCCGGCTGCCGTGGGCGGGCCGGCCGCCGCGCCACGGATACGGGACCGGCAGCCCGTACCGGCGCATCGACCGGGTGACCCGGGCGATGTCGTGGCGCGCCGCCAGGCGGCCGTAGAACGTGAGGGCATCCGTCAGCAGCTGTGCCCCTTCGCCATCGCCCCGCTCGCAGAGCCACTCCCCCAGCCGCTCGGTGGCGGCGGCGGAGACGAGGACGAGTCCGGCGTCGTCGGCGATCGCCCGAGCCGCGCGCACCAGGCTCTCGGCCGATGCGGCGTCGCCGTCGGTCCTCGCGACCAGCGCCTCGCAGATGCGCGCCGCCGCCGCGCCGGCCGGAGCCTCGGCGTCACGCATCCGCCCGGCGAACTCCGACACGGGGGCACGCACCTCGTCGATGCGCCCGAGCACGGCCGCGGCATCCACCAGGCACACCATCGCGTCCGCCGCCCACGGCCACACGCCCTTGCGGCCGACGTGGTCGACCGCGACGCGGGCGCAGCGGAGGCTCTCCTCCGGATCGCCCATCGTCAAGCGCAGCCGGGCGAGCGCGGCTCGCGCCGGGGCGAGCGGCCACACGGCGCCGACGCGTTCGCAGTCGTCCACGAGCGTCGACAGGCGCTCCGTCGCCTCGATCGTGTCGCCGCGCGAGGCCAGCATCATGCCGTCGAGGAACCGGGTCTCCAGCGAGATCGCGTCGTACCCGAACACCTGCCCGGCGAGCTCGTGCGCTCGTTCGGCCAGCCCGTCCCAGCGCCCCGCCGTGTGATCGGCCATGGCGGCGACGAGCTGATACACCTCGATGAGCCGCAGCGACCCGGTCTGCTGCGTGACCGCACCGCCCTCCGCCAGCAGCTCGTCGGCACGCCGGGCGAACCCGACGTGCAGTGCCGCCTGGGTCCAGTTGATCGCGGCGCGCGCCTGCTCCCGCGGACGCGCGAGCAGCACGGGATCGCGGCGCGTCGCATCGATCAGATCCCATGCCCCCGGCCGGCCGAGCTCCAGGAGCAGCGACGCGCGGGCGATCCGCACCGCCAGCTCGACCCCGGGGGATGCCGCGCGCCGGGCCGCCTGCTCCGCCTGCTCGCTGCGCGCCAGGTACACCTCGACCGGAAGGTCCTCGATCGTCTCCGGGGCGCTCAGCACGGCGAGCGCGCGGGCCTGCAGATCGGGCCGCGCGTGGAGGTCCTCGACCGCGAGCTCGATCTCGCGGTACCCGTCCAGCGCGAAGCCCTGCTGGCGATGCAGCCGACCGAGCGCGAAGCGGAGCTCGCCCCGTGCCTCGGCCGGGAAGTCCTGCGCATCCAGCAGCCGCGTGAGGATCGGCACGGCCTCCGAGTGCGCCAGACCGTCGACGGCGGCGCGGCCGAGCTTCGTCGCGAGCCGGACCCTGTCGGCGATCGGCAGCCCCGCCATCTCTCCCGCCGCCTCGCTGAGGAACTCGGCGGCGGCGCCGTCGTTGCCGAGCTGGGCCGCGCGGTCCGCGGCGGCCTCGGCGAACCGCACGAAGTCGGCCGGTCTGCCGGCGCTGCGGTAGTGGAAGGCGATGCGCGCCGACAGCGACGGATCCTGGCGGGCCTCGAGCACCTCGGCGATGCGCTGGTGCTGCCAGCGGCGCGTCGGTGCCGGCACCTCGTCCGAGACGATCTGCTGCGCGAGCACATGGCGGAAGCGGCTGCGGCCGTCCTGCTCGTGCAGCAATCCGGAGGCGTGCGCCTGGGTGAGTGCCGTCGCGACGGTCCGGTCGTCGAACCCGGCGACCTCGGCGACGAGGTCGGCGTCGACGGTCATGCCGGCTGTCGCCGCGACCCACACCGCTTCGCGCGCGGTCGGGGTGAGCGCCATGAGTCGCTGGCGCACGACGTCTCGCAGCGCGGTGGAGACCGTCAGCGCCGCGATCTCGTCCGAACGGCCGGGGATCTCGGCCGCCGGGAGCCGGTCCAGCAGGGTCCGCAGCACTTCCTCGACGACGAAGGGGACGCCTCCGGTGACGTCGAACAGGGCGCTCGCCGTGGCCGCCGGCACGTCCGAGCCGAGCAGCTGCCGTGACAGCTCGCCGACCTCCGCGGGGTCCAGCGGTTCCAGCCGCACCGTCCGCGAGCGCCCGGCGGGCGCGCGCGCGAACGCCTCGCCCACCGGCGTCGTCCCGCCTTCGCTGCGGGTGGTGACGACCACGGAGAGCTCACGCGGCTGGTGGGCCACCAGATAGGTGATGAAGTCGAGCGTCACCGTGTCGGCCCAGTGCACGTCCTCGAGGACGAGCACCGCCGGCGCGAGGTGCCCGAGCAGCTCCGTGGCCGCGCGGAAGATCTGATGACGAGCCTCGTGCTGGTCGTCCCGCGGTGCCGGCGGCTCCGGAAGACGGTCCGCGAGCTCCGGCATGAGCAGTGCCAGGCTTCCGACGACGGGGCTGAGGTCGCGCGCGTGGATGAGCGCGGCGGAATGCTGGAACGCATCGATGACCGGGCCGAGCGGGAAGGGCTCGTGCAGCTGCTGGCAATGCCCCACCAGCACGGTGGTGCGGCCGGAGACGGCGGCTACGACCTCACGGATCAGGCGGCTCTTGCCGATGCCGGCTTCGCCTTCGACCACGACGAGGGACGGAGGCGAGGCGACGGCCGACACGACGGCCGACAGTTCGTCGTCGCGACCGATCAGTACGGGTGACACACCGCCCGCCGGTGGTGCGAAGCTCGGAGGCATCGCCGTCACTCCCTCCGTGGCGTTCGGCAAAAGTCAGTGTAGGTCACCGATGCGCGCCCCCGGCTCCGCCTCCTAGCGTCGAGCGGACATCCGATCTGTTCGTCAGCGCGCGTGAGGAGCGACAATGCACGACACACCCCGGAAGCGACAGCGGCGGCTACGATCGCCGGGAACGGCGGTGGCACTGGCCACCGCCGTCCTGCTGATCGGCACCGCCGTCCCCACCACGGCCATCGCGTCGCCGCCGGCGGCGACGCCCGACGAGGCACCCGGCGTGGACGCCGGCGGCATCGCGGTGACCGACCCGGCGGCCCTCGCCGCGGCGGCCGCCGACAGCGCCCCGACGTCCTACGTCGTGCAGATGGCTCTCGAACCCGTCGTGACCTACGACGGCGGCGTCGACGGCCTGGCCAAGACCAAGCCCGGCAAGGGCAAGAAGGTTGATCCCGCGGCGAGCGGCGTGACGGCCTACGCCGATCACCTCAAGGGCCAGCACCGCGCGGCGATGAAGAAGGTCCACGCCGGAGAGCCGGCGTACGACTACGTGTACAGCTTCAACGGCTTCGCCGCCGAGCTCACTCCGTCGCAGGCGCTCGAGCTCTCGGAGCAGCCGGGCGTCGTCTCGGTGCACCCGGACGAGCTCGTGACGACCGACACGTCCTCGACCGCCGGCTTCCTGGGCCTCGAGGCGGACGGCGGGCTGTGGGATCGGCTCGGAGGGCCGGAGGGCGGAAAGAAGACCCCCGGTGCCGGCGAGGACATCGTGATCGGCGTGATCGACAGCGGCATCTGGCCGCAGTCGGCGAGCTTCTCCGACCGCAACGAGTCCGGCAAGCTCGTGTACCTCGGCAAGCCGCAGGGCTTCCGGGGCACGTGCGCTTCGGCCTCGACCGTGGGCGACGACTCGTGGGACGCCAACCTCTGCAACAACAAGCTCGTCACCGCCCAGTACTTCAACGCGGGCTGGGGCGGCAACGAGGGTCTGAAGGCGGAGCGTCCGTGGGAGTTCCTCTCGCCGCGCGACTACAACGGCCACGGTACGCACACGGCGTCGACGGCGGCCGGCGACCACGGCGTCGACGTGACCGGTCCCGCTGCGGCGTTCGGTGAGATCACGGGCATCGCTCCTCGCGCCCGCATCGCCGCCTACAAGGCGCTGTGGTCGGTCGAGGACGGCACGACCGCGAACGGCTACACCTCCGACATGGTGGCGGCGATCGACAAGGCCGTGGCCGACGGCGTCGACGTCATCAACTACTCGGTGTCGGGGTCGAGCACGGACTTCCTGGAGCCCACCGAGGTGGCGTTCCTGAACGCCGCGGCCGCCGGCATCTTCGTGTCGGCATCGGCGGGCAACGACGGGCCCACGGCGTCGACGGTGGCGCACCCCGGTCCCTGGCTCACCACCGTGGCCGCGGGCACGCACGACCGCACGACCACGGGCGCCGTGGTCCTCGGCAACGGTGCGCGCTACACGGGCACGTCGGTGACCTCCACCGCGGTCGGTCCCGCACCTGTCATCAACGGCGCGGCCGCGCGGCTGCCCGGCGTCGGGGTCGGTCCCGGTGCGCGCTGCTACCCCGCGAGCGCCAACGGGGGCAAGCCGGCGCTGGACCCGGCGAAGGTCGCCGGAAAGATCGTGGTCTGCGAGCGCGGTGGCGACATCGCGCGCGTCGACTCGTCGCGGGCGGTGGCCGAGGCGGGCGGCGTCGGGATGATCTTCATCAACGCGTTCGAGAACTCGCTCAACGCGGACTTCCACTCGGTGCCGACCGTCCACCTGCAGGACACGGCACTGACCGCGGTCAAGGCCTATGCCGACACCGCCGGCGCGACGGCCACCATCGAGGCGGCCGTCATCGGAGGAGGCGGCGACGCCCCGCGCACGGCGGAGTTCTCGTCCCGCGGCCCGCTCATCGCGGGCAACGGCGACGTGCTCAAGCCGGACGTGATCGCACCGGGTCAGGACATCCTGGCGGCGGTGGCTCCCCCCGGACAGGGCGGCCTGGACTTCAACCTCATGAGCGGCACCTCGATGTCGGCACCGCACGTGGCGGGGATCGCGGCGCTGCTGCGCGACCTGCACCCGGACTGGAGCCCGATGATGATCAAGTCGGCGCTCATGAGCACGGGCTCGGACGTGAAGGACGGCGAGGCGAACACCGACCCGAACCTGATCTTCAAGCAGGGCGCCGGCCACGTTCAGCCCAACAGCGCGGCCGACCCCGGTCTCGTGTACGACAGCGGCGTGCAGGACTGGCTCGCCTTCCTGTGCGGCTCGACCTCGGGTGTGGCCGAGAGCGTCTGCGACGAACTGGAGGCCGCAGGACGTTCGCTGGACCCGAGCGATCTGAACACCCCGTCGATCGGCATCGGTCTGCTCGCGGGCCCGCAGACGGTCACCCGCACGGTCACGAACGTCGGCGCCGCCTCGGCGACGTACCGCGCGTCGGTGACCGGCCTGACGGGCGTGGATGTCTCGGTCGAGCCGAGCACGCTGACGGTCGCGGCGGGTGCGAGCGCGTCGTTCACCGTCACGTTCACCCCGCGCGAGGACGTCGACCTGTTCGCCTACCTCGCCGGACAGCTCACCTGGACCGACGGCGCGCACGACGTGCGCTCGCCCATCGTGCTGCGCGCGAAGCTGGCGGGCGAGGAGGACTGGTCGACCCGCTATGACGGCGCCGGCGGGCAGTTCGGATCCTCGACGGACGGCGGCACCGACGTCCTGGTGCACCCGGACGGCCGGCGCGTCTACATGAGCGGCTTCGCCCGCCCGCCGGTGGCCGGCGGCATCGTGGCCGACTTCCTCACCGCGGCGTACGACGCCGAGACGGGCGAGACCCTCTGGCAGGAGCAGTGGGATGCCTCGAACGGCGGAAGCGACGATCCCACGGGCTTCGGGATGAGCCCCGACGGCGAGACGCTCTACGTCGCGGGCACCAGTGGCGGCGACTACCTGACCGTCGCGTACGACGGGGCGACCGGCAAGCGGCTCTGGGAGACGCGGCTGGACGGACCGGGCGCAGCGGGCGACTCGCTCAACGCGCTCGCGGTGAGCCCGGACGGCGCGACGCTCTACGTCACCGGGTACCACAACATGGGCGGTTCGCAGCTCGACTACGCGACCGTCGCGTACAAGGCGGCGACGGGCGAGCAGCTGTGGGTCTCGTACTACGACGACCCGGTGAAGGGCACGGACGACGCACGGACGGTCACCGTCAGCCCCGACGGCGCGACGCTCGTGGTCACCGGTCAGAGCCGCGGCGACGGCACCGGTCTCACCGACTGGGGCACGGTCGCGTACGACGCCGCCACGGGCGAGCAGCTGTGGGCGGTGCTGCGCAACGGCACCGAGGGCCGCATCGACATCGCGGAGAACGCCACGATCGTGGGTGACACGGCGATCGTCGCGGGGGTGGTCAGCAACACCGACCGCCAGACCGACTGGGAGACGGTCGGCTACGACCTCGCCACGGGTGAGGAGCGGTGGTCGGCTTCGTACGGCGACGCCGGCACGGACGTGCCGCGCGGCGTGGCGGCGACGCCCGACGGCACCCGGGTCGTCGTGATCGGCAACGTCGAGGGCTCCCACGACATGGACTACGCCACCGTGGCGTACGACGTCGCGACAGGGGATCAGGTCTGGGCGACGCAGTACGACGGGAGCGGCAGCGGCCTGGACGTCCCGTACGACCTCGCCCTCACAGCCGACGGCACTCGGGTGGTCGTCACGGGCGAATCCGTCAACGTGGGGACGAAGTCCGACTACGTCAGGATCGCGTACGACCTCGCCACCGGCGAGCAGGTCTGGTCGGCGGGGTACGACGCCACCGCATCCCCGGACGGGGCGAACGGCGTCGCCGTGGACCAGCTCGCCGACGGAACGCGACGCGTGTTCGTGACGGGCGAGAGCCTCGTCTCGTTCGACCCCTCGGGCGTCGACAGCAACATCGACGCGGCGACGGTCGCCTACTTCGATCCGTTCGAGTGAGCGAGAGGGGCGGGATGCCGGCATCCCGCCCCTCTCCGACACGGAAGCCCCGCGCCCTGAGGGACGCGGGGCTTCCGTGTGTGCGGCTCAGACGACCGGAGCGGTCTCGCCCTCGGTGGCGTCCTCGAGCGGCTCCTCCGACGCGTCGGCCGGTGCGGCCTCGGCGAGGGCGCGCGCCTCTTCGTCCAGGTCGGTCGCGGCCTGCTCGAACTGCGAGTTGTAGAGGCGGTAGTACGCGCCCTGCGCCGTGATGAGCTGGTCGTGCGTGCCCTGCTCGACGATGCCGCCGTTCTCCATCACGAGGATGAGGTCGGCGTCGCGGATGGTCGACAGGCGGTGCGCGATGACGAACGACGTGCGTCCTTCGCGCAGCGCCGCCATCGCGTGCTGCAGCAGCAGCTCGGTGCGGGTGTCGACCGACGAG
>Ga0160432_100795_pt1 | contig 14983 bp, 12 predicted proteins | sample HID1971M_E0MG_FD_108250 | JGI IMG/M metagenome (GOLD analysis project Ga0160432, IMG submission 108250) | Enriched millipede-associated microbial communities from UW Madison campus, WI, USA - HID1971M_E0 MG | ecosystem: Host-associated > Arthropoda: Insects > Digestive system > Unclassified ... | reverse complement strand
ATTCCTTGATCATCGGCACCCATTCCGACGGGATGCTGTAGGGCCCGTCGCCGGTGTGCAGCTTGACCGGGATGCCCAGCTCGGCGCACTTCTCGAAGGCCGGACGCACCCAGTCCAGGGCGCGGTCGGGACGGTAGGCGTGCATGTTGGCCTGCATCTGCACCATCTTGAAACCGTGTTCCTTGACGTAGCGCTCGATCGCCTCGACGCCGTTTTCCACGCCGCAGCGCGGGTTGTAGACGAAGCAGCCGATGAAGCGGTCCGGGTAGGTCTGGACCATCTTCAGGGTGTAGGCCATGTAGGCGTCGATGGACTCACGGCCGCTAAGATCGCCGTCGGTCCAGGTGTAGATGGTGTTGCCCTGGGGCGGCTGGATGAAGGCTTTGTCGATGCGGCGAGGTTTGCCGTTGACCATGTACGGGCCATCCATCATCTGCAGCAGACGCTCGCCGGTGAACGGGTCACCGTCATGCCTCCAGGCGAGGTCCACGAGATCCGTGGGATAGCAACTGATATCGATGATCATTGAAGTCGATCTCCTGATAGCGGGAAGGGAACCTTGCGGTTCACAAGCAGCCACGTCCGGGCAATCGGCCATTTCTATGCGTGAAGACTCACGCATTCCCTCGCCTGGTCGCATCCGGCTCGGGACGCTGGCTGCTTGGGGGGAAGTATTGGAAGGGGGTGTGGGGTTCGTACAATATTAATTGGGCGGGGGTTTGATATGCGTTCGATATGGTTTTGTATTGGCTGGGCCGGCCTCATCGCCAGCAGGCTGGCTCCCACAGGGGATTGCATTCCAATGTGGGAGCCAGCCTGCTGGCGATGGCGTCAGTAATGTGTACGCAAAGCCAACTGCCTGATCGCCTCAACCACCGGCGCCACCCGCTCACCATGCCCCGGCGGCCATACCGCATACAGGTTGTAATGCGCCGCAATCTGCGCCTCGTTCAACACCACCAACCGCCCGCTGCGCAAGGCATCGGCGGCCAGCAAACCGCGCACCAGCCCGGCGCCGACACCCGCTTCGGCCGCAGCAATCAGGTTGGCCGCATTGTCGAACACCACCCGTGCCGAAGGCTCGACCGCAGGCAAACCCGCCGCATCCAGCCACGGAATCCACGACCGTCGCGTATAGCCCAACAGCGGCAGTTCAAGGATCTGCTGCGCACTCAACGGCAGTTGCACACCATGGCGTTCCAGCAGTGCCGGCGCAGCCACCGCCATCACCCGATCCCCGCAAATCTGCGTCATCTCGCAGTCTTCCCAGTCGCCATAACCGTAGCGCAAGGCCAGGTCCACGCGTTCGAACGCACTGCGATCCGAGCGCGGCATCGACAGCAACACCACCTCATGCTCGGGCAGCAGATCCAGCAACTGCGGCAGGCGCGGATTGAGCCAGCTCTGGGCCAACTCACTGTCGACATCCAGGGTCAGCCGCTGCGCCACGCTGCGGTTTTTCACCGAAGACAGCGCCCGGTCGATCTGCGCCAGGCCGTCGGACAGCACGCTGGCGAACAGTTGCCCGGCGTCGGTCAGGTTGCTGCCGCCGCCTTCGCGCACGAACAGTGGCTGGCCGATGAAGTCTTCCAGGGCGCGGATCTGCTGGCTGATGGCGCTGTGGGTGAGGTCGAGCTTGCGCGCAGCGCTGGAGAAGCTGCCGCTGCGGGCTGCCTGGATGAAAGCACTCATGGACTGCACCGACGGGTATCGCTTGTACATGCTGTTAGTCCTACTTACACAGGATGGCAGAAATCGTCGCTGGCCCGATTTTCCCAAGGCTCCCAATAATCGAGCACCAGGCCTGCACAAAGACGGGCCGCTCTCTTGGAGCCTGACAATGATCGAATTCACGGTAAACGGCGAACGACGCGAGCTGGTAGAGACTTCGCCCTCCACGCCCTTGTTATGGGTGTTGCGTGACCACTTGAAACTCACCGGCACCAAGTTCGGTTGCGGCATGGGCCTGTGCGGTGCCTGCACCGTGCACCTGGACGGTGTCGCGGTGCGTTCCTGCCAGTTGCCGGTCGCCGCCGTGGCGGGGCACAGCATCACCACCATCGAAGGCTTGTCGCCCACCGCACAGCATCCGCTGCAACTGGCCTGGGTTGCCGAAGATGTGCCGCAATGCGGCTACTGTCAATCCGGTCAGATCATGTCCGCCGCCGCGTTGCTCAACACCGGGGCGGCGGTCACCGACGATTCGATCCGCAATGCCATGTCCGGCAACCTGTGCCGCTGCGGAACCTACGGGCGGATCAACAAGGCGATCAAGCGCGCGGCCAATGCGCCGAAGGAGGCGTGATGACGATCTCTCAGGTGAATCTCGCGCGGCGTGTGTTTCTCAAGCAATCGGCGACCGTTGCGTCCGGACTGGCCGTCGCGTTTTACCTGCCTTCGAGCATGACTGCGACGGCCCCTGAAGCCCCGGCACCAGCCGGCGAGTTCGAACCCAACGCCTGGGTGCGCATCCTGCCTGACGGCACGGTGAAACTGGTGGTGCACAAGCACGACTCCGGTACCGGCACGCATACCGCGCTGGCCGCGTGCGTGGCCGAGGAACTGGACGTCAACCCGATGACCGTGCAGGTAATCTCGCCGGAGGATCCGTTTTTCGACACCTACATTCACCCGATCTGGAAAGTCTTTTCCACGGGCGGCAGCACCAGCGTGTCGCTGGAGTACGACCGTCTGCGCATGGCCGGCGCGACGGCGCGTTCGCTGTTGATCACGGCGGCGGCCAGGCAGTGGAAGGTCAGCCCCGACAGCTGCAGTACCGAAGAAGGCCGCGTCGTTCATGCGCCGAGCAAACGCAGCCTCGGCTACGGCGAACTGGTGGGCGTCGCCGCGCATTTGCCGGCGCCGGCCAAGGTCACGCTCAAGGACCCGGCGCAGTTCAAGTACATCGGCAAGCTGCGGCACAAGCGCGATGCCCAGGCCAAGGTATGCGGGCGCTTCGAGTACAGCATCGACGTGGTGCTGCCGGGCATGTTGGTGGCGGTGATTCAACGGGCTCCCGTGGTGGGCGCGAATGTGGTGTCGGTGGACAGCGCGGCGGCGCTGCAAGTACCGGGTGTGCGCAAGGTGATCGAGGTGCCGGGTCGGCCCGATGTCCTGGGCGGTAACGTCGCGGGTGTGGCGGTGTTGGCGGACAACTACTGGGCCGCGCACCAGGGGCGCGAATTGCTCAAGGTGCAGTGGAGCGACTCGCCGCTGACCGGATTCGACAGCGATGAACTGGTCAAGGCCCAGGCAGCGGCATTGACTGACAAAGGCGCGCAACGGGTGTCCGCCATGGCCGCCGGGGATGTGAGCGGCCAGTGGCCGAACGCCGCGAAGCTGCTCGAAGCCGATTACCGCATGCCCTACAAGGTGCAGAATCCGCTGGAGCCGATCTGCATCACCGCACAGGTCAAGGACGGCGCCATCACTTACTGGGGTGGGGTGCAGGTGCCGTCGTCGGCGCTGGAAGCGGCGCAAACGGTGTGCAGGATCGCCAAGGACAAGGTCACCATCAACGAGATGGTGTCGGGCGGCAGTTTCGGTGCGCGGGAGGCCAAATACTGGCTGTTCGAAGTGGCTTACCTGGCGCAGCAGGCCAGGGTGCCGGTGAAACTGATGAACAGCCGCGAAGACGAAATGCGTTCATTGTTCATGCACCCGGCCACGCTGCATCGGGCCAAAGGAGCGCTGAATGCTCAGGGCCGTCTGACCGCGTTGCAGCTGGAGGCGGTCTCGCCAGCCTCGCCGGAACAGTGGGAGCCAGGCTATTTCGAGCGTCCGGACAAGATGGACTACAGCACCACGGAAGCCATCACCGCCTGGGATTTCGCCTATCGCCCAGCCAACCTCGACCTGACCTGGGTCAGGCACGAGAGCCAGGTGCCCAGTGGCTGGTATCGCTCGGTGAGCTTCATTCCCAATGTGTTCGCCGTAGAGAGCTTCATGGATGAGCTGGCCCATGGCGCAGGGCAAGACCCGTTGGCCTTCCGCCTGGCCAACATGCAGGACCGGCCACGGCATGTCGCCGTGTTGAAAAGCGCCGCCGAGCGTGCCGGTTGGGATCAGCCGCTGCCCGATGGCACGGCGCTGGGGATCGCCACCAATCAGGGTTACACCAGTTTCATCGCCATCGTGGCGCGCGTGTCGAAACAGGACGGCGCCATCAAGGTCGAGAAGCTCACCTGCGTGGTCGATTGCGGTCTGGCGGTGTCGCCCGGCGGTGTCGAAGAACAGATCTACGGTGGCTTGATGTGGGGCCTCGGTCATGCCCTGTTCGATCGACTGGACATCAAGCAGGGCAGGGTGGTGCAGAGCAATTTCCATGACTATCGGGTGACGCGCATGTCGGACATGCCAGAGGTCGACATCCTGTTGGTCGAGGGCGATCCGGCCAAGCCCGGGGGTGTCGGTGAACTGGGCAGCCCATCGGTGGCCCCGGCCATCGCCAATGCGCTGTTCAGCCTGACCGGGGTGCGGCAGCGCTCTACACCGCTGAACCTGGGATAACCGGCATGGACTTGCGACTGCTGCGTTACTTCATGGCGCTGGCCGAAGAGCTGCATTTCGGCCGGGCCGCCACCCGCCTGCACATCTGCCAGCCGCCACTGAGCCAGCAGATTCGATTGCTGGAAGAGGAACTGGGCACGCCGCTGTTCGAGCGCAGCCACCACCGGGTCGAGCTGACCGCCGCCGGGCAGATGCTCAAGGAGCAGGCGCCGCTGGTCTTCGAGCAGCTCAACCGTGCCCTCGACCTGACGCGGCAAACCGGCCGCGGTCAGTTGGGCGAGCTGGAAATCGGCATGATCAGTTCGGTGATGGTCGGGGTGTTGCCACGGGCCCTGCACCTGTTTCGCGAGCGCTACCCGCAGGTGAACTGGCGCCTGCATGAAATGACCCCTGCCGCACAGGTCAAGGCGCTCAAGGAAAAACGCATCGATGCCTGTGTGTTCCGGGTCGGCTATGACGATCCGCAACTGCGCAACGAGCTGCTGATCTACGAGCCGATCCGGGTGGTCATGCCGCTCGATCACCCCTTGGCCCGCCGCGACAGCCTGGCACCGGCGGACCTTGCCCAGGAGCCGTTCGTGGCGCTGGAACTGAAGCAGTCGCGGTTTGCCGACTTTCTTTACCAGTGCTGTATCCAGGCCGGCTTCACACCGCAGATCCGCCAACAGGTGATCGAAGTGCAAACCTTGCTCAGCCTGGTCAGGGCCGGCTTTGGCGTGGCACTGCTGCCGGCGTCCATCGAGCAGTTGGCACCCGCCGGGCTGGTATTCCGGCGCCTGACCCCGGCGTTGCCGGAGGTGCCGTTATACGCCACCTACCGTGCGGATGATGATTCGCCGGTGCTCAAGCTGTTTCTCGATACGCTGCGTGAACTGGTCCTCCAAGACCGCGATGGGCAGGCTGCACGATCATGAACGCCTGTGGTCGTAATCTTCACAAAGGCACTACACGTGGAGATCCAATGAGCCAGGACGTCTTGACCCGGGAAACCAACCGCCGCCAGTTGCAGCAGATCATCGCCGGTCTGTCCGACGGGGTGATTCTGCTCGATCCCGACCAGAGCATCCTGTGGGCCAATGACGCGGCGCTGGCCATGCACGGAGTCGCGCAGGTCAGCGAACTCGGTGCCGATGCCAAGGCGTACGCCAAGCGTTTTGCCTTGCGCTATCGCAACCATCACCCGGTGCCGGCCGACAGCTACCCGATCAACCGGGTGGCGCGGGGCGAGACGTTCAGCGATGTACTGGTAGAAGTGACGTCGGTTGCGGACGAAGAGCGCACCTGGGTCCATAGCGTACGCAGCATGGTGTTGGCCGACAGTGAGGACGAGCCGGAATCGCTGGTGTTGATCATGGACGACGTCACTGACTGGGCCAGCGCCGAGCAACGCTTCGAGAAAACCTTCGCCGCCAACCCGGCACCGGCGGTGATCTGCCGCCTCAGTGATTTGCGCTATATCAAGGTCAACCCCGGTTTCCTCGAAATGACCGGTTACTCCCGCGACCAGGTGATCGGTACTTCGACCTATGAGCTGGATGTGCTGGAGCAGGCCGAAAACAAGGAATTGGCCAAGCAGCGCCTTCTGGAAGGCGCGACCATACCGCAGATGCAGGCCGAGTTGCGCCTGTGCGACGGTGGCAGCAAGCAAGTGGTAGTGGCCGGCCAGCCGCTGGAGCTCAATGACGAAGCCTGCATGCTGTTTTCCTTTGTCGACATGGAGCCCCGGCACAAGGCCGAGGTCGCCCTGCGCCAGAGCGAGGAACGCTTTGCCAAGGCGTTTCGCCTGAGCCCGGTACCGATTCTGGTGTGCGGCGCCAGCGATCAGGTGGTGATGGATGTGAATGAGGCGTTCCTCGTTACCCTCGGCTACGCCAACGAGGAAGTGCTCGGCAAAACCATCGTCGAGATTGACTTCTTCCATGACAAAGGCGCGCGGACACGGCTCTTTACCGCCCTGGAGAAAGCCGCAAGCCTGGACCGCGTTGATATACGCGTGCGCAGGAAAGACGAGGAACTGATCGATTGTGTCGTTTGTGCCGATACCGTGAACATCCAGGACAGCCCTTGCTATCTGCTGGTGCTGATGGACATCACCGAGCGCAAGCGCACCGAGCTTGAGTTGCTGTCGGCCATTGAAGAGGTGATGAAAGACGCCTCATGGTTCAGTCGTACGCTGATCGAGAAACTCGCCAACGTGAAGCACGTCAAGTCGCCGCAGTTACCCAGCGTGTCCTTTACCGACCTGACGGCCAGGGAGCGCGATGTGCTGGAATTGATCTGTGAAGGCCTGGCGGACAAGGAGATCGCCGCGCGCCTGAAACTGGCACCCAATACCGTGCGCAATCACGTCGCGACGGTGTATTCCAAGCTCGATGTGCACAGTCGCAGCGAGGCGATAGTCTGGGCGCGCGAGCGTGGGTTGTTTTCAAGTGCATGGGGTCCGAAGGGCCAGCGTTAAGGTGCAAATGCACTAGTCGCCGGGGTGCAAATTCAGGTTCTGGCAAGCAGGAGGTAAACCTTAGGCTAAGAGCGGGCGAATGACAGTTTCGGAGCATTCGTCTGCCTTGAACCGCAAAAGGAACAGCCATGCTTATTACCCGCACCATTGATTGCCGCACCGGGCTATCGCAATGATCCAGGTGTCCCAGTTGCGCACGCAAATCGAGCGGACCTTGTCGCCCTTGGCCTGTGAGTGCACTGTCAGTGGCGATCACTCATTGACCATCAAGCTCTACCACCCGGTGTCCGGACAAGTCGATCTGGTGGTCAGCGGTTTGAACGTGGCGAGGTTGCAGTCCCCCGAATCAGTGGCCGCGCTCCTCGAAGAACTGCGCTACGAGCTGCAATGCAACAGCCTGCAACGCCCGGACCCGGTAGTGTAGAAACTGTCAGGTTTGCCCTGCCCGGACGACTGAATACGCGATAAAAATGGACAGAAGTGATATTTCTGCGACCACCCGTGAACTTTACGGCGGTGTTCTGTTGTCACAGAAATGTGTCCATCCTATTCGCGGGTCATCCTATGAAAAGTCTTGGGAAACGCATTTTTGCACCACTGTCGCTCTGTGCAATCATTCTCGGCGGCTGCAGCAGTCCGCCACCGCCACCACCTGCCGCGCCACCGCCACCGCCTGAAAAGACCTGCCAGACCTCCGATAGCACCCAGGTGATGGGCGATGTGCGGGCGGAAGGGCAAGTGACACGCGAAACCACCGTGACGCGATGTGTCACCCAATAACCCGAACGACGATGCCCCCCTGTAGGAGCTGCCGCAGGCTGCGATCTTTTGATTTTGCTTTAAAGAACAAGATCAAAAGATCGCAGCCTGCGGCAGCTCCTACAGTGTGGGTGTGATTCGGGAAGTCAGCGTCAGGACAGGAAGCCACCATCCACGTTCAGCGAAACGCCAGTGGTGTAGCTCGATGCATCGCTCGCCAGGTACAGCACCGCGCCGGCCATCTCGCTCGGATCAGCCACGCGCTTGAGCGGGATCTGCTGCAGCGCGGTGTTGAGGATCGCCTCGTTCTTCACCAGCGCCGAAGCGAACTTGGTGTCGGTCAGTCCCGGCAGCAGGGCGTTGCAGCGGATGCCGAACTGCGCGCATTCCTTGGCGAAGACCTTGGTCATGTTGATCACCGCGGCCTTGGTCACCGAGTAGATGCCCTGGAAAATACCCGGCGACACGCCGTTGATCGAGGCCACGTTGATGATGCTGCCGCCGCCGTTTTCGCGCATCAGCTTGCCGGCTTCCACCGACATGAAGAAATAGCCGCGGATATTGACGTCGACGGTTTTCTGGAAGGCGCTGAGGTCGGTGTCCAGCACGTTGCAGAACTGCGGGTTGGTCGCGGCGTTGTTGACCAGGATGTCCAGGCGCCCGAACTGTTCCTTGATGCCGGCGAAGACCTGGCTGATCTGTTCCATCTCGCCGATGTGGCAGGCGATGGCAGTGGCTTTGCCACCGGTGGCGATGATCGCGTCGGCCACATGCTGGCAGCCTTCGAGCTTGCGGCTCGAGACGATCACGTGGGCGCCTTGCTGGGCCAGCAGTTTGGCAATGGCTTCACCGATGCCGCGGCTGGCGCCGGAGACGAAAGCGATCTTGCCGTCGAGGTCGAACAACTGAGTCTTGGACATGGTTTTTCCTTGTTATGGAGCCTGAATCGCGGTTTGTAGGAGCCAGGCTTGCCTGCGAAGGCGTACTTGAGGCCGCCTTCGCAGGCAAGCCTGGCTCCTACAAGTGCTGTGTCGTATCAGAGGCTGGATTTCTGGATGACCTGCAGGCTCATCTGCTCCAGCAGTTTGTTCATGTGAATGAACTGCGCGAAGCGTTTGTCCTGGGTCTGGCCATGGTAGAAGCGGTAGTAGATCTGCTGCACGATGCCGGCCAGGCGGAACAGGCCGTAGGTGTAGTAGAAGTCGAAATTGTCGATCTTGATGCCTGAACGCTCGGCGTAGTAATCGACGAACTCGCGGCGGGTCAGCATGCCCGGTGCGTGGCTGGGCTGGCGGCGCATCAGCTGTACCGGCGCCGGGTCATCGGCTTCGATCCAGTAGGCGAGGGTGTTGCCCAGGTCCATCAGCGGGTCGCCCAGGGTGGTCAGTTCCCAGTCGAGCACGCCGATGATCTGCATCGGATTGTTCGGGTCGAGGATGACGTTGTCGAAGCGGTAGTCGTTGTGCACGATGCTGGAGGTCGGGTGATCGGCCGGCATCTTGTCGTTGAGCCAGGCTTTCACCGCTTCCCAGTGCGGCGCGTCGGGGGTCAGGGCTTTCTCGTAGCGCTCGCTCCAGCCTTTGATCTGCCGTGCCACGTAGCCTTGCGGCTTGCCCAGGTCGCCCAGGCCGTAGGCGTTGTAATCGACCCGGTGCAGCTCGACGAACTTGTCGATGAAGCTTTTGCACAGGGCTTGGGTTTTCGCCGAGTCCAGCCCCAGTTCCGGCGGCAGTTCGGAGCGCAGGATGATGCCGTTGACCCGCTCCATCACATAGAACTCGGCGCCGATCACCGCTTCGTCGGTGCAGTGCACGTAGGCCTTCGGGCAGTACGGAAAACCGTCGCGCAATTGATTGAGGATGCGGAATTCGCGGCCCATGTCATGGGCGGACTTGGCCTTGTGACCGAAGGGCGGCCGACGCAGGACGAATTCCTGTTCCGGGTATTCGAGCAAGTAGGTGAGGTTGGACGCACCGCCCGGGAACTGGCTGATCCGTGGCAGGCCGCTCAGGCCCGGAATGTGGGCCTTGAGGTAGGGGTCGATCAGGCTGGCATCGAGTTCTTCGCCGGTGCGGGTGCGGGTGGATTGGTCAGTAAGCGCCATGCTTATCCCTTCTGCTTATTCTGGTGGCCTGAAACTATTGGCTAATCTAATGCGCGCACCCGGCACCCACAACCTCCGCCCGCCCTTATAGGTGAGCGTGTTGCCGGACAATCATTGCTTTTGATACACCTGTTTGAATTGTCCGGCTAGACGGCCTGGGTCACGCCCTTCGGCAGCTCGATGGGGGTCAGCACCGGCTGGCCGGAAAAAAACGCCACGAGGTTACGGCCCACCAGTTCCACGGTGCCCTGGGTGGCCTCGGGGGACAGTCCGGCTACGTGCGGGCTGAGGATGACGTTCGCCAGGGCCTTGAGGGCATCCGGCACCTTGGGCTCGGCATCGAAGACATCCAGGGCGGCACCGGCAATGCGCCGTTGCTCGAGCGCGCTGATCAGGTCTGCGGTGACCACCACGCTGGCCCGGGCGATGTTGACGAAAAAACCGTTGGGCCCGAGGGCCTCGAGCACCTGCTTGTTGATCAGGTGCTTGGTGCCCAGCCCCCCCGGGGTGGCGACGATCAGGAAGTCCGAGGCCCGGGCCAGTTCAGTGGGTGTCGAGCAGAACTTGTAGGGTACATCGCTGCGGTGCTGGCGGTTGTGGTAGCTCACGCTCATGTCGAAGCCCGCGCCGGCACGTTTGGCGATGGCCATGCCGACCGCGCCGAGGCCGAGAATGCCCAAGCGCTTGCCGGCGAGGGAAGGGCGCATGATTTTCGGCCATTCACCCCGGCGTACGGCGGCATCGCAGCGGGGGATGTCACGTACCAGCGCCAGCAGCAGCGACATGGCATGGTCCGCCACCGAGGAGGCGTTGACCCCGGCGCCATTGGTGACGGTGATGCCCCGGTCGGCGGCGGCTTGCAGGTCGACCTGTTCATAGCCTGCGCCAATCACGCAGATGATCTTGAGGTTGGGCAGGGCGGCGATTTCATCGCCGTACAGGCCGAGCGGGCCACGGGTAAGGACCGCATCGATCTGGCCACTGTGGCGGCTGATGGCCTCGGCGCGCTCGGCGGGCGTGGGCGCCAGGATCAGGTGAAAGCCCTGGCGTTCGAGAATGGGCAGGTAATCATTGATGGTTTCAACCAGTACCAGAACGGTTGCAGGCATGCTTTGCTCCTGTGGGCAGCGGAACGTCGGGCTCGAAAGTCGGTTGAGAGTGCTGGCTGCGGGGCAGATTGGCAACAGCCATGCTCCTCAGTGTAGGAGCTGGCGCAGCCTGCGATCTTTTTTGATCGCACCGAAATTTCAAACCGGAGCAGGGGGCTCTGTCAGGAAGGTCTGTGCCGCCTCGAGGATTTCCTCAGACAGGGCGTCGCCGCGGGTAGCCCGTGCCAGTGTCAGCGCGCCAACCATCAGCGAATATTGCACCAGCGCCTGCTGCCGGTTTTGCGCGGCATCGTCCGAGTCCATCAGGTTGCCGAAGGCCTCGAGCAGCCGGTTCAGGCCGGCCATGAAGGGTTCACGCAAGCTGCTGTCGGTGGGTTCGTGGCACATGTCGCCGGCAAAGGCCACCACCGGGCAGCTTTCACCGGGATTGTCGCGGCTTTCGATCGAAAGGTAAGGTTCGATCAAGGCTCGCCGCGCCTGCGCTTTGTCTTCGCCGGTGATCCGTTCGCGCCATTTCGCCCCCACCTCCTTGAATGCCCGCTCGCTGGCCTCCCTGGCCAGCGCTTCCCTGGATTCGAAGTGGCCATAAAAACCGCCATGGGTCAGGCCCGCCGCCGCCATCACGTCGACGACGCTGATCCCGTGCAGGCCGCGTTCGCGAAACAGCCGGGTGGCGGCCTCGACGATGATTTCGCGGTTGAGGTCGGCTTGTTTGCGGGAAACGCGAGGCATGGGCGGCTCACAGGTCTATGGGTTGGCTGTCAGAGGGCGTACTGGGCGATGCCGTTGCCGAACGACCAGTTCTCTTTCTTCACTTCCACCAGATTAATGAAAACATCTTCCAGGCGCACGGCCAGTTGCGTGTTGAGGTTTTCGACGATGGTTTTATACAGCAGCTTCTTCTGCTCCAGGGTTCGGCCTTCGCTGAGGGTGATCTGGATGACCACCAGGGCGTCGGTGCGCTGGATGCCCAGGTAGTGGGGGTCGAAGATGAAATGCTGTTCGTCGTGTTCGGCGAGGATCTGGAAGTTATCGTTTTCCGGCACGCCAATCGCGCTGCGCAGGGCAGCGTAGATCTGTTGGCCGATACGTTTGGCGTAGGTGGGGTCCTGCTGTTTTTTGAGATCGACGCGAACCAGTGGCATGGGAAGACTCCGGAAGGTGGGCAGGTTCATTTAAAATACATGATGGATGACCTTTATCAAACCGATCATACGATCGCGCGATGAAACGCCATTTGTAGGAGCCGGCTTGCTGGCGATTGCGTCGGTGCGATCGACGCATGGCTTGAGGGCCAATCGCTGGCAAGCCAGCTCCTACAGGGGGAGAAAACGCCAATCTGGCACCACCGTTCCTCACCTAAGTCTTTGCTTCTGTTCATTAATCCTCCAGAATCGCGCCCCTGTTTCGGCCAGGGCGCTGCCTGTCGGGTATTCCGACGCGTTCTGGCCGGGTGGCAAGTGACCGGAATGTGGAGATCCCACCGGATGAATGATCAGGCCAATAGCGTTAACGAACGCTTTGTAGCAGCGACACCCGCAACGCTTTCGAGCTGGAATCGCCAGGACACCACCTGGATGCTGGGCCTGTTTGGCACGGCGATTGGTGCGGGCACCCTGTTTTTACCGATCAACGCGGGCCTGGGCGGTTTCTGGCCGCTGCTGGTGCTGGCGCTGCTGGCGTTCCCGATGACCTTCTACGCACACCGCGGCCTGACCCGCTTCGTGCTGTCCGGCCGTGAAGGCGCGGACATCACCGAAGTGGTGGAAGAGCATTTCGGTCTCAAGGCCGGCGCGTTGATCACCTTGCTGTACTTCTTCGCGATCTTCCCGATCCTGTTGATCTACAGCGTGGCCCTGACCAACACCGTGGGCAGCTTCCTCGAACACCAGTTGCACATCATGCCGCCACCGCGTGCGGTCCTGTCGTTGGTGCTGATCCTCGGCCTGCTGGCCGTGGTGCGCTGCGGTGAGCAGGTGATCGTCAAGGCCATGAGCCTGATGGTCTACCCGTTCATCGTGGCCTTGCTGTTCCTGGCGGTGTTCCTGATTCCGCACTGGAACGGCGGCATCCTCAGTACGGCCAGCACCTTGCCTGAGCCGTCGGCGTTGCTGCACACCCTGTGGCTGGCGATTCCGGTGATGGTGTTCTCGTTCAATCATTCGCCGATCATCTCGGCGTTCGCCGTGGACCAGAAGCGTCGTTACGGCGAGCACGCCGAAGAACGCAGCTCGCAGATCCTGTCCCGGGCCCACGCCTTGATGGTGGTGATGGTGCTGTTCTTCGTGTTCAGCTGCGTGCTGACCCTGTCGCCGGCACAACTGGCCGAGGCGAAAGCACAGAACCTGTCGATCCTGTCGTACCTGGCCAACCACTTCAGCAACCCGACCATCGCCTTCGCGGCGCCGTTGATTGCCTTCGTGGCCATCTCCAAGTCGTTCCTGGGCCACTACATTGGCGCCAGTGAAGGTCTCAAGGGCCTGATCGTCAAGAGCGGCAAGCGTCCGGCGGCCAAGACCCTGGACCGTATCGTCGCGGCGTTCATGCTGGTGGTGTGCTGGATCGTCGCCACGCTGAACCCGAGCATCCTCGGCATGATCGAAACCCTGGGTGGCCCGGTGATCGCGGCGATCCTGTTCCTGATGCCGATGTATGCGATCCGCAAGGTGCCGGCGATGGCGCGTTATCGTGGCCAGGCTTCCAATGTGTTTGTAGTTGCAGTGGGTTTGGTGGCGATTTCGGCGTTGATCTACTCATTGAGCGCGTAATGTAAAGATCAAGAGATCGCAGCCTGCGATCTTTTGATTCAAGGGCATAAAAAAACGCCGCCCCTCTCACGAGGGGCGGCGTTTTTCATTGCGTTGCAGCGTTAGGCTTGAACGACCGGGATGTTGGCGTTCGCAGCAGCTTCACGGAACTCGGCAATCTGGTCGAAGGACAGGTAGCGGTAGACATCGGCCGCCATGCTGTCGATCTTGCCAGCGTACTCCATGTACTCCTCGACGGTCGGCAGGCGACCCAGGATGGAAGCCACGGACGCCAGCTCAGCCGAAGCCAGGTAGACGTTCGCGCCGTCACCCAGACGGTTCGGGAAGTTACGGGTCGAAGTCGACACAACAGTCGAGTTCGGCTCTACACGTGCCTGGTTACCCATGCACAGCGAGCAGCCCGGCATTTCCATGCGCGCGCCAGCCTTGCCGTAGATGCCGTAGTAGCCTTCTTCGGTCAGCTGGTGAGCGTCCATCTTGGTCGGCGGCGACAGCCACAGACGGGTTGGCAGCTGACCCTTGACCTGTTCCAGCAACTTGCCGGCAGCGCGGAAGTGGCCGATGTTGGTCATGCAGGAACCGATGAACACTTCGTCGATCTTCTCGCCAGCAACGCTGGAGAGCAGGCGAGCGTCGTCCGGGTCGTTCGGAGCGCAGAGTACTGGCTCCTTGATGTCGGCCAGGTCGATCTCGATGATTTCGGCGTACTCGGCGTCCTTGTCCGCTTCCATCAGTTCAGGGTTGGCCAGCCAGGCTTCCATCGCCTGGGCACGACGCTCCAGGGTACGGGCATCGCCGTAGCCTTCGCCGATCATCCAGCGCAGCAGGGTGATGTTGGACTGCAGGTATTCAGCGATCGACTCTTTCGACAGCTGGATGGTGCAACCGGCAGCCGAACGTTCAGCCGAGGCGTCGGACAGTTCGAACGCTTGCTCGACGGTCAGCTTGGGCAGGCCTTCGATCTCCAGGATGCGACCGGAGAAGGCGTTTTTCTTGCCTTTCTTCTCTACGGTCAACAGGCCAGCCTGGATCGCGTAGTAAGGAATGGCGTGAACCAGGTCACGCAGGGTGACGCCTGGCTGCAGTTCGCCCTTGAAGCGAACCAGGACCGACTCAGGCATGTCCAGCGGCATGACGCCAGTGGCGGCGGCGAACGCCACCAGGCCGGAACCGGCCGGGAACGAGATGCCGATCGGGAAACGGGTGTGGGAGTCACCACCGGTACCGACGGTGTCTGGCAGCAGCATGCGGTTCAGCCACGAGTGGATGATGCCGT
>Ga0160432_100794_pt1 | contig 15026 bp, 2 predicted proteins | sample HID1971M_E0MG_FD_108250 | JGI IMG/M metagenome (GOLD analysis project Ga0160432, IMG submission 108250) | Enriched millipede-associated microbial communities from UW Madison campus, WI, USA - HID1971M_E0 MG | ecosystem: Host-associated > Arthropoda: Insects > Digestive system > Unclassified ... | reverse complement strand
GTGCTGGTGGCCCAGGAGCTGGAAAGCCAGGGTCAACGGGTGGCGTTCCTGGGCCTGGTCGACAGCTTCATTCCCACGGGCGAAGACGTCGTCAGCGACGATTGGAGCGAAGACTTGCGCGGTTTCCTGGCGGTGCTGTTCGGTCTGCCGGCGCAAAGCCTGCCGACCTTTGAGGTCAGGGCGACCACCGACAGCGCGGTCCTTGAGCAACTGATCGCGCAGGTCCAGGCGGGCGCCGCCGCGCAATCGGTGTACGCCGCAATCAGTGCCGAGGAACTGGCCCACACCTTCCAGGTGGCGATGAAACTCAAGGCATTGTCCCAGCGCCTGCAAGGTCTGCCGCCCACCCGGACCCAGGCCGATTGCTGGTGGGCCAGTGCGACGCCCGGCCAGCCCGCCTCGAACCTGCCCTGCGCCCGCAGCAACGAGCAGATCCAGGCCGGTCACTACGACATACTCAATCACCCGGCCCTGCTTCACGGGCTGTTGCAGCACCTGGCGCTGCAACCCGTAGCCAGCTGAAACCGTTGCCGCCCCTGCTGGTCAGGGGCGGCGCTTCACTCCATTTCGCAAGGAAGATGCAATGCCCCTGGACCCTGACCTCGAAGGCTTTCTGGAACTGGCACAAATGGGTCGCCTGACCGGCAAAAGCCAACCCATGCACACACTCAGTGTTGAACAGGCTCGGCGGGAGTTCGAACAGACCTCCGCCATTCTCGATCCCAGCCCACCGGGTTCGGTGGCGGTCACTGAGCTGACGGTCACCGCACGCGATGGCCATGTATTGCCCGCCCGCCTCTACCGCGCACCGGGCACGGCGCAACTGCCCGCGATTGTGTATATCCACGGTGGCGGTTACGTGGTGGGCAGCCTGGACTCCCACGATTCCATCTGCCGCAGGCTTGCAGCCAGTGGCCAATACGCGGTGTTCGCACCCGCCTACCGCCTGGCGCCAGAAGCGGGCTTCCCCACCGCCGTCAATGACACCCTTGACGCCGCCAACTGGCTGGCCGAACAGGCCGGCAACCTGCAACTGGACAGCCGCCGGATAACCGTCGCGGGGGACAGTGTCGGGGCGACGCTGGCGACGGTCTTGGCGATCACCGCAGTGAAGACGCCGCAACAATTGGCGTTCAAACCCTGGGCCCAATTGCTGTTTTACCCGGTCACCGACACCTCGCGGCAACGCAATTCCCACCGACAATATGCCGAGGATTACCTGCTGGAAACCGCAACGCTGGAATGGTTCTACCAGCACTATTGCCCGCACGCCCAACAGCGCCTCGACTGGAGGGTCTCGCCGCTGCTGGCCGGAGGGCTGACCGCGCTGGCCCCGGCCTATATCAGCCTGGCCCAGTACGACCCGCTGTATGACGAAGGCCAGGCCTATGCCCAGTTGCTGGAAGCGAGCGGCACTGCCGTCACCCTGCAGGTGCAGTCTGGGCTGACCCATGACTTCCTGCGCATGAACGGAATCACCAGCGCCGTTGCCGGTATTTATGCAGAGGTGTTGATCTGGTTGGAGGAACAGCGCTGAGTAGCGCCTGAGCGTCACAGGATTAGAACCGGGGCTGATTGCCAGCCCCGGACACTGCCACTATCCCTGCTGCGTCTGGCGGGCCTTTTCCATCAGCGCCGCCTTCTCTTCAGGGCTCATTGCATCCAGGCGCAAACGTGCCTGGGCGATCTTCTCCAGTTGCCCCGCGACACTTTCACGCTCGCGCAATGCCCGCGCCAGTTCCGCCACGCTGGGGTGATCAAACACCACACCGGGGTGAATCTCGCATTGCAGCAGCTTGCGAATACCCGCGACCAGCTTGATCACCAGCAAGGAATGCCCGCCTGCGCTGAAAAAGTCCTGGTCGATGCTCAACCGCTCCAGTCCGACCAACTGGGCCATGCGCGTGGACAGCAGTTGCTCAAGGGCGTCACGTGGTGCCACGTAGACATGCTGGGACACCACTGGCTGGGTGTGCTGCAATGCCTTGCGGTCAACCTTGCCGTTGGGCAGGCGCGGCATGCGCTCCAGGCTCAGTATCTGGCGCGGCACCATGGCCGCCGGCAGGCGTTCAGCGAGCTGGTTTTTGAGCTGGGTCAATACCGCCTCATCCGCCGCCACACGCAGCACCACAAACGCCTGCGGCTCGTCTTGGACCACAACCACCACGGCCTCACTGACCTGGGGCAAGCGCAGCAGTTGCGCCTCTATCTCCGCCAGTTCAATGCGAAAACCCCGCACCTTGACCTGCTGATCCCGCCGGCCATACAGCTGCACGCCGCCATCTACCCGATAACGGGCCAGGTCGCCGCTGCGGTAGAGACGCTCGCCTGCCACCAGCGGGCTACGGATAAACGCGTCGGCGTCAGCCTCGGCATTCAAGTAGCCCCGGCACAACTGGTGGCCACCGATATACAACTCGCCGAGTTCGCCCGGCGCCAGCAATTGCGCGTCAGCGCCAAGCACAAACACCTGGTTGCCCGGCAGCACCTGTGTCAGCGGGACGCCCTGGGTCAGGTCGTCACCAGGCAGCAGCGGATGCACCATCACCCCCACCGTCGCTTCGGTGGGACCGTAATGGTTGAACAGGCGGCAATCGGGGCGCAATTGCTGAATCCGATGGATCAGGCTGGCACCTATGGCTTCACCGCCCAGCACCAGGGTCGCGGGTAATACGGGGTTTTCGGCTTCCAGCAAGGCGGCCAGGTGCGAAGGCACGATTTTCAGGCAGTCGATGCGCTGGTCTCGCAAAAACTCGGCAAAGCCTTGCGGGTCTTGCAGGATGGCATCGTCAGCGATATGCAGGGTCGCACCGTTGTACAACGCACCGAACAAGGCGGTATTGCCCAGGTCCGCCGCGACCGTCGAGCTGAACGCAAAGTGACGGCAGGCAGACAGGCCCAACTGCTGGCTGCTGCCTGCGGTGTAGTTGAGTAACGCGCCATGCTCGACCACCACGCCTTTGGGCTGCCCGGTGGAGCCGGAGGTAAACAGCACATAGGCGGCGTCCCAGGCTTGCACGGATACTTCCGGTGCCAATGGAGTGTCAGCAGTCGACGCGCCAGGGTTCAGGACCTTGAACGAAGCCATCGGGTCGCCCTGGCTCGGCGCTTGCGCCATCAGCACCAGGCTCGCGGCGGCATGCCGGGCGATTTCCGCCTGGCGCGCCGCTGGCCATTGCGGGTCCAGGGGCAGGTAGGCTGCGCCGGCACGCCAGGTGGCAAGGATCGCAACGACCAGCTCGACAGAACGCGGCAACGCCAGGCCGACGATCGAGCCAGGCCCCACGCCCTGGCGTAGCAACTCGCCACTCAACTGCGCGGCGCGGGCGTCCAGTTCGGCATAGCTGAGGGTCTGGCCCGCATGCGCCAGGGCGATGGCCTGCGGCGTCTGCTGTGCCCAGGCGGCAATGCGCCGGGGCAACAAAGGCGCCTCCAGCGCCTGCACTGGCGGATTGAGTGCCAGCAGCCGGTTTTTTTCGGCAGCATCCAACAGGTTCAAGCGCCCGATGACTGCCTGTGGATTGTCGGCAATGCCATGGAGCAACTGACGGTACTGGGCCAACAGGCTCTCGACTGCTTGGGCGCAGTAGCACGCGGGATTGAAGTCCAGCGACACACCTTGTGGCTCGCCGGCTGCGCCGATATCCAGCTGCATTGCCAATTCAAATGACGGCAGGCCGGCTGGCAGGTCGCTGCCGGCCCAAATCAGCCCGGCCACTTCACGCGGCGCCGACACCCGTCGGCAGCCAAAACCGATGGCTGGCCTGGCCTGCTGCGGGAACGCCACGGGCGCCCAGTATTCCTGCCATGTTCGGTGCTGGTCCAACTGTGTCGCCAAGCTCGCAGCCAGGTCGCCGAAGGTGCTGGCCGGGTCGATACGAATCGCCAGGGGCAAGGTTTTCTCGAACAGGCCCAGGCTATGCTCAAAGAATTCATAGTCCTGGCGTGCGTCATGCCGCCAGCCCGCCAGGAATGTTTCGCGACCGCTGATGCGGGCCAACAGCACCCACCAGGCCGTTTGCATCACCACGTCCAGCGCCAGTCCCAACGCTTGCAGGCGAGTCAACAGGGCTTGGTCCAGTGGCACGCTTAAACGCTCCGCAGGTGCGGTGCCGCCGCCGGTCAGCCGATAAGGCAAGTCCGGGCCGCCGAGCACCGGCTCGGTGAATTGCACATGCTGCTGCCAGTAGGCTTTGGCCGCGTCGGCGTCTTCGTCGAAGATCACCTCGCTGCGCCATTCCAGGTACTGCGAAAACTGCCCCGGCTCCTCCTCTTCAAATTCTTGCTGCCCATAGGCCGTCAGCAGTTCCTGCTGGATCAGCGCCAAGGTCGCAGCATCGGTCGCGTAACGTGCGACGCCCACCAGTAGTTGCCAGTGGTCCGCTTCCAGACGCTGCAACAGCGCGCCGATCACCGGCAGCGGTTGCTGCAACCATTGTTGCCGACGCTCACTCACCTGTTGGGGCGACGCCACTTCAGGCCACTGGGTAAAGCTCACCGCCTCAGCCGCCGCGACTCGCTGACGCAGCCCGTGGTAGCCGCTGACCGGGGTGAATTGCGCCGCCAAGGCCTCATGGCGCGACACCAGGCTGTCCAGGGCGTGCTGCAGGCGCAGCGGGTCCAGTTCGCCACGAATGTCCAGTTTCAGGCAGTGAGCCAGGTCGCCCCAGCTCGCCCCTTGCTCCCGGGCGTCCAGGTACTGTTGCTGCTCGGCCAGCAACGCCAATCCTGGGTCCATCATTCCCTGTTGTGCAGTACTCATGCTCCGGCCTCTTCCTTTGCGGTCTCGCTGTGCGCGGCTTGCAGCGCGCTTCGTTCAATCATTTCGCCCATCGCCACGACAATCTTGCGCGGCCCTTCGAAGGGGTCGCGAGCGTGGGCAGCCAACATGTTATCCAGCAGGATCACGTCGCCCTTTTGCCAGTCGAACCGCACCGCGCAGGCCTCGTACAACTCGCCCACCAGCGCCATGACTTCGTCTTCAATCGGCGAACCATCGCCGTAGTACACGTGACGAGGCATGCGCTGCTCACCGAACAATGCGAGCAAGTCCTCGCGGACATCCGGGTCCAGGCAGAAGATGTGATGCAGTTGAACCTGGTTGAAGAAGGTTTTTTCCCCCGTCACCGGGTGCCGGATGATCGCCGGGCACGGTGTGCGGATTTGCAGTTCATCGTTGTCCAGCCAGGTCCATTCAATGCCCGCAGCCCGGCAACGCGCCTCGACATCGGCACGTACATCGGTCTTGAAGAAGTGCTGCCAGGAAACGTCCAGCTTGTCGGCAAAGGTGCGTACGTACAGCAAGCCCTTGTCTTCGAAGCGCTCGCGAATCGCCACCGGCAGCTTGAGGTACATCTGCCGGCAATCCACCACCGGGGTTGCGCCGCCCACAGGCGAGGGTTGCTCGCAGAAGAACAGCTGCTTGCGCGGCCAGCGGTCCTGATGGGAGCTTTCGTTATGGAACAGGATCATTTTCTTTTCAGGGTACGGCGTTGAACGGTAGGTGTTCTTGCCGCCCTCTTTTTTCGGCAAGTCGCCGTATTGGCCGTACAACCCCGGTTGTACGGCTTCGGCAAACGCTTCGAAGTCATGAATGTCGCGCAGGGCAAAGCCGCGAAACAGAATCCCCGCATGACGAGCCAGTTTGGCTTCCACCAACGTGCGGTTTTCCTTGATCCAGGCCACCAGGTCCAGGCCCGGATCGGTAGGTTCCATCAGCAAGGGGAAGTCCTGCTCCGGGACCAGCAGCGTTTCACGCACCAGTGCGCCGGCAGGCTTGTCGGTGCGGCTTTGTGATTTTTTCAGGAACTTGCCCAACTTGTCGGCCTTGATGGCTGGCGGTACGGGCGTGGTGGGTTGCTCCAGGGTATTGGTAGGCATGGTGATGTCCCCTAATTGAATGTTCGGATCACACACAATCTGCTCAAGAATTCCCGTCCAGGCGTTGACGAATGACTCAATGCGTTGTTGTTCAAACAGGTCACTGGCGTACTGCCAGGTCCCGTGCAGGTGGCCGGCATCTTCATCGATGAACAGGGCCATATCGAACTTGGAATAACCGCCACGGGTCGGCAGCACCTGCACGTCTATGCCGTCGATCTGGCCGCCCTGCACGGGCAGGTTGTTCATGACGAACAGCACCTGGACCAGTGGATTGAAACCCCGTTGGCGCGGACGCGACGAGGCTTCAACGATCATGTCGAACGGCAGGTCCTGATGTTCGAAGGCGTCCAGCGCAGTGCCCTGGGTGCTGGCCAGGAAGGTGCTGAACGGTTGTTGCGCCGCAAAGCTGGAACGCAACGGCAGAATGTTCACGAAGAAACCAATCAGGCCTTCCAGCTCGGGCTGCTGGCGCCCGGCAACGTCGGCACCGACCAGCACGTCGTCGCAACCGCTGAGCCGGTGCAGCATGACTTGGAACGCTGCCAGCATGGTGCTGTAGAGGGTGACGCCGGCTTTGGCCGAGAGTGCCTTCAAGCCGTCATGCAGGGCGGTGGGCAGCGTAAAGGCCAGGTCCCGGCCTTCGTAGGTGGGTGCCTGAGGTCGAACTTTATCGGTGGGCAGTTGCAACACACCGCTGTGACCGGCCAGCGCCTGCTCCCAGTAGCGCCCCTGGGCAGCCAGTACGCCGGTTTCTTGCAGTTGCTGTTGCCACAGGGCGTAATCGGAATACTGGATCGGCAAGGGTGGCAGCGGCTCAAGCACACCGGCCTTGGCGCGCGCATAAATGCCCACCAGTTCATTGACCAGCACGGCCATCGACCAGCCATCGGAGATGATGTGGTGCATCGAATACAGCAATACGTGTTCAGTGGGGCCCAGCTTGAGCACTTGCCCGCGCAACAACGGCGCCTGCAACAGGCTGATGGGTTGGCGGGTATTGGCTTCAACGGCAACCGCGATCCGGCGCTCTTGTTCGGCCGGATCCAGGGACGACAGGTCCACCATCGGCAAGTCGACATCCGCGTGCGCGGCGATGATTGCCAGCGGGTCACCCTCCTCGTCGCTGACGTAGGCCGTGCGCAGGGTTTCGTGACGGGCAACCACTTGCGCCAGGCTGTCAATCAGCAGCGCCAATGACAATTCACCGCGCAAGCGCACGGCCAGCGGCATGCCATAGGCGCCACTCGCATCCGACAGCTGCTCGACCACCCATAGACGGCGTTGCGCCAGAGACAGGATCACACTGGATTTATCACCCTGAGCCAGCAACGGGATCTGCACCTGCGACTCATCCCGCCCGCTCCGGGCAGCCACTGCGGCTACGAAGTCGGCCAGGCGTGGCGCGCCGAACAGATCGCGCAGGGTCAGGCTGCAGGACAGCAACGCCTTCAAGCGTGCAACCACTTGAGTGGCCAGCAATGAATGCCCACCCAACTCGAAAAAGTGATCGTCCAGCCCGACCTGCTCCAGCTCCAGCACGTTTTTCCAGACACCCGCGACCTGGATTTCCAACGCCGTTCGCGGTGCCACATAGTGGTTTTGCTGTTGGCTGGCATCCGGTTTTGGCAGGGCCTTGCGGTCCAGCTTGCCGTTGGGGCTCAGGGGCAGCACATCGAGGAACATCAGCAAGCCCGGCACCATGTAGTCCGGCAGTACCGCCGCCAAGGCCGCCTTGATCGACTGGCGCAACTCAGCTTCCGGCAACGCGGTGGCGTGAGGCACCACATAACCTACCAACTGCAAGCCACTGGCCACCGGCTGCGCGAGGACGATGGCGTCTCGCACCTGCTCCTGCTCCAGCAACCGGGCCTCGATTTCCCCCAGCTCGATACGGAAACCGCGGATTTTCACCTGATGGTCGATCCGCCCGACATATTCGATCACACCTGAGGCGTTGTAACGCGCCAGGTCGCCAGTACGGTACAAACGCCCGCCATTCTGGCTGAACGGATCGGGCATGAAGCGCTCGGCGGTCAGGTCCGGGCGGTTGAAGTAACCACGGGCCAACAACTCGCCGCCGATCACCAGTTCACCCACCACGCCGATCGGTGCCGGGGCACCGCTGTCATCCAGCAGGTAGATGCTGCGCCCGGCCAGGACCTTGCCGATGGGCATGGTCAAGGGTGTGGGGCGGGCGCCGGTCACGTAGTCGGTGCAGTCGAGGGCGGTAACCGTCACCGTGGCTTCGGTGGGGCCATAGGTATTGAGCAGCTTGACGTGCCCAAGGCCGGCCTCGGCCCACGCGGCAAGGCCTTCGGGCGGCATGGCTTCACCGCCGGCGTGGACTTGCTTGAGGCGCCCATAATCGCGCGGACCGGCCGTGGCGAAATCCTTGGCCAGCAGGTTCCAATAGGCGGTGGTGAGGTCGACCACACTGATCTGGTGCTTGATCAGTTCGCGGTAGAAGGTCTCGGTGTCCCAGATCTCGGTGCCGCGCAGCACCACCGAGGCGCCGCAGATCAGCGCCGGGTACAACTGCTCGACGAAGCCGTCGAAGTTGAAGGTGGAAAACTGCAGGATGCGGTCATCGCCCTTGAGGTTGAAAAAATCCAGCGATACATAGGCATGGCGAGTCAGCGACAGCTGGTTGATGCCCACGCCTTTGGGCCGGCCGGTGGAGCCCGAAGTGAACATCACATACGCCAGGTTCTGGGCATGGGCGCGGTTGCTCAGGTTGCTGGCGTCCAAGTCGACCCAGGCCTGGTCCTGGTCCAGGCACAGGTGGTCGACATAGTCGGGAATCGCCAGGCGTTCACGTAAGTGACTCTGGGTCAGCATCAGCCGGGTGCCGCTGTCTTCGATCATGCACAGCAGGCGGTCCTGGGGGTATTCCGGGTCCAGGGGCACGTAGGCGCCGCCGGCCTTGAGCACCGCCAGCAGGCCGATGATCATGTCCAGGCCGCGCTCCACGGCGATCCCCACCAGCACGTCGGGGCCGACGCCCAGGCGCACCAGATGCCGGGCCAGGCGGTTGGCCCGGGCGTTGAGTTCGGCATAGGACAGTTGACGGTCTTCGAAGAGCAAGGCCGGCGCTGAAGGTTGCTGCGCTACCTGGGCTTCGAACAGTTGGTGAACCCGCTGCTCACTGGGGTAATCGAGAGTGGCGCTGCTCCAGTCGTGCACCAGTGACTGGTGCTCCTGGGCGTCCAGCAGGCTGAGTTCCGCCAACGGTAGTTCGGCCGCATCGAGCATATGCTGGAGCAGGTTGCTCAAGTGCGTACCAAGACGCTGCACCGCCGCCGTTGAAAAGTGCCCATGGGCATAGCTGTAATGCAAGGTCAGGGTATCGCCCAGATTGACCGTCAGGGTCAGCGGGTAACTGGTCTGCTCATGGGTGTGCAAGGCCTCGAATTGCAGGCCGTCGGGTGCCCCGCGTTGCAGCACTTCAGAGACCGGGTAGTTTTCGAAGACCAGAATGGTGTCGAACAGTGCCTCGCCACCGCGACCGGCCCAACGCTGGATCTCGTAAAGCGGTGCGTGTTCGTGTTCGCGCAGGCTCAGATTCAGCGCCTGTACGCTTTGCAGCCAACTGCCGAGGCTTTGCTCGGCCTGCGGGGTCGCCACCACCGGCAGGGTGTTGATGAACAGGCCAATCTGTTGCTCGACCCCGGGCAAATGCGCCGGGCGCCCCGCTACCGTGGCACCAAACGCAACTGTGGCTTGTGCGCTGTAGCGTTGCAGCAGCAACAGCCAGGCGGCTTGTACCAGCGTATTGAGCGTGACTTTCTGCTGACGGGCAAATTCATGCAGGCGCAGGGTCTGGGTGGCATCCACCACGTAATAATGTTCGCCATAGGCCGGCCCAGACAGCGCCGGCACCTGCGCCTGGGCCAGGCGGGTCGGCTGTTCCAGGGGCAATAGCTGGGCCTTCCAGAATGCTTCGCTGGCGGCACTGTCCTGCTCTTGCAGCCAGGCAATGTAATCGCGATAGCGGCCCACTGCGGCCGGCGGTTTCTGGCCGCTGTAGCGCTGCAACACTTCGCCGAGCAACTGTGAGTTGCTCCACCCGTCCATCAGGATGTGGTGATGGGTGTAAATCAGGTGCCAGTCGCTGTCCGTCAGTTGCACCAGGACCAGGCGCAACAGCGGTGGCCGGGCCAGGTCGAAAGGTTGCTGCGATTGCGCCTGGGCCAATGCGTCAAGGGCTGCCGGAAGCGCCTCGTGGCTGCGCCAGTCGAGCACGCTGAACGGCAACTGCACCTGGCGATGCACCATTTGCTGCGCCTGCGGCCAGTCGCCAGGCCAGATGAAGCCGGTGCGCAGGATGTCCTGGGCGTCGACGGTGGCCTGCCAGGCGGCACGAAAACGTGCGACGTCCAGCCCCTGCACATTGACGCGCATCTGGTTGATGTAATCGCCGGCGTCCTGCTCGTAAAGGCTGTGAAACAGCATGCCCTGCTGCATCGGCGACAAGGGGTACAGGTCTTCGGCCTCGGCGCCTATCTGCGCCAGCGCATCCAGCTGGGACTGGCTGATGCCCGCCAAGGGGAAATCCGACGGCGTCGCCTGCCCGGCTTCAAGCCCGCAGCAATGGGCAATCACCGCCTTGAGCTCGGCGGCATAGTCGTCAGCCAGTCGCTGGATCGTCGCGCACGAAAACATCTCACGGCTGAAGCCCCATTGCAGGGACAGTTCGCCGCCGTATACCTGCCCCTCGACCGTCAGCCAGTTGGCCAGCGGCGCAAGCGGGTCCTGGGCCAGACCGTTGCCTTCGGCGGAAGGCACGAACAGCGCGCCTTCGTCGAACTGGCGGTCGAACTGTCCAAGGTAGTTGAACGTGATGCGCGGCTGGGGCAGCGCCGCCAGGGCCGCGACCACGGATGGCGGGGCCAGGTAGCGCAACACGCCGTAGCCAACGCCTTTGTCCGGCACCGCACGCAGTTGTTCCTTGAGCGTCTTGATCGAGTCCGACAGCGCGTGTGCCGGAGTGAGGTTGACGGGAAACAGGCTGGTGAACCAGCCGACGGTGCGGGTCAGGTCCACGCCGTCAAACAGGTCTTCACGCCCATGGCCTTCCAACTGAATCAACGCGCTGGCCTGCCCGCTCCAGCGGCACACCACACGCGCCAGTGCGGTAAGCAGCAGGTCGTTGACCTGGGTGCGATAGGCGGCCGGCGCGAGGGTCAAGAGTTGGCGAGTGGTCTCGGCATCCAGGGTGCAACTGACCTTTTCCTCCAGGTATTGATGCAAGGCACCCTGGGGGTTATCGCAGGGCAAATCCGCGGTCGACGCCTGCCCAAGCTGCGCTTGCCAGCCTTCCATCTGGGGTAGAAAGCGTGGAACGGCGTCTTGCAGCCGGGCCGTCCAGGTTTGATAGGAGGTGGTCTTGCCCGCCAGTGCTGGCGCTGCCCCCTCGCGCAAGCCGACGTATAACTGCTGCAAATCGTCCAACAAGATGCGCCAAGAAACTCCGTCCACCACCAGGTGATGGATCACCAACAGCAAGCGCTGGCTGTGATCGGGCATCTGCACCAACAGTGCGCGCAACAACGGGCCGTCTTGCAGGTTGAGGCTGCGCTGGGCCTCATCACACAGCTCAGCCAGGGCTTCGTGGCTGTCTACCTGGCGCTGCCACAGCACGGATTCACCCACAGGCTCGCTGTAGTGCTGTTGCCACCCCTCACCGTTCGCCTGGTAACGTAGGCGCAAGCCGTCATGGTGGTTGACCAGTTGCTGCAACGCGCCGTTCAGGAAAGCCGCCACGATTGGCTCGCGCGGCATCAGCAACAACGACTGGTTCCAGTGCTGGCGCTGGGGGATGTCCTGGGCGAAGAACCAGTGCTGCACCGGGCTGAGGATCGCCTGGCCCTGGGCAGCACCCTGGTCGATCGTGGTATGCAGGCGCAGGCTTGCGACTTGCGCCAGGCTACGCAGGGTCTGGTGCTGGAACACGTCCTTGGGGCTGAGGTTGATGTCGGCCTGGCGTGCCCGGCTGACCAACTGCATGGAGACGATGGAGTCGCCGCCCAGTTCGAAAAAGTTGTCATCCTGGCCGACTTGCTCAACGCCGAGCACATCGCTCCAGATCGCCGCCAAGGCCTTCTGCAAGGCATTTTCCGGCGCGACAAATGCCTGTTGCAGCGTCGCGTCCGGTACGGGCAATGCCTTGCGGTCGAGCTTGCCATTGGCGGTCACCGGCAGCTTGGCCAGTGTGATGAAGTGCGTCGGCACCATGTATTCCGGCAAGCTGCTGAGGAGCCAGGCCTTGAGATCGGTCGGTTCTTCGTCTTCCAGCACCAGATACGCGACCAACTGCTTGCCGCCCTGCACCAACACCACCGCTTCACGCACCTGCGGGTGCTGCATCAGGCGCGTTTCGATTTCGCCCAGCTCGATACGCAAGCCGCGCAGCTTGACCTGATGATCGAGGCGGCCCAGGTATTCGATCACGCCATCGGCGCGCTGGCGCACGCGGTCACCGGTGCGATACAGGCGCTCGCCGGTCACGAACGGGCTAGGCACAAAGCGCTCGGCGGTCAACACCGGGCGCTGGTGGTAACTGCGCGCCAGGCCGGTGCCGCCCAGGTAGAGCTCGCCGGCAACACCGGCCGGTACCGGGTTGAGTTGCGCGTCCAGCACATAGGTGCCGAGGTTGGCGATCGGGCGGCCGATGGGCACGCTGTCTGCGCCTTCGTCGATGCAGGTCCAGTGGGTGACGTCGATGGCCGCTTCGGTCGGACCATAGAGGTTGTACAGCGCCGCACCCGGCAACTTGGCGAACACCTGCAGTTGCGCATCCAGGGGCAAGGCTTCGCCGCTGCACACAATGCGCTTGAGGCGGGTGCACGCCTGCACGCCCGGCTCGTGGATAAACGCCTGCAGCATCGACGGCACAAAGTGCAAGGTGGTGATGGCGTGCCGGCCGATGGTTTCGATCAGGCGCGCCGGTTCACGGTGTTCGCCAGGTGCGGCAACCACCAGGCGCGCACCGGTCATCAGCGGCCAGAAGAATTCCCACACCGAGACGTCGAAGCTGAACGGGGTTTTCTGCAACACCGCGTCACCGGCATCCAGATCATAGGCCTGTTGCATCCAACTCAAACGGTTGACCAACGCACGGTGGCTGTTGCCAGCGCCCTTGGGCTTGCCGGTGGAGCCGGAGGTGTAGATCACATAGGCGAGGTTGAGGGCATGGACCGCCACGGCGGGCGCTTCGCGGCTGTAACCGTCGATCCACAGCGCCGGCTGATCCAGGGCAATCACCTGGATACCGGCAGCGGGCAGCAAGGCCAACAGGCTTTGCTGGCTGAGCAGCAAGTGAATGCCGCTGTCTTCGATCATGTAGGCCAGGCGTTCCTGGGGATACTCGGGATCGAGGGGCACATAGGCGCCACCGGCCTTGAGAATCGCCAGCAGGCCGATGACCATTTCGACGGAACGCTCGACACAGATTCCCACCAGCACGTCGGGACCTACGCCCTGCTCGCCCAGGGCATGGGCCAACTGGTTGGCGCGGGCGTCGAGCCGGGCGTAGGTCAAGGTGGTCGTACCGAACACCAGTGCCGGCGCATTCGGGGTGCGTTGCACCTGGTCTTCGATGAGGTGATGTATCCCGCGCTCGGTCGGATACGACTCGGCAGTCTGGTTCCAGGTGTGCACCAGCCGCTGCTGCTCGCTCGCATCGAGCATCGGCAATTCGCCGATACGCTGTGCGCCATCCACCACCATCACCTGCAACAGGCTGATCCAGTGTTGGGCCATGCGCTCGATGGTCGGCGCGTCAAACAGGTCGCTGGCGTAGGTCAGGGCCGCATGCAGGGTGCCGGACTTTTCATAGGTGTCCAGGGTCAGGTCAAACTGGGTGGTGCGGCCTTGCCACTCCACCAGGGCCAATTCCAGGCCGGACGCGGTGCTCACCGCAGCAATGTCAGCGACCACCGGCTGGTGGTTGTACATCACCTGGAACAGCGGTGTGTGGCTCAGGCTGCGCTCGAGTTTCAGCGCTTCCACCAGGCGCTCGAAGGGCAACTCTTGATGGGCCTGGGCACCCAGGGCGTGCTCCTTGATGCCTTGCAACAGCTCGACAACGCGAGTTTGCCCGCTCAGTTCGGTGCGCAGCACCTGGGTGTTGACGAAGAAACCGATCAGCCCTTCGACTTCGGTGCGGTTGCGATTGGCAATCGGCACGCCGACACGGATATCGCCCTGGCCGCTGTAACGATGCAGCAGCACATTAAAGGCACCCAGCAACAGCATGAACAGGGTGACGTTGTGTTTTTGCGCGCAACTGCGCAGTTGCGCAGCCAGTGCCGGATCAATCGCGAAGTTATACCGCGTGCCTTGATAGCTGGGCATCGCCGGGCGCGGATGATCGGTGGGCAGCTCCAGTACCGGATGCTCGTCGCCCAGGCGTGCCTGCCAGTATTCCAACTGACGCGCCTGCTCCCCCGCTTCCAGCCAGCGTCGCTGCCAAAGGGCGTAGTCGCTGTACTGGATCGGCAGCTCGGGCAGTTGCGGCGTTTCGTTGCGCTCATGGGCGTCATAGCAACGGATGAACTCGTCGATCAGCACATTCATCGACCAACCGTCGGAGACGATATGGTGCAGCGTCAGCAGCAGCACGTGTTCCTGATCGTCAAGTTTGAGTAATTGCACGCGCAGCAGCGGGCCGTGTTCCAAGTCGAATGGCAACAAGGATTGGCGGGTAGCGGCATCGTTGACGGCCTGCTCGCGCTCGGCGGCGGGCAAGGCGCTGACGTCCAGTTGCTCGACCGCAAGCGACGGCTCTATCGCCACCTGCACCAGATGCTCATCAGCCTGGCGTTGGAACACGGTGCGCAGGGTTTCGTGGCGCGCCACCAGGCTGGCGAATGCTTGCTCCATCGCTGGCAGGTTCAGCGCGCCGATCAAGCGCACCGCGCCGGGCAGATTGTAGGCGCCGCTGGCCGGGTCCAATTGCCAGAGAAACCACATGCGCTGCTGTGCGTAGGACAGCGCTTGGCGGTCCTGCGCCTCTACCCCTGCCGGAATCGGAAACCGGGAAAACTCCACGCCTTCTTTTTGCAAGGCTTGCAGGAACAGCTGGCGTTTTTCCAGAGGCAACCCGATAAACCGGCGAGCAAGTTTCAAGGAGTCTTCAGCAT
>Ga0160432_100793_pt1 | contig 15029 bp, 15 predicted proteins | sample HID1971M_E0MG_FD_108250 | JGI IMG/M metagenome (GOLD analysis project Ga0160432, IMG submission 108250) | Enriched millipede-associated microbial communities from UW Madison campus, WI, USA - HID1971M_E0 MG | ecosystem: Host-associated > Arthropoda: Insects > Digestive system > Unclassified ... | reverse complement strand
GCGAGCTCGTACTCCTCGGTGGGCCACACGTCGGCCTCCAGGTCGCGCGGGACCGCGAAGAAGAACCCGTCCGGGTCGATCTGCGACGCGTGCGCCACGAGGGCCGCGTCGCGCTGGGCGAAGAAGTCCGCGGCGGCGACGTGCGTGGTCGCCTCCCGCTCGGGGATCTCGCGCGCCGCGCGCGACTCGATCCAGTCGCCGAACGGCGACTCCAGGCCGGCGCCCTGCATCGCCTCGTGCACGGCGCGCATGCGCGCCATCGAGAAGCCGTGGTTGTAGTAGAGCTTGAGCGGCTCCCAGGGCTCCGCGCCGCCCTCGACGACGTACCGGGAGGCGTCGCCGGCGGCGTGGTACGCCTCGAACGCCACCTCGTGGCACCTGATGTGGTCGGGGTGCGGGTACCCGCCGGACGGGTCGTACGTCGTCATCACGTGCGGGCGGAAGTCGCGCACGAGCTCGACGAGGGGTGCGGCCGCCTCGTCGAGCGGCACCAGGCCGAACGAGCCCTCGGGCAGGGGCGGCAGCGGGTCGCCCTCCGGCAGCCCGGAGTCCACGAAACCGAGCCAGGTCTGCCGCACGCCGAGCGCCTCGGCCGCGGCCGCCATCTCCAGGCGGCGCACCGCCCGTCGGCCGTCGATGGTGTCGAACTCGTGCCCCTCGGGCACCTGGAAGCTCGGGTTGAGGACGTCGCCCCGCTCGCCGCCCGTGCAGGTCACGACGAGCACCTCCACCCCCTCGGCGGCGTACCGCGCGGTGGTCGCGGCGCCCTTGCTCGACTCGTCGTCCGGGTGCGCGTGCACCGCCATCAGACGCAGGGGCTCGGGCCGCGGGGTGGGCGGCACGGAGGAGGCGGAGGACAAGGTCCCTCCCGGGGTCACGGTCGGCAGCGAGGTTCAGGGACAATGGTGCACCATGAGCGAGCCCGTCAGCCCCACTCCCCCCGCCGACCGGTACGGCACGTCGCGTGCCCGACGGGACGGCCGGCAGGACGGCCGACGCCCGCTCGGGACCGGGGCCAAGGTGGCGATCGGTGTCGCGCTCGCGGCGGCCGTCGGCGTGGCCGCCTGGTTCTCGGTCGAGCAGACCCGTCGGGACCCGGTGACGGTGGAGATGGTGGGCTTCGACGTCCGCGACGCCGAGCAGGTGGACGTCACCTTCCAGGTGCACATGCCGCCCGGCACGACGGCGGTCTGCGAGGTGGAGGCGCTCGCGCAGAGCTACGCCCAGGTCGGCACCCTCGAGGTGCCCGTCGGCCCCGCCGAGCAGCAGACCTCCACGTACTCGGTGACGGTCCGCACGTCCGAGGAGGCCACCACCGCGGTGGTGGAGTCCTGCGACGTCGTCGAGCCCTCCTGACGCCGCTCCTGACCGGGATCACCCTGTTCGCCCAGGGCAGATGCCTGGGTTCTGACGGGTGGCCGGGCTATCCTGAGGGATTCACACGCAGTCCTGCCCCAGCCGACGCGCGTGCCGACGCTCGTCGGACGCCCGCGCGCGGCCTCAGCAGGCCATCGAGCACCACGAAAGGAGAGCCCTCGTGACCGAGAGCACCGTCACCTGGCTCACCCAGGAGGCTCACGACCGGCTGCAGGCCGAGCTGGAGCACCTCTCCGGCCCTGCCCGCACCGAGATCGCCGAGCGCATCGCCGCCGCCCGCGACGAGGGCGACCTCAAGGAGAACGGCGGCTACCACGCCGCCCGCGAGGAGCAGGCGAAGAACGAGGCCCGCATCCGCGAGCTCACCGAGAAGCTGCGGCACGTCCAGATCAGCACGCCCGCGGACGACGGCGTCGTGGAGGCCGGCATGGTCGTCACGGCCGTCTTGGCCGGGGACGAGATGACGTTCCTGCTCGGCTCCCGCGAGATCGCCGGCACCACCGACCTCGACGTGTACTCGCCGACGTCGCCGCTCGGCGCCGCGATCGACGGGCACCGGATCGGCGAGAAGGTGGCCTACACCGCGCCGAACGGTCGCGAGATCCCCGTCGAGATCCTCAAGGCCACGCCCTTCGCGGGCTGACCTCCCCCGGGCCGTACCCGGCACCGACGCATGCCATGGGCGTGCCCGTCCCGACGGGCACGCCCATCGTCGTCCCCGGGGGTGCCAGCGACGCCACCGACGCCACGGCCTCCGCGGCGTCACCCGGCGACTTCACCCCCGCCGGTCTCATCATCTGAGACAGATGGCGATCCATAGATCCGTCGATGATCCGTCGATGGCCAAGGCGACCTTTCGTTGCGCTGCCAACGATCGATGCCCCGCCGCCACGTCCGGCCGGTCGAGGAATGGTCATGGTGGAGGTGAACTTTCCCCCGTGATGCGTCTATGGTCGATGGCGGTATGGACACGACGGACACCGCAACGACCAACCATTCGACCGACGACAGCTCGACCGACAGCCTGGCCGACGACATGGCCTCGTCCCGCGCCGCGGAGCCCCTCCCGGGCCTCACGGTGCGCCCGCCGACGACGCAGGACGGCGCCGCGATGTGGCGCCTGGCCCGCGACTCGGGCTCGCTCGACCTCAACTCCTCCTACGCCTACCTGCTGCTCGCGGACCACTTCGCCGCGACCTGCCGCCTGGCGTTCCTCCCCGACGGCCCCGACGGCCCCGACGGCACCGACACGGAGGGCGAGCCCGTGGGCTTCGTCTCCGCGTACCGGCTGCCGGCCGACCCCGCCACGCTCTTCGTGTGGCAGGTCGCCGTCGACCCGCGGGCCCGCGGCCGGCGCGTCGCGGGGCGGCTGCTGGACGCCGTCGTCGACGCGACGGCGGAGGGCGGCGGCCCCGCCGTCACCCGGCTGCACACCACCGTGACCACGGACAACGCGTCGTCGCGGCGCGTGTTCGCGCGGTGGGCCGCCGAGCGCGGCGCGACCCTGCGCGAGACGACGGGCTACGAGGCCGAGCACTTCCCCGACGGCCACGAGGCCGAGCCGCTGCTGGTGATCGAGGGCATCCGCCCTCCCCGTTGACCGCCTCCACCACTCAGGTCCCCGGACCTCGGGCTGCGCCGGTTCCGCGCGCAGGTGACGACGCAGCCCTCTCCATCACCCAACACCGCACCGGCGCGCACCACCTCAAGGAGTGTCCTTCGTGACAACCCCGACCGTCCCCACCACCGAAGCGTCCGCCGCCGACGACCCGCTGGGCTTCACCGCCCTCGAGTCGGAGGTCCGCAGCTACTCGCGTTCCTGGCCCGTCGTGTTCGACCGGGCCTCCGGGGCGACGGTGCTCGCCGAGGACGGCACCGAGTACCTCGACTTCTTCGCGGGAGCCGGCACCCTCAACTACGGGCACAACAACCCGCTGCTCAAGCAGGTGCTGCTGGACTACCTCACCGACGACCGCATGGTGCACACGCTCGACATGTTCACCTCGGCGCGGCGCGAGTTCCTCGAGACGTTCAACGAGGTGATCCTGGAGCCGCGCGGCCTGGACCACAAGGTCGTGTTCCCGGGCCCGGGCGGCGCCAACGCGGTGGAGGCGGCGCTCAAGCTGGCGCGGAAGGTGACGGGCCGGGAGTCGGTCATCAACTTCACCAACGCGTTCCACGGCATGACGCTGGGCGCGCTGTCCGTGACGGGCAACTCGATGAAGCGCGGCGGCGCCGGCGTCCCCCTGGTGCACGCCACCCCGATGCCGTACGACGACTACTTCGACGGCGACGTGCCCGACTTCGTGTACCTGGAGCGCCTGCTCGAGGACAGCGGCTCGGGCCTCAACGCGCCCGCCGCCGTCATCGTCGAGACGGTGCAGGGCGAGGGCGGCATCAACGCCGCGCGCGCCGAGTGGCTGCGCGGCCTGGCCGACCTGTGCAAGCGCCACGACATCCTGCTGATCCTCGACGACATCCAGATGGGCTGCGGCCGCACCGGCAAGTTCTTCTCGTTCGAGGAGGCCGGGATCGTGCCCGACATCATCTGCCTGTCGAAGTCGATCTCTGGCTACGGCCTGCCGATGGCGCTCACCCTGGTGCGCCCCGAGCTGGACATCTGGGAGCCGGGCGAGCACAACGGCACCTTCCGCGGCTTCGCCCCCGCCTTCGCGACGGCCGCCGAGGCGATCCGCACCTACTGGACGGACGACACGCTCGAGACCGCCACGATCGACAAGGGCGCGCTCGTCGAGGCGCACTTCAACTCCCTCGTCGCCCGCTACGGCGACGACGTGCTGGTGGCCAAGGGCCGCGGCCTCGCGCGCGGCCTGCAGACGCCCGACGGCGAGACCGCGACCCGCATCTGCGACGAGGCGTTCTCGCGCGGGCTGCTCATGGAGACCTCGGGCCCCGACGGCGAGGTCGTCAAGCTGCTGCCGCCGCTGACGATCACGTACGACGAGCTGCAGCGCGGCCTGAAGATCATCAGCGAGTCCGTCGCCGCCGTCCTGCCGGCACCGACGGTGGCCTGACGCCCCGCCCCACCCGCCCCACCGCACCCGAACCACCGGAGGTACCACCCATGCTCGTGCGCACGCTCGACGAGATCACCGACACCGACGCCGACGTCAAGAGCGAGAACTGGCGCTCGAAGCGGATCATCCTGGCGAAGGAGGGAGTCGGCTTCTCCGTGCACGAGACCACCCTGTACGCCGGCACCGAGAGCTTCTTCTGGTACGCCAACCACATCGAGGCCGTCTTCATCACGTCCGGCGAGGGCGAGATCGAGGACCTCGGCACCGGCGAGGTGCACCAGCTCAAGCCCGGCTCGCTGTACCTGCTCAACGACCACGACAAGCACAAGGTGCGCCCGCGCACCGACATCACGTGCGTGTGCGTGTTCAACCCGCCGGTCACCGGCCGCGAGGTGCACGACGAGAACGGCGTCTACCCGCTCGTCACCGAGCCGACCCCGGAGCCCGAGGCCGCCGCGGTCTGACCCCCGCCCTCCCGCCGAGATAGAGAACCCGGACCCGCGAGATAGAGAGGCTCGGACGAGACCACAACCCGTTGTGGTCTCGTCCGAGCCTCTCTATCTCGCGGGTCCGGGTTCTCTATCTCGGCGTCCGCCTCGGCGTCAGGGCGGCGAGGCGCGCGCGCAGGAGGCGTCGGTCGCCTTCCCGGTCGACCTGGTCGAGGGCGCGGCGCAGCTCCACGGCCGCCTCGGCGGGCCGCCCGGCGCGGGTCAGCAGGTCCGCGCGCAGCGCGGGCAGCAGGTGATAGGCCACCAGCGCCGGGTCATGCGCGACGGCGTCGACGGCGGCCAAGCCGGCCTCGACGCCGCGCACCTCGGCCACGGCCACGGCCCGGTTGAGCCCGACGACGGGCGACGGCGCCAGGTCGAGCAGCACGTCGTAGAGAGCGAGCACCTCCGCCCAGTCCGTCTCCGCCGCGGCGCCCGCCCGGCAGTGCAGCGCCGCGATCGCCGCCTGCACCTGGTAGGGCCCCGGCCGGCGCGCGGCCAGCGCCGCGTCGAGCACCGCCAGTCCCTCGTCGATCTCGTCGCGGCGCCAGCGGGTGCGGTCCTGCTCCGCCAGGGTCCGGGCGACGCCGTCGCCCCCGCTCCGCGCCTCGCGGCGCGCGTGCTGCAGCAGCAGGAGCGCGAGCAGGCCGCGCGCCTCGGGCTCGTCCGGCAGCAGCCGGGCGGCGAGCCGGGCCAGCCGCACCGCGTCCCCGGCCAGCGCGCGCCGCTCGGCGCACCCCTCGACCTCGTCGGCGGGCTCGGCCCACGCGTCGTAGCCCTCGGTGAAGAGCACGTAGAGCACGGCGAGCACCGCGTCCGTGCGCTCGGCCAGCAGCCCCGGCGGCGGCACCCGGAACGTGATGCCCGTCGCCCGGATGCGCCGCTTCGCCCGGACGAGCCGCTGGGACATCGTCGCCTCGGGGAGGAGGAACGCCCGCGCCACCTGAGCGGTCGTCATGCCGGTGAGGGAGCGCAGCGTCAGCGCCACCCGGCCGTCGAGCGGCAGGGCAGGGTGGCAGCACGTGAACAGCAGCCGCACCAGGTCGCCGTCCGGGTCGTCGGGCGACCACCCCTCGTCGTCGAGTCCGCGCTCGACCTCGTCGTGCACACCGTCCTCCGCCCGCCCCGGCCCGTCGACGCGCTCGCCGCGCCGCGCGGCGGTCTCGCTCTTCTCCGCCTCGACCCGGCGCCGCCGCAGCACGTCCAGGGCGTGCCGCCGCGCCGTCGTCGTGAGCCACGCGCCCGGCCGGTCGGGGAGGCCGTCGCGCGACCAGGTGCGCAGCGCCGTCGCGAACGCCTCCTGCGCGGACTCCTCCGCGAGGTCGAGGTCGCCGGTGGCGCGAGCCACCGCGCCGAGGACGCGCCCCCACTCGCTGCGGAACGCGTCCTCGACGGCGGTCGTCGTCACGCCGGCCCGACGCCGTCGGTCGGCCAGAACGGGTGCACCTCGACCGTGCCGCCGCCCCACGCGCCGGGGTGCTCGGCCGCGATCGCGAGCGCCGCCTCGAGGTCCGGGGCCTCGACGACGTCGAACCCGCCGATCACGTCCTTCGTCTCGGTGAACGGCCCGTCGGTCACCAGGGTCCGGCCGTCGGACACCCGCACGCGCCGCACGTCGGCGGCCGGCCGCAGCCGCTCCCCCAGCACGCGCGAGCCGTCGGCGTCGTGCCGGCGCACCCAGGCCTCGATGTCGGCGTCCGGACCGCGGTCGGGCACGTCGGGCTCGATCACCAGCAGGAGGTACCGCATCACGCGCCCCCGTCCGTCGCGCCGGCGTCGTCGAGGCCCAGCGGCCAGAACGGCCGCAGCTCGATGGCGCCCTCGTGGGCCATGGGGTGCTCGGACGCGATGGTGATCGCCGTGTCGAGGTCGGGCGCGTCGATGACGTCGAACCCGCCGATCGCCTCCTTGGTCTCCGAGAACGGGCCGTCGGTCACGAGCGGGCGCCCGCCCCGCACCCGTACCCCGACCGCGTCGGCCGGCGGGCGGAGCCGGTCGCCCAGCACGGCGGCCCCGCTCCCGTAGTACTTCTCGACCCAGCCTTCGATGGGCGGCGCGCCCGCGGCGTCCTCCGGCCGCAGCTGCGGGTCCTCAGGGGTGGACAGCACCAGCATCAGGTAGCGCACGACGTTCTCCTTCGGGTCGGTCCTCATCCTGCACGGCCGGGGAGGCCGTGTACATGAGCACGACGAACGGGATCGGGCCCGACAGACACCTCGTGCGCACGCACTCCCGACCGATGGGGAGGGCTCCCCATTGCGCGGCGTCCGAATGCCCCGCCTACCGTGAGCCGAGGCAACGAAGTCCGGAGGGGGACGGAACCATGGCACGACGACTCACGCAGCCGAGGACCACGGCGGGTGCGCTGCTGGCGACGACGGCGCTCGCGCTCGCGGCCTGTTCCGGCGGCGGCGACGGCGCCGACGCAGCTCCCGCCGACGGCGCGTCGGGCGGCGCCGAGTCCTCGGCCGGCGCGGACGGGGAGCAGGCCGCGGAAGGGCAGGGCGGACCGCCCGAGCCCGTCGAGCTCGGCGCGCTCGGCGATGTCGTGGGCGTCGGCTCGGGGTACGCGCTGTTCGGCCAGGCCGGGGACGACAGCGAGCCCGTCGACGGGCACACGACCGCGAACGAGACGCTCGCCTCCATGACCGGCCCGATCGCCTGGGACGCCGAGCCGCTCACCAGTGCCCGACTGGCCCTCTCGGACGCCGGTCTCTTCGCGACCGGCAAGAAGGAGGACAGCGCGCTCGAGGCCGGCTGGGTCGTCGCACGACTCGACCCGGAGACTGGTGAGGAAGCCTGGTCCGTCGAGGCCAAGGACCCCAACTCCCTCGACGAGGCCGGGTGCGACTACGCGGCGTCCGGGGGCTCGCTCGTCGCGCTGAGCTGCACGGACGGCCCCGACGACGTGAGCACGGACCTCACCTTCCTCGACGCCGAGACCGGCGACGAGAGGTTCACGCTGCCCGGTGCCGACGGCGTCGAGCGCGAGGTCGTGTCGTTCGACCCCGTCGTCGTCCACGCCACGGACGAGCCCGACGACGCCGCACCGTACGGCGTGCACGTGTCCGACCCCGCGTCGGGCGAGGAGCTCGCGGCGCACGGCGACCTCGAGCTGTACTGCAGCGGTGCGTCGTTCGCCCCGTGCGGCTTCGGGATCGACGGAAGCCTGATCGTCAGGGGCGACGCGGACCAGGACTTCGGAGCCGACGGAGCCATCGCCCTGGTGGACCCGACGACCCTCGAGGTCGCGTGGTCGGTGGGCGACCCGGAGGGCGGCACGACCGTGCTCGGCGGCGGCCCCGACGGCGTCTTCGTCCGGTCGTCCGAGACGGACAAGGCCGTGCTGCTCGACGCCGCCACCGGTGAGGAGCTCGCGTCGACCGACGTCCTCGAGGACCTGCTCTTCGACCGCTCCGAGGGCATCTTCCCGATCGGCGACGGCGGCACCTACGTCTCCGACGGCCGGGGTTCGAACGTCAGCAGCGGCGAGGTCGACTCGGACTGGATGATCTCCCTGGACAGCTTGTTCCCCGAGGGCTGACCCCGCCGTCTGCCCGCGCCGTCCTACTTGATCCCCGTGCTCGCGATGCCCTGCACGAAGGTCTTCTGGAAGACGAGGAACACGACGAGCAGCGGCACGACGGCGACGGTCGCCACGGCCATCACGGCGCCCCACGGCGAGCTGAACGCCGGGTTGCTGGTCAGGGTCGACAGCCCGACCGGCACGGTGAGGCTCTCATTGCCCTGCAGCACCACGAGGGGCCACAGGAAGTCGTTCCAGCGGTTCATGAACCCGAGGATCACGAGGACGCCGACCAGCGGGCCGCAGGAGGGCAGCACCACCCGGAAGAAGGTGCGCAGCTCTCCCGCGCCGTCGAGCCGCGCGGCCTCGATGAGCGCGTCGGGCACGCCGAGCATGAACTGGCGGGCGATGAAGATCCCGACGACGTCGAACAGGGTGGGCAGGATCACCGCCCACGGCGAGTCGACCAGCCCCAGCCGCGCGACCACGAGGAACGCCGGCACCAGGGTGACCTGGATCGGGATCATGATCGTCACGAGGAAGACCGCGTACAGCAGCCCGCGCCCCCGGAACCGGTACTTCGCGAGCGCGTACCCCGCGCCGAGCGAGACGCACACGGACAGGGCGGTGCCGACCGTGGCGACGAGGAGCGAGTTGCCGAGCCAGTGCCAGACCGGCTGCGTCGCGAAGACCTCGGTGAAGTTCCCGACCGTCGGCGCGTCGGGCCACAGGTAGAACTCGCTGCTCTGCGACTGCCCGCCCGGCGTGAGGGCCGAGACCACCATCCAGTACAGCGGGAACACGACGAGGATCGCGACGGCGGTGAGGCCGGCGGTGAGCAGCCAGCGGCGGCGATGGGACCGGCGCGCGCGGGGCGAGCGGCCGGCACGGGCGGGCGCGGGGGCGACGGTGGTGGTCACAGGAGCTCCTCGGCTTTCTTCGTCGCCCGCTGCCGCAGCAGCGTGAAGACCAGCAGGATCAGCACGAGCAGCAGGCCGAGCGCCGCGGCGTACCCCATGCGGGCGTCGGCGAACGCGGACCGGAACACGTACTGGATGAGGACGGTCGTGGAGAATCCGGGGCCGCCGCCGGTCATCACGTAGATGACGTCGAAGGCCTGCAGCGAGAACACCACGTTGAGGATGAGCAGGATCGACGTGGTCGGCGCGAGCATCGGCACGGTCAGTCGTCGGAACCGCTGCCAGCGGCTCGCACCGTCGATGGCGGCGGCCTCGCGCAGCTCGGACGGGATCGACTGCAGCGCGCCCAGGTAGATCACCATGCAGAAGCCGATGCGGGTCCACACGACGACGAGCACCAGCGTGAGCATCGCCGTGCGCGGCGACGTCAGCCACGGCAGCCCCTCGAGCCCGACCGCCCGGAGCGCGTTGTTCGCGACGCCGTAGTCGGGGTTGAAGATCCACGACATGATCACGCCGACCACGACGCCGGCCGCGACCATCGGCACGAAGAACAGCGCCCGCAGCAGGCCCCGTCCCGGCAGCGGGCGGTTGAGCGCGACGGCGAGCGCCAGCCCGATCGCCATCGCCGTCGGCACCGTGCCGACCGTGAAGACCACCGTGTTGAGGAGGGCGGTGCGCAGCAGCGGGTCGGACAGCATGGTCCGGTAGTTGTCCGCGCCCACCCACCGACCGTCGCCGAGGGTCGCGGTGTCCTGGAAGGACAGGGCGACGGCGATGACGATCGGGACCAGCGAGAACGCGAGGAACAGCAGGCCCGCGGGGCCGACGAAGAGGTAGGGCGCCCAGCGGCCGCGACGGCGGCCCGCGGGCCCGCCCGTCCGCGACGCCGCGCGCGCGACGTCAGCCGTCGGGGAGGCGGCCGGCGGCGCCTCCAGGGCCGTGAGGGTCTCACCGCGTGGTGACACTGCGCATCGCCTCCGTCATCTGGGCGCCGCACTCGGTGGGCGTGAGCTCGCCGAGGAAGCACAGGTCGAGGTAGTCCGCGAAGACCGAGTTGAGGGAGCTGAAGTACGGCCCGGACTGGGCCCGCACCATGGACAGCGGGATCGTCGTGGCCTGGTCGATGAACTGCTGCATCGTGGCCTCGTGGCGGTCGTAGCCGATGTCGGCCGCGTCCAGCGAGGAGCGGGCGGGCAACCAGTTGCCGCGCCGGCAGAACTCCGCGACGTTGGTGCGGCTCGTGAGGAACGCGACCAGCTCGGCCGCGAGCTCGGGGTGCTTGCTCGACCTCGTCACGGCCAGCGCGTTGCCGCCGAGGTCGGACGCCTCGCCGCCGTTGCGGATCATGTAGGTGGTGCCCCACTCGTCGGGGCGGGCCTCGTCGAGGGCGGCGATCGCCTCGGGGTTGTCCAGCAGCAGCCCGGTCTGGCCGGTGGCGAAGAGGTCGCGGCCGACGGCGCCGCCGCCGGACTTGCTCATGTTCGCCGACGAGACCAGCCCGTCGGCGTACCAGCGGCGGCCGAAGTCCAGTGCGCCGACGGCGGCCTCGGTGTCCATGCTCGGCGTCTCGCCGTCCTCGCCGAGGAACGCGCCGCCGTTCTGGTAGACGAGCGGCATCCAGCGGTACGCCGTCTCCGGGCCGCTCCAGCCGTAGCCGAAGCCGTACCGGCCGGTGATCTTCCGCGCCTCGGCGGCGATCTCGAGGAACTCGTCCCACTGCCACGCCTCGTCGAGGGTCTGCGGCACCTCGACGCCGATCTGCTCGATCACCCGCGTGTCGTAGAAGGTGAGGAAGTTGTCGGTGTGCTGGAAGACGCCGAACAGGCCGTCGGCCTTGGCGCCGATGGCCCAGAACGGCTCCGACCAGTCGTCCTGGTACTCCCGCGGCACCGCGTCCGTGAGGTCGACGAGGCTGCCGTTGGCGGCGTAGCGGCCGATCTGCTGCGGCGTGATGCGGATGATGTCGGGCGCCAGGTCTGCCGCCAGCCGCGTGATGAACCACTGGTGGAACTGGCCGGTCGTGACCTCGACCGCGACGCTGGTGCCCGGGTGGGCGGCCACGAACTCGTCGGCGAGCGCCTGGTACGACTCCAGGTCCAGCGGGATGTTCCACGAGGACAGCCGCAGGTGCTTCGTGCCGGTGGGGGCGCCGGAGCAGGCCGCGAGCGCCCCGGCCACGCTGATCCCGGCCACGGCCAGGAAGCTCCGCCGGGACAGCCTGCGCGCGACCGGGTGCCCGTCGGGCACCGCACGGTTCGGCATCTCGTCTCCTCTTCGTCGAGGTCGGTCGAGGGGTGGGTCGAGGGGTGGGTCGAAGCCGGCGGGGTCGCGCCGCGTCCCCGCGGGTGGTGCCCCGACCGCGTCGCCGGGGCACCACCGGTCGCTCAGCGCGCCAGCACCGGGTCCCGCTCGAGGGTGGACGCCGACGACGACGCGGACGACGCCGGGCGCAGCGCGGCGGGCAGCAGCGCGGCGTGCGCCTCGAGCAGCTCGTCCGTCATCGCCCGGACCTGCTCGAGCGTGCAGTGCGCGGACGTCAGCGGGTCGAGCGCGACGGCGTGGTGCACGTGCTCGACGTCGCCGGTGAGGGCGGCGCGCACGGCGAGCGTCTGCACGTTGACGTTGGTGCGGTTGATCGCCGCGAGCTGCGGCGGGAGCTCGCCGAACGACGTCGGCTGCACGCCGTTCGCGTCCACCAGGCACGCGACCTCGACGCACGCGTCGTCGGGCAGGTTCGTGATGACCCGGCCCGCGTTGGGCACGTTGCCGTAGACGACGGCGGGCACGCCCGTGACGACGGCGTTGACGATCGACGCCCCGTACTCGACCGACGGGCTGAGGTCGGCCTTGAGCCGCTCGAGCTGCTCGTCCACGTCGCCCTGCTCGTCGTGGGAGGAGCAGATCTCGTAGTAGTCCCAGCGCTCCGGGAGGTACTCGAGCGTCGTGGCGGGATCCTTGCGGAACCACGGCACGTACTCCGACGCGTGGTGGCTGGACTCCGTCTCGAAGTACCCGAAGTGCTTCATCAGCGTGGTGCGCACCTGCTCGTTGCCGCCCTCGTAGGTGCTGGCCGCGAGCGCCGCGTCGGAGTGGTCGCCGTCGTCGGCGAGGAGGTCGGCGGCCGCCCGGCCACGGACGTGACGCTCGGCCATGACCTGGCGCAGGCGCGGGTACAGGTCCTCGGCGCCGCGGCGGAAGTCGAGGATCCACGCCTGGTGGTTGATGCCCGCGCAGCGGTAGGACACCTCGTCGTAGGGGACGCCCAGGGTGCGCGCGAGCATGCGCGTGGTGCCCTGCACGCTGTGGCACAGGCCAACCGTGCGCAGCCCGAGGGCGTTGAGGTAGGCGGTGGCCATCGCCATCGGGTTGGCGTAGTTGATGAACTGCGCGTCCGGGCAGACCTCCAGCGCGTCGGCCGCGATGTCCTGGTAGGCACGCACCGAGCGCAGGAAGCGGAACACCCCGCCGGGGCCGACGGTGTCGCCCACGGTCTGGTCGACGCCGTAGCGGCGCGGGATCTCGACGTCGTGCCGGTAGGACTCCACGCCGCCCACCTGGAACGTGATGATGACGAAGTCGGCCCCGTCGAGGGCCGCCCGGCGGTCCGTGGTCTGCTCGACGACGGTGGGCAGGCCGTGGTGGTCCACGAGCTCGCGGGCCGCGCCCGCCACCCGGTCCAGGCGGTCGGCGTCGAGGTCCATCAGGCAGAGCGTGGCGTCGCGCAGGGCGGGGAAGCTGAGCAGGTCGCCGATGAGCCGGAACGGGAACACGAAGCCGCCGGCGCCGATGATGGTGATCTTCGGGGAATGAGCCATGCAGCGACGCTAGGCCCGAGGATGGCGGTCGATCCTCCGGATCGGTCGCCCCGCTTTCCGGGATCCTTCGATCGCCCTAGGATCCCCGCCATGACGCTGACGGTCGATGACGTCCGCCTGGAGGAGGCCGCCCTGTGGGTGCGCCGCGGCGCGCCCCCGGTGATGGAGCACCCGCACCGGCACGACGACCTCGAGCTCAACCTCGTGCACGCCGGCCGCCTGGAGTACCTCTTCGGCGGGTCGACGCTGCGGGTCGAGGCGGGCGAGGTGGCGCTCTTCTGGGGCGGCACGCCGCACCAGCTCGTCGACCCCGACGCGGTGGAGTCCGCGGTGTCGTGGGTGCACGTGCCGCTCACCGAGGTGCTCGGCTGGGCACTGCCGGCCGAGCAGATCGCGGTGCTGCTGCGGGCCCGACCCGTGGTGGTGCCCGCCGCCGCGCTCGCCCGCGACGTCGACGCCCTCTTCGCCACGTGGCACCGCGACGTCCTGGCCGGCGGCGACCACGCCGTCGTCATGCTGGAGGTGCAGGCCTTCGTGCGCCGGACGCTCGCGGCGGCGGAGGCCGCCGGGACGCCCCGGCCCGCGGGCGACGCGGCGGGCGCACCGGGACCGTCCGGCGCGGCCGCGCGCGCCACCGCGATGGCCCAGTTCGTGGCGGAGCGCTACCGCTCCCCCATCACGCCGTCGGACGTCGCGCGCGCCGTGCACCTCAGCCCCAGCCACGCGATGACGCTGTTCAAGCGGGTGGTGGGCACCACCCTCGGCACCTACATCGCCCGGTGCCGGGTGGCGGAGGCGCAGCGCCTGCTCATCACGACGGACGCCACCACGGTGGAGGTGGGGCACGCGGCCGGGTTCACGTCGCAGAGCAGCTTCTACGACACCTTCCGCCAGATCTGCGGGTACGCGCCGGGCGACTACCGTCGCGCGCTGCGCTGACCGGCGGGCCGGTCGGCGCAGGTCGGGTCACGCGACCGCGAACCCCGCGGCCCGCAGCCGCTCGACGACGGCCTCGCAGTGCTCCTGCCCCTTGGTCTCGAGCTGCAGGTTCACGAGCACCTGCGCCACGGTGAGCGAGGTGTCGGTCCGGGTGTGCTCCACCTGCACGATGCTCGCGCCGGCGTGCGCGACGACGTCGAGCAGCTCGGCGAGGGAGCCGGGCTTGTCGTCGATGCACACGCGCAGCTGCAGGTACCGGCCGGCGGCCACGAGGCCGTGCTGCACCACGCGCACCAGGAGCAGCGGGTCGATGTTGCCGCCGGTGAGGACGGGGACGATGGTGCCCGGCAGCGAGCCGGGCTCGGCGGCCAGCACCGCCGCGACTCCCGCGGCCCCCGACGGCTCCACGATGAGCTTGCCCCGCTCGGCCACGAGCAGCAGGGCGCGCGACATCTCCTCCTCGGAGACGGTGCGCACCTCCACGCCGAGACGGGCCAGCACCTCGAACGGCACGTCGCCGGGGGTGCCGATGGCGATGCCGTCCGCCATCGTCGCGCCGAGCGCACGCGCCACGGGACGTCCGGCGGCGAGCGACCCCGGGTACGCGGCGGCCGTCTCGGCCTGCACGCCCACGACCTTGACGTGCGGGGCGGCCTCGGCGAGGACGGTCGCGATGCCCGCGACCAGGCCGCCGCCGCCGAGCGGCACGACGACCGTGCCGACGTCGGGCACCTGCTCGAGGATCTCGAGGGCCACCGTGCCCTGACCGGTGACGACGTCGAGGTGGTCGAACGGGTGGATGAGCGTGCGCCCGGACCGGGCGGCCTCCGCGCGGGCGGCGACGAGCGCCTCGTCCACGCTCTCGCCGACCTGCCGCACCTCGGCCCCGTAGCCGCGGGTGGCCCGCAGCTTCGGCACCGACG
>Ga0160432_100787_pt1 | contig 15129 bp, 13 predicted proteins | sample HID1971M_E0MG_FD_108250 | JGI IMG/M metagenome (GOLD analysis project Ga0160432, IMG submission 108250) | Enriched millipede-associated microbial communities from UW Madison campus, WI, USA - HID1971M_E0 MG | ecosystem: Host-associated > Arthropoda: Insects > Digestive system > Unclassified ... | reverse complement strand
GCTGTTCCTCAACTTCTTCATCGCCATCTTCCCCGTCATCGTGATCCTGCTGGATCCGGCGCCCGACGGCATCATGCAGAAGCCGCCGCGCGACCCGAAGAAGACCATCGCGAACGGCGGTGCGGTGGTCCTGTGGTTCATCTACGGTGGACTCATCTTCATCACGACGCTCATCCCGCTGCTGATCTACCCCGACCAGCTCAGCTCCACCGCGCCGAACGCGCCGGTGACGATGGCGTTCGTGGTCGCGGCGCTGGGGTCGATCTTCGGCGGACTCGTCATGCGCCGCGATCCCGAGTCGGGCCTCACGGCCCCGATCCTCGTCGCGATCAAGTGGCTGGCGATCCCGCTGGCGCTCACCGTCGCTGCGGTCGAGATCGGCTTCCTGCAGCGGCTCGTCGGCACGACGTCGCTGACCGGCACGGAATGGCTCATCTGCCTCGGGCTCTCGCTGCTGGTGCCGGTGTTCATCGAGCTCGAGAAGCTCCTGCGGCGCTCGCGCCACCGCCGGCAGGCGCTGGCGTCATGAACGCGGCGGGCGGCGAGGAGGCTGAGGAGGCCGAGGAGCGGTCGCTGCTGCCGATCCTCATGACCGAAGAGGCGATCTACGGAGTCATCCTCGTGTCGGGCATGATCGTCGTCTCGGGAGGCAGCGGGACGTCCGTCGCGATACTCGTGACCGTGGTCGTCACGGTTCTCGTGTTCTACGCGGCTCACGTGTACGCCGGGGCCGTGGCGCGCCTGGCCGAGTCCCGCGGCCGGGCCTCTCCGGCGTCGAGCCTCGCCTTCGCCGCCCGCGAGTCGTCGGGTCTGCTGGTCGCGAGCGTCGTGCCCGTCGTGATCCTGTTCCTCGGGACCTCGCACGTGATCCCCGACATCGTCGCGAACTGGGCGGCGCTCATCGTCAACACCGTCATACTGGCCGTGCTCGGGTGGATCGCCGTGGGCCGCTGGCGGCCGCGATTCACCGCCCGGCTGCTGGGCGCGCTCATCGCCGCGTCGTTCGGCGTGATCCTCATCCTGCTCAAGGCGTTCGTCACGCACTGACGCCGCGGAAGGCCGCCGCGGACGCGCCGCGGATCAGGCCGCGGGCGGGTCGGCCGGCGGCGACGACGGGGCGGGGGCTGCGGCATCCCGAACCGTCGACCCTGCCTGCGCGGCGCCGCGGCGACGCCACAGCCGGATCAGGCCGGGGATGACGGCGCCGAAGAACAGCGCGATGCCGACGCCGAGCACCGTCTCGATCACGCGCTCGGCGAAGCGCATGGCGGGCGGCGAGTCGGAGGTCTGCAGGATCAGGGTGAGCGCGATGAACGACGTGAACCCCGGCGCGACGTACCACCGGCTCGCCTGCGTCGCCGCCAGCGCGGCGAGCACGAGGGCCACGGCGATCGCGGTGACGGCCGTGCTGTCGTTCACGAGGGCGAGACCGGCGGCCGCGAACGCGCCGACCAGCACGCTGAGCGAACGTCCCACGCTGCGCAGGACCAGCTGGTCGCGCACCGGACGCATCACGAGCAGCGCCGCGCCGGTGGGCCAGCCGACGTGCTCCAGGCCGAGCGAGTACCCGACGGCCGCGGCCGTCGCGCCGGCGAGGCCGAGCAGGATGCCGTAGGTCAGGGTGTCGGCGGTGGTCGCGCGCGCCTGCCGAGGCGGCGGCGGCACCTGGTGCTCGGGCCACAGGAGCGCGACCGCGAACGCGTAGAGCGATCCGAGGATGATCAGCCCGCCGAGGATCGCGCCGCTCGCGATCGTCGAGATGCTGAGGCCGATGCCGGTCAGCGGCAGGCACAGCACCAGCATCAGCGCGCCGATCCGGCTGTGCCGCGCCCAGAACGCACCGGCGACGGCGAGGCCGAACAGTGCGGTCACCGCGAGCCACGGCACCTGCGTCAGCACCGAGCCGACGAACATCGACAGCCCCGACGCGAGGCCCAGCAGCGGGATGATCCGCCGCCCCTTGCGCTTGCCGGGGAGGTTGAACGCGGCGACCGGCATGACGCCCACGGCGAGGGCGAGTCCGGCGATCGGGTAGAACGGCACGACCACGAGCGCGGGCAGCGCGTAGATCGCCCCGAGGACGAAGAAGGACCAGTTCCAGGCCAGACCCGGTCGCTCTCCCACGTCGCTCATGGGCACGACGATACGGGGTCCGCGAAACCGCCGTGTGACCCTTCCGAGCCCGCGCCCGGCCCAATAGGGTCCAAAGTGGGGGCTTCGGGTGCCCCCTCGACATGTGAACGAAGGAGAGCCCTGTGCCTCGCGATTTCCAGGGGAAGATCGAACTCGACGTCCGCGACTCGGTGGCGGACTGGGATGCGTTCCTGCCGTCCAAGCCGCCGAAGGACGCACCGAACGTGCTGGTCGTCCTGTACGACGACACCGGGATGGCCGCGTGGTCGCCGTACGGCGGCCGCATCAGCATGCCCACGATGGACCGCCTCGCGAAGGACGGCCTGACGTACACGCAGTGGCACACGACGGCGCTGTGCTCGCCGACACGGTCGACGTTCCTGACGGGCCGCAACCACCACCTCAACGGCTTCGCCACGATCTCGGAGTCCTCCACGGGCTTCCCGGGGTACAACTCCCACATCCCCGACTCGAACGCGACGATGGCGAACGTGCTGCGGGATGCCGGATGGTCCACGTTCTGGGTCGGCAAGAACCACAACGTCCCGATCGACGAGTGGACAGCGGGCGCCAGCAAGAAGCACTGGCCCCTCGCGCAGGGCTACGACCGCTTCTACGGCTTCATCGGCGGCGAGACGAACAACTGGTACCCCTCGCTCGCCGAGGACAACCACTACATCGACCAGCCCTACTTGCCGGAGGACGGCTACCACCTGTCCAAGGACCTGGCCGACCAGGCCCTCAAGATGATCCGCGACGTCAAGCAGACCGAGCCCGAGAAGCCCTGGTACCTGTGGTTCTGCCCGGGCGCCAACCACGCGCCGCACCACGCGCCGCAGGAGTACATCGACAAGTACAAGGGCAAGTTCGACGACGGCTACGAGGCCTACCGCGACTGGGTGCTCGAGCGCATGAAGGAGAAGGGCATCGTCCCCGACGACACCGCCCTCACGCCGCTCAACCCGATGCCCGAAGGCACGTTCTCGCAGACCGACGAGGTGCTCCCGTGGGACACGCTGTCGGACGCGCAGAAGGCGATGTTCAGCCGTATGGCCGAGGTGTACGCGGGCTTCAGCGAGTACACCGACGCGCAGGTCGGCCGCATCATCGACTACCTCGAGGAGTCGGGTCAGCTCGACAACACCCTCGTCATCTACTGCGCCGACAACGGCGCATCGGGCGAGGGCAGCCCCAACGGGTCGGTCAACGAGGGCAAGATCTTCGGCGGCTACCCCGACAGCCTCGAAGACAACCTGCGCCAGGTCGACAAGCTCGGCTCGCCCGACACGTACAACCACTACCCGACCGGGTGGGCGGCCGCGTTCTCGACGCCGTACAAGATGTTCAAGCGCTACACCTACCAGGGCGGCGTCGCAGATCCGCTGGTCATCCACTGGCCCGCCGGCATCGCCGCGAAGGGCGAGATCCGCCATCAGTACCACCACTCGACCGACATCGTGCCGACGATCCTCGAGGCGTGCGGCGTCACGTTCCCCGACACCTACCACGGCGTCGCGCAGACGCCGCTGTCGGGCGTCTCGATGGTGCCGTCGTTCAACGCCGCGCCGGACGGGGCGACGAACAAGAAGACGCAGTACTACGAGATGTTCGGCCAGCGCGGCCTCTGGCACGAGGGCTGGAAGGCCGTCACGGTCCACGGGCCCGTCAGCGGCAAGGGCGACTTCCCGGGTGACGAGTGGGAGCTCTACCACACCGACGTCGACCGCTCCGAGGCGCACAACCTCGCGGCCGAGCACCCCGAGAAGCTCGAAGAGCTCAAGGCGCTCTGGATGGACGAGGCGAAGGCCAACCTCGTGCTGCCGCTGAACGATCTGCAGATCATCGGCAACCCGAAGGACTTCGAGACCTTCGTGCACATGGAGTTCCACCAGCCGGCGCCGCCGTCGGGGCAGTTCGTGTACTACCCGGGCACGAGCGAGGTGCCGGAGCGTTCCGCGGCCAACGTGCACGGCGGCTCGTACAAGATCGCGGCCGAGGTCGAGTTCACGCCCGACACCGAGGGCGTGATCTTCGCGCACGGCTCCCGGTTCGGCGGCCACGCGCTGGTCGTCAAGGACGGACAGGTGCACTACGTGTACAACTTCCTCGGCATCCCGCCCGAGGATCGCGTGTCGGCGCCCGTCCCGACGTCGGGCAAGCACATCATCGGCGTCGAGTTCACCAAGGAGGGCGTCGGCGACTACCGCGAGCCCAAGGGGCCGGTGAAGCTCTACATCGACGACCAGCAGGTCGGCGAGGCGCAGATCCGCACGGTGCTCGGGCACTTCTCGCTGTGCGGCGAGGGCCTGACCATCGGCCGCGACAGCGCCGACCCGGTGTCGTCGCTGTACGGCTACGGGTTCGACTTCACCGGCGGCGAGATCGCGAAGGTCGTCTTCGACATCGCCGACGACACGTACGTCGACCTCGAGGCGCATCTCGCGGCGGCGTACGCCCGCGACTGAGGCGGATCAAGAGAATGGATGCCGGCGGCCGGGGCCGCCGGCATCCATTCTGCTTCTCGCCGTCCGGGATCAGCCCGCGGCAGCCGTGAGCCCCTCGTCGACGGTGGCGTGCACGCGGCCGGCCCGCTCAAGTCCCTCGAACCACGGGGTCTTGCGGGCGATGACCGTGGCCTTCTCAGGAAGCCGGGCGAGATGCAGCGCGATGCCCAGCTGGGCCAGCTCGCGGTCCAGGTTCTCGAGTGCGTCGAGGATCGTGACGGTGACGATGTCGAGCCGCTCGACGTCGAGCACGAGCGCGTCGACGGGCGGTGCCTGGCTGGTCGCCAGGGCGATGATCGCGCGGGCGTTCTCGGCGGCGTTGGCCGTGTAGAGACCGCGCCCGAGGTGCACGGCGACGGCGTCGCCCTTGCGGTCCACGATGTCGAGCTTGGGGATGTTCACCTCGCGCAGGACGAGAACGAGCGTCATGACGACACCGATCGCGACGGCGGGGAGGAGGCCCGCCGACAGGCCGATGAGCGCGACGACGAGCGCGATCCAGAAGTCGATCCGGCTGATGCGCGCCCAGCGAATGAGCTCGGGAATGTTGATGAGCCCGATGACGGCGACGAACACCATGGCGGCGAGCGTCGCCTGGGGGAGCAGGCTCAGCACCGGACCGAGGAACAGTGCCACCAGGATCGCGAGCACCACGGTGACGATCGTCGACAGCTGCGTCTTGGCGCCGGCGTTCTGGTTGACGGCGCTCTGCGAGAACCCCCCGGCCGCCGGCATGGTGGTGAAGAACGAGCCGACGACGTTGGCGGCGCCCGTCGCGAAGAGCTCCTGGTTGCTGTCGACCTGCGGTTCGGTCGCCTTGCGGATGCCGCGGGCCACGGCCGCGGACTCCAGGAACGCCATGACGGCGATCGCCAGCGCACCGGGGACCAATTCCGGCAGGTGCGTGAAGTCAGGGAGCGACGGGATCGGGAACCCCGACGGCACCGGGTCGATGAGCGCCACCCCGGCCGCGGTCATGCCGGTGAACGCGCTCAGCAGGATGCCCCCGAGGACGACGATGAGCGTCCCCGGCACGCGCGGCGCGAACCGCTGCAGCAGCACGAGCACCAGGATCGAGACGACCGAGAGGATGACCGTCGGCGGGTTGACGCTGTCGAACGCCTTGCCGACCGCCACGAGCGAGTTGATGAACCCTTCGCCTGACACGTTGCCCGTCTCGCCGAGCAGCTTCGGCAGTTGACCGACGGCGACCGTCGCGCCGACGCCGATCTTGAGGCCGAGCACCGTGGCGCCGCTGATGTTCTCGACCAGCGAGCCGAGCCTCAGCAGCCAGGCGATCAGCAGGATCACGCCCACCAGCAACGTCAGGAGCACGAGTGAGCCGAGTGCGGCGTCGGGATCGTCGGCGCTCGCGGCGACGCCCGCCGACACGAGTGTCGTCGCGGTGAGGGTCGCGATCGTCGACGTGGTGGAGACGCTCATGGCGCGGCTGCCGCCGAGCAGCGCGTAGACCAGCATCGGAAGGATGCACGTGTAGAGACCGACCTGCACCGGCAGGTTCGCGATCGTCGCGTACGCCATGGCCTGGGGCACTACGACCGCCCCCGCCGAGAGGCCGCCGACGATGTCGGCGCCCAGCCACTCGCGGCGGTAGCCGGAGAGCGAGGGCAGGAGCCAGGCCGGACGTCGGGAGGCGGGCGCGGTCGTGGTCACACCCGCGAATGTACCGGGATCGGCGTTCGATGCGGCACACTGCTCACGTGGACTCCGGTTTCTTCGCCAACCTCGGCTGGACGATCAGCGCCCTCGTGGTGCTCGCCATCAACATCGCCGCGCTCATCGTGATCCCCAAGGGCCGCAAGCCCACGGCGGCGATGTCGTGGCTGCTGCTGATCTTCCTGCTGCCGATCGTCGGCATCGTGCTGTTCCTCCTCATCGGCAACGTGAAGCTGCCGAAGAAGCGGCGGGCCGAGCAGGCCCGCATCGACGGCATCCTCCGCGAGCGGGTCGCCGCCGCGGCCGCGGAGAAGGCGGATACATCCTCGTGGCCGACATGGTTCACGCGCGTGACCGTGCAGAACGAGAAGCTCACGAGCCTTCCGCCGGTCGGCGGGAACCGGGCCGAGCTGATCAGCGACTACGAGGCATCCATCACCGCCATGGCGGCGGCGATCGACACTGCGGAGAAGTTCGTGCACGTCGAGTTCTACATCGTTTCGTGGGACAAGACGACCGAGGTCTTCTTCACCGCCATGGAGAACGCGGTCAAGCGCGGTGTCACCGTGCGCCTGCTCGCCGACTACATCGCCTCGCGCAAGGTCGCCGAACAGGAGAAGACGTTCGCCGAGCTCGACCGCATCGGCGTGATCTGGTCGTGGATGCTGCCGGTCCAGCCGTTCCAGGGCAAGTACCAGCGCCCCGACCTGCGCAACCACCGCAAGATCGTGGTCGTCGACGGCCGCACCGCGTTCGTCGGCTCGCAGAACCTCATCGACCGCACCTACAACTCGCCCAAGAACATCAAGCGCGGCCTCAAGTGGCAGGAGCTGGTGTCGCGCGTCGACGGTCCCGCCGTGGCCGAGATCGACGCCGTGTTCCTGTCGGACTGGCTCATCGAGACCGGCGTGCAGCTCGACGACGAGCACCTCGCCGCGGCGCAGGTGCCGGCATCCGGCGATCTCGTCTGCCAGCTGGTGCCGAGCGGTCCCGGCTACGAGACCGAGAACAACCTGCGCCTGTTCCTGTCGCTCATCCATGGGGCGACCGAGCGCGTCATCATCACGAGCCCGTACTTCGTGCCCGACGAGGCGATGGTCTACGCGATCACGACGGCCTGCCAGCGGGGGCTCGAGGTGCAGCTGTTCGTGTCGGAGATCGGCGACCAGGGCATGGTGTACCACGCCCAGCGCTCGTACTACGACGCGCTGCTGGAGGCCGGCGTGCGCATCTTCATGTACCCGGCGCCGTTCATCCTGCACTCGAAGCACTTCTCGATCGACGACGACATCGCCGTCATCGGGTCGAGCAACATGGACATCCGCTCGTTCAGCCTCAACATGGAGATCTCGATGATGGTGCGCGGCGCGTCCTTCGTCGCCCAGATGCGCGAGGTCGAGCAGGCCTACCGTGACGCCGGCCGCGAGCTCACCCTCGAGGAGTGGCGCAACGAGCCCGCGAAGGCCACGTTCCTCGACGGCGTCGCGCGCCTCACGTCGGCCCTGAACTGACCGCCGGGCGCCCGGCATCCCTTCGTCCCTGCTCGGCGCGACGGGGGATTCCGGCGCCGAGGCAGGGGTCGGCGGCGAGCCAGGGGATCTGAGCGCCGAGGCCCTGTCTCGCGCGTAGCCACGATCCTCATCTGAGGAATTCTGCCCAGATGCGGGGGCGCGGGGCCATGAGGCTCCTCAACTCCGCAATGCTCCTCAGTTGAGGTGCGCGGGGCGGTTGCCAGGAAGGACGTGGATGCCGGCGCCCGCTCCGCGCCGTCAGATCGGCGCCGACCGCGGCACTCGTCGGTGTCCTCAATTGAGGGAATCTGCCGAGTCGAGGTCGGCACTGGGCGGATCCGTCAGCATCCGGGCGACGGCCCTCAATTGAGGGTGCGGCTGCTTCTCCACAGCGGCCAGACGTTGTGAGTTGTCCACCATCCGCATGACGTCTGGACGGTCGAGCCCACTGTTCGCGCAATCTCGGGGTGTGACAGCACAACTGGTGGAGCCGACGTGGACCTCGGCTTTGAGATCGAGCAGCGGTATCGCGCGACAGTCGGCGCTGGTCCGCAGAGACTGCAGCAAGCATGAGCTCGCAGAGGCCGTCGCCGACGGCCGTCTCGTCCGCATCCGCCGGTCTTGGCTGGCGCTGCCGGACGCCGACCCGATGTTGATGGCGGCCGCCCGGGCCGGTGTCGTGCTCGGCTGTGTGACTCAGGCGGAGCGATACGGGCTGTGGGTGGCGCGTTCTGAAGAGGTCCCGCACGTGTGCGCGCCGCCCACCTCAGGCGGGGTGCGAGTCGACCGCGACACCGAGACGAATGCGGTGAAGGCGGTGACGCACTGGTTCGTCCCGGTCGTGCCCCGACCGCCGCACCGCCTCGAGGACAGCATCGAGAACACGCTCGTCGCGGTCGCGCAGTGCCAGCCGTGGGAAGAGGCGCTGAGCATCTGGGAATCGGCGTTGAACAAGGGACTGGCCGAGAAAGGCAAGCTCGCGCGGCTCAAGCTGCCCGCGACCGCTCGGCAGCTGCTCGGGGCCGCGACACCGTTCGCCGACTCCGGACTGGAGACGATCGTGCCGCTCCGTCTTCGCTGGCTGCGTCTGCGGATCTTCCATCAGGCGTGGCTCCTCGGCCACCGTGTCGACTTCCTGATCGGTGACCGACTGGTGCTCCAGATCGACGGCGGCCACCATGTCGGAGCGCAGCGGGAGTCCGACAACCGCCACGACGCCGAGCTGATGCTCCACGGATACCACGTCATCCGCGTCGGCTATCACCAGATCATCGACGATTGGCCGTCGGTCCAGCAGGTGATCATGGATGCCGTCGCACAAGGTCTTCACCTCGCTCGATGAGTATGCCCGCCCGCCGGTGGCGCGACCCTCTCGGCGCATCCTCAAATGAGGATCTCTGCCGAGATGCGGATCGGCGCCGAAGTTTCCGTCCTCAATTCGGCAGAGATCCTCATTTGAGGCGCCGGGGGAGGGGATACCCTCCGGGCGGCGACGGATGCCGGGTGCGACCCGCGCGTGCACGCGGCGGCGTTCAGACCTTGAGGTTCTGGCGCGGGACGACCACCTCGCGCAGGATCAGCAGCAGCGACGCCATGACCGGCAGCGCGAGCAGCACGCCGACGATGCCCATGAGCGCGCCGCCCACGAGGGCGCCGATCAGCACGAGGGCCGGCGGGATCGAGATCGCCTTGTTCATCACGCGCGGGCTGACCACGTACGACTCGATCTGGATGTACACGAGGTAGCAGATCGCGAAGATCAGCGCCTGCAGCGGACTCGTGAACAGGGCGACGAGGCTGCCCAGCACCAGGAAGATCACCGAGCCGAACAGCGGGATCAACGTGATGACGAACGCGATGACCGCCATGAGAGCCGGGAACGGCAGGCCGATCAGCAGGTGCAGCACGAACACGACGGCGGCGTTGATGATCGACAGCGTCACCGAGCCGAGCAGCGCCGAGCCGACCGAGCCGGTGATCCGCTCGGTGAGGTCTTCGACGCGGACGCGGCTGCGCGCCGGGGCGAGGGCGTACAGGGCACGCTTGCTCGCGGCGAGCGAGGCCAGGAAGTACAGCGTCAGCGCGACCACGATGAAGGTCGCAGAGATCGCGCCGATGAAGCCGATCCCCGCCGACAGCAGCCCACCGCCGAGGTGGGCGAGGGTCGACGGTGCCGTCGCCCAGTCGCCTGCCTGCTCGATGCCGGCGAGCACCGCCTGCTGCGTGTCGGCGTCGAGCGCGGCGAACCACGCCGACTGAGGGACGGCCGCGATGGCCTCGGGGATCGCGGTGACCAGCTGGCCGATCTGGGCGAGCACCGGCGGGAACACGAACACCAGCAGGCCGGCCATGATCACCGCGAACCCGCAGAACACGATCGCGATGCCCGCGCCGCGGCGGACGCCCTTGCGCTCCAGCCGACGCACCAGCGGGTCGAGGCCGACGGCGAGGAACATCGCGAGCACGATGTAGACGAGGATCGTCGTCACCGACGCGACGGCCAGGCCGAGCACGAGCGCGATGAGCACGCCGATCGTGACGAGGAACCCCAGTGCCACCGGATGATCCAGGCCTGCCAGGACCGCCGTCGTCAGGCGACGGGGACGCTCCGGGACCTCCGCGATGGACGCCGGGTCGACGGATGCCGCAGCCTCGGTAGCGGGATCGGGAACGCTCGGGGCATCTGGGAAATCCGGCACTCCCTCATGATGCCGTGCGGGACCTCTTGGGAGTAGTCTCGCGATCAGGAACGGCGCGCCGCGCTGTTCCTTTCGTCACCGCGACGGGCGCGTGCCCGTCCGACAGATTGGCACTTCGCACATGGGTTTCTGGGACCTCCTCGCTTGGATCTTCTGGGTCTTCGTCTTCGTCGCGTACCTGATGGTCGTCTTCTCGATCATCGGCGACCTGTTCCGCGACGAGAAGCTGAACGGCTGGCTCAAGGCGGTCTGGATCCTGTTCCTCATCTTCGTGCCGTTCCTGACCGCGCTGGTCTACCTCATCGCCCGCGGCAAGGGCATGCAGGAGCGCTCCCTCGCCCAGGCGAAGGCGCTGCAGGCCGCGCAGCAGGACTACATCCGTCAGGCGGCGGGCAGCTCGGCCAGCCCCGCCGACGAGGTCGCCAAGGCTAAGGCTCTGCTGGACGCCGGCACCATCACCCAGGCCGAGTTCGACTCACTGAAGGCAAAGGCGCTCTCGGCCTGAGAGCGATCCGCGAAACGGAGAAGACATGACTGACTTCGACTACGGCCCCATCGAGTTCTACGCGATCGGGTTCGAGGGCGACCGCCCGGGCCCCGGCGTTCTGCAGGCCATCGACGACCTCGTCGCCGAGGGCACCGTGAACGTCCTCGACCTGGTGTTCGTCCGGCGCTCGCCCGAGGGCGAGCTGGAGATCCTCGAGCTGTCCGACACGATCGAGAGCGACGTGCCGACGCTGGACCTCGAGGGTCTCGCCGGCGAGGAGGACATCCTCGCCCTCGCCGCGGGTCTGGAGCCGGGCACGTCGGCGGCGATCCTCGTCGTCGAACTGCTGTGGGCGAAGGCCTTCGCCTCGGCGCTGTACGACGCCGGCGGCGCCGTCATCGCCCGCGAAGGCGTGCCCGCACCGATCGTCAACGCGTTCCTCGCTGAGAACGCCGACTGAAGGAGGAAGACATGCCACTCGGAAGAATGGGCCGTCCCGGCCTGATCGGCATGGCCGCACGCACGGCCGTCGTCGCGGGCACCGCGACCGCGGTGTCGGGCGCCGTCGCCGGTCACCAGCAGCAGAAGGCGTATGAGCGGCAGGAGCAGCAGGCCTACGCGGCCCAGCAGCAGCAGGCCGCCATGGATGCCGCCGCGGCGCAGGCCGTCGCCAACGCGCAGGCCGCCGCGCCCGCACCCGCACCCGCGGCAGCGGCGCCGGCACCTGCCGGCGGCGGAGACGACCTGATGGCGAAGCTGAGCCAGCTGGCGCAGCTGCACGCGCAGGGCATCCTGTCGGACGACGAGTTCGCCGCCGCCAAGGCGAAGCTGCTCGCCTGACCCTCCGTCACGCGATCCGCACGAAGGCCGCATCCCGCACCGGGGTGCGGCCTTCGTCGTGCGGCGGCGCACCCTGCCGCACCCCGCCCGCGACGGGATCCTGCGCCATGATGTGCGCATGGCTACGCCCTCGGAGATGCTGCGGAACCTGATTCCGCCCACCCAGCGGCAGACCGCGGCGGAGGTGACCGAGGCGCTGGACCTCGGCTCCGGAGACCGCGCGGGCAAGCGCAGCGGGTTCCTCATCATGCTCGTGCTCGCGGGCATCATCGCGATCGCCGGCGTGCTCACCGACTCGACCGCGACGGTCATCGGCGCCATGATCATCGCCCCGCTGGGGACGCCCATCCTGGCGATCGCCCTCGGCATCGTCACCGGCCACCTGAGCCTGGTGGTGCGATCGATCCTGTGGGTGCTGGCGGGACTGGCCATCGTGATCCTGCTCGGTCTCGCGTTCTCGGTGTTCGTCGCGACCCCCCAGAGCCTGGAGACCAACTCGCAGGTGCTCGGGCGGACCTCCCCGAGCTTCATGGACCTGGTCGCCGCGCTCGCCACCGGCTTCGCCGGCGGGTTCGCCATGTGCCGGCGCGACCTGAGCGCGATCCTGCCCGGCGTCGCGATCGCGATCTCGCTCGTGCCTCCGCTCGGCGTCGTGGGGGTGTGCGCCGGCCAGGGTCTGTGGGGCGACGCGCTCGGGGCGCTGTGGCTGTTCCTGTCGAACGTGTTCGCGCTCGTCATCGCGGGCAGCATCGTGTTCACGCTCGCGGGCTACGCGCGGGATCCCGGCTCGTCGCCGGTGGCGAACCGCCGCCGCGCCTACCTCATCGTCACGGTGCTCACGGTGATCGTCGCGATCCCGCTGGCGTTCAATTCGGTGGTCTCGGTGGCGCTCGCCCGCTGGTCGGTCGCGATCCAGCAGACGGCGGCCGAGTGGCTCGCGGACGACGACGGGGCGATCGTGTCGGGCGTCACCTGGTCGGGCACGACGGCGACCGTCGACGTCCGCACGTCCGACGGGTCGACCCCGCCGATCGACGAACTCCGCGAGTCGCTCGCGACGGTCGTCCCGTCGTTCGTCGGCGTCGTGGTGGACGCGGAGCAGGGCGTCGAGACGAAGGTGCAGTAGCCCGGGAGGCACGCGTCGCCCGGCGGCTCAGGCCTGCCGGTCCGTAGTGGAGGAATCGGCGGGCGGGACGGCTCCGTCACGGGGCGCCGCAGCGCCGTCCGGCGCGGCCGGGGCGGCGCCGCCCGGCGCGGAGGGCGCGCCCGCGGACTCCGCCGCATCCGGTGGTGCGGAGTCGTCGCCCGGAGGGCCGCCTGCGCCGCGCGCGGCCGTCAGCGCGTCGATCCGCGCCATGAGCTCGCGCACCTGGGCGCGGGTCGCGGGCTCGTCGGCGTCGTTGTTGCGAGTGCCGCGCTCGACGACCCACGACGCGAGTGTCGCGGTGATGACCCCGGCGAGCGCCACGCCGCCCAGCATGAGGCCGACGCCGACCCAGCGCCCCGCCGCCGTCACGGGTGTGTAGTCGCCGTAGCCCGTCGTCGTCACGGTCACGCACGACCACCACATCGCGATGCCGAACGTCGTGATCGAGGCGTCGGGGGCGTGGCGCTCGGCGTCGAGCACCGACAGCGACGCGACGAAGACGAGCAGCACCGAGGCGCCCGCGCCGTAGACGATGATCTGCGTGCGCAGCAGGGCGCCGCGCGTGGGCTTCATGCCGGGCAGCTTCGTGAGCACCTGCAGCAGCCGCACGAGGCGCAGCACCGGGATCACGGCGAACGCCAGCGCGAACAGGTGCGTGCGGAACCAGAGCCATCGCTGTCGTGCCAGGAAGAGCCGCACGAGGTAGTCCGCGATGAACATCGCCCACGTGAGGAGGAGCAACACGTCGGCAACGATGCGCGCCGGGCCCTGCAGGTCGGCGATCACGCGCCACGAGAACGCGACCAGGTACACGAAGCCCGCGACCATCAGCGTCACCTCGGTGCGCTGATGCCACGTCTGCTCGTCCATGTCAGGCCTTGCGTGCGTCCAGTTCGAGTGCGGCGGTGTTGCGGATGAACAGCACGATCCACGAGAAGATCAGGATGCCGGCGACGAGCTCCACCGCGGTCAGGGTGTAGTAGCCGACGCCGAAGAAGATCCCCAGCACCACGGTGACGGCCAGGAACACCCAACCCACCGCATAGAAGGCTTGCGGCATCCCGGGGATCCAGCGCGGCAGCATGACGACGAGCGCGGCGTAGGCCACCACCATGCCGGTGGCCACGGTGTTGTGGATCGCGAAGAAGTCGTCGACGTGGAAGATGCCCACGCACGCCAGGAAGATGCCCACCACGACGAGGAGCGTGCGCACCCACCGCCGGGCGTTCTCGCTGGCGGCCGGCACGCTGCGGGTCGCGTAGCGGGCGAGCGTCGTGACCAGCACTCCGGCGACGATGATCGTGATGTTGAAGGCCCACGACGAGGCGTTCGACGACATGCCCAGCGCGCTGAGGTTGTCCTTCCACCAGTCCGCGTCGCTCGCCGTCATCATGCTCGCCACGACCCCGAGCACGAGGAACACGGCGAGCACGACCGCCAGGAGCTGCAGGTCCATGTGGGTGGCCGAGTAGAAGGCCATGTACGCGGTGAGCGCGGCGGTCGCCCCCGCGAGCACGAGGACGGGGAGGGCGAACACCTCCGCGCCGACGAACGACTGCTCGAGGATCACGGCCAGCAGCGTCCAGCCGAGCACGGCGATCACCGCGTGCGCGAATGCGAGGGCGGCGATGTCGACGTAGTCCAGGAACCGCAGGGGCGTGGCGTGGTCGCCGTGCTGACGCAACACGAACCGCCCGGTGATCACCGCGAGCAGGGCCGCGACGCCGGAGGCGACGGCGGCGTACTCGCCGATCGACCCGGGGCCTGAGATCGGGGTCGACTGCAGCCGGAAGACGATGGGCGCCACCAGTGCGGCGACGACGAAGGCGATCGCCCCCACGCCGATCGCCATCGTCTCCAGGCCGCGCTCGGTCGACGGGTCGAGCAGCCGCGCCGCGGGGCGCTCGCGGTGGGTCTCAGGTCCGCCGGACTCGGTGTTCCTGATCGAGGTCTGGGTCATGGCCGCCTCCCTGCGGTCTGGTGGGCGGACCGCGCGGCCGCCTGTGGTGTCGCGCCGCGATCGCCCGAGAGCCACCGCAGCCACGTGGATCCGGGATCGCCTTCGAGCACGAGCGTGCGCATGAACAGCGTCAGCGGGATCGAGAGGATCGCGCCGAGCGGGCCGATGACG
>Ga0160432_100783_pt1 | contig 15198 bp, 15 predicted proteins | sample HID1971M_E0MG_FD_108250 | JGI IMG/M metagenome (GOLD analysis project Ga0160432, IMG submission 108250) | Enriched millipede-associated microbial communities from UW Madison campus, WI, USA - HID1971M_E0 MG | ecosystem: Host-associated > Arthropoda: Insects > Digestive system > Unclassified ... | reverse complement strand
GTACGACACCGCCGTCACCGCGTGGGAGCACCGCTCGGGCGGCGCGTACCGGTTCGTGCAGTCCGAGCCGGGCACGCCCGGCGAGTACGCGTTCCGCGGCTCGATCCACACGGCACGCCCCGGCGAGCTGATCATCCAGACCTTCGAGTGGGAGGGCGCGCCCGACGAGGTGAGCCTCGACATCATGCGGTTCGAGGACCTGCCCCGTGGGCGCTCGCGCCTGGTCGGGCGGAGCCTCTTCCCGTCGCTGGAGAACATGCGGGCGATGTTCGACGACGGGATGACCGACGGCATGGAGGCCGGCTACCGCACCCTCGACGAACTGCTGCGGGAGGGCTGAGCCGTGCTGACCGAAGTGGCAGAGGGCGTGTACGTGCACGAGGCGGACTTCGTGCAGAGCAACACGGTGGTCGTGCGCGGCCGCGACGGCGTGCTGCTCATCGATCCGGGGATCACGCGCGACGAGCTCGCGTGCCTCGCCTCCGACCTCGACGCCCTCGGCGCGCGGGTCGTCGCCGGCTTCTCGACCCATCCGGACTGGGACCACCTGCTGTGGGACGCCCGCTTCGGCGCCCCGCCCCGGTACGCCACCGCACGGGGCGCCGCGACGGCGCACGACCAGCTGTCGAAGCCCGGCGCGACCGACGAGATCGTGGCGCACCTGGAAGGCACCGGCATCGAGGACGATGTGCCGATGGAGCTGATCGGCCGCGTCGCCGGTCTTCCCCCGGAGGCCACCGAGATCCCCTGGGACGGACCGCACGTGCGGATCCTCGAGCACGCCGCCCACGCCCCCGGGCACGCGGCGCTGTGGATCGAGGACCGCGGAGTGCTCGTGGCGGGCGATCTGCTGTCGGACGTGCTGATCCCGATGCTCGACCTCGACGGCACCGCCGACCCGCTGGGCGACTACCTCGCCGCGCTCGCGCTGCTCGAAGAGGCGGCATCCGACGCCGCGGTCGTCGTCCCCGGGCACGGCGCGGTCGGCGGCCCCGGCGCGGTCGAAGCACGGATCGCGCGGGACCGCGCGTACGTCGAGGCGCTGCGGGACGGCCGCGAGCCCGACGACCCGCGCATCGGACCGGACGCCCGTGAGGGGTGGGAGTGGGTCGCCGACGTGCACGCCGGGCAGATGGAGGCGCTGCGGCGGCGGGGCGACGCCGCCTAGCGTGTCCCTCCGCGTCAGTGCACCCCGAGGTAGTCCTCGAGCGTCTGCGGCGTCGCGTGCAGCAGCGGCTCGTTCACCGGCTCGCCGGGGAACTCGCTCGCTTCGAAGAACCACCGCTTCGAGGCCGGCATGCCCCACAGCTGCGCGCGCCGCGGATCGGTGACGTCCCAGCGGATCGGCGGCACCTCGAGGTCGATGAACTGGTAGTGCGTGTTGAACAGCTCGACGCGGTGCTGGTCGGGATCGCGCAGGTAGAGGAACAGCGCGTTGCTCAGACCGTGCCGTCCGGGACCCCGGTCGATCTCGTCGCCGGCACCGAGGGCACCCGCGACGTCGGCGGCGTGGATGATGGCGCTCGCGTCGGGCACGGCGAACGCGAAGTGGTGCAGCCGCGGCCCGCGGCCGTTCGTGAAGACGAGGTCGTGGGTGTTGCCCTTGACCTCGAGCCACGCGCCCCACAGCTCGTCGCCGCCGGGCGCGGCGGTGTACTCGGCCATCCGGAATCCGAGCCCCGACCAGAAGTCGGTCGCCGCCTGCACGTCGTGGGTCACGACCTGGAAGTGGTCGATGCGCTGCGGGGCGCCGGCGGTGAACTCGTGGAACGACTGGTACTTGCGCTCGACGACGTCCATGGAGCTCGTGAGCTCGATGCGCGTACCGACGGGGTCGCGGAAGCGGATCGTCGGTCCCTGGAAGGGACGCTCCAGCCGCTCGTAGGGCAGGTTGTTCGCCTTGCAGAAGCTCTCGGCGGCGACGATGTCGGCGTCGCGTCGCACGCGCAGCCCCACGCCGATCGCGTGCGCCTCCGCGCCCTCTTCCAGCACGAGGCTGTGATGCGCCGCCTCCTCCAGTCCTCGGAGGTACACCGCGCCGCCGGTCTCTTCGGTCACGACGAGGCCGACGACGTCCCGGTAGAAGTCGCGGCTGCGAGCCAGGTCGGTCGCGGTGAGCACCGTGTGGCTCGCGCGGGTGATGTCGAACTCTGGATGCTGGTTCCACTGCGGGAGGGTCATGACCCGAGTCTCATCGCGCCTGCGACATATGAGAATGCCCTAGTTGGCTAGGCTGGCTATAACCGATGACTATGGGATGCCACCATGGAACTGCGATCGCTCCGCTACTTCCTCGCGGTGGTCGAGGCCGGCTCGCTGAGCGCCGCGGCGGCTCGCCTGCGACTGTCGCAGCCCTCGCTGAGCGTGGCGATGGGACGCCTGGAGTCCGAGCTCGGCGTGTCACTGCTCGTCCGGGGCCCGCGCGGCGTCGAACCCACCGACGCGGGGCGGTATCTCGTGGACGCGGCGGGACGGATCCTGGGCGAGGCTGAAGAGGCCGAGCGCTCGCTCGCACGGTTCCGCGACGGCTCGCGCGGAACGGTCACCCTCGCCGCCGTGCCGGCACTGACCTGGAGCCGCGTCCCCCGCCTGCTGCGCGCGTTCGCCGCGACCGCGCCCGGTGTCGAGGTGCGACTCACCGACCCGCCGCCGTGGACCGCGCTCGAGCTGGTCCGCGACCGCGGTGCGGACGTCGCCGCGATACTGGTGAGCGACCCGCGCGCCTTCGCCGACCGCCATCGTGACAGCCTGCAGGTCGTCGACTGGGGCCCGGTGCCCGTCGTGGCCGCCTACCCGCCCGACGAGCCGCCGCGCGACGGGCCCGTGCCGCTGGCAGAGCTCGCGGAGCGCGAACTGCTCGTCCCCCGCCGGGCCGCCGGCATCCCGAGCCTGCCCGAGACGATCGACCGGCTCTTCGCCGACGCCGCCATGATCCCCCGGCGGATCCGCACGGTCGAGACGATCCAGACCGCGCTCACTCTCGCCTCGGCGGGCGCAGGCGTCGCACTCGCACCCGATGCCGACGGCACGAGCCTCGCGCGGTTCGATGTCACGCCCCGCCCTGTCGACCCGGCACCGGCGCCGCTGCGCGCCCTCGTCGTCGGCCGCCGGTCCGAGAGGGACGACCTTCCCGTGCAGCGCCTGCTCGCCGCGGTCGCCCTCGACGCCGCGCGCGCCGCCCGTGAGCCGGCACCGGATCCTCGATAGGATCAGGCGACCGCGGAGACCGCCGGGCCGGCGGCGACCCGCGAAGGGAACGGCATGACGACGAAGGCCGAGCAGGCGTACCAGATCCTGCGGGAGCGGATCATGGACGGCACGTTCGGACCCGGGCACCGCCTCGTCATCGACCAGCTCGGCCGCGAGCACTCGATCTCTTCCGTGCCCTGGCGCGAGTCGCTGCGTCGACTCGAAGCGGAGGGCTGGGTCGACATCATCCCCAACGTCGGCGCCGTCGTGAAGACGTTCGACACCGGTTCGTGGCAGCGCACGATGCGGCTGCTCGCGCGCATCGAGGGGCTGGCAGCCGCGCTCGCGGCTCCGCATCTGACGGCGGACGACATCGCCGACCTCCGCGCGCTCAACAAGCAGCTGAGCTCGTCGCTCGCCGCCTTCGACGTCGAGAGCTTCGGGCGCCTGAACCGGCGCTTCCACGAGGAGATCTGCTCGCGCTGCGACGACGAGCACCTGAGCGAACTGATCCACAACGAGTGGACGCGCCTGGACCTCGTCCGGCGGAGCGCGTTCTGGTATGCGCCGGGGCGTGCCCAGGCATCCATCTCGGAGCACGAGGGGCTGCTCGACCTCATCGAGGCGGGCGCCGCACCCGACATCATCGAGACCGCCATGCGGCGGCACCAGGTGAACACCCTCGAGGCCATCGCGCAGCACGAGGCTGCGCTCGAGGCCGAGCAGCGCGGCTGATCAGGCCGGATCGGCCGCAGCACGCGGTGCGCGCAGCCTCGCCCGCGACCCGCTCTCGTAGATCGCCGCCACGATGTCGTCCGGACTCTGGCGGCCCGACAGCTCACGGCGCACGCGCCCGCCGTCGAACACCAGCACCCGGTCGCACAGGAGCGACAGCTCGTTCTCGTCGGAACCCGCGACGATGACCGTGCGCCCGTCCGCCGCGGCCTGGCGCACCGCCGTGACGATGGTGTGCCGGGCGCCCACATCGACGGCCTGCGTCGGCTCGTGCAGCAGCAGCAGGTCGGGGTCGGTGGCGAGCCACTTGGCCAGCAGCACCTTCTGCGCGTTGCCGCCCGACAGATTCTTCACGAGCGCCGCCGGATTCGGCGGCCGCACGTCGAGGCGTCCGATCCAGTCGGCGACGAGCTCCCGCTCCTCCTTCTGGGGGCGGGGCAGGAGTCCCCGTGACGACCGGCTGGTCCGCGGCAGCGCCATGTTCTCGCTGACGCTCAGAGCGCCGGCCAGCCCCGCGTGATCGCGTCCCTCGGGGATGAGGGCGATCCCCGCCGCGATCGCGGACGCGGGGGTGAGAGAAGGGACGGGATGCTGAGCACCCGGCATCCTGAGCACGCCCGACCGAGCGCCGGTGACGCCGCTCAGCAGGTACGGCACGTCGTCGTAGCCCGATCCGGCGAGGCCGGTGAGCCCCAGCACCTCGCCACACGACACCGCGAACGACACGTCGGTCACGCCGAGTCCGGTCAGGCCCTCGACGACCACGTCGTCGCCGGTATGGGGTGTCGTCACCCGCTCGCGCTCGATCTGCTCGAGGCCGCGGCCGAGCATCATCGCGGCGAGGTCGGCCTCGCTGAGCCCGGCGACCTCGTGCCCCGCCTCGACGACCCTGCCGTCGCGCAGCACGGTCACCCGGTCGGCCGCTTCGACGATCTCTTCCAGGCGGTGGGTGATGAGCAGCACAGAGGTGCCCGTGGCCACGATCTCGTCGAGGATCCCGAAGAAGTGCTCCAGCGATCGTCGCCCCAGCGCGCGCGTGGACTCGTCGAAGATGATGAGTCCGCGGCCGGGGGTGGCGTCCTGCAGCGCACGGGCGATCGCGACCGTCGCGCGCTCCTCTTCGCGGAGCTGATCGATGCGCGCGTTCAGCGGCACCGTGCGCCCGAGCCGCTCGAAGACCGCCTCGGCGGCCTGCTGCTCGCGCTTCCAGTCGATGCGCCGGAGCACGCCGCGGCCGGTCAGGCGGCCCAGGCGCAGGTTCTCGAGCACCGTCCGGTGCCCGATCAGCCCCAGGCTCTGATGCACGACGGCGACGCCGGCGGCCTGCGCTTCGCGCGGACGCACCGGCAGGCGCAGGGCGGTCCCGTCGACCGCGACCCGCGTGCCCTCGTCGGGACGGTAGAGGCCGGTGAGCACCTTTGCGAGCGTGGACTTGCCCGACCCGTTCTGGCCGATGAGCCCGTGCAGCTCGCCCGGTCGCACCTCGAGTGCGACGTCGCGCAGCACGCGGTTGCTGCCGAAGGTGATCCACAGGTCGTCGACCGCCAGGCGCGGGGCCGGGCGGGCGGCCGGGGTCTCCGGCCGCCCGTCCGAGGTGAGCGTCGAGCTCAAGACACGCCCCAGACCTTCTTGAACTCGTCGGTGAAGTCGACGGGTCCGTACCACTCGCCCGAGGCCTCGGCGTCGGCCGAGAGGTCGATGTCGCCGATGTTCTCGGAGGTGAACAGGCGCGTCGGGATCGTGTACTCGGGCAGGTCGTCGCCGTTCACGAGGCGCAGGACGGCATCGGCATCGACCCAGCCCTGGAACGCGGACGCCTGACCCGCGGCCGCGGTCAGCGACCCGTCGGCGACGGCCTCGAGGTCGTCGAGCTGCACCGAGCCGGCGAGCACCTTGACCTTGCCGGCCATGCCGGCGCCCTGGATGCCACCGAGCGTGGGCTGCAGGTACTGCGCGAACTGCGAGTACACGTAGTCGGTGTCGGGGTTGGCCAGCAGCGCGGACTGCGTCGACGGCGCGATCTGCGGGAAGTTCGCCGACGAGACGCCGTTCTCGACGATGACGCAGTCCGGGCACTCCTGGTCGTAGACCTCCTGGGCGGCGGCGAAGAACACTGCCGGCGCCGGGCCGTCCTGGCCGATGTTGGCGAGCAGGTCGGCGGTGCCGTCCGAGTCGACGGTCACCCACTGCGCGAGCGAGACCGCCTGAGCGGTGCCGCCGGCGGGGATGTTCGCCAGCGTCGCCGAGTCCGGGTGATCGGCGTTGGGCACCTGGTTCGAGATGACGACCGGGATGCCGGCGGCCTGCGCCGCATCGAGCGAGTTGCCCGCGACCCCGTAGGCCACGGCGTCCGTCACGATCGCGGCGGCCTTCGCATCCCGGCCCTGGTCGATGCACGCGCTGACGGCGGTCGGCGTCCCCTGGCCGTCGCAGACCTGCACCGATGCCCCGAGCGCCTCGAGGGCCTCGGTGAACGCCTTCTGGGTCACCGCGAACTGCGGTGACTGCAGCGTGATCGGCACGTAGTACACGGTGGCTCCCTGCAGGGCCGTGCCGTCGGTGACCGCATCGGCGGGCACGGGGTAGCTGTCGGGCAGCGCCTGCGCCGCGGCGACCTCGGCGGCGAGGCCGGTCGCCGCGGCGGCGGCGCTTCCGGACGGGGTCGCGGACCCGGCCTCGGCGGTGCTGTCGCAGCCGGCGAGCGCGATCGCGGCCAACGCGACGACGCCGGCGGCGGTGATGGCCCGGGTGCGGGAGAAGCGGACTGTGTTCACGGGTACTCCTTGTTCAGCCGTCATTGGCATGGATTGCAGGGGTGGGGAAGGGGTTCAGGTCGCCCGGCGGTGCAGGACGGTGGTGATGGTCACGGCGATGACGAGCACGCCGCCGTAGAAGACGTTGGTCACCCAGCTCGTCGCGCCGAGCAGCTGCAGGCCGAGCACGCCGGTGCCGAGGAAGAAGATCGCGATGAGCGTGCCGAGCGGGTTGAACCGGCCGGGCTCGAGGATCGCGGTGCCGAGGAAGGTCGCCGCGAACATCGGCAGCAGGTAGGCGTTCGACACGTTGGGGTCGAACCCGCCGATGCCGGCCGTGGCGATCACCCCGCCGATGCCGGCGATCATGCCGCCGAACGTGAACGCGCCGAAGCGGATGGCCGTGACCCGCACTCCGGCCAGCCGGCTGACCTCGCGGTTCTCGCCCACGAAGCGCATGTTGCGGCCGAGCGGAGTGAACCACAGGATGTACGCGAAGCCGAGCATGAGGATGACGCCCAGGTAGAAGGCGACCGGCATGCCCGCGATCTCGAAGCTCGAGATGACCGAGATGTACTTCGCGACGCCCGTGATGGGCTGCAGGTCGGCCATCCACAGCGACAGGCCGAACAGGAACGTGCCCATGCCGAGCGTCACCACGATCGTGTTGACGCCGATCTTCACGACGAGCCAGCCGTTGAGCGCGCCGACGGCGGTCGAGGCGGCGACGGCGACGATCGCCGCGACGAAGGCGTTCAGGTGGAACTCGGTGTTGAGCCACGCCAGGATGATCGCCGCGAAGCCGAAGTTGTTCGCGACCGACATGTCGACGAACTCGCCGACGATGATCGTGCACAGCAGCGCGGCGCACAGGAAGATCAGCGCGGTCTGGTTGGGCCCGCCGAAGATCGAGTGCCACGCGCCGGCGGTGAGGAACGTCGATGGACGCAGCAGCCCGAAGAGCAGGATCAGCAGCGCCCACACGCCGATGACGGCGAACCGGGTGCTGAACCAGCCGAATGACAGGCCGCGGCCCTGACGGCCCGGCGTCTGCACCAGTCCGGTGTATTCGTCGGTCGCCTCGACAGTCGAGGTCTCGGTCATGCGGTCACTCCCTTGTACGCAATCGGACGATCTCCCACGATCGTGTGTGAAATCATATGCGGATCGTGCAGGATCGTCCAACCGAATCTCGGGAACTGGCATCGCCAACGACCATCAACGCCCGAAAAATCGCGGAAGTGCTCCCACAAACTCGTCGCACGGCATTCGGATCATGTGAAGGATCGTGTGTGATTCGCCTCTCGATCATGTACGATCGCCGTGTTCCGTCCCTCGAGGAAGAGGCTCCATGTCTGACATCGCCATCGTCGGCGCCGGCCCGGCCGGGCTGCTCACCGCTCTGCGTCTGCACCAGCAGGGCATCACCGCGACGCTCTACGAATCGGTGCCCGAGCTGAAGCCGCTGGGAGTGGGCGTCGACATCAAGACCGTCGGGACCGCTGAGCTCGACGATCTCGGCCTGCTCGAGAAGTTCCGCGCCATCTCGGTCGACGCCGAGGACTCGATCTTCTTCAACGGGTACGGCCAGGAGATCTACGCCGAGAAGTGCGGCGTGCATATGGGCTACCTGCACGAGCAGCGTTTCGTGCACCGCGGCGTGCTGCAGATGCTGTTCTACGACGAGGTCCTCGAGCGCCTCGGCCGCGACGCCGTCGTGCTGGGCGCACGCGTGACGGGCTACCGTCAGGACGCCGACGGCGTCACCCTCGACGTCGAGCACCGCGACGGCCGCCGGGAAGAGGTGCGTCACGACGCCGTCGTCGCCGCCGACGGCATCAAGTCCGCGGTCCGCAGGCAGATGCACCCCGATCAGGCGGAGCCGTTCTTCTCGGGCATCACGATGTGGCGCGGCACGACGCTGCGCGAGCCCTTCCGCGGCGGGCACACGATCCTGCACATCGGCGACCCCGCCGTGTCGTCGATGATCGTGTACCCGATCGCCGAGGACTTCGAGGGCACCGGCCTGGACCTCATCAACTGGGTCGTCGAGACCAACGGCGAAGAGACCATCGAGGACTGGAACCAGGTCGGCGACATCACCGATGTGATCCCCCTGTACGACGATGTGAAGATCCCGTTCCTCGACGTGCAGCAGCTCATGCGCGACGCCCGCGAGGTCTACCTCTTCCCGCTCATCCGCCACGAGCCGCTGGACGGCTGGGTCGACGGACGGGTCGTGCTGCTGGGGGATGCCGCCCACGCGATGTTCCCCCGCGGCGGCAACGGCATCACGCAGGCCATGATCGACGCCCGCGTCCTCGTCGAACAGCTCGCGCAGCATCCTGACGATCCGCATGCCGCCTTCGTCGCGTACGACGGCATCCGCCGTGACATCGTCAACCGCATCGCCCTGAACATGCAGGGCGAGGGGTACGAGGTGATCCGCCGGATCGTCGCCGAGCGCACCGACCACCTGCCGTTCGACGACATCGAGCAGGTGCTGCCGCTGACCGAGGCCGACGAGATCTTCAGCACGTACCACGCCCTGGTGGGCTCACCGCGTCCGGGACACGACGCCGGCGAGGCGACCGGCTTCCGCACCTGGGAGCGGGTGGGCGCATGACCGTCGACGTCGCGCGCCCCGACGACCGCACCCGTGCGGCACTGCTCGCCCTCGAGGCCCGGCGTCAGCGGGCGCTGGTCGAGGGCGACCTCGACACGCTCGACGAGATCTTCGATCCCGAGCTCGTCCACATCCACGCGCCGGGCCTCGTCCACGACAAGGCCAAGCTGCTCGAGCACGTCGGCACCCGCCGGGCGTACGTCGACATCACGCGCGGCGACCTCGACATCCGCCTGCTCGGAGATGCCGCGATCCTCGTCGGCCCGATCTCGAACGTGCTGCGCAACCCCGACGGGTCGCCGCGCGAGCAGCGCGGCGTCGTGACGCAGGTCGCCCGTCTCACCGCCGGCGGCTGGCGCTTCGTCAACTTCCAGCTCACCCCGCTCGGCGAAGAGGTGTGGGGCAAGCTGCCCTCCGAGCTCGCCGCGTCGCACCCCGCCGACGACACCACCGAGGAGCCCGCATGAGACTCGCCCGCTTCCGTCTCGCCGACGGTGTCGTCCGGATCGGCCGCGTGGACGGCGACCGTGTCGTCGACCTGACCGGTGTCGCCGGCGTCGGGACGTCGCTGCGCGAGCTCCTGCCCGACCTCGCGACACTGCGGCCGACACTCGAGGCGGCGGACGGGGCATCCCATCCGCTGTCCGATGTCGTGCTCGAAGCCCCGATCGACGCGCCGCAGAAGTACCTCGGCATCGGCATGAACTACGCCGAGCATGCGCAGGAGGCCGCGGCCGCCGGCATCCCGATCCCCACCAGCCAGCTGTGGTTCAACAAGCAGGTCTCGTGCATCGTCGGACCGCACGACGACATCGTGAAGCCCCGCATCTCGGACCAGCTCGACTACGAGATCGAACTCGGTGTCGTGATCGGGCGTCCCGCCAAGAACGTGTCGCGCGAGGACGCCCGCTCGTACATCGCCGGCTATCTGGTGGCGAACGACGTCTCGGTGCGGGACTGGCTGCAGCAGCGGTCCCCCACGTTCACGCTCGGCAAGTCGTTCGACACGCACGGCCCGCTCGGACCGTGGCTGACGACCGACGACGAGATCGCCGACCCGCTCGACCTGCGCATGACCCTCACCGTCAACGGCGAGGTGCGGCAGGACTGGCGCACCGACGACATGATCCACGACATCTACGATCAGATCGCCTATCTGTCGCAGGTGTTCACGCTCCTCCCCGGCGACATCCTCGCCACCGGCACCCCCGCGGGGATCGCGGCGCCCACGCAGAACTGGCTGAAGCCCGGCGACGTCGTGCGGGCCGAGATCCAGGGCCTCGGCGCCCTCAAGAACCGCGTCGTCGCCGAAGCCTGACCCCGCACCGACCCCTGAGCCACTCGAAGAAGAGAGAACCGACATGACCGTCGTCGACATCAACGTCCACCACCTTCCCGAAGACCTGTTCACGAACGAGAAGATCCTGAACGGCTTCCTCGACAGCGCCCCGCGCGGCTTCGGCGAGATCGCCTCCGTCATCACGATGGACAGCGGCAAGAAGCAGCTCGTGCTCGAGAAGCCCGCCGGCCACCCCAACCTCAACTACGTCGAGGGCGACTACTCGGCCGAGGCGAAGCTCGCCGCCATGGACGAGGCCGGCGTCGACTACGGCATCATGCGCGTGCCGGTCTGGCAGGAATGGCTCGGTCTGGAGACCTGCAAGGCCGTCAACGACAACGCGTACGACATCGTGCAGCGCTCGAACGGTCGACTGTTCACCACCGCTTGCGTGCCGCCGTGGGGCGGCAAGGAGAACATCTACGAGCTCGAGCGCTGCGTGGGCGACCTGGGCGCCGTCGGCGTGCAGGTGGCGTGCCACTACGGCCAGCTCTACCTCGACGACCCGGTGTTCGAGCCCTACCTGAAGGTGATCGAGAAGCTCGACATCCCGGTCATCGTGCACCACACCCCGCTGCCGGTCGAGTACCGGTCGATCGTCGAGTACACGAACCTGCGTCGCGAGTTCGGGCGCATCCTCGACCAGGGCACGGCGGTCGGCCGCGAGCTGTTCAGCGGCATGTTCGACCGGATGCCCGGCCTGAGGTTCATCCACACGATGTTCGGCGGCAACTGGTTCGCGAACGCGGAGCTGCTCACGCCGCACGCGCCGGTGAAGAAGGAGGCCATGAACCGCCTCGACTCGTCGGAGGGCGACAAGATCAAGCGCTACCTCGACGAGAACATCTTCTTCGACATGACGCACCCGCACTCGTGGGGCAAGACGCAGGTCGAGGCGGCCATCGAGGTGAGCGGCGCCGACCACTACCTGTTCGGCTCGTCGTTCCCGGTGTTCTACAGCTGGATGGGCCAGGGCGTCGAGTTCGTCAAGAACGAGCTCGACATCAGCGACGCCGACCGCGAGCTGGTGCTCTCGGGCAACGCCAAGCGGCTGTTCAACCTCCCGATCTGACGCGTCCCATGACCCCTCAGTCCGACCACAACGACGTCGACGGCTTCTTCTCGAGTGCCCGCATGTCCGGGCACGACGGGGCGATCGAGCTCACGGCCGACTCGTTCCGCGATCACCTCTACGACCTGGACGACCCGATCGTCGCGGCATCCCGAGGCATGACCTACGAACGCTTCGCCGCGGACCGCAAGAACGCACCGTTCCTGCGCGACCTGCTGGCGTCGTGGGATGCCCTGTTCGACGAGGAGTTCGTCGGGGTGACCGTCGACGGGATGCCGCAGCCCGGCCTGTACCGGCTGCCCGAGTCGACGGTGCCCGGTGCCGACGACGCGCTCGTCATGACGGCCGAGCGTGCCCTCGACAGCCTGTGGGACGACCAGCGCGCCGCCGTCGGGCGCCCGCTCGACTCCCCCGACTGGCGCGGCTGGAGCAATCCCGAGTTCGTGTTCCACCGCAACGGCGTGCGCCTCGAGGATGTGACCGAGGCGCAGGCCGAGGCGCTGCTCGACATCGTGCGCGCGTCACTGAGCCCGCGCGGCTGGGCGATGGTCGATGAGGCTATGAGCCTCAACGGGCTGCTCGGCGACCTCGTCGGGCTGCCCCGGGTGATGAACGACCGCAGCTATTGGTTCGCGCTGTTCGGGACGCCGTCGGCTCGCGAGCCATGGGGGTGGCAGCTGTACGGCCACCACGTGGCGCTCAACTTCGTCACCGTCGGCGGGCGTCACGTGATCGCGCCGGTGTTCCTCGGCGGTGAGCCGGCCGTGGCCGACGACCGCGCGCCGCTGTTCGCCGCGCGTGAGGCGTCGGCGATCGAACTCGCGTCGTCGTTCACCACGGCGCAGCGCGCGGCAGCGGTCGTCTACGACTCGGTGCTCGACCCCACCATGCCCGAGGGCCGCCTGCACCCGGCCGACGAACGCCATGTCGCCGGCGCATTCCGCGACAACCGCGTCGTGCCGTACGAGGGCATCGCGGCGGCCGCGCTCGACGACGCGCAGCGCGGCGTGCTCCACCGCCTCGTCGAGGACATCCTCGTGCTGTACCGCGACGACCAGCGGGAGCTCGCGCTGGCGGAGTTCGAGGCGCACCTGGAGCAGACCCACGTGTCGTGGTACGGCGCGACCGACGGCTCGACGCCCTTCTACCTGCGGATCCACTCGCCGGTGATCCTCGCCGAGCTCGACCACCATGCCGGCGTCTGGCTGAGCAACCGCCTCCCCGCCCGGTTCCATGTCCACACCACGCTGCGCGCCCCGAACGGCAACGACTACGGCAAGGCGCTCATCGCGCAGTGGAACGACCGACGGGCGAGCGCGTGACGAAGCATCCCACGAAGTCCGAGCAGGCGTACGACATCCTGAAGTCGAGCATCTCGAACGGCACCTTCTCGCCCGGCCACCGCCTGGTCATCGACCAGCTGGGTCGCGAGCACGGCATCAGCTCGGTGCCGTGGCGCGAGGCACTGCGAAGGCTCGAAGCCGAGGGGTGGGTCGAGATCGTGCCGAACTCGGGGGCCGTCGTGCGGCGGTTCGACCGGGGCGAATGGATGCGGACGATCCGGCTGCTCGCCCGCCTCGAAGGCCTCGCCACCGCTCTCTCGTCCGAGCACCTCACCGAGCGCGACATCGCCCACGCCGAGGACCTCAACACGCAGATGGCCCGGGCGCTGGCCGACTTCGACCTGCAGCGCTTCGGCCGGCTCAACCACGAGTTCCACGACGTGCTGTGCTCGCGATGCGACGACGAGCATCTGCTCGGCCTCGTCCGCTCGGAATGGATGCGCATGGACCTGATCCGGCGGTCCGTGTACTGGCACGCGCCGGGGCGGGCGAAGGAGTCCGTCGCCGAGCACGCGGCGCTGCTCGGCCTCATCCGTGCCGGTGCGCGTGGCGACGATCTCGAGACTGCGGCCCGCCGCCACGAGCTCAACACGCTCGAAGCAGTCGCCGCGTACGACGCCGCCGAGGCGGCGCGATGACCGGGCGCCGGGCGATCCACCTGCCTTCGTTCGCCCATGCGAACCCCGTGCCCGCCGCGAGCCGGGTCGGGCCGCTGCTGATGTCGGGCGCTCTGACGGGGCGGGATCCGGTCGGGGGCGCCATGCCCGAGGACCTCGACGCCCAGGTCGCGAACGTGTTCGCGCACATCCGTGCGCTGATGGCCGCGGCCGGCGGCACCACCGACGACATCGTCAAGGTCACGGTGCAGCTGGTCGACTACCGCGAGCGCGAGGCGCTGAACTACTGCTGGCGCGAGATGTTCCCCGACCCCGCGACCATGCCCGCCCGCCAGGTGCTCGCAGCCGGCCTCGACGGCGGCGCGCTCATCCACGCCGATCTCGTCGCCTGGCTCGCTCCCACGGCAGCGGTCTCATGACCGGCACGGCCCGATCGCGTCCACGCCGCGGTCCCTCCCTGCGCGACCGCCTCGACGCCTCCGACCGGCCTCTGGTCGGCCTCTGGGCGTGCTCCGGCTCATCGTCGGTGGTCGAGATCCTCGCCGACGCGGGTTCGGACTGGCTGGTCATCGACGTGGGTCACGGCCCGACCGGCGGCGAGGGCCTCGCCGCGCAACTGGATGCCGTCGCCGGGTACCCGCTCAGTCCGGTCGTCCGCGTGCCGGGCAGCGCGGCGATCGCCCAGGCACTCGACCTCGGCGCGCAGAACCTCCTCGTGCCGGGGATCGGCACCGCCGCGGACGCCCTCGCAGCGACCGGATGCCTGCACGACGCGGACGCCCGCGTGTCGCTGTTCGCCCAGATCGAGTCGGTGGAGGCCGTCGAGAACGCGGGAGCGATCGCCGCGGTCGACGGCGTCGACGGTGTGTTCGTCGCCCCCTCCGATCTCGCCGCGTCGATGGGGCTCCTCGGGCAGCAGACCCACGCCGAGGTCGCGGCCGCGGTCCTCGCCGTGATCGACGGCGTCCGCGCCGCGGGCAAGCCCGTCGGGGTCGACGCCCGAGACCCCGTCGCCGCTGACGTCTTCATGCGGGCCGGCGCGACGTTCCTTGTCGCCGGCTCCGACCTGGACCTGCTTGCCCGCAGCGCGGCGGCGGCCGCGGCGCCCTACCTCCCCCCGGCACTCGGTGCCAGGCATGCACCGTACTGAACCGATTGCGGCATCCACTCCGGCCCTACGCATAGCCGACAGTGGTTGGCTGGACGAAGCCGCCGTGTGCGACCGAAGGAGAATGACATGACCGACGTCTCGAACACCCCCGCCCCGACCCGCCCGCAGGGCCCCGACGCGTCGTCGCCGTTCTTCCGCGCGGGCGGACGCAACCGCTTCACCGCCCGTCGCGGCCGCGTCGCCTCGGTCGAGCAGGTCTCGCCGGCGATGCGCCGCGTGCGCGTGACCGGACCCGAGTTCGCGGACTTCACGAGCGGCGGCCCGGCCGACCACGTGAAGGTGTTCTTCCCCGATCCCGAGACCGGCGAGCTCGTGGCGCCGACCGCGGCCGGACCCGACGAGGACGGCATCGT
>Ga0160432_100773_pt1 | contig 15358 bp, 12 predicted proteins | sample HID1971M_E0MG_FD_108250 | JGI IMG/M metagenome (GOLD analysis project Ga0160432, IMG submission 108250) | Enriched millipede-associated microbial communities from UW Madison campus, WI, USA - HID1971M_E0 MG | ecosystem: Host-associated > Arthropoda: Insects > Digestive system > Unclassified ... | reverse complement strand
TCGTGTTGATTCCGTTCGAGAGGGTTGTAGGAGATTCCTCGAAGGATCACACGGTGACCGCGCTCACGTCGTGAGCGACGAGCCGAGCCACCGTGCGCTACACCACTATGCGGGACTCAACTCACGGCTCTCGACGGCGATTCGCTCCAACCTACTTGGCGGCCTGTGGCCACGCGCGAAGGAGGTTGCCTCCCTACTCACGATCCGTGCCCGGCTACAAGCTCTTCTGGTGGCAATTCAGGAGGCTCGATGTCGAGCGCGGCGAACACGCGGAGGAGCGTGCGGATCGTCGGGTTCGCGTCCCTTCCTCCTGGAGTCAGTCCGCGTTCCATGCAGCTGTACGCATAAGTGGAGAGCCCTGCCTCCCGCGCAACATCCTCTTGCGACAGCCCGAGTGCCGCACGCCGCGCACGCATCAGCTTTCCCAACGAGGACGCGACCACGCGATGTCGCTGCGCATGATCGGTATCCGTCATTCACCCTCCCTGTTTGAGATCGTTTCAGACCTGTTTGGGCAACCGTTTATATCGATATGTCCGGCAAGCGCCTTTCCGGGACACTTTGCGCGGGATCGGCAGACCGAAAATGGCGACGGGGAACCTCAACTTGAGTTGCTGGTGGATCGGGCCACTGAGTGCTTGGCTGACCGGAGGCAATGCAAAGCGCCTCACGCAGTGGCGGCTCGGCTGGTCCAGGAGCCACGATTCTAGGGTGCTGGTCGAGGCGATGAACCCTCGTCTCACCCGGCCGGACGACGGCTACTGGCACCAGTCTGAACTTCGTTTAGAGATCGCATCTGCTGCGATCGACCAGGCCTCGCCTTGGCATGGATGAAACCAGAAACAATCTCTCATCTGGGATATTGACACCAGGTGGTCTCATCGTTAGTTTGACGGAAAGCGTCATCCATGTCTGGATGACCCTATCGGCAAGGGAGAGAGTGGCGCGGTGAAATCGACTAGAAGAGCGCGAGGAGCGGTTGCTGTGGCGGTAGCGGCAGCAGTGGTGACGGGCGGTGTGCTGGGAGCAGCTCCAGCCTTTGCTGACTCGTGGAAATACCCAGGTGGGGTGACCTGCAACTCTTCTGCAAAGGGCATCACATACAGCAAGACCTATGACGGGACCAAGGTGCAGCATCGCGCCTAGGGCTTCTCCGGATACTGGTACTCCGAATGGGCTGCGGGCCCCGGAGTCCACGAGAACGTCAAGGAGTGGGGCTGGACACAGATCCTGTCATCGAGAGTGGGAGTTACAGGGATCGGCCTTGTCGAGACGGGTTCGGTGTTCTGTGCGTAGCAAGCCCGCGGCCCTGGCTTCCGGTGGGCGCCGCAATCACCGTGTCAAGCTCTTTGTTCCGCTCGTCGCGGCTGCGCTATTGGTGGTCGGCGTTCCGACCGCGGCGCACGCTGACACATGGAAGTACCCCGGGCGTGCAGACTGTGCCGCTGGGGCGCAGGCCATGACGTACACCGAGACCAAAGGCGGTACTGGCACCCAGCATCGAGTAACCGGGTACGCAGGCTACTGGTATGCAAACTGGGGACCGACAACTTCGATCACGTACCGAGTCAAGGAGTGGGGATTCCAATCCGCCTGGGATGCTCGGTTGGGGACGCTGGGTTCAGGAGGGACGGTGCAAGCATGGTCAATCGGTTGCGTGACATAAACCCCAAGCTTGCTCGGGCCTGTGCTGCTCTTGTTGGGTCAGTCACAGTCGGTCTGATAATGGTTGGCTGCGCTGGCCAGACGCCCGCCGCCCCGAACAGCAGCGGCAGCGAGGACCCGTTGCGGCAGGTGCAGGACTGCATGAAAGACGCCGGCTGGGACGTCGAAATTGCCGAGGACGGTTCGATCTCGACCTTCGTGCCGACCGATCAAGCCTCTGAGTACGAGGCGGCCTCGGCGAAATGTTGGGAATCGTACCCGGTCAAGGCGTTCGCGGATCTCACAGAGGCGGAGCAGTCGAACTTGTATGCGAAGCACGTCGCGGTGAGGGATTGTGTGGTCGCCCTCGGGATCGACGTTGCACCTGCTCCAAGTTTCCAGTCATGGGTCGACTCGGGTGGTGCCTGGGGTGGCTACTCGGACGTCCCGCAGGATGTTCTCCTTAATCAGTGGGACGAGATCAACACGAAATGCCCACAGCCAACCGGCTAGGCAGACGCATCATGAGGGTTGGATGACCTGGTCGTTCGCCCCCTCGTCGAGGACAACACTTTCAAGAAGTGACGTGCCTCAAATTCAGTTCTAGCGCGAACACACAACCATTAAGAAAGGTAAGACGATGAAGTCTCGACTCCGCGCCCAGCTTGCGGCAGGGTTTGCCATGTTGCTGTTACTTGGCGGCGCCGCCAGCCCCGCGAGTGCGGCAGTTACATCCGCCAGTGGATATCTATCCTGTCCTGCGGGGTACACAGTGCGGGTGTCTGTAGAGACAAACAATCTCGCGCCGGTCAAGTTCTACTCCGGATCAACACTGGTGTACACCAGCACAGCCGGCTCCACCCATGCTCACGACTTCGGCCTGAGAACAGTCAGCTGGAAGGTCACCAGCACGGACATCGGCTACGTGTATGACCGGTGTTCGAGTGCAGTGTTCGCGGCATCGGATCCGCAGTAGCGCCAAACGGTTGACACACTCACCACGCCACAGCGGGAATCGAACAGAGAGGGCATTTCGTCGTAGGTTCCTTGAATAGTTCCTACGCTCGGCGGCCCTCCTCGATGCTTGCAAGCGCTGGCCATGGCATAGCGCCGCGTGGGAGGCGTTCGACCGAGCTGTCCAGGCCGCAGGTGCCCACGAACATGAGCTCGGGGCGCCTGCGGCCTTTGCGCGCCTGCGAACCGATCAGGGTCCATAGTCGCCCGCGTTATGTTGATCAGGGATGCGGTGCATCGCTGATTCGCTGATGCAGAGGGCAGACGGCAGGCGAAGAGGCGTCCGGTGACGCGCCGTAGGCACTCAGTCTGGGCGGGGCGTCGGGGCGAACCGTCGGTCGAGCAATACGTCGAGCGCAGCAAGGAGCGGCTGGTCTGGCACGCTGACACCGGGTGCGAACTGGATGCCACCATCTGAGGCAGCGGCTGCGATCCCAAAGAGGTTGTAGAGAATGATGCGGCGTTCAACAAGTTCTTCCTGCGAGAGGATCTCCGCTTGTTGGACGGGCATCAATGCGAGGAGTTCGGCAACCGCGTCCGGGTCGGCCCAATCGGTGATAAAGCGTCCATCCTGCCAGCTCGCCATTCGATCAACCTACCGTGCCGCAAGCTGACCCGTGGCGCGCAGCGCGCTCTTGACCCCGCCCGCGATCGCGCGGTCGCGGGCGACGCTCGGCTCCGGTGCGTGGGCGTGTAGTCGCCAACCGCTATCACGGAGGAATCTGCGCGGCGCGCCCGTCGACCGTTTCGGCTTGGGCCTGTGGAATTGCACGTGGCCGCCATGCTGCTCGCGGATAACGCTCGCATCAGGTGCGCTGTCTCGCATCGAGCCGTCTGACACGCCGAGTCTCAACAAAGGTGGTGGAGGTCTCGACCAGCGTCGATCGTTGGATAGGCCGGTGGCCGCTCGCGTGGGCTCCTGGTCGAGTTGACACGCCGGCGCAGGTTCGCAGTCGACATGCATGGCGTGGAGCGCGTGCACTTGGTAGTGGACAGACGATGGACAGACGATGCACGCAGGCACTTTCTGTGGAACTCGTTTCGCGTTAAGCATTTAGGGCGTAGCCTGGTGCCATGCGCGGCGGACTGGAGCGCTGGAAACGGGGTGTTGGATCCCACGGGGTTCGACAGGCTCTCGCGTACGCGTTCCAGGGATCGTGCGACTCGCACCTGAGGTCTAGGGGTGTCGACGCGCTTGCGGGGTACTCCGACGCTGCTCGGGGCGTCTCGCGGTTCACGGTTGTCGACGGCGCGATCGCCATCGACGCGCTCGACGAGGGGCAATTGCGTCGCTGGGTGGATGGCTGCGATCCGGATACGGGCGAGCGGCGCGGTCGCGAGCTGACGTCGGCGGATGCGGATCTCATCTTGGATGGGACGATCAACGCACCGAAGTCGTTCAGCATCGCCGCGCTCCTGCATCCGGAGCTCGCGGCCGAGTTCGAGGCGTTGCAGGACCGGCTCCGTGACCGCGTCATCCGCACCTGGCAACGGGAGCTCAACGCGCGCCGGGGCGCGGGCGGTCGGACCCGTGAGGCGCTGTCGCGCGTCGAGGTGGTCGAGCTGCACCATCGGCGGTCCCGGGCGTTGGATCCGCATATCCACCGACACCTGTGGCTGAACGTGAAGGTGATGGGGGTGGACGGCAAGTGGTCGAACGTCGACTCCCGGGTCGCGATGAAGCTGCACACCGTCATCAACGCGGAGGGTGACCTGGCAGCACGCACTGACCCGGTGTGGGTGACTGCGCTGGCCCGCCACGGGTACACCCTCAATGAGGAGGGGGAGATCGTGGAGTTGGCGGGTGCGGTGCGGCCGCTGTCGCGTCGGTCGAATCAGATCGAGGCCAATCGGGCGATGCTGCTCGCGCAGTGGCGGTCGGGGCATCCGGGACAGGAGCCGGGGTCTGAGCAGTTGCAGCGGATCGACCGGCTGGCGTGGGCGAAGGGGCGTCCGAACAAGCCGGGTGATCTCGATGAGGCCGCGTGGGAGGAACTCGTCGCTGACGAACTGACCGCGATCGACCCCGCCCTCCGTCGCCACCGCACGCCAGTAGCCCAGAGGTCTGTGGCGGTCGAAGACCTGGATCTCCGGCTGCTGGCGGCGCGGGCGGTGGTGGAAGCGGATGCCCGGTCGGCCGGCAGCGGGGGACGGTTCAGTCTGTTCGATGTTCAGGCCGGCGCGGCGCGGGCTGTGGCGGCCTCAGGCGTGATTGCGCCCCGCACCATCTTGCAGCCTGTCATCGACGACGTCGTCGCCCGAGCGCTCGAGTTGACCATCGATCTGCTGGCTGACGAACCGGCACGACCGGCGCACGTCAAGGGGTTCGTGGCGACAGCTACCGCGTCGCTCAAGGTGGACCTCGCTGGCCGGTTCGACGCGCTCACCCGGGCTGGTGCCCCGGTCGACACTGACGCGGTCCTCCGCGCTGCGGCAGGTGCGCTGCGCGACGGTGTGCAGCTGGATGATCGGCAGATGCGGGCTGCGGCGGCGATCGCCGGCAGTGACCGGTTGGTGTCGGTGACAGGACCGGCGGGGGCGGGCAAGACGACGATGCTGCGCGTCGCGAAGGCCGCACTCTCGCGGAGCGGTGGGCGGATGGTGGTCGTCGCCCCGACGAAGAAGGCGGCATCCGTCGCCGGGCGTGAGATCGGGACGACAGCGTCGAGCCTGCACGCCCTGCTCGGGGATCACGGGTTCCGGTGGGGCCGCGACGATGCGGGCGCCGATACGTGGACTCGCCTGATGCCCGGCGACCTCGACCGCTCGACCGGGATCATGTACGCCGGGCCGCGGCGGTTCTTGCTGCGGGAGGGGGATCGGATCGTCGTCGACGAGGCCGGCATGGTCGACCTGCACACCGCGAATGCCCTGGCAACCGTCGCCGCGGAGACGGGCGCTGGGATCGCGATGGTCGGTGACCATCTGCAGGCTCGCCCGGTCGGTCACTCCGGGGCGATGGCGTGCATGACCAGGCGGGCATCAGCGGTCGTCGAACTGACCGCGGTGCACCGCTTCCACGATCCCGAGTACGCCGCGCTCACGCTGCGGCTGCGGGAACCAACGTCCAACGAACAAGCCCTCATCGTTGTCGGCGAGCTCGCCTATCGTGGCCTGATCTACCGGGTCGCCGATCAGAATCAGGGCCGTGAGGTGATGGTGGAGGCGTACTTCCGGTGGACGGTCGGGCGCCGGCGGGTGGCGCTGGTGACGAGCACGAATGAGGAAGCCGACATCATCAACGAGGCCATCCAACAGCGTCGTCTCGACTGCGGGCAGCTCCGGTTGAACCGGATCGCGGTCGGGATGGGGGAGCAGCGGCTCCTGGAGGGCGACATCGTCCAGACTCGCCGCAATGATCGTGACGCGGGTGTGGAGAACCGGGCGCAGTGGCGCATCCACCGGATCACCACCGCCGGGCTCGAACTGACCAGCCTGGGCGACAGTGCCGACACGCGAGTGGTGTCACATGAGTACGCCTCAGACCATGTCCACCTTGCCTACGCCTCCACCGTCCACGGCATCCAAGGCGAGACCGCAGACGTGTCGATCGTTGGACCGGGCGTGGATGCCGCCGGCCTGTATGTCGGCATGACCCGCGGTCGCACCCACAACGAGGCGATCGCCATCGCACGAAATGACGCTGCGGCCCGGGACCAGATCGCCGAAAGCATGCTCCGTGGCATCCCCGAAGTCAGCATCGACGACTCCATCCGCGCGGCCCGGACCGAACTCGGACGCGCCGCCCGCGACCCAGAGATCGTGCCGGGGACAGCACTGGTTCACCTGAACGCTTGGCTCCACGACGTCCGAGACCAGTTGCTCAATCTCGAGAGCCGCATCGCGGCCGACGAGTCGAACGGTCATGGCCGCGGAACCCCACGACCAGACCCCGCGATCAGGGTTCGCGATGCGCTTCGCGCTGCCTATGAGACGGGGATGCGACGGTACGCCGCCATCGCTCGCGGACCGGATGCGGCCGGCCCGGCTGAAGAGTCTTCGCCCCACACCGCAAGCGCTGGCACTCCGAACGCGCCACGACCTATGGGGCCCGAGTCAGCAATCGCGGAGTTCTAGCTGTTCGTGGCGTCGGCAGCTACTTGGAGACGGTCGTGCCCGTCGGGGCGGGACACCAATGGCCAACTCATCGCAGCCACCGGGCTACGGAGGGACGGGTCCGAGCGGGCGATCGATGCTCGTGCGGTCTTGACCGTCGTGAAGGGGTCAATGCTGAGTATCGACCGCGCTGCTCGCGTTTAAACGCTTTAAAGCTGATTACTGAGTGTGATAATCAGGGTATGGATCGTTCTGTGACGAACCCGACGGTACCTACTGAGTGGCCGGCCCACGGTGTTGAGACACTCCCATGGCGTCAGCAGGTGCGCGGGGGAACGCGCGCGGACCGAATGCTCTCCTCCGTCGAGGCAATGATTCCTCCAATGATCGCTCGGCTCGACTACTTGCCGCCGATGGAGGCGGTTGTTGCCTCGGAGGCGGCGCTCCTGGCCGTGGTTCAGGCTGATACGGAGGCGGAGGGCCACTCGGCGGCACTGAGTCGATTCATGATGCGCACGGAGTCAGTTGCTTCGTCGAAGATCGAGCGCATCACCGCCGACGCAGTGGATTACGCGAAGGCGCTCGCGGGTAATCGGTCCAACAGCTCGGCAACGAGCATGGTGGCCGCGAGCACGGCGCTCCACAGCCTGGTGACTCGGGTTGGCGATCGAGGTTTGTTTGAGCTCGAGGACTTCCTCACCGCGCACAGAGCATTGATGCTCAACGATCCGAGCGAAGCGGACTACGCAGGCCGGATGCGTGACATGCAGAACTGGATTGGCGGTAGCGACTACTCGCCACGCGACGCCCTCCACGTACCTCCGGCGCCCGAACGGGTTCCTGAACTGATGCGCGATTTAGTCGACTATCTCAATCGGGACGACGTACCTGTGATGGTTCAGGCGGCGATCGGGCATGCACAGTTCGAATCGATCCACGCTTTCACCGATGGCAACGGCCGAATCGGGCGAGCGCTGGTGTCTGCAGTGCTTCGACGCCGTGCGGTGACGCGAAACGCGGTGGTCCCCCTGGCCAGCGGCCTTCTCGCCAAACGAGATGACTACTTCGCGGCGCTTGACGACTACCGGCGGGGTGACCCGGCTCCATTGATCGTGCTGTTCGCCCGCTCTGCGCGGGCAGCCGCCGTCTGTTCCCGCGACTCCATAGCCCGGATCAAGGCGCTACCGGACGAGTGGGCCGCCGAGCTGCGGCCGCGCGCGGGATCCTCGGTGGCGGCCCTCATCCCTGCGTTCTATGACCATCCGGTTATGGCTGCGGCCGAGATTGAGCAGCGCTCCGGGGCGTCCGAGCAGCAGACCTACAAGGCCATCGCCCAGTTGGCTGCAGCGGGGTTCATTCAGGAAATTACTGGACGCAAACGTGATCGAGTGTGGGTCGCTTCCGAGCTTCTCGCGGAATTAGACGACCTAGATCGACGCATTCAAGCAGAAATGGCGGCCGCGCAGTGAGAACCGCGACGTTGGGTTACCGTCGCCCGGATTCGATGCGTAAGGACTGATGAGTTCAACAGATCTGTTCTAGTATGCGGAGGTGGGAAGCGTTGAAGCATACGAGTCCAAGGCTGGCCGGCGGTACCGCGTGCGGTACCGGCGCCCTGACAACACGCAGACCGACAAACGCGGGTTCCGTACAAAGCGTGACGCAGAGAACTTCCTTGCGACGGTCGAGACATCCAAACTTCGCGGCGAGTGGGTCGACCCATCTCGGTCGAACGTGCGCTTCGCGGACATCGCCGATGCCTGGTACGCCGGCAAAATCGGCGTCAAGCCCACGACGCGCTCCGGCTACAGGAACTCGCTCGACAAACACGTCCTGCCCGAGTGGGGCGCGGTGCGCATCGTGGACATCGACCACGCGCACGTGCAGTCCTGGGTGGCACGTCTGTCGACCACCCTGTCTGCGTCGTCGACCCGCCAGGTCTATCTCGTGTTGTCCGGCGTGCTGGCGTTCGCTGTCAGAGACGGCAGGCTCGCCCGCAATGTCGCCGCCGAGGTCGAACTGCCGAGGCTCTCCAAGTCGCATCGCCGCTACCTGACCCACGCGCAGGTCCATGAGCTCGCGGATGAGACCGGCGAATGGGCCACGTTGATCAGATTCCTGGCCTACAGCGGGTTGCGGTGGGGTGAAACCGTAGCGCTGCGACCCGCGGACGTGGACCTAGAGAAGCGGATGGTGCATGTCGGGCGAGCCGTCGCCGACGTTAGGGGCAGGTTGGTGTGGGGTTCGCCAAAGACGCATGAACAGCGTACCGTGCCGTATCCATCGCTCCTGGACGAGGGGATGCGCAATCAGGTCGCCCGCGGACGAAAGCACGACCTCGTCTTCACCACCCGGGATGGCGCGGTTCTCCGTGGTGGGAACTTCCGCAGTCGGGTGTTCGCGCCAGCCGTTGCGCGACTGCACCTGGCGACCTCGGGGGAGTTTCCTCAGATCACGCCCCACGACCTGCGCCACACGGCCGCGAGCCTCGCGATTTCCGCCGGCGCGAACGTGAAGATCCTGCAGCGCATGCTCGGGCACGCGTCAGCCGCGATGACGCTCGACGTCTACGCCGACCTCTTCCCCGAGGATCTCACGTCCGTCTCGATCGCTCTCGATCAGGCGGCGCGTGTTTCGGTTGTGGGCAATCCGTGGGCAAGACATCTAGATGCGGAGTCGAGGCTCGCAGGCTGAGGAGTCGTGGTCGGCGGTCAGCCGAGGCCCAGACGGCGGCGTCAGAGGCCATCAGATCCGCGTATTTCCGGGCAAAACGAAACCCCCGCGATGTAGAAGCTACGCGAGGGTTCCTGGGGTGACTGTAACGATCACCCGTGTGGCTCCGACCGGCATCGATCCGGTGACCTTTCGATTTTCAGTCGAACGCTCTACCAACTGAGCTACAGAGCCATGCGGCACATACAAGATCTGCCGCATCCTAGACGAAAGGCCCTCTTCAAGAAAAGGGCCCGTCGCTCGGAGCGACCCTGACGGGACTTGAACCCGCGACCTCCGCCGTGACAGGGCGGCACGCTAACCAACTGCGCTACAGGGCCATGCTTATTGAATTGTGGGCGTGACCCCAACGGGATTCGAACCCGTGCTACCGCCGTGAAAGGGCGGCGTCCTAGGCCGCTAAACGATGGGGCCGGGTGAACCTCAGAGGCTCACTGCCGAGGACCAAGCATACGTAAACATCCGGCAAAACACCAATCGAGGGCGTGGCGCCCTTGTGGAACCCCGTAGGCGGGGTGAAACTGGCGGGGTGACCGCTCCCCGGAGGCGGCGTTCGACGTGCGGAACGGGGGGTTGCGCATGTTACTGATGTTGCTACTGTGAAAACGTTGCCGTCGCGAGGGGAGGACCCGTGGAGCCCGACAGCGTCACCGTGAAAGCATCCGCCGAGCCTGCCCCCGAGTGCGGATGCGCGCCATCGCCGGCAGAGCAGAAGCGGCTGTGGCCCCACATGAACCGTCGCTCCGCACTGGGTCTCGGCATCCTCGGAGTCGCCGCGCTGAGCGCGTTCGGCGCGGCCGTCAACCCGTTCGGCAGCCGGGCGTTCGCCGCCGACTACCCGTCGTGGGACGACGTCGTGGCGGCCAAGAACAACGAGGCCGCCAAACAGGTCGAGATCACCAACATCCAGAACCTCATCGCGGGTCTCGAAGCCGACGTCGCCGCGAAGAACCAGGTGGCGAAGCAGCTCGCCGACGAGTTCTACGTCGCCCAGCAGGCCTACTTCGACGCCGCGCTGCGCGCCGACCAGCTGCAGCAGCAGGCCGACGCGCAGGCCGCTGCGGCGACCGACGCCGCCGACAAGGCCGGCCGCGTCGCCGCCCAGCTCTACCGCAACGGCGGCGACGACACGTCGATGGAGCTCTTCTTCTCGGGTTCCGCTGCCGGCGCCGACGATCTGCTCACGCGCCTCGGCGCCATGGACAAGCTCGTCGAACGCAACCAGGCGCTGTACGCGCAGGCCGTCACCGCGCGCGACTCGGCCCAGAGCCTGAGCGATCAGGCGGCCGTGCAGCGTGCCGAGCGCGACAAGCTGCAGAAGATCGCCGAAGACAAGATGGTGGCCGCGCAGCAGGCCGCCGACGCGGCGCAGGCCGCCCTCGACACCCAGAACGCCAAGCGCGGCGAGCTCGAGGCGCAGCTGGCAGCCCTTCAGGACACCGCGGCGAAGACCCTCGCCGAGTACCAGGAGGGTGAGCGCATCCGCAAAGAGGCCGAGGCTGCCGCGGCGAAGGCGAAGGCCGATGCCGAGGCTGCGGCCCGTGCGGCCCTGGCCAACAGCGGCGGTGGCGGCGGCGGCGGAAGCGGTGGCGGCGGGGCCGTCGTCGGCTCCGGCTGGTGCCGCCCGTCGTCGGGCTGGCGCAGCTCGGGCTACGGTGCCCGCGCGACCCAGTGCGGCAGCCAGGGCTGCTCCAGCAGCTTCCACTACGGTGTCGACCTCGCCGCCGGCTGCGGCTCGGCCATCTACGCCGCAGCTGCGGGACGCGTCGTCTACGCCGGAGACAACGGCGGCTACGGCAACTACATCAAGCTCGACCACGGCGGCGGCATCGGCACCGGGTACGGCCACATCCGCAACGGCGGCATCTTCGTGGGCGTGGGCCAGTGGGTGTCGGCGGGCCAGCTGATCGCGAGCGAGGGCAACACCGGACGCTCGTTCGGCTGCCACTGCCACTTCGAGACCTACGTCAACGGCTACCCGGTGAATCCGGTCGACTTCATGGCGGCCCGGGGCATCTCGGTCTGACCCCCTGAACGGAGAAGAGGTGGATGCCGGGCGCCCGGCATCCACCTCTTCACATGTCTGTCGTCAGAGCGTGCTGGGCGCGATGCCCTCACCCTGGGTCTTGGTCTGGCCCTCGTGCTCGGCGAAGCGGGCGAACGCCTCGTCGACCAGGCGCTCGGCCTCGGCGGCGTCGGCCCACTCGTCGACCTTGACCCACTTGTTGGGCTCGAGGTCCTTGTAGTGCTCGAAGAAGTGCGCGATCTCCTTCTGCAGGAACTCGGGGATGTCGGCGACGTCCTGGATGTGCGCCCAGCGCGGGTCCTTGGCGAGCACGGCCACGACCTTGTCGTCGCCGCCCGCCTCGTCGCTCATCTTGAGCACGCCGACGGGACGGACGCTCGCGAGGATGCCGGGGGCCAGGTCCACGTCGAGGATGACGAGCACGTCGAGCGGGTCGCCGTCCTCGCCGAGGGTGTTCTCGAAGAACCCGTAGTTGGTGGGGTAGCCCATGGGCGTGTACAGGATGCGGTCGAGGAACACACGGCCGGTGCCGTGGTCGACCTCGTACTTCACGCGGCTGCCGCGCGGGATCTCGATGACGGCGTCGTACGCGCCCATAGTGGTGCTCCTTCGGAAGACGGGGATGCCGCGACAAGCCTAGTTCCGGTCCGGTTCCGGGCGGAATCGTGCACGAATGCAGGCAGGGTACAGGCTGACCCCTCGGACACGCCGCGCTGAAGGCGATCCGGCTACTCCCACGCCTGCATCGGCGCACGATTGCCGGATCGACGCGCCTCGCTGTGGCCGCCGGTACCGTTGACGCGTGGACGAGCGCAGACCCGGACTGGACCCCGCCGTCGCCGAGGTGCGCCTCGCCGTACGGCAGACCCTCGCCGTCGTCGAGCCGGGCGCGGTCGTCGTGGTCGCGCTGTCGGGCGGCGCGGACTCGCTCGCCCTGGCCGCCGCGACCGCGTTCGAGGCTCCCAAGCGCGGCGTGCGCGCCGTCTCGGTGACCATCGACCACGGGCTGCAGGACGGATCCGCGGATGCCGCGGCCGCCGCGGCCTCGACATCCGAGGCCCTGGGGATCGAGGCCCGCATCGTTCGCGTCGAGGTGGGCACGGCGGGGGGACCCGAGGCGGCGGCGCGCGAGGCGCGGTACGACGCGCTGCGCGAGACCGCGGCGGCGGTCGGCGCCGCGGCGATCCTCACGGCGCACACCCTCGACGATCAGGCCGAGACCGTGCTGCTCGGACTCGCACGCGGATCGGGCGCGACCAGCCTGCAGGGCATGGCCGAGGCATCCACCCTTCCCGGCGTCACCCTGCTGCGGCCGCTGCTGGGCGTGCGGCGCACGACCACGCGCGCCGCGTGCGCGGCCGAGGGGCTCGAGCCGTGGGACGACCCCCAGAATCACGACCCCCGCTTCGCGCGCGTGCGGGTGCGCGAGACGGTGCTGCCCGTGCTCGAGGCCGAGCTCGGGCCCGGCATCGCCGAAGCGCTCGCCCGGACGGCTGCGCAGCTGCGCGAGGACGCGGCCGCGTTCGACGAGATGATCGACGAGACGATCGAAGACATCGTCGAGCACGCCGAGGCGGGCATCTCGGTGTCGGCGGCGGCGCTGGCGGCCAACCCCGTCGCGCTGCGCCACCGGATCATCCGGCTCGTCGTCGCGAGCGAGTTCCACCAGAGCCTCACGCGGTCGCAGACCCTCGAAGTGGCGCGGCTCGCGACGGACTGGTCGGGACAGGGACCCATCGACCTGCCGGGATGCCGCGCCCGCCGGATCGGCGGACGCATCGAGTTCTCGGCCCTGGGCTGAATAGACTCTCTCCATGCGCGCGGCCGACGTTTCCAGCGACATCAACGAAGTCCTCGTCACCGAGGAAGACATCCGAGCCAAGCTCGACGAGATCGCGGTGCAGGTCGCCGCGGACTACGAGGGCCAGGAGCTGCTCCTCGTGGGCGTCCTGAAGGGGGCGGTCATGGTCATGGCCGACTTCTCCCGGGCGCTCAAGAAGCACGTCACGATGGACTGGATGGCGGTGTCGTCGTACGGCGCCGGCACGAAGTCCAGCGGCGTCGTGCAGATCCGCAAGGACCTCGACACCGACATCCTCGGCAAGCACGTCCTCATCGTCGAGGACATCATCGACTCGGGTCTGACGCTGAGCTGGCTGCTGGAGAACTTCGAGGCCCGCGGTGCGGCATCCGTCGAGGTGTTCGCGCTGCTGCGCAAGCCCGAGGCCGCCAAGGTCGAGGTGCACTGCAAGTACGTCGGGTTCGACATCCCCACGGAGTTCGTCGTCGGCTACGGCCTCGACTACGCCGAGAAGTACCGCAACCTGCGCGATGTCGCGGTGCTCGCACCGCATGTGTACAGCTGATCGGGATTACGCCCGGGGCGAATGCACAGACGGCGCCTAGGAAGCCCGCGCTACCCTGAAACAACCGTCGGCGGGGGCAATCGGCCCTGCGACGGGTCGTCGACGAAAGGGATCGGGCTCGGGCCCGCACCATGGACTTCAAGAAGATCACTCGCAACCCGCTCTTCTACGTCCTGCTGATCGGGGTCTTCCTCATCGTGGGGTTCTCGCTCATCTCGAGCTTGAACGGCGCGAAGCAGATCTCGACGCAGGAGGGTCTCGAGCTGCTCAAGGGCGACACCGTCACCGAGGTGGTCAACACCGACGGCGACCAGCGTGTCGACATGAAGCTCTCGAAGGACTACGAGGGCGCGAGCGACGTGCAGTTCTACTACGTGACGGCCCGTGCCGATGAGGTCGTCGACGCGATCAACGCGGCCGACCCCAAGGACGGCTTCAACGACGAGGTGCCGCGCGCGACGTGGTTCGACGGCTTCCTCTCGCTCCTGCTGCCGATGCTGCTGCTCGGTCTGCTCTTCTGGTTCCTGCTGTCCAGCGCCCAGGGCGGCGGCAGCAAGGTCATGCAGTTCGGCAAGTCGCGCGCGAAGCTCGTGACCAAGGAGATGCCGCAGGTCACGTTCCAGGACGTCGCGGGCTCGGACGAGGCGATCGAAGAGCTCGAAGAGATCAAGGACTTCCTGAAGGACCCGTCGAAGTTCCAGGCCGTCGGCGCCCGCATCCCGAAGGGCGTGCTGCTGTACGGCCCTCCCGGAACGGGCAAGACCCTGCTCGCGCGCGCCGTCGCCGGCGAGGCGGGCGTGCCCTTCTACTCGATCTCGGGCTCCGACTTCGTCGAGATGTTCGTCGGTGTCGGCGCGAGCCGCGTGCGCGACCTCTTCAACAACGCCAAGGACAACGCGCCGGCCATCATCTTCATCGACGAGATCGACGCCGTCGGCCGTCACCGCGGCGCCGGACTCGGTGGCGGTCACGACGAGCGCGAGCAGACGCTCAACCAGATGCTCGTCGAGATGGACGGCTTCGACCCCAAGGCCAACGTGATCGTCATCGCGGCGACCAACCGCCCCGACATCCTCGACCCCGCGCTGCTGCGCCCGGGCCGCTTCGACCGTCAGATCGGCGTGGACGCGCCCGACCTCAAGGGCCGTCAGAAGATCCTCGAGGTGCACGGCCGCGGCAAGCCGCTGGCCGACGGCGTCGACCTCGAGGTCGTCGCCCGCAAGACCCCCGGTTTCACCGGCGCCGACCTCGCCAACGTGCTGAACGAGGCCGCCCTCCTCACCGCCCGCTCGAACGCGCAGCTGATCGACAACCGCGCCCTCGACGAGGCCATCGACCGTGTGCTGGCCGGTCCGCAGCGCCGCACCCGCGTCATGAAGGACAAGGAGAAGCTCATCACGGCCTATCACGAGGGCGGCCACGCCCTCGCGGCGGCGGCGATGAACCACACCGACCCGGTCACGAAGGTCACGATCCTCCCGCGCGGCAAGGCCCTCGGCTACACGATGGTGCTCCCGCT
>Ga0160432_100771_pt1 | contig 15393 bp, 12 predicted proteins | sample HID1971M_E0MG_FD_108250 | JGI IMG/M metagenome (GOLD analysis project Ga0160432, IMG submission 108250) | Enriched millipede-associated microbial communities from UW Madison campus, WI, USA - HID1971M_E0 MG | ecosystem: Host-associated > Arthropoda: Insects > Digestive system > Unclassified ... | reverse complement strand
GACTTCGGCGTCGCCGACGGTCGCCGCGGCCCGCAGGCGCTCTCCGTCAAGATTCTCGACCCACTGCCCACGGTGGCGAAGGTCGGCCGTAAGCCTGTCGACGACATGGCTGTGATCATCGAGGACCTCATCAAGGTGCTCGACCGCGTGGGCAACGACCTGCGCCGCGGCCGCTACCCGGAGAAGGCCCGCGCGACGCAGTACGCGACGCTGCTGCGCGCCGTCGCCGCCGATCTCGAGGCCTGATCGTGGCCACCGCCACGAAGGACGCCGTCCTCGGCTCCGCGGTCGACCTCGCGCGCGAGGTCGCCGTCGAGCTGGCCGGCAACCCCGCGGACGTGGGTGAGCACCTCGGCGTCGTCGTCGAGGGCGAGCGGCTGATCTCGCACCGGTTCGCGTCCCTGGCCCGCGGCTACCGCGGCTGGGAGTGGACCGTGACCGTCTCGCGCGTGCCGCGCGGTCGCATCGCGACGGTGTGCGAGGCCGAGCTGCTGCCGGGCGACGAGGCGATCCTCGGGGCCGAGTGGGTGCCGTGGTCCGAGCGGCTGCGTCCGGGCGACGTCGGCCCCGGCGACGTCCTGCCGTTCCGCGCCGACGACCCCCGACTCGAGCCGGGCTGGACGCCCACGGGCGACCCCGAGCTCGACGAGGTCGCCATCGACGAGCTCGCGCTCGCCCGCGTGCGCGTGCTCTCGCCCCAGGGGCGAGACGAGGCCGCCGACCGCTGGTTCCGCGGTTCGCAGGGTCCGACGAGCCCCGGCTCGCTCGCGTCCAGCGCCGCGTGCCAGACGTGCGGGTTCCTGGTCCCGCTGCAGGGCGCCCTCGGGCAGATCTTCGGCGTGTGCGCGAACGAGTGGTCGCCCGACGACGGCAAGGTCGTCGCCCTGGACCACGGGTGCGGTGCGCACTCGGAGACGGGCAACGAGCCCGTCCCGACCGAGTGGCCCGAGTCTGCGCCCCTGATCGACGACCTGCGGATCGACGTCATCCCGGGGTTGTCCCAGTCGCGCGAGGTGCTGACGCTGGACGAGGCGCCGTCGCTCGAGGAGGCCCCGCTGGACGAGGCGCCGCTGCTGGACGAGGAGCCGCTGGACGAGGCGCCGCTGCCGGACGAGGCGCCGCTGCCGGACGAGGCGCCGTCGCTGGTCGTCGCGGACGCACCTGCCGCGCTCGACGTGCCGGACGCGGTTGCTGAGGTCGAGGACTCGCCCGAGCCGTGACCGTCGACCCCTTCGGCACGGCTGCCTTGCGTGCGGCCGTGCTGGGGGCGTGGATCGCGTCGCCCGCGCGGCTGCGCGAGGACGCGAACGTCGAGGAGGACCACGCGCGCGGCTACTACCGCGATCGCGTGCTGATCGAGCTGGCCCAGAACGCGGCGGACGCGGCCGCGCGGGCCGGTGTGCCCGGGCGGCTGCTGCTGCGCCTCGCGCGCACGGCCGACGCCACGACGCTCGTCGCGGCCAACGTCGGCGCCCCGCTCGACGAGGCCGGCGTCGCGTCGCTGGCCTCGATGCGCGCGTCGACCAAGCGCGACGCCTCGCACGCGGTGGGCCGGTACGGGGTCGGGTTCGCGGCCGTGCGGGCCGTCGCCGACGAGGTGAGCGTGCTGTCCACGACGGGCGGCGTGCGCTTCAGCGTGCGGGACACGGCCGCGATGCTCGACGAGGCAGGCGCGCGCGCCGCGGGTCTCGCCGACGAGGTCCGCCGTCGCGACGGGTCGCTGCCCGCGCTGCGGCTTCCCATCCCCGCCGACGGGCGCCCGCCCACGGGGTACGACACCGCCGTGGTCCTCGAGCTGCGCGACGAGGTCGCGGCCGACGAGGTCCGCGCGCTGCTCGCCGCCGTGGGCGACCCGCTGCTCCTCGCGCTGCCGGGCCTCGTCGAGATCCTGGTCGAGGACGACGAGCACCCACCGCGCCGCCTCGCGGACGTCGCGCGCCGGTGGACGGTGGCTTCCGACGAGGGCGAGCTGCCGCTCGCGCTGCTGGCCGACCGGCCCGTGGAGGAGCGCTCGGCGCGGTCGTGGCGCGTGACCTGGGCGCTGCCGAACCGCGGGGGCAGGGACGAGCCGCTGCGGCGGGCGACGGATCGCGTCGTGCACGCGCCGACGCCCACCGACGAGCCGCTCGACCTGCCCGCGCTGCTCGTCGCGACGCTTCCGCTCGACCCCACGCGCAGGCACGTCAGCACCGGTCCGCTCGCCGACGCGGTGCTCGACCACGCCGCCGACGTCTACGCCGCGCTCGCGCTCGAGGTCGCGCAGGCGGGCGGTGACCCGCTCGAGCTGGTCCCGACCGGACTGCCCGCGGGCCCGGTCGACGGCGCGCTGCGCCCGCGGCTGCTGGACGCGCTGCGCCGCACGCCGCTGCTGCCCGCGGCCGCCGATCCCGATCGGCGGGTGCCGGCCGCGATGGCGGTCGCGATCGCCGGGTTCGTGCCGCCCGAGGCGCTGGCCGCCCTCGGGCAGCGCGTCGCCGGGCTCGTCGCGCTTCCGCCGGGTCGCCGGGCCCAGGCGAGCGCGCTTGGTGTGGACGTGCGCCCGTTCGCGGACCTGGTCGACGAGCTCCCCGCCGCCGACGCGGGCGGGTGGGCCGAGCTCTACGAGTCGCTCGCGTCGCTCACGCAGGACGGTCCGGCGCGCGAGGCGCTGGGCTCGCTGCCGGTGCCGCTGGTCGACGGGCGGGTGGTCCGCGGCGCGCGTGGGACCGTCGTCGCCGAGCCCGGCCTCGACGCCGCGGTCCTGGCTGTCGTGGCGGGCTGGGGCGTGCGGATCGTCGACCCGGACGCCGCGCACCCGCTGCTCGAACGCGTGGGCGCGGAGCCCGTCGACGCGCTCACCCTGCTGCGCCGCCCCGAGGTCCGTCGCGCCGCGCTCGACGAGCCCGAGGACGACGAGACGGTCGCGACCGTCCTCGCGCTGGTCCAGGCAGCGGGTGACCCGCCCGACGACGTGCGCGCGTGGACCGGGCTGGTCGAGCTCGAGGCGGCGGACGGCGAGTCGACGCCCGCCGACGGTCTCGTCATCCCGGGTTCGACGGCCGCCGAGCTGCTCGACGACCGCGTGATGGCCCCCGTCTCCCTCGACGTGCTCGACCGCTGGGGCGCCGACGTGCTCGTCGCCGTCGGCGTGCGACGCGACCTCGTCGCCGTGACGGTCGAGGACGTGCTCGCGGACCCGGCGTCGCTCGGTGACGGCGACGACCCCGCCGCCCTGCAGGGCCAGTCGCTCGACGGCTGGGAGGACTACCTCGAGCACCTCGGCGCGACGCTCGGGTCAGGGGCGTACGTCGGCGAGGTCGTGGCGGTCGCTGACCTCGACGCCGTGGCCGAGGGGCGGTGGCCCGACGTGCTCGCTGTGCTCGCGCGCGAGCCGCACCTGCGGCGTGCGCTGCTCGATCCCGTGCGCTCGGAGACGGGCGCGCGGGCCTCGTCGTACACGGCCTGGTGGCTGCGCGAGCGCGCCGACCTGGACCTGCACGAACCCTTCGCGCTGCGGGACGAGCTCGTGCCCGACGCGGGCGGGCCCGACGCGATCGTGCGCGCCGCGCCGCCCGTCGTCGCGGGTCTCGACGCCGAGGTGCAGCGAGCGCTCGGCGGCGTCGCGGGGCCCTCGGAGCTCGACGCGCGCGCGTGGTCGAGCGTGCTCGCGCGGTGGGACTCGGACGGGGCACCCGTGCCCGTCGACCTCGCGGTCGCGACGTGGCGGTGGGCCTCACCCGACGAGCCGCCCGAGCATGTCCCGGCGCTCGTCGGGCCGGGACGGATCGAGGTCGTGGCAGCGGTCGACGCGGCGGTCGCCGACGCGCCCATGTGGTGGCAGCGCACGGACGTCGCCGCGATGGTCCCGGCGGTCGACGTCGAGCGAGCCGTCGAGGTGTTCGACCTGCCGCGGGCCTCCGAGCTGGCGGCCGGGATCGTCGACGACGGCGGCACGACGACGCAGGTGCCCGACGCCGTGCACTCGGTGCTCGCGTCGGCGCCGCGCACCTGGACCGAGCACGATGACCTGCGCGTGGACGGCGTGAGCGTCGACTGGTGGGTCGAGGACGGGCACTCGCACGCGGTGCACCTCGCGGGGCTCGCCGCGGCGCTCGCGCAGGCCGCCGGGCGGTGGGAGCTGCGGTACGCGCTCGAGGTGGTGCTGACTGACCCGGGGCGGACCGTCGAGGCCGTCATCGACCTGGGGACGTGACGGTCAGCGGCGGGACTGTGCTCTGCCGGGCCTCGCTCAGCGGGGCGCGCGGTGCCTGCGCGCCCAGTCCCAGCCGAGCACGCCCAGGACGGCGCCGGTCGCGCTGACGGCGACGGGGATCGCGCCGGTGACGTCGGCGAGCCACAGCACCGTCGTCACGACGAGCGCGACGAGCCAGACGACGATGCCGACGGCCATGACCCGCCCGAAGTCGACCTCGACGGGGGCGATCGGATCGCGCGTGGTCGGGACCGGTGCGATCGGCGTGGTCGAGGCGTCGGCGGACGCCCCGTCGTCAGACGGCTGCGGAGTCTGCGAGGCCACGCCCGGAGCCTACGCGGCGGCGGCGCGCGAGCCGAACCTGGTCGGGCCCGGCGTGGTCAGAGCCGCACCGCGGCGACGATCGCGCGCACGGCGGGCTCGAGCTCAGCGAACGAGCGCGCGTACAGCTGCCCGTTGCCGCCGTAGGGGTCGACGACGTCGTCGTCGGCCGCGACCCGGGCGCGCACGGTGCCCCGTCGGGCGGTGGCGAGGGGGATCAGGGCGGCGAGGCGGTCGGCGGTCGTCGCACCCGCGCCGGGCAGGTCGGACGGGTCGATGCTCGCCGCGATCCGGGCGAACTCGCGCAGCGTGAACGTGCGCCGCACGGCGGACGGCGCGAGCTCCACGACCGCCGAACGGTGCCGTCGCGTCGCGGTGAGGATGACGTTCGCCGCCAGCACGAGCTCGGCCGTGACCTGGCGTGCCTCGAACCCGGTGACCGCACCGCCGTGCGTCGCCACGAGCGCCGCCATCTCGTCCGTCATGGGCGAGCCCACCAGCGCGCCGGCGCCCGCCGACGACACCTCGATCGCGGGGGCCAGCCGGCCAGGTCCCTGGCCGCGGAAGGTGCCACCCAGGCCCGCCGCGAGCAGGCGCTCGATCGCGGGCGACCGGCAGATGTTGCCGGTGCACACGACGAGCACGCGCAGCGTTTCGGGTGGGTTCACGTCCGCCATTGTGCCGACGACACGCAGATCGCACCGGCGTTCAACCCGATCGGTCCAACACCGTCACTCGTCTGGGACGGTTCGACGTGGCAATCGACACCCGGACGTGGCTACACAGCTGAAACCTCGACCTGTCACACTGCGCGCCATGGCCTCGACCTCGAAGGTGCCCCCCGCACCCCCGCGCGACGTTCCCCCCGGCAACGTCATCGACCGCTTCTTCAAGATCACCGAGCGTGGCTCCACGCTCAGCACGGAGATCCGCGGCGGTCTCGTCACGTTCTTCACGATGAGCTACATCATCGTGCTGAACCCCATCATCCTCAGCGGCAAGGACGGCACGGGAGCGATCCTGGCGCCCCAGCCGACCATCGCCGCGACCACGGCGCTCGTCGCCGGCGTCCTGACCATCCTCATGGGCACGGTCGCCAACTTCCCGATCGCCCTTGCCACCGGCCTCGGCATCAACGCCGTCGTCGCGTTCTCGATCGCGGCGCTGCCCGACATGACGTGGGCCGATGCCATGGGCATCGTGGTGCTCGAGGGTCTGATCATCCTGGTCCTCGTGCTGACCGGGTTCCGGAAGGCCGTGTTCAACGCCGTGCCGGTCTGGCTCAAGACCGCCATCTCGGTGGGCATCGGCCTGTTCATCGCGCTGATCGGCCTCGTGGACTCGGGCTTCGTCCGCGCGGGCGGTGGGACGCCGGTGCAGCTCGGGCCTGACGGCTCGATCTCGACGTGGCCGATGGTCGTCTTCGTCATCGGCCTGATCCTCATGATCGTCCTGATGGCCAAGAAGGTGCGCGGCGCGATGCTCATCTCGATCGTCGCCACCACGATCGTGGCGATCATCGTCGAGCAGATCGCCAAGGTCGGTGGATCCGGCAGCCCGGACGCTCCCAACCCCTCGGGCTTCCGCCTGAACGTTCCCAAGTGGCCCGACAAGATCTTCGACACCCCCGACTTCAGCCTGCTCGGCCACTTCTCGCTGTTCGGCTCGATCGAAAAGATCGGCGTCGTCGCCGTCGTCCTGCTCGTCTTCTCGCTGCTGCTCGCGGACTTCTTCGACACGATGGGCACGATGGTGGCTGTCGGCTCCGAGGCCGGCCTGCTCGACGACAAGGGCAACCCGCCGCGCACGCAGCAGATCCTCATCGTCGACTCGGTCGCCGCTGCCGCCGGTGGCGCCGCGGGCATCTCGAGCAACACGAGCTACATCGAGTCGGCCTCCGGCGTCGGCGAGGGTGCCCGCACGGGCCTCGCGTCGGTCGTCACGGGCATCGCGTTCCTGCTCGCGACGTTCCTGGCCCCGCTGGTCAACATCATCCCGTCGGAGGCGGCCGCCCCGGCGCTCGTCGTCGTCGGCTACCTGATGGTGACGCAGGTCGCGGGCATCGACTGGAAGAGCTACGAGGTCGCCGTCCCGGCGTTCTTCACGATCATCCTGATGCCGTTCACGTACTCGATCACCGCGGGCATCGGCGCGGGCGTGATCTTCTACGTGATCCTGCAGGTCGTCCTCGGCAAGGCGCGCAAGCTGCACCCGCTGATGTGGCTCATCGCCGTGCTGTTCGTCCTGTACTTCATCCGCGGCCCGCTGCAGACCTGGCTCGGCTGACCCACCCTTCCACCCCCGAGGCCGGGACCGTCGTCACGACGGTCCCGGCCTCGCCCGTTCTCGCGCCGCTAGGATCGCGGAGTCCCGAACGAGTGGAGGAACGGCCGTGCGGATCAGCGTCATCGGATGTGGCTACCTGGGAGCCGTGCACGCGGCGGCCATGGCGGCCCTGGGCCACGAGGTGGTCGGCATCGACGTCGACACCGCGAAGGTCGAAGCGCTGCGTGCCGCCAAGGCGCCCTTCTTCGAGCCGGGCCTGCCCGAGCTGCTCGCGGAGGCGTCCGCGACGGGCCGCCTGAGCTTCAGCACGGAGATGTCCGCCGCGGCCGGGGCCACCGTGCACTTCGTGTGCGTCGGGACCCCGCAGAAGCGCGGCGAGTTCCGCGCCGACATGACCTACGTGGAGTCGGCCTTCACCGACCTGCTCCCGCACCTGCAGCCCGGCGACCTCGTGGTCGGCAAGTCGACGGTCCCCGTCGGCACCGCGGAGGACCTGGCCGAGCGACTCGTCGGCACGGGCGCGAGCCTGGTGTGGAACCCGGAGTTCCTGCGCGAGGGCTTCGCGGTCAAGGACACGCTGCACCCGGATCGCCTCGTCTACGGGGTCGAGACGTCCGACGGCACGCCGACCGAGTCCGGCGCGCGCGCCCGGGACCTGCTCGACGAGGTCTACGCGACGCCGCTGAGCGAGGGCATCCCGCTCGTCGTGACGGACTACGCGACGGCGCAACTGGTCAAGGTCGCGGCGAACTCGTTCCTCGCGACCAAGATCTCGTTCATCAACGCCATGGCCGAGCTGTGCGAGGCCACCGGGGCCGACGTCACGAGCCTCGAGGACGCGATCGGCTACGACGCGCGCATCGGCCGCCGCTTCCTCAACGCGGGCCTCGGATTCGGCGGCGGCTGCCTGCCCAAGGACATCCGCGCCTTCATGGCCCGCGCGGGCGAGCTCGGCGTGAGCGACGCGCTCGGCTTCCTGCAGGAGGTCGACTCCGTGAACATGCGCCGGCGCGTGCGCGTCGTCGACCTGGCGCGCGAGGTGTGCGACGGGTCCATCGTCGGGCGCCGCATCGCGGTCCTCGGGGCCGCCTTCAAGCCCAACTCCGACGACGTGCGCGACTCGCCGGCACTGTCGGTCGCGGCGCAGATGCAGCTCCAGGGCGCGCACGTCACGGTGACCGACCCCGAGGCGATCGGCAACGCCGCCGCCAAGTGGCCCGACCTGCGGTTCGCGGCCACGCCGCTCGAGGCTGCCCGCGACGCGGACGTCGTGCTGCTCGCGACCGAGTGGGACGAGTACCGCACGATCGACCCCGACGCGCTCGCGGGCGTCGTCGCGCACAAGCGGATCCTCGACGGTCGCAACGTGCTCGACCCGACCCAGTGGCGCGCGGCCGGCTGGACGTACCGAGCCCTCGGCCGCCCGTGACGGCGCTGGCCGGTGCCGCGGCCGACGCGACGATCTCCGGGACGATCGCGGTCCCTGACGGCGTCAAGATCCGCAAGCTCCGCGTCTCGGCCTGGGCGAGCGACGGCTGCTTCGGCACCGACCCGTGCTGCTGCGAGTACCCGGTAGACGGCAAGATCGAGCCGAGCGGTGCCTTCGCCGTGCAGGGGTTGAGCCCAGGGCGTCGCTACCACGTCGCGCTCGATGGCGGCAGTCAGCGGGTCGTCGACGGCTACTACGCGGGAGGGGGCCGAGGCCTCGTCTACGAGGCGGCAGATGGCCTCCCCGTCGTCGCTCCGAGCTCTGACGTGCTCCTCGCGCCGGACGCTGCCGTGGCCATCTCGGGTTCGGTCGAGCTCCCGGCCGGTGTCCGACGCAAGGACGTGTCGGTGACGGCCGAGGAGGTCGTCGGCCCCGGTGCGGGTTCATGCACCTACACCGCAGACGTTCGCAAGGACCGATCGTTCGAGCTGCCCGGTCTCGAGCGCGGCACGGTCTTTCGGATCGACGTCTCCGGAGACGGCCGTCGAGACTTCACGGGCTACTACACGGGGACTGGCCCGCTCGTGGAGTCGGCCGACGAGGCGCTGCTCGTGACCGCCCCGCTCACCGACCTCGTCATCCGCGCCGCCGACATAGCGCCGCTGCTCGGCTGACCCCGCCCACGCCGGCTCCCCGCGCCTCCGTCCTTGCCGAGCGCGGGTGCGACGGCGTGAGGGCGGTTGGCGCGCGACCCGCCGTCGTGCCGCGACACGCGCCGTCGGCGTGCGCCCACGTGCAGGCGTGTACTTACCGGAGGTAATGAGTTAGGGTAACGACTATGTCCGAGCCCTCCCTTGCCTCCGAGCTGCGCGTCGCCGTCGGGCGTGCCTCGCGGCGCATCCGGGCCGAGCGCGGTGAGGCGGCCCTGCCGGACAACCAGTTCACGGTCCTGCTGTGGATCGAGAAGCGCGGCCCGCTCACCCCGGGTCAGCTCGCCGAGCTCGAGCGGATCCAGCCGCCGTCGATGACGCGCACGGTCAACTGCCTCGCGGAGGCCGGCCTGGTGGCCAAGGAGGCGCACCCGACCGACGGGCGCGCGGTCGTCGTGAGCCTCACGGACGCCGGTCGCGCCGAGATCGCCGAGACGCGTCGTCGCCGCGACACCTGGCTCGCGCAGCACCTGGCGACGCTCGACGCCGAGGAGCAGGCGCACCTGGCCGCCGCCGCAGACATCCTGCGGAGGCTGGCCGACTCGTGAGCACGTTCGACTCCCTGAAGTTCCGCAACTACCGCCTCTGGTTCGCGGGCGCGCTCGTCGCCAACATCGGCACCTGGATGCAGCGCGTCGCCCAGGACTGGCTGGTGCTCACCGAGCTGTCCAACGAGTCCGGGGTGGCGGTCGGCATCACGACCGCGCTCCAGTTCGCCCCCGTGCTGCTGCTCTCGCCGTATGCGGGGCTGCTCGCCGACCGCGTGGACCGCCGCAAGCTGCTGATCGGCACGCAGGTCGCCCAGGGGGTCCTCGCGGCCGGCCTCGGTGCGCTGGTGCTGCTCGGCGACCCGCAGCTGTGGCAGGTCTACGTGTTCGCCGCGCTGCTGGGCTGCGTCGCCGCGGTCGACGGGCCCGTGCGCCAGACGTTCGTCGCCGAGCTCGTGCCCGCCGCGAAGCTGTCCAACGCCGTCGGTCTGAACAGCGCGTCGTTCAACGCGGCGCGGCTCATCGGCCCGGGAGTCGCGGGACTGGCCATCGCCGGCATCGGCGTCGGCTGGGTGTTCGTGGTCAACGCCGCGACCTTCGGGGCGACGATCTTCTCCCTGACCCGCATGCGCATCTCCGATCTGCGCCGCATGCCGAGCGCACCGCGGCGCAAGGGCCAGATTCGCGAGGGCATCGCCTACGTGCGGGGTCGCAGCGACATCCTGGTGATCATGGTCGTGGTGGGTGTCGTCTCCACGTTCGGCCTCAACTTCCAGCTCACGAGCGCGATGATGGCGCGGGTCGAGTTCGGCAAGGGCGCGGGGGAGTACGGCGTGCTCGGCTCGATCCTCGCGATCGGCTCGCTGACTGGCGCGCTGCTGGCGGCGCGTCGCGAGCGCCCGCGCGTGCGGCTCGTCATCGGCGCCGCGTTCGCGTTCGGCGTGGCGAGCGGCGTCATGGCGCTCATGCCCACCTACCCGTCGTATGCCATCGCCTGCATCCCGGTCGGTCTCGCGTCCCTGACGATGATGACGGCCGCCAACTCGACCATCCAGATGAGCACCGACCCGGCCGTGCGAGGCCGCGTGATGGCGCTCTACATGATGGTGTTCCTCGGCGCGACGCCGATCGGCTCGCCCGTCGTCGGGTGGATCGGCGAGACCTTCGGGCCGCGCTGGGCCATCGGGATCGGCTCGATCACCGCGATCCTCGTCTCGCTCGGTGCGGCGCTGTGGGCGCGTCGGGCGTGGGGCCTGAAGGTGCGCTACCGCCTGCGCAGCCCTCACCTCGACGTCGCGTACCTGCCGCAGCGCCGGCGCGAGGCCGAGGTGGCCGGCGTCGGCGCCAGGGACGCGTCCGACGAGGTGTCGGCCGCCTGATCCCGGCAGCCGGGTGAATCCGCTCGACGACAGGCGCTCGGGCGTGTCCGATATGTGACGATCAGTCCCGTGAGCGCACAGGTCGACGACCCCACGAGCGAGGCTCCCGCCGAGCCGGTGCCGTCGCCGTCACGTGCCGGCCGCAGGTTCGCGCTCGTCGCCGTGGTCGTGGTCGTGGTGATCGTCCTGGCCGCCGCGTGGGTGGCGTTCCGCGCGGTCCAGGCCGCGGGAGCGCTCATGGACGCGCGGGACGTCGTGAAGTCGCTCGAGACCGGCGTCGACGAGCGCGACCCGGACGTGCTCGCGAACGCGCTGCCGCAGGCGCAGGACGCCGCCTCCCGCGCGCGCGCCGCATCGTCCGACCCGGTGTGGAAGCTCGCCGAGCACGTGCCGTGGGTCGGCGCGCAGCTCGAAGGCGTCAGCACGGTGTCCGCCTCGCTCGACGACGTGGTCCAGGACGCGCTGCCGCCCGTCAGGGACCTCGGTCAGCTGCTGCAGGGCGGGGAGCTGCGACGCAGCGACGGCAGCGTCGACGTGCAGGCGCTGGCCCAGGCGGCGCCGGCGCTCGCCGCGGCCTCCGCGACCGCCACCCAGGCGAACGCTCGCGTGCAGGGGATCGACACCGAGGCGCTCGTCGGCCCGTTGCAGGGGCCGGTGACAGACGCCGCGGACGGCCTCGCGCGCGTCGCCGGGCTGCTCGCGGGCGTGGACCGGGCGGCCTCGCTCGCACCGGCCATGCTCGGCGCGGACGGTCCGCGCACCTACCTCGTGCTCGCCCTGAACTCCGCGGAGCTGCGCAGCGCGGGCGGCATCGTCGGCAGCATCCTCGAGGTCAAGGCCGACGACGGGCACCTCACTCTCGGTCGGCAGGTCAGCACGGCCGACCTCGAGGGCATCGACCAGCCGATCCTGCCGCTCACCCCCGCAGAGACGACGCTGTACGGATCCCGGTTGGGGCGCTGGATCCAGAACGCGGTCACGACCCCGGACTTCCCACGGGCCGCGCAGCTCATCACCGCGCGCTGGGAGCGCGACGTGCACGGCTCGGTGGACGGCGTCGTCGCGACCGACCCGGTCGCCGTCCAGAAGGTGCTGCACGCGCTCGGCCCGGTCAAGGGCGACGGGCGCACGCTCGAGGCCGACTCGATCCTGCGGCTCCTGCTGCGCGACACCTACCGCGACGCCGAGACCGGGGCCGAGGCCGACGCGGTGTTCTCGTCGGTGGCGGGGACGGTCTTCGGAGCCCTCACCGGCGGCGCCGGGACGTCGCCCGACCTGCTGGACGCCCTGTCGTCCGCGAGCGACGAGGGACGCTTCCGGGTGTGGTCGGCGCACGACGACGAGCAGCAGGTGCTCCAGGACTCGGGCATCGGCAGCGCCTTCCTCTCGGGCGACCACCCGGACGCGGCGGGCGTGTTCCTCAACGACGCGACCGAGGGCAAGCTCGACTACTACCTGAAGACCAAGGTCAGCGCGCAGTGCGCCGTCGGCGACACGACCGCGACCGTGAGGGTCGAGCTCACGTACACGCCGCCGAAGGACGTCGACTCGCTGCCCGACTTCGCCCTCGGCGCCCGCCCGGACGCCGTGGCGCCCGGGTCCCTCGCCACCGGGGTGCTGTTCTTCGCGCCCGTCGGCGCTCCCCTCGAGGCGGTCACCCAGGACGGGGCGCTCGTCGCCGGGAACGCGGCGACCGAGGCCGGCAGACGGGGCGTGACGGCGACGTCCGTGCTGGCTCCGGGCGGGCACACGGTCTACGAGATGACCGTCCCCGTGCGCGACGGCGGCGTCGAGGTGTGGACGACGCCCACCGTCAACGGGCCCGGATACACCCGGACAAACTGTACAAACGGGTGAATTCACCCGTTTGGGGGACCAGATGTCCGAAATCACCCGATCCGCCGCTATTGTTGCGGCTCGTGCGGGGCGAGGATTGCCACGAACGTCGACATCCAAGCACCCTCAGGGGGAGACCATCATGGCCAGGTTTGCCAAAGTGTGCCTCGCGGCAGTTGCCGCACTGGCCCTGATGTTCCTTGCGCCGAGCTCCGCGCTCGCGGCCTCGAACGCCGCGCACCTCCCGGCGGCGGATCCGACCCCCTCGCCCAGCGCGACGGTCTACGGGTGCCTGGATCACGAGGACGACTACGGCAACCCGCTGCCGTGCGAGCTGAAGGTCGAGCTCCTCACCCCGATCTGCGACAACGAGGTGCCGAAGCTCCGGTACAAGGTGGTGGCCGTCGGCTCGCCCAACAAGACGGTGACCATCACCTGGGTGAACCCGAGCGGAGCGGACGTCGTCCAGGCGAACCTGCCGCTCGAGGGCACGGTGCTGTGGCCGGGTGCGGTGCAGGATGCGAGCGGTCGAGGGATCGACTGGCCCGGCTGGAGGCTGGAGAACGGCGTCTGGGTCGAGGGTGACGAGTTCGACTGGGTCCGCCCGTCGGTGGCCGTCCACTTCAAGGTCAACCCCGAGATGACCAGGACCGTGGCGTACCCGCCGTCGAGCCCGGCCTGCCTCACCAACCCGCCGAAGGTCCTGCCGTCGCCCTCGCCGAGCACCGAGGTGCTCGTCGACAACCCGCTGCCGCCCGAGGTGGCCGCGACGGGCTCCGAGGTCGCACCCCTGCTGATCGGCGCGGCCGTCCTCGTCGTCGGAGGCGTCGTGACCGTCCTGCTCGTCCACCGTCGCCGCCGGGCCTGATCGGCCCGACCGCTCGAACCACCGGCGCCCGCCGGTCCGCACCTCGCGGACCGGCGGGCGCCGGACGTTTCCCCCCACTGCGGGCGCGAGCAACTACCCTGAGCACCGGGTGCCGCACGAGGGCACAGTGACACGACGCGGAGGCCAGCGGTGAGTGACCTGATCGACACGACCGAGATGTACCTCAAGACGATCTACGAGCTCACCGAAGAAGGCATCACGCCGCTGCGCGCCCGGATCGCCGAGCGGCTCGGTCACTCCGGACCCACCGTCTCCCAGACCGTGGCCCGCATGGAGCGCGACGGGCTCGTCGTGGTCTCGGGCGACCGCCACCTGGAGCTGACGCCGTCCGGTCACGGCAAGGCCGTGCGGGTGATGCGCAAGCACCGGCTCGCGGAGCGGCTCCTGACGGACGTCGTCGGCCTCGAGTGGCCGTACGTCCACGAGGAGGCGTGCCGCTGGGAGCACGTCATGAGCGAGCGCGTCGAGAAGCGCCTCGCCGCGCTCCTGGACCACCCGCACTTCGACCCGTACGGCAACCCGATCCCGGGCCTCGGCGAGATCGGCGAGGAGTCGACTCGCGTCGGCTTCCTCGACGGCGTCGCGTCGGTCCTCACGCAGCTGGACGACGGCGGCATCGCGAACGGTCGGGCCACGGTCGCCCGGATCGCCGAGCCGCTCCAGGTGGACGTCGAGCTGCTGACGCGGCTCGCGGAGGCCGGCGTGCTGCCGGGGGCCGAGATCACCGTCGAGCGGGCTCCCGGCGTCGTGACCGTGGGCGCACCCGGCGCGACGACCGTGCTGGACCTGCCGGACGACGTCGCGCGGCACATCTTCGTCACGACGCGCTGAGCCGGACCGCCGGACGCCGAGCGAACCTGACAGACCCCCGACGACCGCCGGTCGTCGGGGGTTTCGTCGTCGTTGTCCGAATCGTGACGCGCCGAGCAGGCCGATCGAGTGACTTCTGCGATGTCCGAAGTGTCCATCTGGCGCTCTGACCTGCGGCGATGTGGAACGAGGGGGCCGCTGTAGGTCATTCGTTCAGATCGGAGCCATTTTCTCGTGATCGGAACGTGACATGACGCCGGACGTCGGGTACGTTCATCTTGCTTCTAGGAACCCCTCCTCCCAGAAGCCCTCGAGCGGAACGCCGAACCCTGCCGCCGCCACCGAGGTCCGTACAAACCGCCGGCAGGGGCGGGGGACCCAATTGTGGGCATCGGAAGTTCGATGTCCTTGGGGTGAAGCCTCCGACGAACGACCTCCGGGTCGGCCGTCGAGGCCGGGTGTTTCTCCCACCCGAACCCGACAGCTCACCTCGTAGGCGTATCGGAGAGGCACTCGCGTGACCGTGAGCACCACCACACGCGCCCGTCACAGGGCAGCAAAGCGGCCGTCCACGCCGCTGACCGAGCTGGCGTCCGCTGCGTCGGACCAGCTCGGCACCGTAGGCCGCGCGACCGCCGTCGTCGCCGCTTCGTCCGGCCTCGTCGTCTCGATGATGGGCGCGCCGGCCATGGCCGCCGCCCCCACGGACGACACCGTCACGGGCGCCCTCGCCGCCGTCGACACCGACGCACTGACCGCCTCGGCCAAGGCCGTCCTGGCGTCGGCGCCGGTCGTCAGCGCGCCGACGGACGCGAAGTGGAAGATCGACGCGCCGGTCGTCAAGGCCGTCAAGCCGGTCGTCAAGAAGGTCGTCGTCGAGGTTGACGACTCGACCCCGTCGGTCTCGCGCAGCTCGCTGCGTGACTCGGGCAGCGACTCCGGCAGCCAGGCGTCGAACAACCCCATCCCGCAGTCGGTCTCCGGCAACGCCGTCCTCGAGATCGCTGCCCGGTACGTCGGCACGCCGTACGTCTACGGCGGCTCGGCCCCCGG